>Ga0247823_10004167_pt1 | contig 11626 bp, 10 predicted proteins | sample 13C_PalmiticAcid_2_FD_192426 | JGI IMG/M metagenome (GOLD analysis project Ga0247823, IMG submission 192426) | Soil microbial communities from agricultural site in Penn Yan, New York, United States - 13C_PalmiticAcid_Day30 | ecosystem: Environmental > Terrestrial > Soil > Agricultural land...
CCGCGCGGCGGCGGCATCGGCATCGTCGTCGCTGCCACGATGGTGCTCGCGCTGGCGCTGCGCCCGGCGCAGCCGCTGCCGGCCGTGCTGCTGATGCTCGGTCTGCTGCTCGTCGCCGGCATCGGCTGGTGGGACGACCACCGGCCGCTGCGCGCGCTGACCCGGCTGGCCGTGCATCTGGCGGCCGGCGCACTGCTCGTCGCTGCGTTGTGGTTCTGGACGATCGGCGGCGACGCGCCGGGCGGCTGGACGATGGTGCGAACCGATCTGCCGGCCTGGGCCTGCCTGACGCTCGCGGCAGTGATCGTCCTCGGGGCGGCCTGGTCGATCAACCTGCACAACTTCATGGACGGCATCAACGGCCTGCTGACGGCCCAGTCCGCTTTCGTGTTCGCGATGATCGCGCTGGCTGGTGCGCTCGGGCTGCCGCACGGACTCGGTCCCGTTCCGGCCGCGCTGGCCGCGGCGTGTGTGGCTTTTCTGCCGTTCAATTTCCCGTTCGCGCGGATCTTTCTCGGCGACGTCGGCAGCGGCGCGCTGGGTTTCCTCGTCGTCGCGCTGCTGGCCTGCGCCGCGCTGACGGAACCCCGCTGGCTCGCCGTCGGTCTGCTGCTGGCCAGCAGCTTCGCCGTCGACGCGACGGCGACCTTGCTGCAGCGCATCTGGCGCGGACGCCGCTGGTATAGTGCGCACCGCGAACATCTCTATCAGTGGCTCGTGCGCAGCGGCTGCTCGCATGCCCGGGTCGTGGGCTACTACATGGCGTGGAATCTGTTGCTGGTCGCACCGCTGACCGTGTTCGTCGCGCTGAAGCGCGACGCGAGTGTGGCCGTCGCCGCGGTGCTGGCCGTCCACGCGGCCGGCGTCGCGCTGTGGTGGTACGCGCGCCAGGCCGTTCTCGCCGGAGCGCGCCGTCATGCCTGATCTCCTGCGCCGCAGCATCGGCCTGATCCATCCGCGTCTGGCCGTCGTCGCCCATGACCTGACGATGGTCTGGCTGGCCTGGATCGCGACCTATGCGATCCGCAATGCCGTGCTGCCCGAGCCGCAGCCGGTGATCTGGTTCGGCCCCGAGGTGCTGGTGCTGCTGGCCGTGCAGGCTGCGGTGTTCTGGTGGACCGGGCTTTATCGCGGGCTCTGGCGTTTCGCGAGCCTGCCGGATCTCTGGAACATCGTGCGCGCCGGTGCGATAGGCGCCGTGCTCGTGGCGATCACGCTGTTTCTCTACAACCGCCTGGCTACGGTGCCGCGCGGCGTATTGCTGATCTATCCGGCCGCTCTCGTGGTGTTCCTCGGCGCGCCGCGCCTGGGCTACCGCTTCTGGAAGGATTCGCGCCTGGACCTGTTCAACGACAGCCCGAGCCAGCGCGTGCTCGTGCTCGGCGCCGGCCGCGCCGGCGAGGCGCTGGTGCGCGACCTCAAGCGCGAGAACCGCTATCGCGTCGTCGGCTTCGTCGACGACAACGCCCAGCTGCGCGGCGCCAAGCTGCATGGCGTACCGGTGCTGGGCACCCTGGAAAAACTGCCGCAGATCGCCGCCGAAGTCGCCGCGCAGATGCTGCTGATCGCGATGCCGTCGTCGAGCAACGCGCAGATGCGCCGTGTCGTCGAACTCTGCGAATCCACCGGGCTCGCGTTCCGCACCGTGCCGCGCCTCGACGACGTGGTCTCGGGCCGCTCGCAGTTCAATGAACTGAAGGAAGTCGCGATCGAGGACCTGCTCGGCCGCGATCCGGTGGAGCTGGACTGGACCGCGATCCGCAGCGGCCTGACCGGCAAGCGCGTGCTCGTGACCGGCGGCGGAGGCTCGATCGGTTCGGAACTCTGCCGCCAGGTCGCGCGCCTCGGCGCGAGCTCGCTGACGATACTCGAGCTGTCCGAATACAACCTCTACCGCATCGAGCAGGAGCTGCGCGCGGCCTGGCCCGACCTGATCCTCGACGCGCGCATCGGCAATGCTGGCGATCCGGCCACCTGCGAGCACGTGTTCGCTGCGGCGCGGCCGCAGGTCGTGTTCCATGCGGCAGCCTACAAGCACGTGCCGCTGTTGCAGGGCCAGCTGCGCGAGGCCGTGCGCAACAACGCGCTGGCCACGCGCTGCGTCGCCGATACGGCCGACCGCCACGGCGTGGAATGCATGGTCCTGATCTCCACCGACAAGGCGGTGAATCCGACCAGCATCATGGGCGCGTCCAAGCGCATCGCCGAGATCTATTGCCAGAATCTCGCCGGCCGCTCGCGCACGCGCTTCATGACCGTGCGTTTCGGCAACGTGCTCGATTCGGCCGGCTCGGTCGTGCCGCTGTTCCGCGAGCAGATCCGCAACGGCGGTCCGGTCACCGTGACCCATCCGGAGATCACGCGCTATTTCATGACGATTCCGGAAGCCTGCCAGCTGATCCTGCAGGCCGAAGTGCTCGGCAAGGGCGGCGAGATCTTCGCGCTGGACATGGGCGAACCGATCCGCATCCGCGATCTCGCCGAGCAGATGATACGGCTGACCGGCAAGATCCCCGGCCGCGACATACAGATCGCCTATACCGGCCTGCGTCCCGGCGAAAAGCTGTTCGAGGAACTGTTCCATCCGCTGGAGAACTATCGCAACACGGCCCACGCCAAGATCTTCCTCGCCCAGCCGCGCAGCATGAGCTGGGAGCTCCTGAATGCGCAGCTGGCGCGCGCGACGCAGGCCGTGCAGGACTTCGACGAGGACGCGCTGCGCCGCTGCGTCGCCGCGCTGCTGCCGGATTTCGCGCGCACGGCCGAAGAGGCCGCCGTCGTCGCATTCGAGCGGCAGCAGCGCTAGGAGCACGCCGGTCGCCGCCGCTCTCGCCGGATTCCACGACGCCGCGAGCAATCCGCGGCGTATCGCTACGCTTCCTTTTCCCCAACGCCTGATTTCCTGATCCGCTAGGAGCCCGCATGTCGCAACGTCTACGCAAGGTCGTCTTCCCGGTCGCCGGTCTCGGCACGCGCTTCCTGCCGGCGACCAAGGTCGTGGCCAAGGAAATGCTGCCGGTGCTCGACCGTCCGCTGATCCAGTACGCCGTCGACGAAGCCGTCGACGCCGGCGCCGACACGCTGATCTTCGTGACCAACCGCTACAAGCACGCGATCGCCGACTATTTCGACAAGGCCTACGAGCTCGAAACCAAGCTCGAACAGGCCGGCAAGAAGGAACTGCTGTCGCTGGTGCAGAACGTGCTGCCCAAGCACGTGCGCTGCGTGTTCGTGACGCAGCCCGAAGCGCTCGGTCTCGGCCATGCGGTGCTGTGCGCGAAACCCGTCGTCGGCAACGAGCCGTTCGGCGTGATCCTGCCCGACGACCTGATCTGGAACAGCGGCGCGAGCGCGCTGCGCCAGATGGCCGAGCTAGCCGCGTTCGAGAACTCCGGCGTGATCGCCGTCGAAGAGGTGCCGCGCGAACAGACCAACAAGTACGGCATCGTCGACGCGACGCCAATCAACGATCGCGCCGCGCTGATCAAGCTCATGGTCGAGAAGCCCAAGCCCGAGGACGCGCCGTCGAACCTCGCCGTCGTCGGCCGCTACGTATTGCCGGGCCGCATCTTCTCGCTGCTGGAGTCGACCAAGCCGGGCGCCGGCGGCGAGATCCAGCTGACCGATGCGATCGATGCGCTGCTCAAGCAGGAACGCGTGCTGGCCTATCGCTTCGAAGGCGAGCGCTTCGACTGCGGCAACAAGCTCGGGCTCGTCAAGGCAACGATGCATTTCGCGCTGCAGGACCCGGCCCTGGCCGGGGCCACGCGCGAGTTCGTCGCCGGCAAGTAGGCGCAGGGCACACGGAAGGCTGCGATGCACGAGCACGATCTGAGCTACATCCTGAACCACCTCGGCGAGGAGGATCGTTCACGCCATCGCGGCGCCGTGTCGCCGCCGATCTACCAGAGCTCGATCTTCGCGTTCGAGACCGTCGCGCGCATGCGCGACGCGTTCGGCGACGAGCTCGACAACACGCTGTACACGCGCGGCAACAATCCGACCGTCGAGATCCTGCGCAAGAAGCTCGCCGCGCTGGAAGGGGCGGAAGACGCCTTGCTGTTCGGCTCGGGCGCCGCGGCCATCGCGGCCGGCGTCATGGCCGGATTAAGGTCCGGCGACCACGTCGTCTGCGTGCAGAAGCCGTATTCGTGGACGCGCAGTCTGCTGCGCGATTTCCTCGCGCGCTTCGACGTCAGCCACAGCTTCGTCGATGCGCGCGACACCGCGGCGATCGCCGCCGCACTGACGCCGCAGACCAGACTGATCGTGCTCGAAAGCCCGAACACGATGACCTACGAACAGCAGGACCTGGCCGCCGTCGCCGCGCTCGCGCGCAGCCGCGGCATCCGCACCTTGCTCGACAACAGCTATGCGACGCCGCTGAATCAGCGCGCGATCGCGCTGGGCATCGACCTCGTCGCGCATTCGGCGACGAAGTACCTCAACGGCCACAGCGATGTCGTCGCCGGCGTGCTCTGCGGCAGCAAGGCCGTGATCCGCGAAGTGTTCAGCGGGCCGTACATGACCCTGGGCGCGATGCTGTCGCCGCACGATGCCTGGCTCATGATACGGGGCTTGCGGACCTTGCCCGTGCGCCTGCGCCAGATCGCGCAGACCACGCAGGCCGTCATCACCTATCTGAAGACGCATCCGAAAATTGAACACGTCTGGTATCCGCACGATGCCGACGATCCGCAGTACGCGCTGAGCCGGCAGCAGACCACAGGCGCCAGCGGCCTGCTGTCGTTCACGCTGCGCTGCGAAACCACCCGCAAGGTCGAGCGGTTCTGCGATGCGCTGCAGCGGTTTCTCATGACCGTGTCCTGGGGCGGCTACGAGTCGCTGCTGTTTCCGGTCGCGGCCGTCTATCCGCCGGACACGCGCGTGGCCGACGCGCGGGCAGGGCAGGTGCCGGTCAATCTCGTGCGGCTTTCGATCGGTCTGGAAGACGCCGACGTATTGATCGCCGATCTCGCCCAGGCATTGGATCGCGTGTAGGGTTGCATCAACGCTTTCGGAGGAAACATGCGCTTACCGTTCTGCCTGCTCGCGGCTTCCGCGCTGCTGCTGTCCGCCTGTGGCGCGCTGCCGGCGCGCACGACGTCCGAATCGGCCGTGGCCGTGCCGCAGGAGCTTGCCGGTGAATACGACAATCATGCCGAGCGCTGGAACGCGTCGGCCGGCGGCAAGCAGGCGCCTTCCACGAATGCGGCGCCGGCCATCCATCACTGGCTGACCCATCCGGGCGGCGACAAGAAGCAGCTGCTCTGGCGCGTCGTGCTGCCGGATACCACGCCGGTGCAGGAAGCGCGCTGGCTGCTCGTCAGCGAAGGCGGCGGCTTCCTGCCGTATCGCCCGCTGACCGCCGAGGCCGAGGCCGTGTTCCTGAATCCGGCCAAGAACGTGCGCATCGACGACAAGTCCTGGGCGCCGCTGAATGCCTGCATGCTGAAAGCCGCCGCCACGCGCAATGGTCTGGCCTTCGCTGCCGACCCCGCGGCCTGCAGCGCGCTGCTGCCGGGCATCGGCGCCACCGCCGCGCTGCTGCCGCTGCGTTTCGAACTCGTCAACGATCGCCTGCGCGTGGTGATGGTCGCGGATCAGGCCCGCGGCGTCGACGCGGCGACCCTGTCGCAGCGCGTGCGCTGGTTCACCGGCTGGGACGCGCTCAACGGCGGCGGCGCCAAGGCCTCGCCCGACAACAATGACTGGCATCTGCGCCGCGATCTGCGCCTGCACAGCGAAGGCGGCCGCGTGCCGCTGAAATACCGCGACGGCGCCGCGTCGGGCTATTCGCTGGAACTCGCGCGCCTGACCTACCGCGAAAGCAACACCGAAGTGCTGCGTCTGGCCGTCATCGAGGACGCGAGCGGCCGCATGCTGAGCTATGTCTGGGCCGATCCCGACGCACGCCGCATCGGGTTGAGCCTGGGCTGGCTGCAGGTCGGCCTCGAAGTCGAAAACGCCGCGCGGGATACGCGTTCGCAATGACCGAGCTGCCCGCCAGCTACTACCGTGCGACGGCGACGGCCTACGGCGGCTTCGCGCCGCTCGCGGGCCGTCATGCCAGACGCGTGGTCGTGATCGGCGGCGGCTATGCGGGGCTCAATACGGCGCTGGGTCTGGCCGAGCGCGGCGTCAGCGACGTCGCGCTGCTCGAAAGCGAAACCGTCGGCTTCGGCGCCTCGGGCCGCAACGGCGGCTTCGTGTTCGCCGGCTATTCGCGCGGCGAACAGGCCCTCGTGCGCGAGCTCGGCCAGGAGAACGCCAAGGCGCTGTTCCTGAGCACCCTCGGCGGCGTGCAGCTGATCCGCTCGCGCGTGGGCAAATACCGCATTCCGTGCGCGATGGTCGACGAAGGCGTGATCTGGGCCAACTGGTTCCACGACCCGCGCATCCTGCGCGAACGCCAGGAATTCCTCGCCGAAAAATTCGGCGTGCACTGGGACTGGGTGCCGAAATCCACCGTGCGCGAACTGCTGCGCACCGAGCGCTACAGCGATGCGCTGTGGGAACGCAATGCGGTGCATCTGCATCCGCTGAACTATGCGATCGGTCTGGCCAAGGCGGCGGCCGACAAGGGTGTGGCCATCCACGAACACTCGCCGGTCACCGCGTTGACGCGCCACGGCGAGGGCTGGCGCGTGAGCACCGCCGGCGGCGACATCGAAGCCGAACACGTCGTGCTCTGCTGCGGCGGCTATCTCGCCGGCCTCGACAGCCAGGTCGACCGCGCCGTCCTGCCGATCGCGACCTACGTCATGGTCACCGAACCGCTCGGTCCGCGTCTGCGCGAATGCATCAACACGCGCGCGGCGATCTACGACACGCGCTTCGCGTTCGACTACTACCGCCCGCTGCCCGACTCGCGCCTGCTCTGGGGCGGGCGCATCTCGATCCGCGACCGCGCGCCCGCACGCGTGCGCGATCTGCTGTATCGCGACCTGCTGAAGGTCTATCCCCAGCTTGCCGGTGTGCACGTCGACTTCGCCTGGTCCGGCCTCATGAGCTACGCGCGCCACCAGATGCCGCAGATCGGCCGCAAGCCGAACGGAATCTGGTACGCGCAGGCCTTCGGCGGACACGGCGTCGCACCGACGACGGTCGCCGGCGAACTGCTCGCTGCGGCGATCGCGCAGGACGACACGGCCTGGCAGCGCTTCGTGCCGTTCGGGCTCGTGTCTGCGATGCGGCCGGCCGGCTTCCTCGGCGCACAGGCCAGCTACTGGTGGTACCAGGCGGCGGACTGGTGGAACGACCGGCGGGGCAGGTAGCCCGCTGTCCGGAGCGTCGATGCCGTACGGATCGTTTCGATATCGGCCGTGATGGCCGGCGCGTCGTGCCAGTGCGCGCACGGTTCGGCGCAGACCCACCGCACATCCGCGTGACAGCGACGCCGGCAGGCGATGTCGATCCCGGGCACCGTCGTTCGTCGCCGTCAGGATTACCCCGACGGAGATGGCTATGGGCAGGCTCATCGTGGAACAGATCGTCAGCGCCGACGGCTATGCGGCAGAGCCCGACGGCGGCATCGGCTTCTTCGTCGACGCACGCGCGATCAACGAAGCAGACCTGGATCAGCTGAGTCTGCTGGAAAACGTCGGCGCCATCGTCCTGGGCCGCACGACCTTTCATCTGTTTGCCGACTACTGGCCCGATGCGGACCCATCCCGGGAGCCGGTGGCGGTACCGCTCAACACCCTCCCGAAGTACGTGATATCCAACACCCTGGATGAGGCGCCCTGGGGTGAGCGCGCCGCTGCGACGATACTGCGCGGCGACGGCGTGACATCGGTCCGCACATTGCGCAGCCGCGTCGCCGGCGACCTGATCGTCTGGGGCAGCCTGACTCTGGCCGATGCGCTGCTGCGCGCCGACGAGGTGGACCTGCTGCGCCTGCGCATCGTACCCGTGCTGATCGCCGCCGGACGCAGCTTTGCTCCTTCCGACCTTGGCCGACGCCCGCTGGAGCTGTCATCCACCCGCAGCTACGCGCAGGGCCTGGTGGTGCTGGAGTACCGTTGTCGACGGGCGAGCAGCTGATGTCGAATCGGTTGCGGCCGTTCGATTCCTGGATGCGCTTGTACTAATTTTCGTGAGTTCACGAAAATCGAGCGATGACGTCGGAATCGAGGAATACGTACGTAGCCGGCAAGAGGAGCGGTGAACGATGAAAAATTTCTCACGCCGCTTATCCGGATAGACATCATCCGTACGATTTCTGGCGGTCGCGAGAAATTTGACTGCCTTGAACAGGGGAGTACGATTCGCTGGCAACCTGAACCCCGGAGGCTCGTCATGAGTATTTGGGAAATCAAGGGCCGCGAGCTGGTCAACTGCAGCTGCGAGTATGGGTGCAACTGCCAGTTCAATGCGCTGCCGGACAAGGGTCACTGCCACGCGGTGGCCGGCATTCAGATCGACGAGGGCAATCACGGCGAAACGCCGCTGGACGGCTTGCGCGTCGCCGCGATCTTCAAATGGCCCGGGCCGATTCATGAGGGCAACGGCGAGGTCATTGCGTTCGTGGATGCCAAGGCGAACGACAGGCAGCGCGAGGCGCTGCTGCGGATCATGACCGGACAGGACACGGATCCGTTCGCGACGATGTTCGCCGTCTTCGCCTCGACCGTGACGACGATGTACGACCCGGTGTTCACCGACATCGATCTGCAGATCGACGTCGATGGCCGCAAGGGCCGGGTCTTCGTCAAGGATTACATCGAAATGGTCGGCCGGCCCATTCTCAACAAGGTCACCGGTGCCGAGTCCCGCGCGCAGATCGTCCTGCCGGACGGGTTCGAATACGCCGTGGCGGAGATCGGCAGCGCGTCGAGCACGACTACGGGACCGGTGCAGGTCGCGCTGAGCGATACCTACGGACAGTTCGCACGTCTGCACCTCAACAGCCACGGCGTCGTTCGCGTCTGAGTGGCGGCGAATGCGGCCGTGTCGTCTCTCGAGCGCCTGCTGACACGGGACGGCATCATCACCATTGCCGGCCTGTTCGCGCTGTGGGCGCTCACGTGCACCTATGTCGTGGCCGGCGCGGGGCTGGGCATGAGCGCATGGGCCATGACTCAGCTGGCGCTGTTGCCGTATCAGTCCGGTGCGATGCCCGCATCGGCGATGTCCTCGATGCCGGGCATGGACATGGATTCGATGGCGCCGGCCTGGGACTCCGGACACTGGGCGCTCATGATCGCCATGTGGTGGACGATGATGGTCGCGATGATGACGCCGAGCGCGGCGCCGACGATCCTGCTGTATGCGCGCGTGCATCGCAAGGCTCAATTCCAGGGGCAGCTGATGGCGACGGGGCGATCGACTGCCGCTTTCGTCGCCGGCTATTTCTTCGTCTGGCTGATGTTCTCGATCGCTGCCACCGCGCTGCACGCGTTGCTGGAAAGCGCCGGAATCGTCCCGGCAAGTACGATGGGCTCGCAAGTGCGTTGGCTGTCCGGCGCCACACTCGTCGTGACCGGCCTCTATCAACTGTCTCCGTTGAAAAATACCTGCCTTTCTCACTGCCGCGCACCGGCGCAGTTCCTCTCGCGCCACTGGCGTCCCGGATCGCGCGGCGCATTCCGGCTCGGCTTGCTGCACGGCGGCTATTGCATCGGTTGCTGCTGGATGCTGATGGCGCTGTTGTTCGTCGGCGGCGTCATGAACCTGGCCTGGATTGCGGCACTGTCCTTTCTCGTGCTCGCCGAGAAAGTTCTCGCGGCGGGCCGATGGGTGGGTTATTGCGCCGGTGTCGTGCTCGTCGCCTGGGGGGCGTTGATTCTGTTGCACTGAGTTCACCGGCATTCAGACGCCGACAGCACATCGCAATCAGGTCGATCGTTGCGGGACTGGCGCGTTGGCAGCAGTGCGCGGCGCGAATACGCAGGTGTCAGTCGGAGTGATGCCTGGCCACTGCGCAAGTTGGCGCGGATCGGCCCGCCCGGTTTCCGAACAAGCTCGGCAGAAGAAAGCAGCGTCAGCGGCAACGACTGTTAGGCCGCCTTGCTCCCATGCTCACCTGTCGCTAACGCAGTGGCCTCTATCTGTGTGCTCCCGCCATCGCAACCGGAGCCAGGCCATGAACAAACGACAGGGCGAAATCGAGATGCTGGAAAGAGCATTCTGGGATTCGATGATCGCCGGCAAGCCCGAAATCGCCACCGGCATGCTGACGGAGCCGGCCGTAATGGTCAGCGGGCACGGGGCGAACAAGTTCGATCATGCGGCTTACACGCGCATGGCCAAGGACGACCGCTACAAGCTGGTCGACTATTCGATCTCGGACCTGGACGTGATCTTCCCGCGCGACGACGTCGCCGTGGTTACCTATCGAGTGGATCAGCGCATGGAGATGCAGGGCAAGCCGGTGCAGATGAACGTCTACGACACGTCCACCTGGGTAAAGGTCGAGGGCGACTGGCGCTGCGCCATGCACACCGAAAGCCCGGTTGAAAGAAAACCGCATTGATCGCCTGAACTCCGAGACGTCAGACGGATACCGATCCAAGCCGGCCCGCCTTGCGAGTTCGGCTTGGTCGTTCTGTCAGATCCATATCCCGAACCGGACTGTCGCAGCGGGCTGTACTTTCAATCCCTGTCGGGCGCGCCGAGCGGGAACAGCGATCGATACTGCCGCGCTTCCTCCACGGCACGCGCGAACGACGGCCGTGCGAGCAGGCGCGCGCGGTAGTCGCGCAGCACCGGATAGTTCTCGGAAATGCGGTGCGTCCAGTCGGCGTAGAACAGCGCCGGAGCGGCAGCGCAGTCGGCCAGGCTGAAGCCGGCGGACGTGGCCCAGGTGCGTCCGGCCAGCGCCTCGTTCAACCAGGCATAGGCGAGTTCGAGTTTGCTCCCGGCAAAGTCGCGCGCTTCCTGGCGCTTGACCGGATCGCCGGTCAGTGCGCCGTTGACCGCATGCTGCACCGGGCTCATGACGTGCAGGTCGAAGAAGCGATCGAGAAAGCGCACGTCGAGCGCGACCATCGGGTCGTTCGGCAGCAGCTGCACCGGGCCCGGATGGGTGAGCTGCAGGTATTCGATGATGATGCTGGTTTCGACGACGTCGCGCTCGCCGTCCAGCAACAGCGGGAACTTGCCCAGCGGCCAGCGCCGCAGCCAGTCGGCGGCGTGCTGCGGCGTGTCGGGGCCTATGCAGCGGAATTCGAACGGCAGCGCGTTTTCGTACAGCGCGATCAGCACCTTCTGCGTGTACGAGGAAAACGGATGACCGTATAACGCTAGCGACATGGGTGAACTCCCTTTAGGCTCAGACGGCTCACTGTACAGATTGTCGCGCTTCCGTCGAGTGCGGCGAAGCCTACGAGTGCGGCGAAGCCCATTCCCATCGAGGCCGTCAGAACCTGCGATTCTCAGCGACGGATTTTCACCCGCTAGCGGGAAAGCGTAGAAGGCAGGAGATGCGTACTCGGTTGCCCGGGCGGCTCCCGCATCGCGGCAGCCCGCAGAAGGCGACTCACTGCGCTGCTTCGCGCGGCGCCGTACTACGACAACGACGAACCGGATGAGCGCCGTGCAGATACGACCAGCCACTGTCGCAGACGCCGCGCGAATCAGCGCGCTGATCCGCAGCCTCAGCACACCGTTCTTCGCCTCGCCG
>Ga0247823_10004168_pt1 | contig 11626 bp, 16 predicted proteins | sample 13C_PalmiticAcid_2_FD_192426 | JGI IMG/M metagenome (GOLD analysis project Ga0247823, IMG submission 192426) | Soil microbial communities from agricultural site in Penn Yan, New York, United States - 13C_PalmiticAcid_Day30 | ecosystem: Environmental > Terrestrial > Soil > Agricultural land...
CTCGTCGTCAGCGTCATGGTGCAGGTTCAACTCGTGGGTGTTCTCGTGCCTCCTTTCGCCTTCATATGTCCCAGTCCAGATACGGAGCCACCAAGACCGGCCTGTCGCAGATTGGTTACTTAGCTTTGTTCGCCGAAGCTATGAGGGGGCCTTACCAATTCCCAAACCCTGCATAAGCACGAACAAGACGAGGATCAATATCCAAAAGACCCATCCACCGCTGGCCTTGAGGTAGGTGGCATAAATGCGGCTCTTCACCGAACCCGTCGCTCTCTTCTCCTCTTGAACAAATTTCCGCCCGAGGCCACTGCGACCTCCTTTCAAAGGAAGCGCCATTTGGACACCGCGGCCAGTGTCCTCCTGGGTCCCAGAGACGCCATGTTGCGGCTTGGCCGCCGCTACCTCATCTTCGAAGCCGGGTTCTGAGTCGTCCACGGGTTTCAGGGGGCTCTGGCTGCCCACGTCCAACGGGGACCCTGCACTGACCACGGCTCCTTGTCGCAGCTCAACCAAGTATTTTGTCTCGGGCCTGCAGAGCGCCACATGATGAGTGACAAGGATGCGGGTACGCCCCGCCGCCAGCTCAGAGCCGTCCGCCAAAGCATTCTCGAGGACATGCCTCCCGACATGGGCATCGACAGCGCTGAAGATGTCGTCCATGACGAGAATTTCAGCCCTGCTGTAGAGCGCCCGGCCGAGCGTCACGCGCCACCGCTGGCCGCCGCTCAGGTTGATGCCGTTGGCGCCGACCTCGGTATTGTCCCCGTCTGGAAGTGCCTTGAAGTCTTGAGTCAATGCGCAAGCTGCCGTTACCTTGTGGTAGCGCTCCTCGTCGAGCGGCAAGTCAAACAGAATGTTTTCCTTCATGGTGGCGTTTTCGATCCACGGAATCTGAGCAACATAGGCGATGGCGCCGGGGAGGATCCAGTCGGCCTTGGTCGCCCTCTTGTCATGTCGCTCTCCAGGTGCGGGTGCCGCCGGGGCGTAGATTTTGCCTTTCAAGAGGTCACATTCGCCCAAAATCGCAGAAAGGAGGAGTGATTTCCCGCTGCCCGTTGGGCCTGCGACGACTGACAGGCAACCTTCTGGGAAGGAGATGTTGATGTCGCGTAAAACGAAACGGGCATGCTGCTGCTGCTGCTGCTGACCTTCCGTGGGCCATGCGATCGAGGCGCCTTCAAACGAAACATTCTTTCCCTTGGCGATAATCTTGTTCATCTCGGGTCCTTGGAGGTATTGGTCGATTCGCTTCAGCGATATCCACGCGTCCAAAAAGCCCGTCACAAGCCCCTTGAGGGAGTATGGATCAGCAGGGCAGCCCTAAGGAATCTATTCCGAGTCAAGCGTGATTGGCTTACAGGAACGAAGGAAAGCGTTGCCTCAAGGGCCTTGAACACTCCTAAGCTGACTGGCTCGGGATCAGCCAGAATTCACAACCAGATGCATCTTTGGGGCCAACTAACCAAAGGCTACCGACGGCGTAAGCTCCCCGGCGATCTCGGCGTAGGTGACAAGCGAGACGACCGCCAGGAGGATGGGCCCTGCGGCCCAGCAACCGATGAGGTAAGTGTTGCTAACACAGACATCCCAAACACAGGCCAGCTCTCTCCGCCTGATATCGTTGATCCTGAATTCCCACTGAGACTCAAGGGCTGCGAATTTGATATGTCGAACTCCCTGCACCGCCTCGTTGACGACGCCGAGTTTCTCGTCCCGAATCTTCATCAGTCTACCTTGAGCCGCAGCGTAACGTCTCGAGAGATAGAGGTTGACGGGCAGGCACGCCACCATAGTGCCAAACCCGGCGAGAAGGGGTTTCCACCCGAGCAAGCCCGTCAGAAGGACGAGAGACAGCGCGAGCTTGACAACAGAACCGGGAATATAGTTGGTGGTCGTGCTTTGCTCCTCAGGGGCCGGTTAGCTCTGGACGTCTGCCATTTGGCCCAATTCATATCGTGTGGGACGAACCAGCAATCCGATACGCGTTTGGCATCAACGCCAACCAAGTTGACGGCGCCTTGCTTGACCTTCTTGGGCTTTCCCGACTCGTCCGTTAGCTTCGGCCCAGATGAGCCGGCCTCCTTCACATCTCTCCGCCTGATTGCTTTCTCAAAGATCAGCTGAGAGAGTTGACTCCGAACGGGGATAGCTAGCTCTCCCCAGCCGAGCCATATCAGGAAGCTCTCCATCCACTATTTTCATCAATCCAGGCTCCACAGAAACTTGAAAGCGGATTAGAATGTGCTTACCGCTTGCGTGGTTACAGACACGCCGAGCAAGGCCACCCAAATCCAGGCCTCTCCATCCAGGGGCTCTAGATGACGTCGCTCGAACAGCCGGAGCAGCTGCCAGATGACCCATTGGGGGGCTAGACTCGATACGGACTGAAGAATGGCGAAAAGCCACTGCGAAGCAAATTTTCGCCGGTGGAAAAGAAGAAGAGCTTTCCAGAGGGGTCGAGGGCTCTCATAACTGTCTGTTCTCCAGGCTTTGGTAATGTCTTGAACCCGCGCCGACTGGCCCGGCCTTGGTAGCTCCTGCAAGTCCAAGTCGTTTCTCTCTGCGGCAAGGCGGATGAGGGCAGCCGGCCAACTCCAGGTGAATCGGCTCAGCACAGAGATCGTTAATTGTTGGTCCACGAGCCTGCCGTGGTAAAAGACATCTGGCCTGCGAGGGATGGCGATGCTGGAGAAGCCTAGCGAAACGAGGGCCACGAACTCTGCTATCCGGAGAGAGAACACCAGCGGGGAACCTCCGAGGGGATCTTCATCCCCCTCAATACCTGGGATAGACGCCATACCCGCTACAAGAACACTCGACAGCAGAGTGTAGAGACCCAAGCGACAGGCCATAGGGGGTTTCCTTGATGCGGCAATGCACAATGCCTGAAGGCCACAGAGAGCCTGGGAGCGATCAGCATTTGTTGCCATCCCCGGACCAACCAGGGCTCCATCGTACGTACCCAACCGGCCACGCGCGACCACCCTTCTAGTGCGAACTCATAGTCGGTCCGGCGGGGTTCACGAAGGACATTCAGGGCTGTTACGATAGACGTCCCAGAGAATGCAGAAATGAGCGTAAGCGCCTTTGGGACTCTGGCGGAGTACGCGGCAACGGCTTCCCGGGTGCTGATACCGTCTTCATCTTCATAGTGATCGTGGTCTGGTTGGCTTGTGTCTTGACGTCTCAGGCGAACGAGGGCGCAGTGAATGGAGGGCAAAGAACATAACGCGACGAGGCCGAGGCCAATACAGTCGACTGCTACGCGCATTTTGGGATCGCGGTGTTTGGGCTGTGCGGTCGGTATTAGTTTAAACCCATTGTTGGAGGAGGTTGAGCTTGGATTTATCAGTGTGTCAAATTCAATGCCCAAAACAGGGGAGCCTATGCCAAGGCATTTTTTTTTTTTTTGGCTCAGTCTCCACTTTCTCGGCGCACCCTCCCCCCACCCAAAAACTCCAGCACATAACACACGTGCTGTCGAAGGGCCGCGTGTTGTTAGATCCAGACTCCCGGCTCTCTGGTTGACGGGTTTCTTATGGACTCTGTCCTCATGGACCTTGACAACGGCTAGGGACGATAAGCGGCAGGGAACCCTAATATAACACTACAGCACAACATCATAACACTCCGAAAGGGCCTTGCCGAACTCTTCGTCGCCAGACTAACTGCCTGGGCGCTCTGGCCTAGGGCTCCTCATAAGTCAAGGAAGTTAAGCCTGGGGCCTGGCTTGTGGCTTGGCTTGTGGCTTTGCTTGTGACGCTTGACTGACTTGGTTTGTGAGGAGTCCTGCTACCAGCCCCCCCCCCACGTGCTGACAGCCAGTGAAAGCAGTAGCGGCAGGCGGGGTCGTCGGCTGCGGCTGGGTTCAGTCGCCCGCAGCCGACAGACCAGAATAGAACAGAACAGAATACAGTCAACCGAAACCCGTCCAAGCTATCGGCTCGCGATAGCTCCCCTGTAAACCTGCATGATAAAAACGGGAAACGGCTGCTGGACTTGCTGACGGAAAGGCCAAAAGACTATCCGGTTACCAAGGCCTTATTATTAGCTGTGGCGGCTGAGCCGTAGTAGGCAGTATAACTCCTAGGGAAGGGGGCTAGAGGTAACGTTTCCCGGTTTGACTTAATAGTTATATTGCTTAGAGTCCCTTCGACAAGCAATTAACAACACAGTTCGGTTCAGGGTTTTAGGGGTAAGAGGGCTCGGTTTAAGCGGGCCAACGGAACTGCTCTGAATTAATAGTTCTCGCGCGCCTTGAAAAATCACAAGGCAGCTTACCCCTCCTCACGAGTACCCCGCTTTTAATGGAACTTCCCCTCATGTTGCCTACTTCATTGAACTTTCCTGCAGGCAATTGCATCATGTCCGACTCCAAGTCTCTCGGGTTGTCATCCCGCCGTCCGTCAGGCGGTCCGAAACTACGCGAAGGGCTGCGGCCGTGCGTAAGCAGGAGGCTTCCACGTGCAGCTCCCGTGCGTGGCGTGGCCCTGGACTCCTGGTTCTGGTTCGGGTTCCTTAGCTGCGTTGCGCATCTCCCAGTCCCACGGCGGCCCAACAACCCTAGAAAGGGAGGTTTATCAGCGCGACAATACCATGACTTTTGGCATTTCCACAAGGACCAGGATGTAAAATATCATTCATGGATGGTCATGCCTTTGGAAGTGTGAACCAAAGCCGCGCAAGCAGGCCGCTATAACCTCTGAACTCCTGAGCCCCTGAGCCACCGAGCCACGGCAACATCCAATGGCTTCTCGGAGAAACTTCGAGGAAAAAGCCCAGGAGTTATTCCCGAAGCACTTGTCCTGTAACGATGCACAGGCGCTGTCTTGAATTGAAGGTTCGCTTCTCATGGTCCGGACACAGCAGATAAGCAGGCACATTCAGTCGCGCTTGGGCCCTCGATCGGGCTTGTCAAATGCCGCATTAATACTGGGGGAGCGCTAAATCAGGCCTGGTCCCCGACGCTCGAGGATAAGGTCCCACAGCGAGGCATCAATGGAGCATTTGTGATGGAGGAATCCTGGCCAGAAGAGCTGCCGTCAACCGTGAGATATCACAGAGGGACGCCATGTGGCGCATGCTTTGGCGCTGATCGTTGGGTGTCAAACCCGGCTGCCCTGTCGCCTGACGGAATCTGTGGTATGCATGTTTTGGTGGCGTCGGCGGGGCGGTGGAAGATTTCACCATGACCGGGCGTGGGAACGTGCTAGGAGGTAACAATTATGATGGATCAAGCAGGATCAGAGGGACCGTCCTCAAAAGTGGCGCGAGGAAATACAGCACCGCAAGGCAACCGCAACTCCGACCCCGACAACACACATAAATAACAAAACTGCCCGCTCAGGCCTCCCATCGTGCTCATCAGCTCCCGAGCTTCGGCATCGACGACTAGCACGCCCACCCCGCTTAGCTCATCCAGCGTGTCGTTGGCTATGGGCGGGTAGGTGTTCATGGTGCGCGTCATGCTGACCTATGTGAGCTGCTTCTCGAGGTCCTACATCTGCCAGATCCGCCACACGCGGTCGACCATAGCGTGGTGCAGCCAGACGACCGGGTCGCTGGGACTGACATAGAAGTTGCCTGCCGTGGTTCGCTTTGATAGCGAGCTGATAACTAAGGAGAACAGATGCAGGGTCGGAAATAGCACAATATTCAAGAGCAGAGAGATCTGTCTGAATAACTCGCTCTCCTTGCGGTTTGGCTGTCAGGGTGAGGCACTTCGTCACGGATGTAACGATCCCCGCGCGAGTATTACAACAGGCTACGGACAACTTAACGGGGACAAACGCCAAAAACAAGATCAGGTGGCTTTAATATACCGGGAAGCTCAGAACACTTTTAATGCATATACGACATCATCGCTTCGCCAAGTAACTGCAATCGAGGCCAGAATGATTTACATATGGCACCTAAGAAAGTACTACTCCTAGAAGTACTGGTTTGCTATGTGCACGACGATACGCTCTACTTAATTGACATCGGCTTGGAACTTGGTTACCGCGAACTTCGTCGGCCCTCCAACGAATGCCTCCGTTCCAAATTGGTAGACTAGATTGACTACATGTTAGCCCTATTCATTCGCCTCTGGAGGCAGAAAGATCAAAATTGGAGAAGAAGACTTGACGGTTAGCTTCACAAAACGTGCCAACTTACTCAACATATATTGCTGGCTCTCTGGGAAATTTTGGTTTGTTTGAAGGTAGTTGAAGAACTCCTTGACGTCGGCGTTGAAAGAGTAGATCGGACTACCATTGGGGACAACGAAGCTGTACACTCTCATTGCTCCGTTGTATCCAGTGAAGAGGTCCCAGGTATAGCCAGCAACTTTCACTGAAGCCACTGGCGATCCCGTAGAGCTATCGGTAATGGGCCAGATGCCTCCGTATCGTTGGAGCCTTTGACAGCGTTAGCGACGGAGCGTTGGGCAGCTTTAACTAGTCTTTATAGTTACTTCTGACTCAGTAGTATATGAGCAATTCTCATAGGAGAAAAAGAGGAAGGTGCCATTACCAAATCATCAACTCAAAGTCTCCGCTCGAATTGGCATGATTAGGATCCGTGCTGGTAAAGATGTCATACGCGACGTTGGCGCGATGGTTCGTCGTGTTATACGACCATTGAACAGTGGTCGGCAAGCTGCGAATCTCCGAGACCTTCTTGCGCGTGAACTGACGACCGGCGTAGATGTAACTCTTCACCGTGTTCTGGTCGCCCTGCCAGGTCCACGTGGAGCTGAAGGCGATGCCAGATCCCACTGGGCCGTCGTAGCTTGTGCATTGAGAGCCTGACGTCGCGGTGCCGATGCCCCACAAGTTGTTCAGGAGGTCATAGCCGTTGGCAGATTGATACGCATACTGCGAGCAGAGGGCGGCTGCAGCCGCTGTTGTCCTTGTGCCAATAGCCGTTGCGTGAGCGACAGCCACGAGGGCCGCGAGAGTGGCTGCACCGGGCAGCATGTTTGGATCGGATGCGCGAGAGTTAGTAGAGAGATATGAACGGGGGATTTGAACAGACTTGACAAGGTATAGAGACGAGCCAAAGGTGCCTCAAGATGCGTGGTGACGAGAAAACTTATACTCATGGCTTGATTGAAGTAGCTATGCATGCTTCCATTACGGCGATGCTGCCCGGCCTCCCGCCGACCTCAGTCAACGATGTTGTCGCGATGCTGTCGCAAGCGAGCCTTCCCTACCATCTTAATTTGGATTTCAGGCGCCCCAATGGGGTCGAAGCGCTGTAATTTTGTTGAAACAAGTTTATAACCATCAACATGCGCACCAATGAAGTAACAGCGGCACTTTAACGCCAGGATGGCATCCACAACTCAGTTGCCCAGTTGGTGCTCTAATAGCTGTCTATCCGACCACCGCCCCCGCGAACCGCCGTGTGCCTGTACAAGCGACTTGGCTCGATGGATTGCCGCAAGGCCTGAGACGCAGTCTATAATATAACCCCACGACTGGAGGTGGGAGGAGGACACGGTGCAGGCGGACTATCGCCGAGGTTGCGCGGTGCTGTAAAATGGGGTGGGTTTCGGCCCGATTCATGTACATGAGTCCTATGCAGTAAGCTCAGCGCGTCCCCACATGCCAAGGAGGCATTCGGGGCGGCCGCTTCGCGGACCAGCCCTCCTCACTGCTACCCCGCTTTCAATGGAACTTCCCCTCACGTTGCCTGCTATTGAACTCTCCTGCAGGCAATTGCATCATGTCCGACTCCAAGTCTCTCAGGTTGTCATCCCGCATGGCCAAGCTCAACCCATTCAAGGCCAAATCTCGACAGGACGAAGATGACGAAGACCAAGGTCAGGCCATTGATGGCAACACGGTCGCGGGCGGAGGCCACAGCGCGTTTCCCCTCGACATCACACAACATCAGCGCCATGTCCGCGTCAGCCAGTCTCTCCGAGCATTTCTTGCTCATGAAGGCATCGCCGCTCTCGATGATTCCGACGCACTGTGCGCCCTCCTGGACAAACCGATCGTCGTGCCGCCTTCATACCTGATTGACCGATCGCATCCCCTCCCCGAGTACTTCATCAGCTCGAGCCACAACACATACTTGATGGCGCACCAGCTGTTTGGCACCTCATCTGCCGGGGCCTACGAGACAACACTTCGAGCCGGGGCGCGATGCATCGAGATTGACGCCTGGTGAGACGGATTCCTTGCGACTCCCGCTGCAGGAACTGACAGCAAGCCACAGGGACAACCCCGACGACAGACAAGAGCCCAAGGTAACTCATGGTTACACGCTCGTGTCCAACATCCCCTTTCGGGAAGTCTGCAAGACAATACGCGACGCCGTGGATCGCGAGGCCGCAGACGCCGTGGGACAATCACCTTCGCCCATCTTGCTGTCGCTCGAGAACCACTGCGACCGAGATGGACAGCTGCGCCTCGTGCAAATCATGAAGGAGGTCTGGGAGGACCGGCTGCTCAGTCTGCCCGCACAGGAACAGCAGGCTGGCGAGCCGGCCCGGCTCTGTGACCTGGGTGCGAAAATCGCCGTCATTGTCGAGTATCACCTCCCCGGCGAAGCCAATGACCCGGATAGTTCGTCCAGCTCGAGCTCGTCGAGCGACTCGGAGGAGGAGAAGCAGGCTCGCAAGGAGTACGAAGCCAAGAAGCAGGCGACACCCCTGCCCATCATCATCCCGGAACTGGCCGAGCTCGGCGTGTACGGGCAGTCGGTTAAGCCGCGCGACACGTCGTGGTACACGGACGGCAAGATCAAGGACGGACCTCCCGAGCATCACCTGATCAACATCTCCGAAACGGGCCTGGCCCCTCACGCTGCGGGGCACGCGGCAGAGATTGCGCAGCACAACGCCCGCCACCTCATGCGCATCTTTCCCAAGGGCACGCGCATCTCGTCGCGGAACCTGTCCCCCGTCCCTTTCTGGGCGGTTGGTGCCCAGATATGCGCCCTCAACTGGCAAACGTTTGGCGCCAGCATGCAACTCAACGACGCCCTCTTTGCCGGCACGGCTGGTTACGTCCTCAAGCCCGCTTCTCTCCGCGCCGGCGGCAGCGGCATTCCGGCTTTGGGAGCCCGCCGCAAGTCCCTGCGTCTGCGAGTCATTGGGGCAACCGACGTGCCGCTTCCACCGGGGCGCGAGACGGACTCGCTGAAGCCATACCTGACGTGCACTCTCCTCCAGCCAGGAAGCGGGACCGAGCTCGTCAAGGTCAAGCGCAAGACTGCGGCGTACCATCAGCGCAAGATCCTGAATCTGCCGTTCCTCGCAGCACTGGGATTAGGGGGCGAGAATGCGGCCGTCACGGACCCGATCTGGGACGAGACTCTCGAGTGGGAGTTTGACGACGACGAGCTGGTCTTTGTCAGGATGTTCGTCAAGAGCGACGACAGCTTTGCCAGCAACCCCATTCTGGCCGTCGCCGCCGTCCGGTTGTTGTATGTCCAGCCCGGCTGGAGATTCGTTCGTATGCTGGATTTGAAGGGTCACGAGACGGCCTGCTCAGTGTTGGTCAACTTTGAAGTGGGAGACATCTAGGCGAGAGATGCCCAATGGGGCTGGGTGGCAGCAAGCGTTTCCTTTTTGTTTGAGACACGAATCCCCGAGTCATGAGCTTTTGCTTCGGGCAGGTTGAGTAAGCGGCAAATGAACCGAATGCAACCAAAAATATTTGACTTTCGTGGTTCGGGCTTTGATGACCGCTGACACAACACAATCCATCCGACGGCCATGACTCCAGGCTGCAGGATTGAGGCTGAAAGCATTCGTACCACGGGGACCAGGCCCCCGTCGTGTCCTTCGTTCCTTTTGTATCATGACATCCAACCTTGCACTCAAAGTCGTCCAACAACAACCACTCTTTGACATGGCTCGAGAACACGCACAAAAGCTCGCCCTCCTCGCTCAGCTCGTTGCCTACGGCCTGTGGACGTCCCTCTCTACCCTGCGTCGGGCCCTGTCTGTGAAATTCCAACTTCTCACAGAGCGGGCACGCACGAGCCCGACGAACCCTTCCGAGATCAAGAATGTCGTCGTTGTTGGCGCTGCGTTTGCTGGCTACTCGGCAGCCCGCGCTCTTGCCACCTCCTTGCCTCGTGATGGCAGCCACCAAGTTGTCGTCATAGAGCCCAACAGTCATTTCAATTTCACTTGGGTGCTGCCGCGCTCCTGCGTCGTCGAGGGGGCAAGCGACAAACCATTTATCCCCTACACGCCGACCTTCTTCTCTCGAGGTCCCAAAGGCATGGTTCGGTGGGTGAGGGACCGTGTGGCCGCGGTGCAAAGGGGCAGAGTTGTCCTGCGGAGCGGGCATGAGCTGCCGTACGAGTTCCTCATCATCGCTACAGGATCCATGGCAGCCAATGGACTGCCCTCTCGGCCAGGGGTGGAGGACAAGGAAGCGGGGATGCAGCTTCTTGCCCGCATGCAGGCTCGAATCAAGACCGCAACCCGGGTTGTCATCGCGGGAGGGGGCGCGGCTGGCGTCGAACTGGCCGCCGATGCCAAGGACAAGTACCCGGACAAGTCGGTCACCCTCGTCCATTCTCGTCAGGCCTTGATGCATCGTTTCGGGCCGGGGCTCCAAAAAGGTACCATGGACGCGCTGCAACGGTTGGGAGTCGAAGTGATCCTGGGCGAAAGGGCAGATTCTCAAAGCGTGGACGGCAAGTCTCTGATGCTTGCCTCTGGAAGGAGCATTGAGTGTGACTGCTTTGTCTGTTCTTCTCTCCTTGGAAGCAGCAGCATGCTGACCGTCCGAACAGATCGACTGCATCGGACAACAGCCGTCATCTGGTCTTGTGGCTGATGCGGCGCCAAATGCCATCGCCCCGTCGGGCCACATCCGCGTCAAGCCCACGCTTGAAATCGACGACGGCGCTCTCCCCAACGTGTTTGTGTGCGGCGATGTTGCCGACACAAAAGTGGCAAACCCAAACTCAAAGACTGCCACCCGGCAGGCCGAGATTGCGGCATACAATGTAGCGATGGCGGCAAGGGGCATGAAGCCAATTCACACGTACCAGGAGGCGTGGGTGGATGGATTCATCAACCTCACCGTCGGACTGGTAAGTATTCCGCCCGCGATGGACTTCATCCGGCCTGGCTGACGAGAGGCATCACCAGGAACGCTCCCTGACACATTTCTGGGATGGCACTTCGGAGCTGCTCTTTCAGGGTAGGGCAACCGAGCTGGACGTGATGTGCAAAAGGGCCTGGGCTGGTCTCGCGGCGAAGCCGTTCGAGGACACAGGAGTGTATTCTGCATAGTGCCGTCCAGGGGATCACGGCGGGTTTCTCGCTGCGGAGAATCAGGAGAGACGGGATTGTCTGCGCTTGCGTGTTCTCGGAGCAATAGAAGCGCTAATGTCATTGGCAGCTGGGACGGATAAATGGCACGAAGTGCGGCGTAAATATACAGTCGATCGTCAAGGAGAGAAGGGTCAGGGGTCGTGCGTCGAATAGATGCGAAGTACAGATTAGACTGGTTTCCGTCTCACGAGCACACAGGCTGCAGCCCGCACCCGCCCGATCCCTTCTCACCAGACTTGAAATCGGTCCAGTAATAAAGTCCTGCATTCAGCTCATTCCGCCTGCGCTGTCGGCCTGCGGCCGTGAGGGATCATGCCAGGGTGGGGACCGCAC
>Ga0247823_10004169_pt1 | contig 11616 bp, 12 predicted proteins | sample 13C_PalmiticAcid_2_FD_192426 | JGI IMG/M metagenome (GOLD analysis project Ga0247823, IMG submission 192426) | Soil microbial communities from agricultural site in Penn Yan, New York, United States - 13C_PalmiticAcid_Day30 | ecosystem: Environmental > Terrestrial > Soil > Agricultural land...
CTCATATCGATCTTTGCGCGTCTCGGCGGCGGTATCTTCACCAAGGCCGCCGACGTCGGCGCCGACCTCGTCGGCAAGGTCGAGGCGGGAATTCCCGAAGACGATCCGCGCAACCCTGCGGTGATCGCCGATAACGTCGGTGATAACGTCGGCGATTGCGCGGGCATGGCCGCCGACTTGTTCGAAACCTATGTCGTCACTGTCGGCGCCACCATGGTGCTGATCGCGCTGCTGCTGAAGAGCGCGGGTGACCAGCTTCTGCCGCTGATGAGCCTGCCGCTGCTGATGGGCGGCGTCTGCATCATCACCTCGATCATCGGCACCTATTTCGTCCGCCTCGGCGGCGGCAAGAATGTCATGGGCGCGATGTACAAGGGCTTCCTGGTTACCGCGATCCTTTCGGTCCCGGCGATCTGGTTCTCGACGAACCTGGTGCTGAAGGGTGACATGGATACGGCGGTTACCGGTCAGGCGTTCAACGGCTGGGACCTGTTCTACTGCTCGCTGCTCGGTCTGGTCATCACCGGTCTGATCATCTGGATCACCGAATATTACACCGGCACCAATTATCGCCCGGTGCGGTCGATCGCCAAGGCATCGGAAACCGGCCACGGTACCAACGTCATCCAGGGTCTGGCCATCAGCCTTGAATCGACCGCCGCGCCGACGCTCGTCATCTGTGCCGGCATCATCGCCGCGTTCCAGATCGCCGGCATTGTCGGCATCGCCTTTGCGGCGACCGCCATGCTTGCGCTGGCGGGCATGGTCGTTGCGCTCGACGCTTATGGTCCGGTCACCGACAATGCCGGCGGCATCGCCGAAATGGCAGGCCTCGACGATTCGGTGCGTGAAAAGACCGACCTGCTCGACGCCGTGGGCAACACGACCAAGGCGGTGACGAAGGGCTATGCCATCGGGTCTGCGGGTCTCGCGGCGCTGGTGCTGTTCGGTACCTACACCGCCGACATCACCGAATATTCGACCAAGCTCGGGCTGACCGAACCGCTGACCTTCTCGCTGTCGTCACCGTACGTCATCGTCGGCCTGCTGCTAGGCGCACTGCTCCCGTACCTCTTCGGTGCGTTCGGCATGACCGCCGTTGGCCGCGCGGCGGGCGAGGTCGTCAAGGATGTTCGCGACCAGTTCAAGAACAACCCGGGCATCATGACCTATGAATCGAAACCCGACTATGCACGCACGGTCGATCTGGTGACCAAGGCGGCGATCAAGGAAATGATCATTCCGTCGCTGCTGCCGGTGCTTGCACCGATCGTGGTGTTCCTGGTCATCCGCGGCGTCGCTGGTCCGGCTGCGGCGCTCGAAGCACTCGGTGCGCTTCTGCTCGGCGTGATCGTCGGCGGGCTGTTCGTCGCCATCTCGATGACCTCGGGCGGCGGCGCATGGGACAACGCCAAGAAGTATATCGAGGACGGCAACCATGGCGGCAAGGGCAGCGAAGCCCACAAGGCGGCCGTGACTGGCGACACCGTCGGCGATCCGTACAAGGATACCGCGGGTCCGGCGGTCAACCCGATGATCAAGATCACCAACATCGTGGCGATCCTGCTCATTGCGGCGCTGGCGAACGGCGCGCTGTAAGGCGCGCCGCCTGCGGGCAAGAAAAAGGCCCCGTCGGAGTGATCCGGCGGGGCCTTTTCTTGTCGGGTCGATGCTTTAGCGCTGCGCCTTCATCTGCGCGGCATAGCCCGCCTGCACCATCGCGCTCATCCGGTCGAACAGCGCGTCGGGATCGCCGCGGCGGAGCGCCGGGATTGCGGCCTCGGCACCCTCGGCCACCACCAGTTCGCGCGTGCCCGCCGCGACGGCGTCGAGAATCTGTGCCGCTGCAAAGTCGGGCGACAGGCCGTTGTCGATCGCGGTGTCGCTCTCGCCGCGGGTGCTGCCGTCGGCATTGAGCGCGTTTCGGCTGACGTTGGTCTGGACCGATCCCGGTGCGACGACGAGCACCTTCAGTCCCAGATGTTCATTCTCTGCGCGCACACTGTCATGATAGCCGATCAGGCCGTGCTTCGCGGCGCAATAGGCGCTGCGGAGCGGCACGCCCGCAATGCCCGCGACGCTCGAGATCGCGACGATCTGGCCGCCACCCGCCGCGATCATCCGCGGCAAGAGCTGCTGGGTGAGGGCAATCGGCGCGAGCAGGTCGACGTCGACGATCTTCTGATAGACCGAGAAATCGGTATCGACCGCGAGACTGCGCTGCGAGATGCCGGCGTTGTTGACGAGGCCGTCGATACGCCCGCCCCAGTCCCATGCCTCATCGGCCAGCGTGGGCAGTGCGGCATAATCCGTCGCCTCAAAGGGCAGGATCATCGTGCCGGGGCCGCAATCCTTCGCGACCGCCTCCAGGGCCGCGACATTGCGCCCCGACAGGATCAGCCGCGCGCCGCGCGCCGAAAGTTGACGCGCCAGGGCCGCGCCGATTCCTGACGATGCGCCGGTTACCCACCAGACTTGATCCTTCATATCATCCTTCCCATGTTCGATTCCGTATCAAGGTGAAACGGACGGGATTCGTCGTCAAGCCGGCGACCCACGGTTTTCCGTGGAAGGGGTGGCAATTTTGTTGCGACTCTGTTATAATAAATATCAACACGTCGACAGTTTGCCTCTGCCCGCCGGGGCGCAAGGAGACTGGGGCGTCCGTATGGAGCCATATCCCTTGCCACTCTGACTGGCTAGCGCCGCCCGAAATCGCCGATCCCCCTTTTTGCAAGGGCAGGATGCAACCGGCTTTTTGCGCTTCCCAGATCATCGGCAAGGCCCAGGAAAGGAAATTGCATGTCTGCAAGCACGCTCTTGTTCGAAGTTGGTGATTATGTCGTTTATCCGAAGCATGGCGTAGGGCGCGTCATCGAGCTTCAAAAGTCCGAAATCGCCGGCATGCAGCTGGAACTTTATGTTCTGCGCTTCGAAAAAGAAAAGATGACGCTTCGCGTTCCCACGAACAAGGCTGAAGGCGTGGGCATGCGCAAGCTGTCTTCGGACAAGACGCTGAAGGAAGCGCTTCAGGTTCTGACCACCAAGCCGAAGGTCAAGCGCACCATGTGGTCGCGCCGCGCGCAGGAATATGAAGCCAAGATCAACTCGGGCGACCTCGTGTCGATCGCCGAAGTGACCCGCGACCTGTTCCGCGCCGACGATCAGCCCGAACAGAGCTATTCGGAACGTCAGATCTTCGAAGCGGCATCGAGCCGCCTCGCGCGCGAACTCGGCGCGATGGAAGAGAGCGACGAAAAGACCGCGCAGGCGAAGATCCTTCAAATCCTCAACGAGCATGCGCCGAAATATTATCTGGAAAAGGCCGTCTGAGCCCTCGTTCCGGACGAAACAGGAAAGGGCGGTCCCGCGGGGGCCGCCCTTTTTCGTTTCAGGGGTAGCGCGCCTCGACGAAATAGAGCCCGTCCGGCGGCGCGTTGAGCCCGAGCGCAGTGCGGTCCGCCGCATCAAGCGCCGCCTTCAGGTCGCGCGCGGACCATTTGCCTTCACCGACCATCGAGAGGCAGCCGACCATCGATCGCACCTGATGATGCAGGAAACTGCGCGCCGCAGTCTCGATGATGATCTCGTCGCCGTGGCGGCTGACGCTGATCCGCTCGAGCGTCTTAACCGCGCTTTCGGCCTGGCAATGGACCGAGCGGAAGGTCGTGAAGTCATGCAGGCCGACCAGCACCTGCGCGGCGCCGTGCATGGCCTCGGCATCGAGCGGCTTGGCGAACTGCCACGACAGGCCCTTGTCCCAGGTCAGCGGCGCGCGGCGATTGACGATCCGATATTCATAGGCGCGCCCGATGCACGAGAAACGCGCGTGCCAGTCGTCGGCGACTTCGGCGCACGCCAGCACTGCAACGGGGGCAGGGCGAAGCTGCGCGTTCAGCGCCTCCATCAAGCGAAAGGGCTGGATCGCCTTTTCGATGTCGACATGCGCGCGCATGGCGATCGCGTGGACGCCGGCATCAGTTCGCCCCGCGCCATGCACCGGCGTCTCCTCGCCAGTGATGCGCTTGACCGCCTCTTCCAGTGCCTGCTGGACACTCGGGCCATGGCTCTGCCGCTGCCAGCCCATGAAGGGGCGGCCGTCGAACTCGACGGTGAGGGCAAAGCGCGTCATGCGATCCGCGTGCCCTTGGGGATTGCGCGGCCGCGCAGCAACTCGCCGGCGTCCATTGCCGGCTTGCCCGCGCGCTGTACGCGCGTGGCGCGAACCGCACCGGGGTTGCATGCGATCGTCAGCATGTCGTCCAGCGTAACCCCCGGCGCGGCGCCCGCGACCGTCTCGGACGGATGAAGGGCCTCGGCGGAGAGGATTTTGTAGCGTTCGCCCTCAAGCTCGAAAAACGCGCCCGGCATCGGATTGAACGCGCGCACCTGCCGCTCGACCTGCACCGCGCTGGTCAGGAAATCGAGCCGCGCCTCGCCCTTGTCGATCTTCGCGGCGTAGGTGGCGCCAGCATCGGGCTGCGGCTCGGGTGCGAAGGCGTGGAGATCGCTCAAGACCTTCGCCATCATTCGCGCGCCCATCGCGGCGAGTTCGTCGGTCAGCGCACCGGCGGTCTTGCCGGCAATCGGCGTGGTCTCGATCAACCGCATCGCGCCGGTGTCGAGCCCGATATCCATCTGCATGATCGTCACGCCCGTCTCGGCATCGCCCGCGAGGATCGCGCGCTGCACCGGCGCCGCACCGCGCCAGCGCGGCAGGATGGAGCCATGGACGTTCAGGCATCCTTCGCGCGGCGCGTCGAGGATCGCCTGCGGCAGGATCAGGCCATAAGCTGCGACCACCGCGACATCGAGGCCGAGCGCGGCGAATTCGGCCTGCGCCTCTTCGTTGCGCAGGCTCTTCGGTGTGCGGACAGGCAGCCCATGGTCCTCGGCCCAGAGATGCACCGCGCTCTGCTGAAGTTTCTTGCCGCGCTGCGCCGGACGCGGCGGCTGCGTATAGACGGCCACGATCTCGTGCCCCGCGGCATGAAGCGCAGCGAGCGTCGGTACCGCAAAGGGCGGCGTTCCCATAAAGGCGATGCGCATTGTCATTTCTCGCGCGCCGCTTAAGACCATCCGTCATGGCATCGCAAGAGATTGAAGCGCTCGTTCAGCAACTCGCCCGCCTGCCGGGCCTCGGCCCGCGTTCGGCGCGGCGCGCAGTGCTGCACCTGATGAAGAAGCGCGAGAGCAGCTTTGCACCGCTGCTGGCGGCGCTCCAGACAGTGTCCGAACGGCTGGTGACATGCGGCATTTGCGGCAATATCGACACGCAGGACCCCTGCGCGATCTGCGCCGACCCGCGTCGCGACGCGCGGTCGCTGTGCGTCGTCGAGGAAGTCTCCGACCTCTGGGCGCTCGACAAGTCGCGACTCTTTCCCGGCAAATATCACGTCCTCGGTGGCCGGCTGTCGGCGCTGGAGGGCGTGCGGCCACAGGATCTCAGCATCGAGGCTCTCGTCGCGCGCGTCGCCGCAGGCGGCATCGACGAGGTTGTGCTCGCGATGAACGCGACGCTGGAAGGGCAGACAACGGCACATTATCTGGCCGAGCGGCTGGAAGGCTATCCGGTGCGACTGACACAACTGGCCCATGGCCTGCCAGTGGGCGGTGAACTCGATTATCTCGACGAGGGGACGCTGGCGCAGGCGCTCAGGGCCCGGCGGCCGGTGGGTTGACGGCGGGCGTTCGAATTCATACCTGCACGCCATGGCCATTCTACCCATCATAGAGACCCCCGATCCGCGGCTTCGCGTCATTTCCAGGCCCGTCGAGACCTTCGACGCCGAGCTGAAGACGCTGGTCGCCGATATGTTCGAGACAATGTACGACGCCCCCGGCATCGGGCTTGCCGCGATTCAGGTCGGGGTGCCGAAGCGCATTCTGGTGATCGACCTGCAGGAACCCGATCCCGAGGATGAAGAGGGCAAGGCCCTGATCCGTACTCCGCGCGTCTTCATCAATCCCGTTTTCTCCGACGAGAGCGAGGATCATAGCATATATCAGGAGGGCTGCCTGTCGGTCCCCGAACAATATGCCGATGTGACGCGCCCTGCCGAGGTCACGGTCGACTGGCAGGACGAGGACGGCAACAAGCACCGCGAACGCATGACCGGCCTGATGGCGACATGCATCCAGCACGAGCACGACCATCTGGAAGGCATTCTCTTCATCGACCATCTGTCGAAGCTGAAGCGCGACATGCTGCTCAAGAAGCTGGCGAAGCAGCGGAAAGCAGCCTGAGCCAACAAAAACCCCGGCGAAAGCCGGGGTTTCTTTTTGTCTGCGAAGAAGCGCGCCGGTTCAGTCCGGCTTTTTCGCCACGCCCACCATCGCGGGGCGCAGCAGCCGGTCCTTCATCATATAACCCGCCTGCATTTCCTGCACGATCGTGCCGGGCGCCTTGTCGCTCGGGATTTCGAGCATCGCCTGATGCTGGTTGGGGTCGAGCGGCAGGCCGATCGCCGCGATGCGGGTGATGCCGTTGCGTTCGAACACGCCGAGCAGTTCGCGCTCGGTCGCTTCGAGGCCGGTGATCAGCGGCTTGATCGCCGCATCTTCGCGCTGCTCGGCGGTCAGCGTGGCCAGTGCGCGGCCGAGGTTGTCGGCGACCGACAATATGTCGCGTGCGAATTTCGTCGACGCATAGGCGTGAGCGTCGGCGACTTCCTTTTCGGCGCGGCGGCGGACATTCTGCGTCTCGGCGCGGGCATAAAGCAGATCCTGCTGAACCGCGGCGAGCTGTTCGGCGAACTTCGCCGCCTCGTCCTGCGTTTCGGCGGTCACGGCCTCGGCCGCGGTGTCTTCGGTCGCGCCGTCCTCGACGGGCGTGTCATTTTCGATGTTCGTCATAAACCTATCGTATCAGTCTTGAGAGCGATTGTGCGGTGAAATCCACCATGGGAACGATCCGCGCATAGTTCAAGCGCGTCGGGCCGATAACCCCGACGACGCCGACGACGCGGCCGTCGCTGCCGTGATAGGGCGCGGCGATAACCGACGATCCCGACAGCGAAAAGAGCTTGTTCTCCGACCCGATGAAAATTCGCGTCGCGCTGCCCTCGCGCGCGCTGTCGAGCAGGCCGGCGATTTCCTGTTTTGTCTCGAGTTCGTCGAGCAACTGGCGTACGCGGTCGAGGTCGCCGACGGCATTCTCGTCGAGCAGATTGGCTTGGCCGCGCACGATCAGCACCGGGCGGTCGGTTCCGTCCGACGACCAAATCGCCAGCCCGCGGCTGACCAGATCCTGCGAAGCGCGATCGATCGCGATCCGCTCGGCCTCGATCTCGCGGCGGACGCGTGCCATCGCCTCGCTCAGCGTCAGCCCGCTCAGCGTGGCCGAGATATAATTGCCCGCCTCGACCAGCGCAGAGGGGTTGAGCCCCGCCGGAATGTCGATCACGCGGTTCTCGACCGTCCCGTCGCCCGCGACGAGCACAACGAGCGACTGGTTCGCCGACAGCGGCACGAAGGCGAGCTGTTTCAGCACCCGCTCATGCTTGGGCACGAGGACGAGGCCCGCGCATGCCGACAGGCCCGAGAGCGCCGCCGTCGCGTGCGCCAGCGCGCTTTCGATCGGCCCGCCCTCGGACAGGCTCGCCTCGATCTGGGCACGGTCTTCGGCGCTGGGCTCGGCAACCTGCATCATCCCGTCGACGAAGAGGCGGAGTCCCTGTTCGGTCGGCAGGCGCCCGGCGCTGGTGTGCGGGCTCGCGAGCAGGCCGAACTCCTCCAGATCCTGCATCACATTACGGATCGACGCGGGCGAGAGGTTCAGCGTCGCGAGCTTCGACAGCGTGCGCGACCCGACGGGCTGCCCGGTTTCCAGATAGGCGTCGACGACCAGCCGGAACACATCGCGCGCGCGCGTCGTCAATTCGGTGATCGGCGGGGTGGTCATGGGGAGGATTTAGGGACGCAAAGGGGAAGGGGCAAGCTTTGCTGGTCAGCGCATCCAAGTCGCGTTAGCCTCCCCGCCGGGGGAGAAAGCCATGACCACACGCCCGCTCAACGTCGACGATCCGCTCGACGATTTCGATCATCGCGATATCGCGCTGCTCGGCCGCAAGCATCGCGTCTATGTGATGGGCAGCGGTCCTGCGGTGATCGTGATGACCGAAATGCCCGGCATCAGCCCGCACGTCGCGCGCTTCGCCCGCTGGGTTCGCGATGCCGGATTCACCGTTTATATGCCGCATATCTTCGGCAAGGACGGCGCGGTGCCGCGCATGCCCGGCGCGGTGTTGACCATGATCGGCGGCTGCATCAGTCGCCAGTTTCGTGCCTTTCAGGCGAACGAAAGCTCGCCCGCGACGCAGTGGCTGCGCGCGCTCGCGGCGCTGGCGCACAAGGAGTGCGGCGGTAAGGGCGTCGGCGCGATCGGCATGTGCTTCACGGGCAATTTCGCGCTGTCGATGATGCTCGAACCCTCGGTGCTTGCGCCAGTCCTCGCGCAGCCTTCGCTGCCGCTCAACGATCCGGCCGGCATGCATATCTCCCCCGACGAACTCGCGGCGGTGAAGGCGCGGATGGAGACGGATGATCTGACCGTGCTCGCCTATCGCTTTGAAGGCGACAAATTCTGCAAGGCTGCGCGCTTCGCGGCCTATGAAAACGCCCTCGGCGACCGCTTTATCGGCCGCGTGCTCGCCGACGAGCATGCCAATCCCGACAGCCCGATGAAAAACCCGCACAGCGTCGTCACCATCCACCTGATCGACGAGGAAGGCCAGCCGACCCGGCAAGCCCGCGATGAAATCCTCGATTTTTTCAAGATGCGGTTGAGCGAATGAAGGTCGCGGCCTAAGGGCGGCGGCAATCATTAATCGAAAGGATCATCCATGCGCCCCTCCGGCCGCGCGCCCGACCAGATGCGGTCGATCGCCATCGAAACCAATTTCACCATCCACGCCGAGGGCAGCGTCCTCGTCAGCTTCGGCAACACCAAGGTGCTGGTGACCGCCAGCGTCGAGGAAAAGGTTCCGCCCTTCCTTCGCGGCAAGGGGCAGGGCTGGGTCACGGCCGAATATGGCATGCTGCCCCGTGCGACGCACACGCGCGGCAGCCGTGAAGCGGCGAAGGGCAAGCAGTCGGGCCGCACGCAGGAAATCCAGCGTCTTATCGGCCGCTCCTTGCGCGCCGTCGTCGATATGGCGAAGCTCGGCGAACGCCAGATAGTCATCGACTGCGACGTGATCCAGGCCGATGGGGGCACGCGCACCGCTTCGATCTCGGGCGCGTGGGTCGCGCTGCGCCTCGCAGTCGACAAACTGCTCGAGAGCAAGGCGCTCACCGTCGATCCGATCGAGGACAGCGTCGCCGCCATCTCGTGCGGCATCTACAAGGGCACGCCGGTGCTCGACCTCGACTATGACGAGGATTCGGTGGCCGAGGCCGACGGCAATTTCGTGCTGACCGGCAAGGGCCAGATCGTCGAAGTGCAGGCCAGCGCCGAAGGCGCGACCTATGACGAGGAAGGCTTGCTGCGCCTGCTCCGTCTTGCGCGCATCGGCTGCACCGACATCTTCGCCGCGCAGGCGAAGGCGGTCGGTCGCTGACATGACCCGCAGGCTCGCCCCCGGCAGGCTCGTCATCGCGAGCCATAATGCGGGCAAGGTGCGCGAAATCCGTGCGCTGCTCGAACCCTTCGGGATCGAGCCCGTGTCGGCGGGCGACCTCGGGCTTCCCGAGCCCGAGGAAACGGGGACGACCTTCGTCGAAAATGCGCTGCTGAAGGCGCATGCGAGTGCGTCGGCCGCGGGTCTGCCCGCGCTTGCCGACGATAGCGGTCTCGAAGTCGCCGCGCTCGGCGGACGCCCCGGCGTCTATACCGCCGACTGGGCCGAACGGCAGTGGTTCGAGGGTGAAGAAGGCCGCGACTGGTATCTGGCGATGGGCAAGGTCGAAGGCCTGCTTGCCGAACAGGGCGCGGACGTGGATCGCCGCGCGCGCTTCGTCTGTACGCTGGCGCTGGCCTGGCCCGACGGCCATGCCGAGGTGTTCGAGGGCAGGGCGGAAGGCAGCCTCACTTGGCCGCCGCGCGGCACGCTGGGCTTCGGTTATGATCCCGTCTTCGTCCCTACCGGTAACAGCCTGACTTATGCCGAAATAGATCCCGCCGAAAAGCACGCGATAAGCCACCGCGCCGACGCCTTTGCGAAGCTGGTGGCGGCAGCGTTCTGATGTCTCAATCCGCCGGCGGGCGCAGCAGCCACACCGCCTGACGGCCATAGTCGATCGCGAATCCTTCGGACGCCAGCCAATCCATGCCGAGGATCGCGAGCCTGTCTCCGGCTGCTCCCAGCCGAGCAAACACGGGCAGATCGCCAACGCGGACCCGGCGCTCACGCCAATGTCGCGGCCCGAGCACAACGCCGCCGACATCGCCTTCCTGCAACCGGAGTTCGCGTCCGTCGATTCCCGTGATCGATCCGCCCGGGCGCAGCCGGTCATTCGTCAGCCCGACGGCATTGGCGAAGGCAGGGTTCAGCGTGGTATATTGAGCGCCGGTATCGAGCAGCGCCCAGCCTGGCACACCGTCGATCCCTAGGGGCAGCATGATCTTCCACGGCTGGAGCCATTTTACTTCAACGGGCTGCCATGTCCCGGCGGCGGGATCGGTGCCGCTGGAAAACAGGTCGACGCACGGGGCACCCGGCCGCCATATGGCGAGGCGGTCCGCGAACAGGTCCGCTCCCGCGAGGCCGGCGACATCGTGACTTTCGAAAGCAGGCGCGGGCAGCGCGGGAACGATAATATCGCGTAGTTCGACCGGCCCGGCCTTTAACGAGTGGACGCGATGAAAATACACGCTGATCGCGCCGCCCATGCCTTGGGCCTCCTCGGTCGCCGTATCGCGCGGCAACGCCAGCGTTTCGGCTCGGGTCGGGGCTAACGTCGTTCCGCTCGCTGCGGTGTCGAGGACGAACGCGAAGGGTCGGCCGTCGTTGATGCGGGCATGAATGATCGGCGTGTTCTCGTCGCCGGTCTCGACAGGCAGGCAAGTCGGTGCAGCGGCAGCCGCCTGTGGTATCGCCATATGGCCCAGAATAAGAGCAAAAATTCCATGAATTGCTGGTTCCATGCTGTATCATCTGCATAATACAGTGCTGCAGGTCAAGCGCGCCCGCTGACTTTGCTGGCAAAGCAGCTATATGCGCCTCATGGACGAACCACTCGCCCTCTATGTCCATTGGCCGTTTTGCGTCAGCAAATGCCCTTATTGTGACTTCAACAGCCATGTGCGCGAGAGCGTCGATCAGGCGGCGTGGCGTGCGGCGCTGCTTGCCGATCTGCGGCACGAGGCGGCGCTGCTGCCCGACCGGCCGGTCTCGTCGATCTTCTTCGGCGGCGGAACGCCCAGCCTGATGCCGCCCGAAACCGTCGCGGCGGTGATCGCGGCGGCAGAGGGGGCGTGGGGGCTGACGGACGATTGCGAGATCACGCTGGAGGCGAATCCCAATTCGGTCGAGGTTGCGAACTTCGCCGCGCTAGCGCGTGCCGGGGTCAATCGCGTGTCGATCGGCGTCCAGAGCTTCGACGCCGAAATCCTGCACTTTCTGGGCCGCGCGCATAGCGGCGACGAGGCGCGGCCCAGAAAGTGCAGGATTTCGG
>Ga0247823_10004170_pt1 | contig 11615 bp, 8 predicted proteins | sample 13C_PalmiticAcid_2_FD_192426 | JGI IMG/M metagenome (GOLD analysis project Ga0247823, IMG submission 192426) | Soil microbial communities from agricultural site in Penn Yan, New York, United States - 13C_PalmiticAcid_Day30 | ecosystem: Environmental > Terrestrial > Soil > Agricultural land...
GGCGTCGGCCGCATAATATTTCCGGTAGAGGTCCACGCCCGAAAGCGGGCCGAGAAAGGCGATCGCGTCGAAGCCTTCGGAGGCGCGGACCTTCCAGCGCGTCGCCGATTGCTTTGCGGCGGCGCGGGGGCGGTACGGCTGGAGCGCGGTCGCAAACAGGGCGGCGGCGCCGGTGATGAGCAGGGTTCGACGGTCCATGCACCAGCGGCTAGCGCAAGCGTAGGCGCGGTTCTTGAACCTATTTCACCCGGATTTGCGAAGGACTGCGCCCGGTCAGATTGCCGATCGATCGGGTCATGTGCGCCTGATCGGCAAAGCCGAGCTCGGCGGCGAGCGCGGCGCCGGTGCCGCGCCAGCCCGGCAGCGCGCGCACTGCGCAAAGCACCCGCTGCTCGGCGCGGAAACGCTTCGGCGTGACACCGAAAGCCTTGCGGAAACCGCGGCTGAGCGATTGCGGCGCAAGCCCGTGCTGCGCTGCCCATTCGCCGAGATCCACATCGGGGTCCGCAATCAGGCTCTGGCCGAGCCGGTCGGGCCAATCGTCGAGATCGGCTGCATCCTCGATCAGGCTCGCGCGCAGCAAGTCACACGCGGCTTGCAGGTCGCGTTCGGCGAGCCGGGCGATCGCATCGGGGTCGGCGATCCGCGCCAGCGAACGGCCCTCGCAATGTACCGGCAGGTTCAGGACCCGCGCGCCGCGCGCGAAGAAGGCATCCTGGTGCGATTCATAGGGGCCGTGCAGGACGACCTGACCGGCGGTCACTGCAAACCGCCCACGGTCTCCCGCTTCGATATAGCCGCCCTCCAGCACCAAAGCGGCGTATGCGCTGGCATGACGATGCCGGCCGAGCCGTTCACCGGCGCCGTGCCTGGTCAGCAATCCGTTCACGATGCCGCTCGCTCCACCTATTCCGCGCCTTCGCGCGCCACTTCGCGCCAGCCGATGTCGCGGCGGCAGAAGCCGGTGGGGAAATCGACTGCATCAACGGCGCGATACGCCGCCGTCTGCGCCGCGTGCACCGAATCGCCTTTCGCAGTCACCGTCAGCACGCGTCCGCCGCTCGCCACCAGCGTGTCGCCGTCCAGCCGCGTGCCTGCATGGAACACCTTCGCGCCGGCTGCTTCCGCAGATTCGATCTCCCGGATCGCGCCGCCGGCCTCGGGCGTGCCCGGATAGCCGTTCGCCGCCATCACCACGGTCAGGGCGGTATCGGCCGAGAAGACCGGGTCCGCCCGGCCGGCAAGCTCGCCTTTCGCGGTGGCGATCATCAGTTCGAGCAAATCGCCTTCGAAACGCAGCATCAGCACCTGGCACTCCGGGTCGCCGAAGCGCGCATTATATTCGATCAGCTTCGGGCCGTCGGCGGTCAGCATCAGTCCGGCATAGAGCACGCCCGAATAAGGCGATCCCATCCGCGCGAGTGCCTCCACCGTGGGGCGCACGATCGTCTCGATTGCCTGGCGCTCCAGCTCGGGGGTGAGCACCCGGGCCGGGCTGTACGCACCCATGCCACCGGTATTGGGTCCGGTATCGCCATCGCCGACGCGCTTGTGATCCTGTGCCGATCCGAACGGAAGCAAGGTGGCGCCGTCGGTCAGCACGAACAGGCTGGCTTCCTCGCCCTCGAGAAATTCCTCGATCACCGCGCTGCCGCCGGGCACGGCGAAAATGCCGCGAATAGCGTCCTCGGCCTCTTCGCGCGTCATCGCCACGGTCACGCCCTTGCCCGCGGCGAGCCCGTCGGCCTTGACCACCACCGGCAGCGCGAAATCGCCGAGCGCCGCCAAACCTCCGTCGCGGCTCTCGACCTTCACATAGCCCGCGGTCGGGATGTTCTCGCGTGCGCACAGATCCTTGGTGAAGCCCTTGGACCCTTCGAGCTGGGCAGCCGCCTTGCCGGGGCCGAACACGCCGATTCCCATGGTGCGCAGATTGTCGCCGAGCCCCGCGACCAAGGGCGCCTCGGGCCCGATGACCACAAAGCCGATCGAATGGCGCAGGCAGAAATCGATCACCGCGCGATGATCTGAAAGCGCGATCTCGGTCAGCTCGGCATGCTCGGCTATTCCCGGATTGCCCGGAGCGGCGTAGAGCTTCGTGAGCAGCGGCGATTGTGCGAGCTTCCACGCAAGCGCATGTTCACGCCCCCCCGAACCCAGCAACAGGACGTTCATGCCCGACCCCTTTATCGATACGCCAGCCCGGCTCGTAGCCGAGCAAATGCCGGGGGACAACGCGCCTGCCATGAGCGTCAGCGAGCTCTCTTCGGCGCTCAAGCGGATGGTCGAGGGCGAGTTCGGCCATGTCCGGCTGCGCGGCGAGATTTCGGGATGGAAGCGCGCCGCCTCGGGGCACGCCTATCTCTGCCTCAAGGATTCCGATGCGGTGATCGACGGGGTGATCTGGCGCGGCGCGGCGGCGGCCTTGCCCTTCGCGGCGCAGGACGGGATCGAAGTGATCGCGACGGGCAAGCTCACCACCTATCCGGGCCGATCCAAATATCAGATCATCATCGAGCGGATGGAGCTCGCCGGCGAAGGCGCGTTGATGGCGCTGTTCGAGAAATTGAAGGCCAAGCTGGCGGGCGAGGGGCTGTTCGATCCCGGCCGGAAGAAGAAGCTCCCGCATATGCCGCGCACGATCGGCGTGGTGACGTCGCCCACCGGCGCCGTGATCCGCGACATCCTGCATCGGCTGGGCGATCGCTTCCCGAGCCATGTCCTCGTCTGGCCGGTCAAGGTGCAGGGCGAGGGCTCTGCCGCCGAGGTCGCCGCCGCGGTGCGCGGGTTCGATGCGCTGCCCGTCGATGGCCCGATCCGGCGCCCTGATCTGCTGATCGTCGCGCGCGGTGGCGGCTCGATCGAGGATCTGTGGACGTTCAACGAAGAAATCGTCGTTCGCGCAGTGGCGGATTGCCGCATTCCGGTGATTTCCGCGGTCGGGCACGAGACCGATACCAGCCTCTGCGATTTCGCCGCCGATCTGCGCGCACCGACGCCGACCGCCGCCGCCGAGATCGCGGTTCCGGTGCTCGCCGACGTCCGCCACACCGTCGCCACACTCGCGCACCGCACCGAGCGCTGTGTCCGCCGCTATCACGAACGCGCCGGCGAGCGGCTTGCGGCGCTGGTCCGCGTGCTCCCGCGCCGCGACGCCTTGCTCGGCCCCCAGCGCCAGAAGATGGACGACCTCGCCGGCCGGCTCGGTCGCGCGCTGGAGCGCCGTGTCGCTCTCGCAAGAGCGCAACTCGATCGCGACGCGGGGGCGTTGCGCCCCGCCGTGCTCGACCAGCTCGTCGCGACTGCCCGGCACCGCTTCGACGGCGCGTCACGGCTGCTCGACAGCGTCAATCCGGACAATCTTCTTCAGCGCGGCTATGTCCGGGTCGGCGCCAAGGCGACCGGAAAGGTCGTCACCACCGTCGCCGAAGCGCAGGCGGCAGGCGCGATCACGCTCCAGTTCAGGGACGGTCCGGTAGACGCCCGGGTTGAGCGGATCGCCGGCAAATCCTACACTGCCACCAAGCCCGAGCAGCCGAGCCTGCTATGAACCAGATCCATAACCAAGAGACGCCGACATGCTGATGTCCAATACCGCCCGCGTCGCCAAGCTCCATTATATGGCCAACGGCTTCCGCGTCCTCGCGCCCGGCGACCATGTCGTCTGCGCGGTCAGCGGCGAGCGGATCCCGCTCGAGATCCTGCGCTATTGGAGCGTCGAGCGCCAGGAGCCCTATGCCGCCGCCGAACATGCGGCCAAGGCCTTGCACGACAAATGAAGCCTGGGCGGCTCGCGACCGCCGTGCTGGCGATGGGGCTGCTTTGCGGCGCGGCGAACGGCAATCAGAGCCGGCCGGCCGCGGCAGCGCAAGCCGATCGCTTCGGCCTCAGCGGCCAATTGGTGCAAGGTGGCATTGCGACCGGGACCGCGCCGCGCGGCACGACCTTGCTCAGCCTGAACGGCGCGCCCGTCGCGGTCGCCGGCGATCGCCGCTTTCTGATCGCCTTCGATCGCGACGCCGCGCCGGCTGCGATCCTCGTCGCCCGGCTCGCCGATGGCGGCGAAATCCGCCGGACGCTCGCAATCGCACCGCGCGCCTGGGACATTTCGCGGCTGAGCACCTTGCCCAAATATCCCGTGCCGCGTCCCGAGTTCGATCGGGTACGCCCCGCGGAACTGGCCCAGATCAACGCCGCCCGGGCGATGCGGAGCGATTCCCAAGGCTGGCGCCAGACCTTTCTCTGGCCGGTGACCGGGCGCATCTCCACCTTGTTCGGATCGCAGCGCATTTATCGCGGCGAGCCGGGTGCCTATCATTCCGGGATCGACATTGCGCGCCCGACCGGGACGATCGTGCTCGCGCCGGCCGATGGCGTGGTGATCCTCGCCGCCGCGACGCCGTTCACGCTCGAAGGCAATTTGCTGATGATCGATCATGGCATGGGGCTCAACACCGCCTTCATGCATCTTTCGCGGATCGACGTGCGGCCCGGCCAACAGGTGCGGCGCGGCCAGCCTGTCGGCGCGGTGGGGCGTAGCGGCCGCGCGACCGGGCCGCATCTGCACTGGAGCCTCAAGTGGCGCGATGCGCGGATCGATCCGCTGTTGATCGCCGGCCCGATGCCCGCGGCGGACTGATCCCAATCGTCGACCGCATCGCAACATAATTTTTGTGCAAAGCGGGATAATCCCGCGCAACAATAATACACGTTCTGTGGCTTTTGGGTTACACGCGCTCGGAACGCGTGCGCAAAGACCAATGCCTGCTTTACACCGGCAAAGCGCCGCTTCATCCCACGCTCCAAGCTTCGTCTTTTGCACGTGCACAGCGCGGCAAACGGAGCGGGGAGACACGCCGGCCGCCAGTCCAGGGACCCGGTCGGAAGTAAGCGAGGATACAGCATGAAGAAATCCAATATCGCACGCGGTTTGCGCGGCGGCACGGCGCTGTCGGCGCTGGTGCTGGCGGGGACGTTGTTTGCCGCGCCGGCCCTGGCGCAGACCGATGTTCCGGTTGCCGGGCCCGTCGAAGGACAGGCCACCGAAGATGCAGCGTCGCCGCAGGGCGACATCGTCGTCACCGGTTCGCGCATCCCGCAGGCGAACATCAGTTCGACCGCACCCGTCACCGTCGTCGGTGCCGAGGACGTCCGGCTCCAGGGCACGACCCGCGTCGAAGACCTGCTCAACTCGCTGCCGGCGGTGTTCGCCAGCCAGACTTCGGGCATGGCGAACGGCGCGGACGGTACGGCGACGGTCGATCTTCGCGGCCTCGGCTCCGCCCGCACCCTCAGCCTGGTCAACGGCCGGCGCCTGCTGCCGGGCGATCCGAGCCCGAGCAGCGGCTCGGCTGCCGACATCAACATCATCCCCGCCTCGATGCTGAAGCGCGTCGAAGTGCTGACCGGCGGTGCATCGTCGACCTACGGCGCCGACGCCGTCGCGGGCGTCGTCAACTTCATCATCGACACCGACTTCGAGGGCTTCCGCCTCGATGCGCAATACGGCGTGTTCCAGCATACCAACCGCAACACGCTCACCCCGCCGCTGCTCGATGCGCAGGCGGGCCTCGGCCGGGCCGGCTACGGCTATCCGGATTCGAGCGTGGTCGACGGCGCCTCGGTGGATGCGACCTTCTCGATCGGCACCAGCTTCGGGGGTGACGATCGCGGCCATGCCATGGCCTATTTCGGCTATCGCAAGGTCAATGCCGTTACCCAGTCGCGCCGCGACTATAGCGCGTGCACCATCCAGAACACCGGCGCCGGCGCGCCGACCTGCGGCGGCTCGGCGACTTCGGCCGAAGGCAACGTGCTGGTCTTTGAGGGCGGCACCTCGACCTTCTACAACTTCCGGCCGGGCGGCGGCATTGCACCGGGCTCGACCCGCTTCAACTTCGCTCCGACCAATTATTTCCAGCGTCCGGACGAGCGCTACACTGCGGGCGTCTTCGCGAACTATGAAGTCGATGAGGCATTCAAGCCCTATCTCGAATTCATGTTCATGGACGACCGTACCGTCGCCCAGATCGCCCCGTCGGGCAATTTCGGCAACACGCTGACCGTGAACTGCAACAACCCGCTGATCTCGGCGGCGCAGTTCGCCGTGATCTGCGGCAATCCAGAGAATCTGATCAACGGCTTCCTCGGCAACTTCCCGCTCGCCGCCGGTGCGCCCTACAATCCGAATCCGGGAGCAGCACCGCTCACCTTCTTCGATCCGATCACCGGAACGCCGTATAACCGCGGCTATCTCCAGGTGCTCCGCCGCAACGTCGAAGGCGGTCCGCGTCAGTCGGATCTCCAGCACACCAATTATCGCGGTGTGATCGGCGCGAAGGGCGACCTCGGCGAAACCTGGTCGTATGACGCTTACTACCAGTTCGGCCGGGTCAAGTATTCGCAGGTCTATTCGAACGAGTTCTCGGCACAGCGTCTGACGCGTGCGCTCGATGTGATCGACGATCCGCGGGTCGCCGGCATCAACCCGATCTGCCGCTCGGCGCTCGACGGCACCGACACCAACTGCGTGCCGTACAACATCTTCGGCGGCCTCGGCGCAGCTAGCCCGGCCTCGGTTGCCTATCTCTCGGCAACCGGCTTCCAGAGCGGCCAGACCACCGAGCAGGTCGCGAACATCTCGTTCACCGGCCAGCTGGGTCGTTACGGCCTGCAGACTCCGTGGGCCAGCGAAGGCGTCGGGGTCAACGTCGGTGTCGAGTGGCGCAAGACCGAGCTCGAGCTCAAGACCGACAACGCGTTCCAGACCAACGATCTGACCGGTCAGGGCGGCGCGACCTTGCCGATCTCGGGCAACTTCCGGGTGTTCGAAGTCTTCGCCGAAACCCAGGTCCCGCTCGTGCAGGACAATTTCATCGATCTGCTGTCGCTCAACGCAGGCTATCGTCACTCGGCCTACAAGACGAGCGCGAACCGCAAATACGATACCGACACCTATAAGGTCGGCGTCGATTTCGCACCGATCAGCGACATTCGCTTCCGTGCGACCTACAACCGCGCCGTGCGCGCGCCGAACATCCAGGAACTGTTCTCGACCGCGACGGTCGGCCTGAACGGTTCGGAAGATCCATGCGCGGGCATCGGCGGGATCACCGCGACCAACTATGGCTGCCTCGCACAGGGCTTCGTGGTCGGTCAGGGTACCGCGGCGAACCCGGCGGGCCAGTATAACGGCCTGATCGGCGGCAACCAGGATCTGCAGCCGGAAAAGGCGACCACCAAGACGCTCGGCGTCGTCTTCCAGCCCAGCTTCGTCCCGCGCTTCGCGCTGACGGTCGACTATTTCGACATCAAGGTCGAGGATGCGATCCGTTCGTTCGGCCAGGACTCGATCCTCGCGGACTGCACCGACAACGCGACTGCTACCTTCACGCCGGCATCGTGCGACCTGATCAACCGTGATGCGGCGGGCTCGCTTTGGCTCACTCCGGGCGGTTACGTGAGCGATCTGCCGAACAATGTCGGCCAGCTGCAGACCAAGGGTATCGAAGTGGGCGCGTCCTATTCGATGCAGCTCGGTGGCATCGGGCGGCTGTCGCTCAACATGAACGGTACCTATCTCGACAGCTACAAGGTCAATAACGGCCTGACCGCGCCCTATGACTGCGCCGGCCTCTACGGTCCGACCTGCAGCGTGGGCGGCACCACGGAATCGGGCGCTCCGCTTCCCGAATGGCGCCACAAGCTGCGTGCGACGCTGCAGATGGACGGCGGCGTCGGCCTGTCGGTCCAGTGGCGTCACCTCGGCCCGGTTCGTGCCGAGACGACCACCGATCAGGCAAGCCTGGAGGGTGATTTCAACTATGATCCCGGCACGCGCCTGAGGGCGATGAACTATGTCGATCTGGCGGCGACGTTCTCGATCACCGACGCCTACACCTTCCGTCTCGGCGTCAACAATCTGTTCGACCTCGAGCCGCCGCTGGTGACCTCGGGCAATGCCGGCCGCGGGGGTTCGAACCTCTGCCCGACCGGTCCGTGCAACGGCAACACCTATCCGGGCACCTATGATGCGCTGGGCCGCTACCTGTTCGCAGGCGTGACCCTGAACTTCTAAGCTCTGGAAGACTCAAAATCGGGGCGGTCGGCGCAAGCTGGCCGCCCCTTTTCGTGCCTGCTTGCCTCGGCCGCGCCTGCCGGTTCATAGCTGGCCGATGGCAACCGCACCCACGCTCGACGCGAATACCGCGGAGGCGCTTCGCGAAGCGATGCGCGCCGCACAGGCGGGAGACCTCCCCCGCGCCCGGACGCTCGCCGAAGCTGCCGTCACCGGCAGCTCGGATCCCGCACCGCTCCACGCCTTTCTCGGAATGCTCTCGGCGCGCGCGGGGGATCTCGCAGGTGCCGCCGGACAGCTTCGCCTCGCGCATCGCGCCCGCCCGGGCGACATGACGATCGCCTGCAATCTGATTGCCGTCCTGATAGATCTGGGCAATCGCGAAGCCGCACTCGAAGTGGCGACGCAGGAACTGGCCTCGACCGATCCGACGCTGCGGGTCGCGCGCTATCGCGGTTTTCTCGCTTTGTCGCTCGATCGGTTCGCCGAGGCCGCGGAAGCCTATGAGTTCGTTCTCGCACGCGTCCCTCAGGATTTCGAGAGCTGGAACAATCTCGGCAATGCCCGCTCGGCGCTGGAGGATTATGAGGGGAGCGTCGCCGCGCTGGAACGCGCAGTGGCGCTCGATCCGCAGGCGGCGCCGGCCCGCGTCAACCTCGCTGCTGCCTTGCGATCCGCCGGACGGCCAGGGGATGCCGAGACGATCCTGCACCTTGCGGCGAAGGACTTTCCGCAGGACCCCCATGTCCTGCACGAACTCTTTGCTCTGTTGAAGGCGGAGGGCCGGGGCGCGGAGGCGCTGCCGGTGATCGAGGGGGCAGCGCAACGCGATCCGGCGAATGCCGGCATGCAGTTTGAGCTGGCCGTGGAATATGGCGTGGCCCTGGATACTGCGAAAGCGGAGGCCGCGTATCTTCGCGTGCTCGATCTGGATCCCGCGCTGCGCGACGCGTGGCTCGGGCTCGCGATCCAGTATGAGCACACCAATCGCGAGGAAGAGTTCGCGCCGCTGATCGCGCGGGCGGAAAAGAACCAGGTCGATGTCGGAACGCTGAGCTTTCTGCGTGCGCTCGAACATCGGCGCGCCAAACGGTTCGAGGAAGGCCTCGCGGCGCTGGCGCTCGTGCCTCCCGACATCGAACCCGAACGCGTCGCGCATCTTAAGGCGACCTTGCTCGACCGGCTCGGCCGCACCGACGAAGCATTCGAATGGTTCGAGGAGACTGCACGGCTGCATGCGGCGGATCCTTCCGAGCCGCTCCGGCACGCGGCCGAATTACGCGGCGAACTCCGCGACGAACTCGCAACGATGACTCCCGAATGGGTGGCCGGCTGGTCACGCGACGTTCCCGCGCCGGAGCAGCCCGCGCCGGTCTTCCTCGTCGGCTTTCCCCGCTCGGGCACCACCTTGCTCGACACCATTTTGATGGGGCATCCGGACACGATCGTTCTCGAGGAGAAGCCGGCGCTCAATCTGGTCGACGAGGCGATCGGGGGCCTGGCGAATCTGGCGACCATGGATGCCGCCGCGATCGCTGCGGCGCGCGCACGCTATTTCGAGGAAGTCGCCAAGATCGTGCCGCTTGAGCCGGGGCGCTTGTTGATCGACAAGTCGCCGCTGTTTCTCAACAAGGTGCCGCTCATCAAACGGCTGTTCCCCGAGGCGCGCTTCATCCTCGCGCTCCGCCACCCATGCGACGTGCTGCTCAGTTGTTTCATGAGCAATTTCAAACTCAACCGCGCGATGTCGAACTTCCTGCGGCTGGAGGACGCCGCGGCGCTCTACGATCTCAGCTTTAGCCATTGGGAGCGCGCGAATGCGCTGTTTCCGGTCGAGGCGCATGCGATCGTCTACGAACGGCTGATCGACGACATGGAGGCCGAAGTGCGGCCGCTGTTCGATTGGCTGGGCCTCGAATGGCATGCCGGTGCGCTCGACCATAGCCGCACCGCCCGATCGCGCGGGTTGATCACCACGGCCAGCTATTCGCAGGTGACCGAGCCGATCTACAAGCGCGCCGCGGGTCGCTGGCACCGCTATCGCCCGCATCTCGAGCCGGTGCTGCCCGTGCTCGCGCCTTGGGTCGAGAAGTTCGGCTACACGCTCTGAGCACTGGACTCGGCGACGGATCGGGCACAAAATCGGCTTATGTTGCCGCTGTTGGGCGGTCTTGTGGAAAGCGTGTCATGATCCGTACCTCTGTAGCCGCGATCGTCGCGGCATCCCTTCTCTCGTTGGTCGGCGCCTCCGTGGCAGCCGCGCAGGAGGGCGCGAAGCCCAAGACGCGCGATCCGAACGAGATGATCTGCAAAAAGGAGGAGGTTCTCGGCAGCCGCCTCCAGACGCGCAAGATCTGCATGACCCGCGCGCAATGGGCCGAACAGCGCGCCCTCGATCGCGCGAATGTCGAGCGGTCGCAGACCAATACCTGCCAGCGCCAGGCCGGCTGCTGAGGGACCGCACTTTCGTCCGGTCGGCCTGAGCGCGAATGCAGAAGGCCGGGGTCTGGACTCAATGACCGTCATCCCGGAAGCCGATTTTCTTCAAATCTGTGATTTGATTAGAAAATCGAGCTGGCCGGGATCCACCGTGAGTCAGATATTCAGCGGCTCGGTGGATCCCGGACTGTAAGGCTTTCCAGCGTAAAACCTGCGGTTTTCCGGGAAAGCCTAACATCCGGGATGACCAGAGAGGCCGTTGAATACGGACCCTATGCCACGTCCAGCTTGAGCGCGCCGTCACCTTCGTCGATGTGCACCGTCGATCCGTCCTTGACGTCGCCGCGCAGGATCAGGTCGGCGAGCGGGTCCTGCAGATAGCGCTGGACCGCGCGCTTGAGCGGGCGGGCGCCATAGACGGGATCATAGCCGACCCGCCCGAGCCAGCCGCGCGCCGCATCGGTGAGATCGAGCCTGATCTTGCGATCGGCGAGCAATTTGCCGACGCGGCCGACCTGGATATCGACGATCGGCGCCATATGCTCCGCCGCCAGCCGGTGGAACAGGATGATCTCGTCGAGCCGGTTGAGGAATTCGGGGCGGAAATGCGCGCGTACGATCTCCATCACCTGCGGTTCGACATCCTCGACTCTCTGCCCGTCGGCCAGATTGGTGAGGAATTGCGAGCCGAGGTTCGAGGTCAGGATGATGATCGTGTTCGAGAAATCGACCGTCCGGCCTTGGCCATCGGTCAGTCGTCCGTCGTCGAGCACCTGGAGCAGTACGTTGAACACATCGCCATGCGCCTTCTCGACTTCGTCGAACAATACGACCTGATAAGGACGCCGGCGAACTGCCTCGGTTAAAACGCCCCCTTCCTCATAACCAACATAGCCTGGAGGGGCGCCGAGCAGCCGCGCGACCGAATGCTTCTCCATGAATTCGCTCATGTCGATGCGCACCATCGCGTTTGGATCGTCGAACAGGAATTCGGCGAGCGCCTTGGTCAGCTCGGTCTTGCCGACGCCAGTGGGCCCGAGGAACAGGAACGAGCCGAGCGGCCGGCTGGGATCCTGCAACCCCGCGCGCGAGCGCCGCA
>Ga0247823_10004171_pt1 | contig 11615 bp, 11 predicted proteins | sample 13C_PalmiticAcid_2_FD_192426 | JGI IMG/M metagenome (GOLD analysis project Ga0247823, IMG submission 192426) | Soil microbial communities from agricultural site in Penn Yan, New York, United States - 13C_PalmiticAcid_Day30 | ecosystem: Environmental > Terrestrial > Soil > Agricultural land...
GAAATCGAAGAAGTGCACGCCCAGTTGCTGGTTGAGCAGTTGCGACAGCTCGCGCTGGCCCCAGCCCAGGCGGCGGGCCAGCGAGCGGATGGTCAGGGAGGGATCCAGGAACGGTTCCTGCGCGGCCATGAAGGCTTCGAGCCGCGCCAGCGCCGCCGGGTCGGTGGACACGGCCGGCGCGGGTTCCGCGACCGCAGTCAGGGAAGCGGATTGCGGCGCGACCACGGCCACGGCCGGGTCCGGTGGCGCAGGCGCTGCATCGGCGGCGGATTCGGTGTCGGCCGGCACCCCCAGGAACAGGTGCTGGCGGGTCAGCGCGGTCAGGGTGAACGCGCAGGTGATCACGGTGGCGAAGCTGGCGACCACCGGATCCAGTAGCCGGTACAGCGCGATGTCGCCGCTCCACCAGGCCAGGGTCTTCTGCAGCACGAAGAAATTCGCGAACGCGGACACTGCCAGCAGCGTCGCGAGCCAGCCGAAGGTCGCGCTGTCCGGGTTCGAGCAGGTGTCGCGATAGGCGCGGCGGTAGCGCAGCAGCACCCGCACCATCAGCGCCAGGTAGACGTAGTACTGCACGTGCAGGAGCAGGCTGCCGATGCGTGCGACCGAGACCGTTGCGGCCCTGCCATCGGACAGGGCGCCGGTCCAAAGCAGCGCGAGCATCATCGTGCCCGCCAGCGCCAGGCCGGCCAACAGGAAGGGACGCACCCTGCTCCCGGGAAAGCACAGCGAGACGATGTAGGCGTAAAGCAGCGGATCCTGCAGGAACGCCAGTGGCGCGCGGTACATCATCAATTCGCGCAGCGACACAGGCAGCAGCGTCGAGGCCCAGCCGATCACGTCCAACCCGGTCAGCAGCAGGAAGCCAGCGAGGAAACGGTTGGCGGACTTCAACGGTCCCGGCGTCACCCACAGGAACAGCGCCAGCAGCAGGCACAGGCCAGCGGTCATCACGCCGAGTGGGGGGAGCAGGGGTGACGCCATCTTCGCGGGCAGGAGGGCATTCGGAACCAACGCCACTATAGACAAGCACGGGGTGCCGGACCGCGCGAGGGGCGATCGTCATGGGAATGCTGCAAGCGGGTGCCGGTCTCCACCAATCGATCCCGATTCGTGCTCCTTTGATCTGCGGGGAGCCATGGAGCGGTCATCAAGCCCTTCAATCCGGGCAGTCGCTCGGATACCATACCCCAGTATTGGATAGGAGGCGGCCATGCCCCACACCGAGATCGAGAAGAAGCGGGTGCTGACCCGGGTGCGGCGCATCCGCGGCCAGGCCGAGGCGCTGGAACGCGCGCTGGAGGCCGGTACCGAGTGCGGTGCGGTGTTGCAGCAGATCGCCGCGATCCGTGGCGCGGTCAACGGGCTGATGTCGGAGGTGATGGAAGCCCACATCCGCGAGGAGTTCGGCCAGCCGGCCCAGTCCGACGCGCAGCGCCAGGCCCGGGTCCGTGAAATGGCCGGGCTGGTGCGCTCCTATCTGAAATGAACCCACCGGACGATGGCACGGATTCGTGCCCTCGTCCGCACCGTCGTGCCGTCATCCCAGGAATACGCAGGAGAATCCCCATGAAAAGCCGTGCCGCCGTCGCCTTCGCTCCCGGCAAGCCACTGGAAATCGTCGAGATCGACGTCGCCCCGCCGCGGAAGGGCGAGGTGCTGATCAAGATCACCCACACCGGCGTCTGCCACACCGATGCGTTCACCCTGTCCGGCGATGATCCGGAAGGGTTGTTCCCGGTGGTGCTCGGCCATGAAGGCGCCGGCATCGTGGTGGAAGTGGGCGAGGGAGTGACCAGCGTCAAGCCGGGCGACCACGTGATTCCGCTGTACACCGCCGAATGCGGCGAGTGCCTGTTCTGCAAGAGCGGCAAGACCAACCTGTGCGTATCGGTGCGCGCCACCCAGGGCAAGGGCGTGATGCCCGACGGCACCAGCCGCTTCAGCTACAACGGCGAACCGATCTACCACTACATGGGCTGCTCGACCTTCAGCGAGTACACCGTGGTGGCGGAGGTCTCGCTGGCGAAGATCAATCCGGAGGCCAACCCGGAACATGTCTGCCTGCTCGGCTGCGGCGTGACCACCGGGATCGGCGCGGTGCACAACACGGCCAAGGTGCAGCCCGGCGACTCGGTCGCGGTGTTCGGACTCGGTGGCATCGGCCTGGCCGTGATCCAGGGTGCCCGCCAGGCCAAGGCCGGGCGCATCATCGCGATCGACACCAACCCGTCCAAGTTCGAGCTGGCGCGTGAATTCGGCGCCACCGACTGCGTCAACCCCAAGGACTTCGACAAACCGATCCAGCAGGTGATCGTCGAGATGACCGGTTGGGGCGTCGATCACAGCTTCGAGTGCATCGGCAACGTCAACGTGATGCGGGCCGCGCTGGAATGCGCGCACCGCGGCTGGGGCCAGTCGGTGATCATCGGCGTGGCCGGCGCCGGCCAGGAAATCTCCACCCGTCCGTTCCAGTTGGTCACCGGCCGCAAGTGGATGGGCACCGCCTTCGGCGGCGTGAAGGGGCGCAGCCAGTTGCCGGGCATGGTCGAGGACGCGATGAAGGGCGACATCGAACTGGCGCCGTTCGTCACCCACACCATGGCACTGGATGCCATCAACGAAGCGTTCGACCTGATGCATGAGGGCAAGTCGATTCGTTCGGTGGTCCATTACTGATTCCGGAAAGGCGAACACATGCAACGCATCGAACAACACGCCTGCTTCGGCGGCTCGCAGGAAGTCTGGGCCCACCGCTCGACGGTGCTGGACTGCGACATGCGGGTCGCCGTGTACCTGCCGCCGCAGGCGAAGACCCAGCGCCTGCCGGTGCTGTACTGGCTGTCCGGGCTGACCTGCACCGAGCAGAACTTCATCACCAAGGCCGGCGCGCAACGCTACGCCGCCGAACATGGCGTGATCCTGGCGGCGCCGGACACCAGCCCGCGCGGCGATGACGTCGCCGACGCGGAAGGCTATGACCTGGGCAAGGGCGCGGGTTTCTACCTCAATGCCACGCAGTCGCCGTGGTCATCCCACTACCACATGTACGACTACGTCGTGGAAGAGCTGCCGGCGCTGATCGAGGCGCACTTTCCGGCGACCGGCGCGCGCGGGATCAGCGGGCACTCGATGGGCGGGCACGGCGCGCTGATCGTGGCGCTGAAGAACCCGGGCCGGTATCGCAGCGTGTCGGCGTTCTCGCCGATCGTCGCGCCGGCGCGCGCACCCTGGGGCGAGAAGGCGTTCACCGGCTATCTGGGCGAGGACCGCGAGGCCTGGAAAGGCTGGGATGCGAGCGAACTGGTCGGGCATGCCAGCGAACGCCTGCCGCTGCTGATCGATCAGGGCGAGGCGGACGAGTTCCTGGATGGCCAGCTGAAGCCGCAACTGCTGCGGGACGCCTGCGACCGGGCCGGGTATCCGCTGAGGCTGCGGATGCGGCCGGGATACGATCACAGCTACTACTTCATCGCCAGCTTCATCGGCGAGCACATCGCCCACCACGCGGCGGCATTGCGGGCCTGAGGCCCGCCGGAGTCGACAGCGGCCGCCGTCAGGCGGCCGAGACGTCGCGCAGTTCCCAGGCGCTGCCGGACAGCAGGCGCAGGCGGTGCTTCAGCACCTGGCCGGGAATGGAGGTGGTCGCCACCAGCACGATCCGCAGATCGTCCTGCTGGCCGGAAACGCGGGCGCCGGGATCGGTCAGTCCCAGTCCGGGATCGACGTCATCGGGGTCGTCCTGCTTCAGCCGCCAGCGCTGGAACAGGCCATCGCTCTGCAGCGCCGACTGCAATTGCGCCGCGAATTCGTCGGCGCCGTGGGCGGTGAAACTGAGTGCCGGATCGCCACCGCGGGCGCGGTCGGGGTCTGGCAGGCTGATGTAGTAACGCACGGCCATACGAGCCTCTCGTCCTTGGGTGGCTAAGGTTAGCGATCCCGAGCGTTAGCTGTCCGTTATGACGGCGACACAGGCTTAAGCCGGCTTGAACACGTGCGGTTCGGAGGCGAACCCCACCACCATCGCACCCTTGCCGACGTTGACCATGCCGGTCAGGCTCATGACGCTCTCGAACACCTCGACGTTGTGGTTGGCGCAGATGTCGCGCAGGCGCTGGTAGCCGGGCAGGGAACGCATCTCCGCCAGTTCACCGCCGTAGCCCAGGCACACGGTGGGTGTCATCAGGCCGTCCATCACCCGATGGCCGGTAAACCGGAACAGCTGCTCGACCGCGTTGTCGAATCCCTTGATCTTGGCGACCGGCTCGGTGTTGCCGGCATGCCCATGCAGCACCGGCTTGATGTCCAGCGCGCTGCCCAGCGCGGCGCTGAGCAGGCCGACGCTGCGATCGCCCTTGGTCCGCGCCCGCGCCCGCAGGTAATACAGATCGCGGGGAATCATGTAGCCGTGGGTGTGGTTGGCCAGTTCCTCCAGGCGCACCCGGATCTGTTGCACGCTGGCGCCGGCCGCGCGCATGCGCACCGCTTCCACCGCGGTGACGCCCTGCGCGGCGAACAGGTTCTGGGTATCGATCACCCGCAGCGCGAACGGCGAGTTGAAACCCGCCGCCTGCCGCACCGGCTTGTAATCGTTGAGGATGGCAAAGCTGGCCTGCATCGCGTTGTCGTGGATCGGGCTGCGCGTGCGGGTGATGGTCAGGCAGAACACGTGGTCGTAGTCCATCACCAGCTTGCCCAGGAACAGATCCCGGATCTGGGCGACGGAGAATGGCGTCGTCTCGGCCTCGTGCCCGCGCTCGGCCACGTGCGCATGGAGGAAGCTGAGCGTCGCTTCCTCGTCGCGGTGATCGGTCAGTACGGCGTCACCGATGCGCACGGTGATCGGCAGCAGGATGATGTTGTTGTCGCGCAGGAAATCCTGCGGTAAATCACAGGCGGAGTCGACGACGATTCCGATGCGCATCTTTGCCCCTCCCGGCAGGTATCGCATTGTCAGCCATCGCACGCTAGCGCAAGCGGTCCGCCGCGTCGCGTCCCGGAAGTGGGATTGTGCGAGCGGTCACTATATGGCGGGTGTCGTCACACTAGAAACGAGATTACAGACAGGTCTCATCAGAGACTCATGACTAAATATTAGTGTGACTATCATCACAAAATAACCGTCTTTCCCCTTGTGGCACGGGGGGCCCATGTCCACACTTCCGCCCGCAGGACAGGGAGCGGCATGAAACTGGGGTGGGTGTGGATTCTGCTGGGGACGGCGCTGACGCAGCCGGCGGTGGCGCAGGAAGGCGGCATCGCGCGCGTTGATCCCATCCTGCCCGCCGTCGCCACGCAACAGGCCGGCCAGACCGCGGGCCTGTTTTCCGAACGCGATTTCGACCGCGTGCTGGCCGATGACGCCGATACGCCCATGCCGGGTCCCCATGTGCTGGGCAACGGTGAGTGGCGGCTGCAACCGCGGGGCGGCATCGAATCGCCATTGCTGGTGGTGTACCACCCGTACAGTGCGCGGGTCACCGTCCTGACCCGGCCGGGTGGCGCGCCGGTCAGCCATCGCCTGTTCGATCCAGACCTGGATCCGCGCTACTCCCGCCACGCGCTGGTGTTTCCGCTGGCCGGCGACGCGCCGATCTACGTGAAGGTGGAGGACGCGCGCTATCCGGTGCATGTCAAGGTGGAGTCGCGCGCCGAACACGCCGCATCCGATCTCCAGCACACCCGCATGCTGATGATGGCGATGGGCGTGACGCTGGGCGTGTCGCTAACCGTGCTGCTGTTCTGGCTGGTGCTGCGCGAGCGGGTCTACCTGCTGTACGCCGGCGCGATGCTCGCGCAGATGCTGTACGTCCTGTGCTCCTACGGTGAGGCATACGCCTTGCCGGGCCTGCGGGTGCTTTGGCGTTTCGGTGCGCCAGGCATCTGGTACGTCGCCACACTGGCGACGATGCTGACCACCACCCTGATGATCGAATACGCCGATCTGCGGGGGCACACGCCGCGGTTGACATCATGGATGCGCTGGACCGGCGTCCGCCTGCCGGCGTTGGCGCTGTTGTTCCTGCTGCTGCCCTGGCCGGCGCAGGAGGATTGGTTTCCCGATCTCGGCAACGGCTTGTTCCTGCTGACCCATGCCCTCAGCATCCTCAGCCTGGCGCTGGCCGGGCGCAACGGCAGCCGCCATGCGGTCTACTTCCTGGCGGCGTGGGTACCGCTGATGGTCTTCGGCATCTGGCGCGCATTGCAAATCAGCCTGGGCATGCCGGTGCAGGACTGGCTGGACTACGGCTATCCCTTCGTCCTTGGCTATGCCTCGGTGGTGATGGCGCTGGGCCTGGCCGACCGCATGCTGACGTTCCGGCGCGAGCGCGATACCGCCAAGGAGCACGCCGAGCGCGACGCACTGACTGGCGTACTTAACCGCGGCGGTATCGAGTACCGCCTGGATTGGGCCATCCTGGAACGCCGGCGCGAACACATTCCGCTGTCGCTCCTGTTCATCGACCTGGACGTGTTCAAGCAGATCAACGATCGCCATGGACATGCTTTCGGCGATCACTGCCTGCGCACGGTGACCCGCGTGATCAGCGAGGAGTTCCAGTACGGCGATCAGCTGGGGCGGTTGGGTGGCGAGGAGTTCGTGCTGGTGTTGACCGGTGTGGATGGCCACGCAGCCGCAACACTTGCCGAACGCGTGCGGGCCAAGATCGCGCGCCACTGCCGGCTGGTGGACGGGATCGAGGTCGGCCTGACCGTCAGTGTCGGGGTGGCCGACTGCACCGCCGAGGACACCGTCGCCAGCCTGATCAAGCGGGCCGACGACGCGATGTACCGCGCCAAGCGCGCCGGCGGCAACCAGGTGGTGGCAGGAGACGATCCCGCCCCCGGCGTCGCGGCGACCACGCGCTGGGCAGCCGACAACGAGGGCTGATCGCGCTCGCTGGCTCCGCGCCTCGGTTCCTCAGTGCCAGAGACCCAGGATCAACCCGTACAGGGTGAACTGCAGGGTGTGGTAGCCGCCGTCGATCAGCCACAGCTTCAGCGAGCGGCCGGCGAACAGGTAGTTGATGCCGAAGCTGGCGGCGACCCAGCCCACTCCGGTGACTGCGCCGGTGCAGACGGCGACGCCCAGCGCGGGGCGCGGACCCAGGAACCAGGCGAACACGGCCGCCGCGATCAGGCTCAGCACGAAGGCGCCACCGAAAATGCGTGCCGGATGGCCGTTGGAGGCGTCCGGATCCACGCCGGCCTCGCGGCACCACGCCTGCTTGAACAGCGGGCCGTACCAGAGGCCTCCCAGCAGGAAAGCCGACGCCGCGGCGGCCAGCACCGCCAGGAAATTGATGTGCTCCATTTGCCGCTCCCCGAGGCCGGATGACGCGCCAGTGTAGGCGCGTCATGGGTGTCTGGACAGGCGTGCCGGGGTGGGCGATGCCCGCGCCGCGCATGGCCCGGCCGGCTGGCGCCGGCCGGATTGTCTTTCCTCAGCGGCTGTAGGCGCGCGGCAGGGCGCCGCTGTCGCGCAGATAGCGATCCCGCAGTTCGGTCTGGCGCGAACGCATCGGCATGGCCTTGCCGCCCAGCCAGATCTGCTCGGCGGTATTGATCACGTCCAGCGGATCCCCGCTCCACAACACCAGATCGGCCAGCTTGCCCGGCGCGATGCTGCCCAGTCGATCGTCCACGCCCAGTGCCTGTGCCGGTACCCGGGTCAGTCCCGCCAGGCCCTGTTCCCACGGCAGTCCGTTGGCGACCGCGTTGCCGGCGTGCTGGCGGATCTTGCGCGCGTTGTGCGAGGCGTCGCCGGACTGGGTGAAGCCGACGCTGACGCCGGCCGCGTCCAGCCGCTTCGCGTTCTCCAGGGTCGCGCCGATCTGATCGAAGTCCGACGGCAGCGCGGCCAGTCCGTCGATGAATACCGGTACCCGCGCCTGCGCCAGTTCCGGCGCCAGCTTCCAGGCTTCGGCGCCACCGCTGATCGCGATGCGGACGTTCTCTTTCTTCGACCAGCGCAGCAACTGGCGGATGTCGGCGGCGCGGTTGACGCCGATCACCAGCCGGCCGTTGCCGGCCAGGTATTTTGCCAGCGTGGCGCGGCCGGCCGGCGTGAGCAGGGCGTGCGGTGAATCGGCCGGAATGCGGCCACGGGCTTCGGCGACCAGCTGGTCCAGCAGCATCCACTGCGCCGCGCGCGAGTTGCCGCTCAGGCCGGACGCGCCGCCGCCGAGGCGGACGAACAGCGCACGCGGGCCGATCGGATCGGCGCTGCCATCCAGTCGCACGACGCCACCCTGGCCGGCGATGAAGGACGCGCCGGTGCCGGCGCCGAGCAGGGTGAAGCCCAATCCTTCCACGCGCGCCACCGGCACCAGCACCGAGGCCGGGTTGTAGGCGAGGGTGACGTCGAACTCCGGCCGCATCGGCTGCAGGTTGCCCAGCGAGACCGAACTGTCGTCGGTGGCCTGTTCGCCGGAGACCTCCTCCACGCCGATCTCGGTGATACCGGCGAACAATGCCGGCGTCAGCGGCTTGCCCGCCGCGTCGACCACGTCCACGCCCGCGGGCGCGGGCAGGCCGGTGCCGACGGACTGGATCACGCCGTTGCGGATCAGCACGTCGGCATGCTTGAGCGTGCCCTGCGCGGTGGCGGTGTGCACGGTGGCGTTGCGAATCAGGACGTCCTGCGCGAAAGCGGGCGTGGCCGCGACAGCGGCGGCCAGCAGGCACAGGCGACCCAGCAGGTGGCGGCTCATCGCGACACCTCCTGGCCGAGCAGGAAGTCCGAGACGGGTTGGCGGCTCCGGTCGTGGCGGTCGTACACGCGCGCGCCGTCGATGTAGACCTGTTCGGCCTGCGCGTACACGCTGAAGGGGTTCTGGTTCCAGATCACCACGTCGCCCATCTTGCCCGCCTCCAGGGTGCCGGTCTGCGCGGCCACGCCCAGCGCCTTGGCCGGATTGGCGGTGAGCCAGCGGATCGCGTGTTCGGGCGCGATGTCGCCCATGCCGGCGCGACGCGCACTGGCGATCACCTTGGCCGCCTCCTGGTTGAGGCGCTGGATGCCCTCGTCGGAATCCGAATGCACGATCGCGCAGCTGTTGGCGGGACGATCGACCAATGCGATGTTTTCCTGGATGCCGTCGAAGGCTTCCATCTTGAAGCCCCACCAGTCGGCCCACAGGGCGCCGCAGACGCCTTCGGCGGCCAGCCGGTCGGCCAGCTTGTAGGCTTCCACGCCGTGGTGGAACGCGGCGACCTTGAAGCCGAACTCCTTGGCCAGGTCGAGCATGGTCGCCATCTCGTCGGCGCGGTAGCAGTGGATGTGCACCAGGATGTCGCCGTGGATCGCGCCGGCGAGGGTGTCCAGCTTCAGATCGCGCTTGCCGCCGCTGTCGCCGCTGCTGTCCTGGCCGTCACCGGAGCCGCGCTGCCACCAGCGCTTCTTCTTCGGTTCCGACTCCTTCGGCGCATTCTTTTTCAGGTATTCGGCCGCATCGATGAAGGCGGCGCGGTAGCCGGCCACGTTGCCCATCCGGGTCATCGGCGGCACGCCCTTGCCGCCATACACGCGCTTGGGATTTTCGCCGCAGGCCATCTTCAGTCCCCACGGCGCGCCCGGGAACTTCATGCCCTGGTAGGTGGTGGCGGAAACGTTCTTCAGGGTCACGCCGCGCCCACCGACCAGGTTGGCCGAACCGGGCAGCACCTGCAGGGTGGTGACGCCGCCGGCCAGCGCGGTGTGGAAAGCGGGATCCTGCGGCCACACCGAATGCTCGGCCCAGACGTTGGCGGTGACCGAACCGGTCATCTCGTTGCCGTCCTGGTGCGCGCGCGCGCCGGGACTCGGGTAGACGCCCAGGTGCGAATGCACGTCGATGATGCCGGGGGTGACCCACTTGCCGCGCGCGTCCACGCGGGTGGCGCCTTCCGGCGCCTGCAGGCCGCGCCCGACCGCCGCGATGCGGCCTTCCTGCACCAGCACGTCGGCATCGTCCAGGCGTTCGCCGGTGCCGGTCAGCACGGTGGCGTGTTCGATCAGTACCGGCGCCGAACCGAGCGGACGATAGGTGCTGGGATAGGGATCCTGGATGAAGCGCGAGGCCGGCGTCGCCGCCTGGGCCGTGATGCAGAGCAAAGCCAGGCCGAACCCGGCCATCAAGGTCAGTCGCATGGTGTATTCCCCGGAAGGTGGCTGGACCCTAACCCGGCCCGTGCCGGCTTGCCAAGTGCGGGAGGCCGTGCGTGCGAGAATGACCTGATAACAACGAGAACGAGGATGCCCATGAAGGACAAGAACGAAATCGTCGACAACTGGCTGCCGCGCTACACCGGGGTGCCGCTGGACCAGTTCGGCGAACACATCCTGCTGACCAACTTCGGCGGCTACCTCAACACCTTTTCGCAGCTGACCGGCGCGCCCATCGTCGGCCTGGACCGGCCGATGGCCAGCGCCACCGTCGACGGCATCACCATGATCAACTTCGGCATGGGCAGCCCGAACGCGGCGACGATGATGGATCTGCTCTCCGCGATCATGCCCAAGGCCGTGCTGTTCCTGGGCAAGTGCGGCGGTCTGAAGAAGAAGAACCAGCTGGGTGATCTGGTGCTGCCAATCGCGGCCATCCGTGGCGAAGGCACCAGCAACGACTACCTGCCGCCGGAAGTCCCGGCGCTGCCCGCGTTCGCCCTGCAACGCGCGGTCTCGACGATGATCCGTGATCTGGGCCACGATTACTGGACCGGCACCGTCTACACCACCAACCGCCGCGTGTGGGAACACGACGACGCGTTCAAGGAACGCCTGCGGGTGATGCGCTGCATGGCGATCGACATGGAGACCGCGACGGTGTTCGCCGCCGGCTTCGCCAACCGAATTCCGTGCGGCGCGCTGCTGCTGGTCTCGGACCAGCCGATGATTCCGGAAGGGGTCAAGACCGAGGCCTCCGACGCCAAGGTCAGCTCGGCGTTCGTGCAGAACCACATCAACGTCGGCATCGAGGCGCTCAAGCTGATCCGCCGCAACGGCAAGTCGGTCCGGCACCTGAGGTTCGACGAGTGAGCCAGGCGACGGAACGGCCGGTGATCCGCGTCCGCCGCGCCGCCCTGGGCGACGAGCAGGCGTTGGCCGCGGTGGGCGCGGCCAGCTTCCTGGAAACCTTCGCCGGGGTGCTGGAGGGCGCGGACATCCTGCGCCATTGCCAGGATCAGCATGCGGCGGCGCTGTACGCGCGCTGGCTGGCCGATCCGGAACTCCGGATCTGGCTGGCCGAACTCGAGCCCGGTGCGGCGCCGGTGGGCTATCTGGTGCTGTCCCCGGCAAACCTGCCGGTGTCGGACCCGCAACCCGGCGATCGCGAGGTCAAGCGCATCTATCTGCTGCACCGCTTCCAGGGCCACGGCATCGGCGCGGCGTTGATGCGCGCGGCCATCGACGAGGCGACCGCGCTGGGCGCGCCGCGCCTGCTGCTGGGCGTGTACGCGCACAACCACGCGGCGATCGCGTTCTACCGCAAGGCCGGCTATGTGCCGGTCGGCGAGCGCCGGTTCCAGGTCGGCGGACGCGAATACGACGACCACCTGCTGGCGCTCGCACTGCCGGGCTGAATCCCGCGGCACGTCCACGGAACGCTGCGTGCGGCGGCGCAACGGCGCAT
>Ga0247823_10004172_pt1 | contig 11615 bp, 6 predicted proteins | sample 13C_PalmiticAcid_2_FD_192426 | JGI IMG/M metagenome (GOLD analysis project Ga0247823, IMG submission 192426) | Soil microbial communities from agricultural site in Penn Yan, New York, United States - 13C_PalmiticAcid_Day30 | ecosystem: Environmental > Terrestrial > Soil > Agricultural land...
GGCGTCTCTTGAGATTCGCGAGCGTACGATCCGTAGGCGATTCGAAAAGGAACTGGCGAGCGTGCAGGAGGGGGGCGGCAAGGGCGCCGAACTTGAGTTCGCGAAAGCAGAACTCGCACGGGAGGAGAAGGTATTTGAGATGATCGCGGCGCGTAAACTCGCCCTTCAGACTGAAGCTAAAGCGCCGGCGCGTGTGGAAGTTGTTGATGAAGTGACGGCATCTTCAGTGCCGCTGGAAGCTGCGCCATGGAAGAAGTTGGTTCTTGCGTGCGGGTTAGCCATGGTGGCGCCTTTTGGTTTAGCCGTATTGCGAGAAGCGTCGTTGCGGCGTGTGTCCGACGCGGAGCAACTATACGAGGATACTCGGCTGAGAGTCTTGGGTGAGATCGCGAGCTTCCCTACGCGTCGCATTGCTGCTAATCCACGCCAGATTCCGCGCAAGCTCCGGAAGGAGATGTTCGCCTTTGCTGAGTCAATCGACGCGCTGCGGATGAGCCTAACATTCTCGGCAGATTCGGAGCAACAACGCATCGTCGCTATCACCAGCGCCAACTCGGGCGAAGGGAAGTCGAGTGTGTCAGTCGCCCTTGGTATGAGCTTTGCCAATGCTACGCGGCGGCGAACACTGATAATCGACGGCGACATGCGTGAGCCCAGTGTAACCGAACTACTCGACGTGCCGGCGGGGCCAGGTCTGTGCGAAGTTCTCGGTGGGAAGCTCTCGCTCAACGAGGCCATAATCCCCGTCCCTGCTACCGAACACCTATTTGTTCTCCGCGCGGGGTCGTGTGCCGGAGCCCCACACCATCTCGCGCAGCCACAGCGACTGCAAAAGCTCGTAGAGGCTCTTCGAGGGGATTTCAAGACCATAGTCATAGATACGCCTCCCGTACTTGGCGCCAGCGAGTCTCTCTCGCTCTGCCGGTCCGCTGACATGACAGTCGTCTGCGCCCGACGTGGTGTAAGTCGTGTCAGGCAGATAAAAATTGCCACCGATAAGCTCGAAAACGCAGACGTCTCCATTGTTGGGTCGGTACTTAGCGGAGTTCCAGCCCGCGGATATGGATACGCCTACGGATACGGATACGGATTCCGGGATGAGTCTACAGCGCCGATCGAATTGGAAGAGTCGGGGCGGCGAGGAGTTCCACTCTAGGATTGACATCGATTTAATCGATAGGCGCCAACTTTTCTTAAAGTGATCAAAAGCAGACGCAACCACACAAGTGACAACGAGGCAGCCGGGAAAGCACGCCTGAGCAGCTCTGATTCCGCGCATCGAGTCATCAACTTACCGTTACTTGTTGTCTCGGCGATTCTTGTAGTGGCTCTGGGCGTATCGGGATACCTCCTGCGGGGACATCAGCAGCAGCGGCTCTCAAAATACTTGGTCAGTAGGTCACAGCAACTCGCAGATGGTGGCGATTGGCGGAAGGCAAAGTTTTATCAGCAGAAGTATTTACAAACGCATCCGCAGGATTTCAAGGCGAGGGTGCGGCTCGTTGAGATCGCTGGTGAACTATCAGACAGTCGCGAAGACGTCGATTACTTGATCCGGTTGCTTTACGAGACAATTGGGTTGTCTGGCGAAGGGTCTTCTGAGACCGTTATCGGGATGCGTGCACTGCTTGCCGAGAAGTTGCTTGCAGTGGGTGACTATCAAGCCGCCATCCGGGAATCTCGACGGGTAGTCGATTCGAACAGTTCAGAGCACCTTCCATCTGCTAAACGTGTCGAAGCACTAGCGAGTTGCAGCATAATTCCTGCTCGAGGCGTCGTGTCCGAAGTCGAGCGACGAGAAGGCTACGGAAAAGTTCTCCCGCACATCCAACAGGCGGTGGCGTTAAACCCAGACGATGTGCTGTTGGCGCAGACTGCTGCCGACATCTACCGGACATTCCCGCTCCTCGCGCCGTCTCCTGGACCGACCGCCGCTGAGCTCGCCGACAAGCTCATCGACGATCTCGTGGCTAATTCTAAGGAAGACCCGGATGCCCTGTTAGCTCGGTATCGATACCGAAAGCGCTACCTCTTACCGGGGGCTGGAGATGATTTGAAGGCCGCCCTTGCCACTTCCGCTAACCACTTCGAGGCAAACCTCCAGTCCGGGTTAGAGCTCGTCGCGAAGAGTGACCCCGACGCTTTCGATGAGGCAAAGAGCTACTTTGAGGCTGCTGTCCGCTCGAGCCCAACGGACGAACGCGGGCACCTTGCCTTAGCGCAACTTCTTTGGCGATCGGGTAAAACCGACGCCGCTGTTGAAACGCTGCAGTCGGCAGCACGCCAGTTGCCGTCAACAGTGCTGGCGAGCAGGTTTCTCTTAGCAGACTATTTGTTGGCGACAGGTGAGCACGAACTTTCAAGCGAAGTCGTTAGCGCACTGAGTGCTGAGATCGAACGGCAACTTGCGCGCTTTCCCGTGCAATCACGTGGTCAGCTCACCAATCGTGTGCGCTTATTAGAAGCGCGCCTTGAGGCGGCGCGAGGCGACATCGCGTCCGCGATATCACTGTTCAGCGCTGTCGCGGACTCGCCGGAGGACGAAACCGGTAACTACGCTGCAACCGAGGTTAGCCGACAGGCACGGCTCGGCGCGTCCCAGCTTCTTGTGACGCTTGGTCACTGGGACCAAGCGGGTCAGGAGTTGGCTCGGCTCGCTGATCGACTTTCAGCAGAGATCCAGTCGGCCGAAGCAACCGAGGAAGGAGGCGTCTCGTTCGCCGAGCCAGAGGCCTTGTCAGGCGAATACCGTCGCGCACGACTGCAATCCGCCGAAGCCTTCCTCCGGTCCGGGCAACCGCAGCAGGCACGTTCCCAGATAGAAATGTTGGTAAAGACGGGATCCCTTCCCGACGACGCAATCGAGCTGCGTCTCATCATCGAGCTTGCGATTCAGCTCGATCTGCTCCCACAAAATCGTCGGTGGGACGAGTTTTCCTACCTACTAGAGCGGGCTCGAAGTCTGCATCCAGAGAGTGAGCGAGTTTACTTCGCGGAATTGCAACAAGCGCTGGCGGCCAACAAAGCTGAGGAGCCCGCTACTAACGTCGCGGATGTATTAGCTAGCGGTGAAAAACGGTTCTCAGATAGCCCCGAGTTCTGGCGCGCTTCAACGAGCGCTTGCCTGCAGATCGACGACGCCAACGGCGCCGAACGGTCAGTAGCTCGCTTTTTGAAAATTGAAAAAGATCCGGTGCGACGAGCCGAGGTCAAGGTTTCATATCTTGTGCTTGCAAATCGGCTTGATGAAGCAACTAGCTGGTTGTCAAAACAACTTGAAGGGAGCGAGGGTTCGCAGAGACGGGCTTTGCATCGCCTGGAAGTTCAGCTCCTTTCACAGTACCCCGACAAGTCCGAATCGCTCAAAAAAGCCTCTGCTCTAGCCGACGCTCCCGACGCTGATAAGGAAGATGTCGTTTTGGCCCTGGAGCTCGCCGCCTCGCAGCAAGACTGGGCGTTAGCCGAAAAGTTGGAGGCCCGACTTTTCAAGCAGAAAATGCTTCCGCAAGCGGACATTGATTTCTACCGGGCGGTCCGTTTAGTGGGGACCTACGAGATGCTTTCACCGGAACAGCGCGAAGAGCTCTCGAAGATCGTATCAAAGCAGCATTCTGAGAGGCCTGCATGGAGAAAGGGGGCGGCGCTTGCTGCCAATCACGCAGAAGTGCGAGGCGATGCTGAGGCAGCCATTCAGGCATACGAGCTTGCGATTGCTCTTGGCGACAGGCGCCCTGAAGTGCTTGAGCGGCTTACACTTCATCTTTACCGGGCTGGTGAGTACGACCGCGCTCAACAGATAATTGATCGCCTCTCCGCTGGCGATGGGGATCTTTCTGTTGGCGCCGAATCGCTGGCCATCTCGACCGCTGTAAAACGACGGCGAATTAAAGACGCCCTTCTCATCGCCCGCAAGTCGGTGGAAGCCCACCGCGACGAGGTAGAGCGACGTCTCTGGCTCTACAACGTCCTGATGGCAGCGGAGAATGTGACAGAGGCTGAGTCGGTCTTGAAGGAAGCTCGGAAAGACTTTCCCGACGACGCGTTGCTATGGAACGCCCAGTTTACGCATCACCTTCGAGGCGGATTCCCTGAAGCGGCGCGGAACGTCCTGAATCAACTACCCCCTTCAATCGAAAAAGACGACTTCCGTCGGAGCCTGACTCTGGCGAGGGGGAATGAGCAACTAGGAGATCTTTCCGCCGCTGAAAAAAGCTACGTTACGGCTCTGAAGATTCGGCCTGCTGACTTGGATGTCCGCCTGCGTTACGCCAACCTCTTGGTGCGACAAAATCCGCAGGCCGCTCGGGAACAGTTCGAGATAATCCATAAAAAAGACCGCACTAATGCCGACGCTCGGCGGAAGTTAGCCGCCTTAATGGCATCGAGCGGGGACGCCGCTGACTGGGCGAAGATAGACGATCTTCTCGCCGACGCCGGCAGTGGGGGTGAAGTCGCCGACCGCCGTCTGCGGGCTGTCCTACTGACTCGCCGAGGCCGAAATGTCGAAGAACGAGCCTCGAATTGTGAGCTTGCAAGGCGAATTCTAACAGGAATTGTCGAGGACTCCGACACGGCTCCGGAAGACATCGATTTTCTGCTTCTTGCGGGCGCCTATGAACAGGAGGGGATGCTCAAGCGAGAAGTCACTTACTTCGAGTCGGCTCGAACTCAGTTGCGTCGTCTCATTGAAAGAGCCGGCGCATCTGAAAAGTATGAGAACCTTTATCTAACGTATTTGTTAAGAACCGCCGACGCGTTGGAAAAAATCCGAAACGCAGAGGGGGCGCGTCAAGTATTTCTGCGGGACGCCTCCGAGCGATTAAACAAGCACAATCGCCTTCTTACCGAACGTGGCGACTCTGTCGATGCTGTTTCAAGGCAGGCCCTCGTTGCGCACCAGACCCGACTACTCCGATCAGAGGGTCGGGTCGATGAAGCAATAGAGAATCTCGCCGAGTACGCCCGTAGGTATGTCGATACTGCCGCGGACCCAGGTACGAAAGCCCGGTTGGTACTCGGACTTGCCTCACTCTACTCGTTGCTTGAAGCGTACGATTTGGCGGAACCTCGCTATCGTGAGCTCATGGAACTAGCCCCTGGAGCTAGGATTCTTCTGTCTCAGTCTTTGGTGCGACAGGGGAAGTCTGCCGACGCTGTAAACTTGTTCTTGGATCAGGATTCTGAGGATTTATCGCCAAAGGGCGCTGCAGTGCTCGCCGAAATCCTCACGAGCGATGAAGCGGAAAGTAAGCAGTTCGACCGAGTGTGGCCAGCTATCTCAGGCGCGCTTGAGCAACATGGCGACGATGTCGAACTTCTTATGTCGGTTGCAGTCCTTCAGGTAACACGAGGCGACGAGGAAGAAGCAATTCGGCTGTTCCGACGCGTTATCGAAGTGGCGCCAGACAACACCCTGGCGCTCAATAATCTGGCGACCCTGCTTGGCGAGCGCGAGAGCGACCGAGCCGAGGCTTTAGAGGTTGTGGCGCGAGCCATAAAAGTGGCTGGCCGGAACGCTGCACTGCTTGACACCCAAGGAACAATTCAACTCAGTGTTGGCGATGTCTCCGACGCAATCAAATCCTTGGAAGAGTCCGTCGCCACCGTGGATGTTGACGCTCGTTACTACTTCCATTTATCAGCCGCCTACCTCCGGAACGGCCGCATGGCGGACGCTGTAAAGGCATTCAACGAAGCAAAAAGTCGTGGTATCGACGACGCGGTGCTGACGGCAGCCGATCAAGCTTTAATGCAGGAGATTAAAGCGAGTATTGGCGTGTCGCGAACCGTCTCCCGTAAAGCTTCCTGAACCATGAATCACTCTCCCACAAAGCAGCCCGACAAACGGCGGTCCCCAATAATTGCCACTATGGCACTAGTGGCGGTCGCGACTGGTGGTTTGGTGCATGGCAACCTTTCTCAGCGCTGGGGCGATCCACCAGATCTAGTGGCTGCAGCCGATACGCTTAAGCACTTCCCGGAACAGCTCGGCGACTGGCGTCTGGTGAGAAACGAGTCAATGGACAATAGCGTTGTTGAGACATTGCAATGCGCTGGGTATGTAAGCCGCGCCTACACGAATGCAGCTACGGCTGAGACGGTGCGCATAGCAGTGATTGTTGGTCCACCCGGTCCCACCGCTGTCCATACACCTGAAATTTGTTACTCTAGCCGAACTTATGACCTTGAACGCCGCCCCGAAGTTGTAGCGATAGATGAGGAGCAAGGCGGCGACACATTCTGGTCAACGGAGTTTCGCTCCAAAGAAGCGGGCGGCGGCATACTGAATGTGTACTATGCGTGGTCAGCCAACCGCGTTTGGCAAGCATCTAACTCCCCGCGATTCGAGTTCGGCGGATCCCCCTATTTATTTAAGTTGCAGGTGGCAGGTACACCGTCCCCTTTTGGCGCGAATCACGATGAGGATTTGTGTAAACGATTCCTTCGTGAACTCTTGAGGAGTGGCTGGCGTCCTGGGTCCGATCTTAGCGGCGACTCTAAGCAAGTTAATCATGAGGTCAATTGGAATGTCCGCAACGATTGAGCGTACTAAGCCCGCTAAGCTCCGCAAGTTGAAGGCGCCCAATGTCTTCGTGCCGTCGGACTACCTCAAGCGGAAGCAAGTCCCCGTTAGGGTTGCCGGGATTTTTTTGGGGATTTGTCTAGCACCACTAATTTTAATGCTGATTGCTGCTGTGCGGCTGACGTCCCCCGGCCCCGGCCTTTACCGGCAGCGTCGCGTTGGTCTTCATGGAAAAGACTTCGTTATCTATAAACTCAGGTCGATGCGTCAGGACGCTGAGTCGTTAAGCGGACCGGTTTGGGCAAGTAAGCGTGATAGTCGCATTACACCTATCGGCGCCTTTCTACGTTGGTCGCACCTCGATGAATTGCCTCAGATCATCAATGTCGTGCGGGGCGAGATGTGTTTTGTTGGACCACGTCCCGAGCGCCCCGAGATCATCGACGAGATTATTTATCAAGTTGATGGTTACGCCGATCGTCTGGAGGCGATGCCAGGCATTACTGGTATTGCGCAGGTCAACCTTCCGCCCGACCAAGACATAGACAGTGTCCGGCGAAAAGTCGCCGCCGACAGGCTTTACATTGAGAACGCCAACTTATGGTTGGACTTGAGATTAGCACTCGCAACACTGCTGCGGATTATCGGGATTCGCTACCATCATGGGGCACGGCTCCTTGGTGTTGCCATTACGGAAGGCGTCCAATGCCAGAATTCGGACCACGAGGCAGGTCTACTGGCCGGAGCTAATGAGGATTTGTCTAAGAAGGCATTGAAGAAAATGCTTGAGGATACGCATGTGGATCTTGTCGGCGCCGACACACTAGTTGCTCCAAATCGTGCGAGAAGCGCCGAGAAGAACAGCACCCATCCAATCCCTAAATCGCCTCGTTAGCGAGGGTCATTGAAGGTTGATTGATCTTAAATGACATTAGTCGTCCCATCCCACAGTATCCCGCTGAGTCTGTGAACATGAAGTGTCTTGTTACCGGCGCCGCCGGCTTCATTGGATATCACCTCTGCGAGCATCTTCTTGGACGCGGAGAAGAGGTATTGGGCGTCGACAATTTGAACGCCTACTACAACCCTACCCTCAAGCAGGACAGGGCGGACCGACTTTCTGCCCAGAGCGGGTTCGAGTTCCGGCGGGTCGAATTATCAAATCGGCCGGAGGTAGGCGAGCTGTTCGACACAAGCGACTTTGACGTTGTCTTTCACCTAGCTGCGCAGCCAGGAGTAAGATACTCACTTAAAAACCCGCATGCCTACGTCGATAGCAATCTCGTTGCGTTCGTAAACATCCTCGAAGGTTGCCGTCATCACGGCAATCCGCACCTTGTGTACGCTTCAAGTAGTTCAGTCTACGGCAGTAATAAAAAAGTGCCTTTTTCTGTTGGCGATCCCGTTGATAATCCGGTGAGTCTATACGCAGCCACTAAGCGTGCGAATGAGCTAACCGCGTCAACTTATGCCCAGCTCTATTCGATGGCCATAACCGGCCTCAGGTTCTTTACTGTTTACGGGCCGTGGGGCCGCCCCGACATGGCGATTTACAAGTTTGTTGACGCAATGGTGCGAGGCGAGCCCATCAATGTTTTTAACCACGGACAAATGAGGCGTGACTTTACTTACATTGATGACATCATCGATGGGGTGGTTCGTGCTGGTGACGCCTCTCTTGACCGTGCATTCGTTCCAGAAGGGCCGGCAGGACATCGCCTCTATAACCTTGGCAATAACCATCCGAGCCCAATCACTGATCTGATTGATTTAATTGAAGTCTCTTTAGGTACGAAGGCGGAGCGCCGGATGCTGCCGATGCAACCGGGCGACGTTCTTGAGACGTATGCCGATATCGATCTATCCGTACGCGAACTCGGATTTGAACCGAAGACATCGCTGGAAGAGGGAGTATGGAATTTTGTTGCGTGGTATTGTTCCTACCACGGCGTGACTTCCCCCTCGCAGCACGCCTAGTCTGCTTCGGAATTGATTGCGCGCCTCTATCCATCCGTAGATGGCAGGGCGCCAGCATGATGACGATTACTAACGCAATAAGTTTCGACGTGGAAGAATACTTCCATGTCCATGCTTTCAAAGACGTTGCCCCGCGGGATGGTTGGGATCTTCGGCCGTCAAGGGTCGTTGCATCGACCCATCAAGTCTTGAGCCTTCTTCGTCGTCACCGGGTTCGAGGGACCTTTTTCATTCTCGGCTGGGTAGCCGAGCGTCACCCATCGCTTGTGAGTGACATTGCCGCTGAAGGCCACGAGATCGCGAGTCACGGGTTCGCCCATGAGGCCGTTCACGGGCTTTCCCGACAAGAGTTCCGCGACGATTTGCACCGGGCAAACGACGCGCTGCGGAATGCATGCCCGGGAGTAGAGTTGCTCGGCTACCGTGCGCCGTCGTTCTCTATCAACCAACAGACGCCGTGGGCATTTGAAGAACTCGCCTTCGCGGGCTTTCAGTACGATTCCAGCGTGTCACCGGCCACGCTTCACGACAACTACGGAGTGCGGGGGGCTTCACGATTCGCCTACGACACCGGCGATGGTGTTCTGGAGATTCCTCCAACAACGGTTCGTGTCTTTGGCCACAATCTTCCCGCGGTCGGGGGTGGCCACTTTAGACTCGCTCCCTTGCCTCTATCGAAACTTGCCGTCAAGAGGATTCAGCGCGAAGGACACCCGGTTGTGTCCTACTTCCATCCGTGGGAGTTCGACCCAGATCAGCCCCGCGTTAAAGGCGCCTCGGCGAAATCTCGATTCCGACACTATACGAATCTCGCTATGAATGAACGGAAGCTGGAGTCACTGCTGAGCACTTTTGCGTTTGATAGGATGGACCGCGTCTTCGGCGACCGAATCGCGGCGATTACCGCTCATGCCAATCGAGTAGCGGCGATTTGAGAATTCTGTTCCTTACTCACCGCGTCCCGTTCCCTCTCGACAGAGGGGATCGCATCCGCGCTTACCACCTTCTGCGATTCTTGGCCTCGCGAGCGGATGTTTCTTTGGCATGCGTGTCGCAGGAAACGACGCCTGATGCGAGTCGCAAGGCGTTGGCCGCGCTCTGTGAGCGTGTGGCGATCGAGCCTACGTCTCGTAGTGTCCGCGCCGTACATAGTAGCTTATCGTTGTTGGCGGGTGGATCGGCGACGGAGGGATACTTTTGGAGCCCGCTTCTCAACACAACCCTTACCCGTTGGGCGGAAGACACTCGCTTTGATGCGGTCGTCTGCTTCTGCTCGGGGATGTACCGCTACTGCGTCCAGCCATCGCTGTCAGAGGTCCCCACAATTGTGGATGTGGTTGATGTAGATAGCCAGAAATGGTCCGAATGTGCAGCTAATGCTCGCATGCCGTTCTCCTGGATACGCCGATGGGAGTCTCACCGTGTGGCGAAACTGGAACGGCGTATCGCAGCATTTGCTTCGGACATTTTCCTTATCAGTGAAGATGAACGATCGCTTTTTCAACGGGTTACCGGCCATTCAGCAGCGGCTGTCGCCACAAACGGTGTCGACATCGAACACTTCGGTGAAAGTCTCAAGTCGCACCCCGAGCCTCGTACCTGTGTATTCTTGGGAGTGTTGAACTACCAGCCTAATGTCGATGCGGTTATGTGGTTCGCGCGCCACATATGGCCAGGCGTTAGATGCAGGTTTACAGACGCCCGTCTTCGCATCGTTGGGCGGAACCCGACGGCCGAAGTTCAAGCTCTCTCTAAATGTGCAGGCATTGAAGTTAACGCAAACGTCCCGGATGTGCGGCCCTACCTTGCCAACAGCGAGGTAGCGGTGGCCCCGCTGCGTATCGCGCGGGGCGTGCAAAATAAGGTGCTAGAGTCGATGGCGGCAGGGCTGCCGGTAGTCGCTACGCCTGCGGCGCTCGCCGGCCTTAAGGTTGAAAAAGGTAGCGACGCCATCTGTGCGGACAGTGTGGACGAATGGCAAAGTGCTATCGAAACTCTCTTTACCGATACAGAGAGACGGCGTCTGATTGCGGCAAACGGCCGCGCGTATGTCGAGAAACATCACAACTGGAACCAAACCCTGACGCCATTCGGCGACGCTCTCGCAAGGGTTGACGCCTGCTATCGCGAGCACGACCCGTCAGTGCAGAGGCATGAAGGTGAGGCAAAGGAGATGTGCGTCTCTTGACCCGCGCGCCGCAAGCCTCGGCCAAATTCGGCATCTGCGAGTTTTCTGCACGGACGGAGAGGATCCGCGTCGCTTTTGTCATGCACAAAATGCAGGTCGCGGGCGCTGAGGTTCTAGTCGCGGAGATCATGCGCCGGCTTGCCGAGGTCGTCGATTCGACGGTCATCTGTTTAGACGGCATCGGTGCATTAGGCGAACAACTCCAGTTCGAAGGTTTCAGGGTAATGTCTCTCGACCGTCGACCGGGCATCGACTGGTCCCTGCCTCCTAAGCTGGCCGAAATCGTCAGGGGTCGCCTAGTCGATGTGATTCACGCTCACCAGTACACACCCTTTTTTTATTCAGCCCTCGCTCGCACCCGCTGTAGGACGACGACGCCGATCGTATTCACTGAACACGGCCGTCACTACCCGGATGTCGTCAGTTGGAAGCGCCGTCTAGCGAACCGGGCTTGGTTGGGTCGTATGTCGCACGCCACCACCGCCTGCTGCCAGTTTGCCGCCGACGCGGTTCGCAGCAAGGAGGGCTTTTCGGGCGGCTCTATTCAAGTCATCCCGAACGGCATCGATGTCAGCCGCTTCAACGTGCACGAATCGGGAGAGCGTCAGCGACTACGTGACGTGTTGGGGCTCAAGCAAGACCGTAAGTACGTCGTCACCCCTGCTCGGTTCCATCCGGTCAAAGACCATTCAACGCTGATCGAGGCGTTTGCCCTGGTAGCTCTTGAGCAATCCGACGCCACCCTGCTCCTGCTTGGTGATGGCCCCGAACGTCACGCTATTGAACGGCTCGTCGATAAGCTCGGCCTGACGGGACGAGTTGAGTTCTGGGGGGTCCGCGCCGATGTTGATAGCATCTTGGCGGCGGCTGACATTTTTGCTCTGTCGAGTCTCAGCGAGGCCGCTTCGGTAACAATTCTGGAGGCGA
>Ga0247823_10004173_pt1 | contig 11615 bp, 9 predicted proteins | sample 13C_PalmiticAcid_2_FD_192426 | JGI IMG/M metagenome (GOLD analysis project Ga0247823, IMG submission 192426) | Soil microbial communities from agricultural site in Penn Yan, New York, United States - 13C_PalmiticAcid_Day30 | ecosystem: Environmental > Terrestrial > Soil > Agricultural land...
GCGTGGCGCCGATCGGGAAAATGTCCCGCAAGGTCTCACCGACTCCACCGTGGTCGTAGCCGATCACGGGGATTCCCAGGGAGACGGCTTCAAGACTGGTCCGGCCGAACGCCTCGGGATCGGTCGACAGCGAAAACACGATCGCGGAGATCGCGTAGATGTCTCGGATATCCTTGCGATGGCCGACGAATGTGACGTGGTCTTCGAGGCCGTCCGCCTTCACGAGCGCCTTGAGTTCATCGACGTACGGAACCCGGCGCGGGTCAGCCCCGCCGACGAGCAGTCCGTGAACATCGATTCCTTCTTCACGCACCTCGCGGATCAGCTGCAGGAAGTCTTCCTGCCCTTTCCAGCGGGTCAGCCGAGCCGGCAGGGTCAGCAGGATGCGGCCGAGCGTCTGGGGATGCTGCTGGTACCAGGAGCTCAGCCACTCGTCGCCGGGATGATGCCCATGGGGAAACTCGTCCTGGTTGCGGCCGTGAGGAATCACGTGCAGACGAGCGGGATCGGTGTGCGGATAATTCTTCATGACGTAGTCGCCGACGGTCTTCGACACCGCGATGACGGCGTCTCCCTGCGTCATGATCTGGCTGTACCGGCCGACGGTGTACTGGCCGTGCACGCTGGTGACGAATTTGGGACGACGATCCGCGGGGAGCGATTTCCACGCCAGCCAGCCGATCCAGGCTGGAACCCGCGACCGGACGTGCAGGATGTCCACCTGCTCTTCGGTCATCAGGCGGCGCAGCTTGGCGACGTAGCGGAACGTCCACGGCGACTTGGCGCCGATCGACCAGGCGATGTGTTCGCTGCCGCCTTTGACCAGCCGGTCGACCATCTTCCCACCGGACGAGATCACGATCGAACGATGCCCGCGGCGGACAAGTTCCTCGGCAACTTCACACGTTCCCCGCTCGACCCCGCCCGACTCCAGGGCGGGAACCAGTTGCAAAACTGTCAACGACTGATCGGCCATCTCACTCTCCGCAGAACGCACGTCACAACCCACGCCACTGAACAGATCCCGCGAGATCACGCCCAGTGTTCCTTGACCCAGCGGGCGGGGCGGAACTGCTTGTAGATTCGCTTGTACCAGGGGGCCGGCCATTGCCCCTTGAGGGCATCCGGCGGATTGGGAGAGCCGGGGAATGCAACGATCCGCGCCCCCTTCGGAAGCGGCGGCTCGACCCAGTAGCGCCTCAACCCCTTCGGCACGCAGTGCACCTTGAAGCTGCGGCACCACTCTTCCGGCCAGAAGGTCACCTCGCCGATTGTCCGCGAGGTATACGTTTGCGAATTGCAGTACTTCCTGAGCATGGCCTCGGGATCAGCCTCGAGCCGCGCCAGCAGTTCCGGATGCGATCCGATCCGGAACCGGTACACGGAGGTATTGCCGACGGTGTCGTTCGGCTGCGTCCAGTTATGGGCCACCACGAACGACTTCGTTGGCTCGTACGTGAAGAAGTCGTCGATGGACGCCGTCACCACGACGTCGAGGTCGATGAACAGCGCATCACCGGCTTCGAGCCCGGGCACTTTTTCTCCCCAGAGCGTGATCTTGCGCCAGGGGCGGTTGTTGTACGGAGCGGGGAGCTTGATGACGGGACAGGGCCGGGCGATCACTTCGGGCCGCATGCCGTTGGCGTCGTCCGTGAGGCAGACGAAGCGGAACGGGCCCGTGATGTTGCGGGCGACCATGGAATACAGGCGGTTGACGTAGTCAACGCTGTAGACCGTCCCCCATTTCATGCAAATGATTTGTTTCATGGCCATCCATGGCTCAAGGACAGGTCGGGCCTCTGCGGCGGAGTGTAGTCCGCCTCGACGTTGACCAAACGCTGACCGCTCGCTGACGCTGCCGGCAGCGAGCGGACTGCTGTTCGCGACGATTGTCCGCTTCCTAGAGTCGCCAACTACCCAACTTCCCGCCTGGACGGCAAGCCCAGTTTCCCGATCGGCCCCCTGCTCTCTCTGGTGAGAAACGCCGTAAAGGCTTCTGAAGAAACGGGTTGATTGCCCCAAGGGATGAAAGTCCCAGGTCCGGCTCCTGCTGATTCCGCACGCGCGAGCTGCCGGTCGTCGTCCCTCTTGCCGGGCCAGACAGGCCAATTGACGCAGTGGGGTTTCCTGTCACACTTCGAACGACCGGGCGAGTTGCCTGTTTCCCATTCCCCTTTTGTCGTTCCACGCTGACTCCCCTGATGTCGTCAACTTCACTCACCCTGGACGAACTTCAGACCCTCATCGACCGCATGTACTCGCGGAAGGACCAGGCCCGCGGGGTCGATGGGACCTTCATGTGGCTGATGGAAGAAGTCGGCGAGCTCGCGGCCGCCCTGCGCAGCGGGACGCCGGAGGAACTCGCGGCGGAGTTTGCGGACGTTCTCGCCTGGCTGGCGACGATCGCCAATGTGGCGGGCGTGAACCTGGGTGAGGCGGTTGCGACGAAGTATGGGGCCGGCTGCCCGGGCTGCGGGCAGATGGTGTGTGCGTGCGGGGACGCGGAGAAGCCTTGAGCCCCGCCGTAGGTGGGTGCTGGCTGGCCGGTGACCCGCATGAGGCGCCACGTGCATTGCACTGGCGGAGCCAGTGGCACCCGAGGGGACAGGCCATTTTTCAGCTCCGGCGCAGGACTGCCACGAATCCGCCGTCGGCGGGTTCTCCCGGGATGGAGTGATGCTGCCGCTCCAACGTCCAGACGGGCTGCTGCTTGAGGAACTCGCGGACGACGCCTTCGTTCTCCAGGGCGTCGATGCTACAGGTTGAGTAGACGAGGCGACCTCCTGCACGGACGTGGCTGGCGGCCGCGGATACGAGACGCAGCTGCAGCGCCGGCAGTTCGACGAAATCCTGTTCCGTCAGTCGCCACCGCGCTTCGGGGCGTTTTCCCAGCACCCCCATGTTGGAACAGGGCGCATCGACCATCGCACCGTCGAACGGGCCTTCCGGGATTGAACCGGCCTCCTCGGTGATCGGGACCGTCGTGATGCTGGCGAGTCCGAGCCGCCATGCGGAGTCGTCCACCATCCTCAGCCGTCGTGGGGACAGATCGCAGGCGATCACGGTTCCCTGATCATTCATGCGCTCGGCCGCATGCGTGCTCTTTCCGCCGGGTGCAGAGCAGAGGTCGAGGATCCGTTCGCCCGGTTGCGGAGCCAGCAGATCGACGATCCGCATCGCCGATTCATCCTGCACGCTGAACCGTCCTTCTTCAAAGCCAGGCAGCTTCGCGATCCGCGTGGCTTCGGCCAACCGGATGCTCTCGGGGAATTCGCCCGGCCAGCAGTCGGCCCCGGCCGCGCGCAGCGTCTGGAGAACGTCATCACGGTTGCCACGGAGCGGATTCACCCGCAGCGACATCACTCCCGGTGTGGTGAACCAGGCCGCCAAGTGTGTCGCCGCTGCCGGGTCCCAGCCCTGCGGCCAACGGGCGATCAACTCACGCGGCATGCTGAACGCGACCGAGGCCCAGCTGAGCGGGTCGCGATGCATGTCGGGGAGCAGCGGTCGATTCAATGTTCGATAGCGGATCGCCATTCCCGCCTGCGATTCCCCTTCCCGGGCCGGCGTTAACTCGACCAGCGGCACGCCGCTGTCCGACGGCGTCTCGGCCAGATCGCCGGTCATCAGACGCTGGAGCGACCGCAGCACGCCGTTGACCATTCCGCCCCAGCGCCCGTTCACTCGCTTGGCCAGCTCGACGGTTTCGTGCACGGCCGCATGGCTCGGCAGGCCGGGAATGAGGAGCAACTGGACGACGCCGAGTTGCAGCACCGTCCAGAGGTCGCGTTCAACGCTCGCGGGGTCTCGATCGACCAGCTGCCGCAGGACGGCGTCGATCGTCAATCGGCGGCGGAGGACGGTGTAACTCAGCTCCATCGCCAGCCCGCGATCGGCCGGCGACAACGGAATTTCCTGCAGGCGGTCGAGGCTGTCGGCCAGGTAAGCGCCCGAATCATCGAACGCCTGGAGGGCGAGAAACGCCAGCTCTCGAGCGGTCCGGGGTGCGGACGAATGCGGGCCGGGGGCCGGCGTCCTATGCCCGCCGCCACCTTGCTCCCGCCGTGATGCGCGCTTCATGACTCGCCTCGCCGGGCAGAATCGCACAACCGGTCGAGGTCGACGAAGTACTCGGGATACGTTTTTGATGTGCAGCCGGGGTCGGCGATTCGCACTCCCGGGGCCTTCAGACCGATCAGTGCAAAGCTCATTGCCATCCGGTGGTCATCATAGGTGGCGACCGTTGCCGGCTGGACTGGCCCGGGATGAATTGTCAGGCCGTCTTCGTGTTCGTCCGCGCGGATTCCCAGTCGCCGCAGTTCCGTCACCACGGCCGACACGCGGTCGGTCTCCTTCAGCCGCATGTGTGCGACATTGCGGATCCGCGTCGGCCCATCGGCGAACACTGCGACGCAGGCCAGCGTCTGGGCGGTGTCGCTGATGGCATTCATATCGATGTCGACGCCTCGCAGCGGTCCGCCGGTCAGGGTGATCGAATCGGCGTTCCACTCGGCCGTGCAACCCATCTGTACAAGGGCGTCGACAAAGCCGACGTCCCCCTGCAGTGACTGTCGATTCAGCCCTTCCACAGTCACCGTGCCGCCGGTGACCGCGGCGACACCGAAGAAGTAGCTGGCGGCTGATGCATCGGGTTCCACGTCATACTCGCGGCCGGTATAGCCGCCGCTGGCGATGACGAACCGGTTCAGTTCTGGCTCGGTCACCTGCGCTCCGAACTGCCGCATCATGTCGAGCGTCATGTCGATGTAGGGCCGCGAAACGAGCGGGCCTTCGACGGCGACGTCGACCTCGTGGCCGCAGGCGGGCGCGGACATGAGCAGGGCGCTGAGATACTGGCTCGACAGGTTCCCGGAGACGGTGATGCTTGTGGTCGACCAGCCACCGGCGTCCATCACCAGCGGCGGACAGCCGGGCGCGAGCTCATAGCTGATCTTTGAACCGCATTGGAGGAGCGCGTCGACGAGCGGGCCGATGGGCCTCTCGCGCATGCGGGCGTTGCCATCGAGCCGAAAACGGCCCTGGCCGAGCGTGCAGACGGCTGTGAGAAAGCGGATGCTGGTACCGCTGTTTTCGAGCCAGAGATCGGCCTGGGGCGCTTTGGGACCGCCTCCGAGCCCCTTGATGATGGCCGTCTTCGCGTTGAGGTCCTGGGTCACGTCGACGCCGAGCCGCCGCAGGCTGTCGGCCATCACGCGCGTGTCCTGGCTGTCGAGGACTCCTGTCAGGCGGGTCGTTCCCCTGGCGAGCGCCGCCAGGATGAAGGCGCGGTTCGTGATGCTTTTCGACCCTGGCGGACGGATGGCGCCCCGCACAGGGCCGCGGACCGGCTGAATCTCAACAACGTCGTTCGACAAGGACATACAAAACCAGCGGCGGGAAGGAATCCCCCATCATGAAGGATCGGAAGTGATCACGCGACCCATTGGGAGGGCATCGGTTCAGGGCCCGCTGGGTGAGTCGGACTCGATGGCGGGTTGTTCCGCGGATGTCCCGCTGGCGAGCGCCAGGCGGCTCACGGCTGCGCTGGGGGGGTGGCCTGAACCTGGGCTCCCTTGTTCATCGCGAGGCCGGGCTCCACACTTCGGTTTTCCAGCCTTCGCCTGTCGGTTCGATGGAGTCCCCGCCAGGCCGCTGACCGGCTTCTCGGAACGGATCCAAGGCGTGTCGAAGTCTCTGAAGATACTTCTGGCGAATGATGACGGCATTCACGCTCCCGGGCTGCGGGCCTTGCAGAAGGAGCTGCTAAAACTTGGCGACGTCCAGGTCGTGGCCCCGCTTGTCGAGCAGAGCGGCGTCAGTCACCGGATCACCTATCTGCACCCGATCCTCGTCAAGGAGATCTTCGACGCCGACGGCTCGCACTTCGGCTGGGCGGTCGACGGCAGCCCTGCGGACTGCGTGAAGCTCGGCGTGAACGAGTTCTGCAAACAAAAGCCCGATCTTGTCGTCAGCGGCATCAACTCCGGGGCCAACGTCGGCATCAATGTGCTGTATTCCGGGACAGTGGCCGCCGCGATTGAGGGGGCGATTTCGGGCATCACGTCGATCGCCGTCTCACTTCAGCAGGGAGCGATGCCGCCCGATTACGAGACGACGGCCCGGGGTTCTGTTGCCCTGATCAGTCAGATTCTCGACGCGAATGCCGGCAAGCAGACTCTGTGGAGCATCAATTTCCCCGAAACGGCCGACACGCGGCCGAACGGCGTGCGGCTGTCGTCGATGGGCTTCCGCCGGCATGCGGACACGGTCGTCAAACGGACGGACCCCCGCGGCCGCCCGTACTACTGGAGCGGCATCGACCCGCTGAAGAACCACGCGATGGAGCCGGAAACGGACGTCAAGGACCTGGCCGAGCGGTACGTCACGGTCACGCCGCTACATTTCGATCTCACGGAGATGAAACTGATGCAGCAGTTTCGGGAGAAGGCCTGGTCGCTGGAGTAGGGCCGGGGGCAGGCTTCTGTTGGCGGCCTGTCTGACGCAGGAACCCGGGTTTGGACGCAGCACTTTTTGCCCGTAGGCGGGAGCCTGCCCTACCAGCCGGTCTATCCGTTAATCTTCTCGGCCATGGATGCCCTTGATTACGCCCGCGACCTGATTGCGTTCGATTCCATCAGCCCCGTCTCCAACCTGGCTGTAACGGACTACGTCGAAGAGAAGCTTCGACGGCTCGGGTTCGAGACCGAACGCCTCGAATACAACGACGCTAACGGAGTCCGCAAGGCGAGCGTTGTCGGCAAACGGGGCAACGGGATGGGCGGCATGGCGTTGCTCGGGCACACGGACGTCGTCCCGGCCGACAGCTGGTCGATCGCCGAACATGGCCCGTTCCAGCCGACCGTCAAAGGGACCCGCCTGTACGGTCGCGGCAGCACCGACATGAAGGGCCCTGTCGGCTGCATGCTGGCGGCGGCCGAGCGGTGGATGAATGCGAAGCATTCGCAGCCGCTGTACATCGCCTGCACGGCCGATGAGGAAGTCGGCTTCCACGGCGCCCGGCAGGTGGCAGCGGAATCGAAGCTGTTTCAGGAGATGGTCCAGGGAAACACCCGCGGAATCATCGGCGAGCCGACGTCTCTCGAAGTCGTCCATGCCCACAAGGGGGTCGTCGGCTTTGTCGCGACGTCAAAAGGCCGCGCGGCGCATTCCAGCACCGACAAGGGTCTCAACGCCAACCTGGCAATGATCCCATTCCTCGTCGAGATGAAGCAGATCCACGATGAGGTGAACGGGAATTCGGCGTGGCAGAACGCCGAGTTCCAGCCCCCGACGCTGAGCTGGAACATCGGCATCAACGACCACACGCGGGCGGTGAACATCACGGCCCCGCAATCGGTCTGCACCGTCTATTTCCGGCCGATGCCCGGAATGAACGTCGAGCCGCTGATCGATCGGGCCCGGAGCGCGGCCGAGGTCAACGGGCTGGAGTTCAAGCTGATCATCGAGGGGCTGCCGGTTTACACCCCGGCCGACTCGCCATTGATCCGCGACACGCTGGCGCTTGCCGAGCGCGGCAGGAGCACGACCGTCGCCTACGCGACCGACGGCGCGATGTTCGGTGCACTCAGGCAGCTGTGCGTCATCGGCCCCGGCGACATCGCCCAGGCGCACACCGCCGACGAATGGATCGAACTCGACCAGCTGGAACGCGGGACCAGCCTGTACGCCCGCATGATCGAGGAATGGTGCATCAAAGGGACCGCGGCTCATGCCTGAGTCGCCGGCCCAGCCGGACCTGCACGATCCTTATCTTGCCTTTCGCAATCCCATTTACCGGCGGTTCGCGCTGAGCTATGTGCTGGCAGTCATCGGCAGCCAGATCCTGGCGACGGCCGTCCAGTGGGACGTCTATCAGCTGACGAAGTCGGCCAAGGCTCTGGCCTGGATCGGCGGCATCAACGCCATCCCGCTGGTGCTGCTGTCGCTGCCGGCGGGACATGTGGTCGACACGATGCCGCGGCGACGGATCCTGATTTTCACCCAGGCGCTGCTGATCGCCATTCCCTGGACGATGGCGGTGCTCGTCTATTTCGTGCACGGAACGTCCCGAACGCCCTTGTTGTTCGTTCTCTCAGGCCTGAACGCGGTGACGCTGACGTTCGCGCGACCGGCCCGGGTGTCGCTGCTGCCGAGCATCATCCCGCGCGACATCTACACCAACGCCTTCACCTGGAACAGCAGCCTGTTCGAGACGTCCTCGTGGATGGGCCCTGCCCTGGCCGGTCTCCTGCTGCAGCTGGGGATCGAATGGGCGTACTGGTCGTCGGGTGTCTGCCTCGTCCTGTGCATGCTGCTGACGTTCGGACTTCCGAGTCCGCCCCCTTCCGAGTCGGCGCGTTCGGCCAGCTGGGAGTCGCTGCTGAAGGGGATCCGGTTCGTGTGGAGGACGCCGCTCTTGATCTCGGCGATGACGCTCGACCTCTTGGCCGTGCTGCTGGGCGGGGCGACCTACCTGCTGCCGGTGTTCGCCGCGGAGATCATCGCCGTTCCCGACGGAGCCTTCCTGGCGTCGGATCGAATCCGGTTCGGGCTGTTGCGGGCGGCTCCGGCGTTCGGCGCGGCGCTGATGGCGGTCGCGCAGGCCCACTTTCCGATGACGCGGAATGCCGGTCGAAAGCTGCTGTGGTCGGTCGCCGGGTTTGGAGCCGCGACGATCGTCTTCGGGCTGTCCCGGAACTTCTGGCTGAGCCTGTCGATGCTGCTCTTGATCGGCGCGTTCGACAACATCAGCGTTGTTGTCCGGAATACGCTGGTCCAGTTGATCACTCCCGACTCGATGCGGGGCCGGGTCTCGGCCGTCAACCAGGTGTTCATCGGAGCCAGCAACGACGTCGGCGGCCTCGAATCGGGGTACGCCGCCGAGTTTTTCGGGCCGGTGATCGCCGTGGTCAGCGGCGGAATCGGGTCGATCTTTGTGGTGATCGCAATCGCCCTGCGCTGGCCGCAGCTGCGGCGACTGCATTCGCTGCGGGACCTCAAGCCGGCGGTGGTCGACGAACCTTGACTGGGCGAGCCGGCGGTCTAACGACTGCCTCGGGCACGATTGGGAGACCTTGCGGTCGACCGGGGTGGCACGCTCGGGAGAGGCGGGCCACAACCAACGTCGAGTGGCTGGTTATCGAATCTTCTGGTCGGGCAGTTCCTGTTTGATGCCTTCGTCAAGCGGCATCTGATCGGGGACAGCACCTGTTCTTCGAAGTTCTTCGTCGATCATCCGGCTCAGGTCGGCGATTCGCGACTTCTGGGCCGGGTCTTTGATCAGGTTCCGGCGTTCCTCGGGATCACTCTTCAGGTTGTACAGTTCGGCCGTGTGCCGGTCGGGGCCGCCGTCGCCGTGCGGATAGCGGATCAGCTTCCATTCATCGGTCCGCACGCCGCGGATGTTGGGCGTATAAGGAAACTGCTTCTCGTAGTTGTATTCGTACATCCATCCGGTGCGCCAGTCTTTTGATTTTCCCTGCACCAGCGACACCCAGCTGCGACCGTGGGCCTTCGTCAGCGGTGCGGCGCCGCAGAGTTCGAGGAGGCTGGGAGCGAGATCGAGCGTCAGCACCTGCTGCGAGGGCTTCAAGGGCTTGTCCGTCGGCGTCAGCTTCGGGGCCCGTACGACCAGCGGGACGCGGATGCTGGGCTCGTGCATGGTCCGCTTGTCGACCATGCCGTGCTCGCCGTTCAAGAGACCGTTGTCGCCCATAAAGACAAACACGGTGTTGTCTAGCTGCCCCGATCCTTTGAGCGCCGCGTACAGCCGGCCCACGCTGTCATCGACGGACAGAACCGTTCCCCAGTAGCCGCGAATCATGGCGGCGAAGTCCTTCACGGCTTCAGGGCGGGTGTCCGGGAACTTCTTGCGGTACTCGAACAGCGGACCGTAAATGCCGTGCCAGGTCGACAGGCGCGTCTTGTACCAGGCCGGGTTGTCTTCCAGTTCGAAGGCCGAGGCCGGGTAAGGGATGTCGACATTGTCGAACGTGTGAGTGTACTTCGGCTCGGGCGTGTAAAAGCTGTGGGGGGCTTTCTGGCCGAGCATCAGGAAGAAGGGCTTCTCTGGCGTCTGCCTGTTCAGCCAGTCGAGCGCCAGGTCCGTCACGACGTGCGTGTAGTAGCCGGGGATGACCTTGCGTTCCCGGCCATTCACGTTGAACTCGGTGTCGGAGTATTTGCCCTGCCCTTTGTGAGTGACGAACCAGTCGAAGCCGGGGCGGGGCTCGTCGTTCTCCTCCCCCATGTGGTACTTGCCGACGTAGGCAGTGGCGTAACCGGCTGCCTGCAGATTCCTGGGAAGGCTTTCAAGCTGCGTGGGGTATTCGGTGAAGTTGTTGACGACCCCGTGCGAATGGGCGTACTGGCCGCTGAGGATCGACGCGCGGCTGGGCGAGCAGAGGGACGTGGTGCAGAACGCGTTGACGAAGTGCACGCCTTCGTTGGCGAGGCGGTCGATGTGGGGCGTCTTGACGTGCGGGTGGCCGGCGCAGCCGAGGGTGTCCCAACGCAGGTCGTCGCAGAGCACGATCACGACGTTTGGCCGGTCTGCGGCTGGAGCGGCCGCCTGGCTGGCCAAAAGGAGTACGAGAATCAGCAGGATTGGCATGGAGATCCGTCGGCTGAGCGAGTGGAACGGAAGGGCCAGATCACCCCGCCAGTTAAAAACGTGCCCGGCCGGGCGTCAACCGGGGGCCCCGTCAAATTCCACGAGAATCGTGCGGTTTTTCGGGCAATCCGGGAATCCGAAACACTCGTTCGCGGATCGGGCGATGACCGTTAAAGTACCACCAGAGACCCGGCCGACGGACGCTCCCGAGGGCCGATTGCAATGTGAACTTCCACGGGACCGAGCGTTAATGCCGAAGGAAATGGAGAGTGTTCGGTCATGCGGCTTTCTGATCGTGCGCGGGAGGCCGATTCGCGAATTCCTGCTGATGAAACACAAGGTTCGCTGGGACCTGCCCAAGGGGCATGTCGATCCCGGTGAGACCGATCTCGAGTGCGCCCTCCGGGAGCTGTGGGAAGAGACGGCGATCCCGAAGGAACTGGTGAAAGTCGACCCCGGCTTCCAGTTCCTGCACCAGTACCCGGTGCGGACGAACCGCGTGAAGAGCGGCCGGGCGATCAAGACGCTGGTGATCTTCCTCGCCGAACTCCTCGAGGACGTGAAGATCAAGACGACCGAACATCCCTCCTACGCCTGGCTGCCATGGCAGCCGCCGCACAGGATCCAGGAGCAGACGATCGATCCGTTGCTGCGAAAGGTTGAGCAGTACGAAGCGGGCCGGAATTGACCTGATCACGAACGGAAAACGGCCGGTGAAGTTCACCGGCCGTTTTTGTTTGTCAGGTCACGACGATCGATTATCGCTGACGGGTGCTGGCGGCGAGGGCCGGGAAGGCCTCGATATAATCCAGCGCCACGTTCAGGACTTCATCGTTGTAGAACCCCTTCGGGAAGACCGGTTCGTTCGGATCCTTGGCCTTGATCTCTTCCGGATCCTTCGGATTGTCCTTCGCGGCTTCCTTCTCGAGATCCCGTTCGGCCTTGAGGACCGCTTCGTTGAGCGACACGGACTTCTTGTTCTTCCGCTCAAGGTACTGACGGA
>Ga0247823_10004174_pt1 | contig 11614 bp, 10 predicted proteins | sample 13C_PalmiticAcid_2_FD_192426 | JGI IMG/M metagenome (GOLD analysis project Ga0247823, IMG submission 192426) | Soil microbial communities from agricultural site in Penn Yan, New York, United States - 13C_PalmiticAcid_Day30 | ecosystem: Environmental > Terrestrial > Soil > Agricultural land...
TGGGAAATCGCCATTGGACAGAAATATAGAGTGTATGTCCCGGGCGGCGGACACAGCGCGACGCTTAGGCCAGAGTAAGCTCAATCAACCGGCCGAAAAAACAATTCAGTGTAGGAGCTCAATTCAAATCCAGCGCATGCCGCTTCAAGTCTTCCAGCGACACCGCCTCAAGCGCTTGTTCGTGCGTTGCGCCAAGAACAACAGGGGGAGCGCACCCCGCATTGAGCGCTTCTTTCCAACGGAGCACGCTCAAACACCAACGATCACCAGGCTTTAATCCGGGAAAGCCGAATTCGGGCAATGGCGTGGTGAGATCGTTGCCTCGCGATTTCGTATATTCGAGGAACGCCTTCGTCATCCGCGCACAAACCACGTGCTCGCCTTGATCGTCCGGCCCTGTTTCACAACAGCCATTGCGATAAAAGCCAGTGACAGGCGAATCAGAACAGCTATCCAATTCCTCGCCAAGAACGTTTTTAGCGTTATCCATGAAAACTCTTAATTGTTGCCAGCGTGAACGACCGCATCTTCGGTGACCATAACGCCGGACGGCGAATCGAGCCGCTCAACCTTGACCTCCACATCCATTCCCAGATAAACACCCGTATCGCCATACCATGACCCCGTAAGCGGCGCCGCCTGACTGGGATCCCGCGTATACGCCACGCGGATGAGGCTACTCCCGCCAAAAATCGAATTGGTGGGGTCGAATCCCACCCATCCGGAGCCGGGCAGATAAACATGCAACCACGCATGCGTCGCGCCAGCGCCAACCAACTCACCGCCCTCCCCGTCTATCGATGGGTTATAAAGATAACCCGTGACAAAACGAGCCGCCAATCCCAACCGGCGAACAGCCTCCATCATCAGCAAAGCAAAATCGCGACACGAACCGGAGCCGAGCTTCAATGTTTCATGGGGCGTCTGCGTTCCTTCCGAATCGCGCTCAATGTAAATGAACTGGTTTTTAATCGCGTTCGTAATCGCGATCAATAACTCGCGCGTGCGAGGGCGCGATTCGTATTGAAAAAACTGCCGTAACCATTGGTAAAGCAATCCCTCCGGATCGGGGTAATGAGGACGCAGCAACGCGCCCAGGTCAGCCACTTCGTCAGGAGAATAGTCGAATGGATATCGCTCGGCATGCGGCACGATCGGCAATTCAATCGGATGCACGCCTTCGTGGGCGATCGTAAAACGGCAGGCGACGCGAAGATGATCGGCGGAGCCCCATGGCGTGATGATCATCACGTCGTTGGAGAACACGTCAAGCACCCAGCGAGTATCGCTTCTCAAACTCACGTCCACTGACGCGTTCAGCACCCGGATGTCATGCCCAGGGCGCGGCCGAAACACAAGCCGATGCTCGCCGAAGGTAACGGGCTTGGCGTAGCGATAAGTGGTGACGTGCTGAACTTCGATTAATGTTGTCATGACCTTCTTTTGTTTGAAACCTGCCCCACAGAGCCTGCGTGCATGGCGGAGCGCCGGGACTTCGCAGTCGGCGCGCCTATGGAGAATGTTACTTAGCCCGGATATTTCGTAAATTCGCGAGATGATCGCGCCGGATTTTGATTCGTAGGGGAATTTTGTGAAGGAACGGCGTAGTTATTCATACGCCCGACGGAACAAAATTTTCCTACGAATCAAAAGACCAGCGAGGGCTCGCGCAATTTATGAAATATCCGGGTTAGGATCGGATACAAAATAACTTCCCGATCCTTAAGTGTAGATTAACAGATGCGTACATGCTGCAATCGCTCCATCGCTCGATGAGGACGCTTTTGTTCAGAGCGCTCCATAAAACCGTGGCATTCCCAATCAGCCGCAAGAGGCTTTTCAGGAAGAGCATCCGACCTAGTGGTCAGTCACGCTGATTTTTTCTGTAGGAGCGAGCTCCGCTCGCGATTGCGTCCAGGGTCTCGGACGGAAAACTGACGCAACTCTACAGATGGGACATGGAGACATCGCTTCGCGAGCAAGCTCGCTCCTACAAATTCAACGTGACTGACCACTAGACTGGCGTATGCGCTTCGCCATCATTCTCCCAGCGGAAATCGCTACTTATTGAGATCGCATACGACCGGAACGTGTTTGAACGCAAACTGTAACCTGCTAACCGCGATAATTACTTGTACACGATTAGCCACATTCAGCGATCGCAACACGGGTCGGAGGTGAATACGAACGGTGTTCGCCGCGATGCCGAGACGCCGGCCGATCGCTTTATTGGACATACCTTGCAACACAAAATAAAGTACGTCTGCTTGTCTGGGCGTTAATCCAAGATCGTCCGGCGTTAGGGACCGAGACTGTACAGGAGAAAAGACCGTTTGACCCGGCCGAGCCGTCAAGTCCGAGAGGCTATTATCGTGAATCCGCATTGCTTCCATTGTTTACTCCTCATCGTGAACGAGAAAGAGACGTCTCCAAATCCAGGAGGCCCATTGGTAAAGACGGAATTCACACTAAAAACCGGACACACAATTAAATTTTTATGAGCGACCTGACGAACTTACTCAACGACGCACGAACAGGGGAAGCGCCGGCGATTGATCGGCTCTGCTCGACGCTCTACCAGGAACTGCATCAAATGGCTCGCGCCCGGATAAGGCGAGAACGCGATACGCCGCTTGGAGCCACGTCCCTCGTGCATGAGACTTATCTACGGTTACTTAAGGTGGGGCGGGTCAATACGAATGATCGCGCGCATTTTTTCGCCTACGCCGCTCGCGTCATGCGGTCCATCATTGTGGACCTGGTACGACATCGTCAAGCGGAACGTCATGGCGGCGACGCCAAGCAGATAACGCTCGACAGTCACTTGATCGGTTCGCTCCATGCGCCTGAGGAGCAAATTATTCGCGTCAGCGAAGCGCTGGATGATTTGGCGAAGGTAGACGAACGTTTGGTGCGAATCGTTGAAATGCGTTACTTCGCCGGCCTCACCGAGCAGGAAATCGCCGAAGCGCTTGGCGTGACGGACCGAACGGTGAGACGAGCTTGGGAAAAGGCGAAATTATTGCTGGCGGCGGCGCTTCAGTAATATTTAGGCTCATTCTGCTCCATCAGGATGTCCGCTTTTGTCCTCCAAATCCGCTTTAACGAATGAGACCAAAAAATTACGCGGGGGGAAAAAACAACATGAAGCTCTCACAAGGCGAATTAGCCCTGCTGTCCAAGTGGCTGGACGAAGCGCTGGAAATTCCTGAACAGGCGCAAATCGCATGGGTAGGAAATTTACAAACGTCGGAGCGGCTGAAGTCCCTGCTCAGCGATTTGCTGGCGAAGCGATCAGACGCCGAAAGTCGCGAAATTTTCAACACATTACCCAAACTGACGGATTCCACGGAAACCAACGCGATTAGCGCGCAACCAACTGGCGCCATCGGCCCCTACCGGCCACTTCGCGAATTAGGTCGTGGGGGCATGGGCACGGTCTGGCTTGCGGAACGAATCGATGGGCTGATCAAGCGCCCGGTCGCCCTCAAGCTTCCACATCTCGGCCATCGTAATGCCGCGTTCGTAGAGCGCTTTCATCGCGAGCGCGACATACTGGCCGCGCTCACCCATCCCTACATCGCCCGCTTATACAACGCGGGATTCGCCAGCAACGGCCAACCGTTTCTCGCCTTGGAATACATTGAAAATGGCGTCCCGATTACCGAGTATTGCGACCAGCAACGCCTTCCCATTCGCGCTCGCCTGAAACTTTTCCTGCAAACATTGGAGGCGGTGCAGTACGCGCACTTGCATCAGATCCTGCATCGCGATTTGAAACCGTCCAATATGCTGGTAACGACTGACGGACAAGTACGGCTTCTCGACTTCGGCATCGCCAAGTTGATGAGCGACGGCGAGACAAGCGAGACTGAGTTGACTCAATGGGGAGGCCGCGCGCTCACACCGACTTATGCCTCCCCCGAGCAAATTGCGGGACGGCCGCTCAGCCCATCGTCGGATGTGTATTCCCTGGGCATGATTCTCTACGAACTGCTGGTCGGCGATCGGCCGTATCGGCTGAAGCAGGACTCATGGGCGGCGCTCGAAAAGGCGATTCTCTCGGCCGACCCGACGCCACCCAGCCAACGCGTCGAGAACCCACGCGCCGCGTTCGTACGTAGCGCCACAATCAAGGAATGGGCTCGCACGCTCAAGGGTGATCTCGACATCATTGCGCTAAAGGCGCTTAAGAAAACACCGAACGAACGCTATACGACCGTCGAAGCTTTTGCGCAAGATATCGAACGCTACTTAAACAACCAGCCCATTCGCGCCCGCGCCGATAATTGGCGGTACCGGGCAATGAAGCTCATCGGACGGAACAAACCGGTTATCGGCGCTGCGGCGGCGATAGTCATGTCGTTAGGCGTTGGATTTGGCTATGCATATTGGTTGTATGGCTCCACTCCACCCGAGTCGTTCGTTGGATTTGGCTATACATATAAGTTGTATGGCTCTGCTCCAGTAGACACGAAGACTGCATCAATAAAATCAGAGCAATCGATTCCGGCAGGCTCCGCGCTGGAATCGCCCGCTCGTCAAGCTCAACCCATCGGTTCGACGGCGCCAGTGTCGCCTGTTACTCCTAGGACAGCGCTCAACGGAAATAGCCCGCCCACCGCAGGTCCAATACCCTCCGATGTTCAAAGCCAACCTATATCCGAAGCCCCATCGAACGTGTTGCAGTCCGAAAACGTTATTAACACGACGCCAGACCGCAGCGCCGAACCAGCGCTGTCAGCGCCTCAATCGATGGCGACGTCAGACAAAATTCTCATTGGACAATCGGGCGAGTTTTCAGGGGAAGGCATAGCAAAGGAAAACACCCTCGGCGCGCGAATGTATTTCGACTACGTCAACAAGCATGGCGGCGTTCATGGGAAGAAGATCGAATTGCTTTCATTGGACGATGAGCGCAATAAGGAGAAAACGGTAACCAATACGAAAAAACTGATTACCGAAGACAAAGTCCTAGCCCTGTTCGGTTACCGCAGCACGCCAACGGTCGAAGCCGTCATTCCCTTGACGAAAGAGTTCCAGGTCCCGCTGATCGCGCCGTTCACCGGCGCCATGTCATTGCGCGAGCCAGTCAACCCCTGGATGTTCCACGTTCGTGCGAGCTATCGGCGAGAGGGGGCGAAGATCATTGAGACCTTGACGTCTATCGGGCTGAAAAAAATCGCCATCCTGCATCAGACCGACTCCTTCGGCAAAGACGGTCTGGCCGGTTATCAGCAAGCGCTGAAGGAAAAGAACATCACCCCCATCGTTGTGGCGTCATACGACGGTAAAACGCTGATCCTAGATGACGCCGTCAAGGCGGTGCTGACCGCTCAACCGCAAGCAGTTGTGATGGCGTGCACGCCGTCAGCGTGCGCAAAATTCGTGCAGCGTATCCGCGCGGCCGGACAATTTCCGCAATTCATGACGCTGTCGAACACTAATAGCGATGAATTCTTCAAGGATCTGGGCAAAGATTGTCGCGGCGTCGGCATTTCGCAGGTCATGCCTTATCCATGGAATACCGGCTCCTCTGTGGTCAAGGAGTTTCGAGAGGTGCTGAAGCACGCCAAAGAGACGGTTCCACTCTCTTACGCAACGCTGGAGGGCTTCGTCGCCGCCAAGTTGCTAATCGAAGGGTTATATCGGAGCGGACCTAACCCTACTCGATTCAAGCTAATGAAGGCTCTAGAAGGCTTAGGGAATTATGACCTTGGAGGATTAACAGTGAGCTATTCCCCCACCGATCGCACGGGAACGCAATTCGTGGAGCTCACCGTATTGAATAGAGAATGCGAGATCGTACGTTAGGTTAAGGAATAAATCTCGGGCGAAAAATAAGAGTGGTTTGCTGCTTGGCGTAGGGAGCAAGGTTGGGATTCGTATGCCAAGCAGCGAACCACTCTAAGCGCACGATTTATGTGCTACCGCTCCAACGCCGAACAACAGCGCCTGCAAACCAAAAGCGTAACCCTGCCACCGTAGCAATCGCCTTGCACCGAAAACCCGTCGGTCCAACGATTCCGTCGTAGCGCTCTGAGAACGCATGCCCCAGGCCGACAACACGCGATCGAATTGGATATAACGGGCCGCCTCTCCACCGAGTTGTTTGAATACCGCTGCGTCGAACGCGCAGCGCACGGCAAAATATGCCTGCGCCATCCCCGCAGCAAAGGAAGAGATTAATGCGAGCGCCGGGTAAAAACCCACCGGATGCAAAACCAGCATTAGCACGGCCGCCAACCCCAACACCATCGACCAGCCGTTCAATACGCGGGAAACCGTGCTGAGCAAGGCGTCGGCGACTCCCGCCGCAGTGTGGTCATCGAGTGGCGTGTTCATACCATGACTCCAATTGAGCGCGATATGCCGGCGGTAAAACCACCTCCGGTCTTGCGCGGCGTACGAGCGCGATTGCCTCATCAATGTCCGATGCATGTCCCTGACGAACCAGCCATGCAACGACGATTATGGCGCTACGGGAATATCCCAACGCGCAGAAAACCAGCGTACATCCCACCTGACGCGCCTGCGAAATCGCGGCGACGCCCTGGTCGATCTGCGCCCATTCCGGAATCAACAAATCCAACATCGGTACGGCATAAACGGGAATTCCCGCTGGGCCGATCGGCAGTTCTGCGCAACAATCCACCAATGCCGCGGGCTTTAAGCGATCTAACTCGGCACGTGAAGGCGCTCTCGATAACCAAAGACCAGGCAGCACTTCGCTCGGCTGCGGACGATGGCGCGTCCACCACCGGGAGTTCACCCACGCCGCAAGAATATAAGGCGCGAACAAGACCCACGCCGCCGCATCCATCGCGCTTTCGCCCTTGCCGAAGCGCAATGGATCTCCCCAAAAATAAATCACGGCTACCGCCAGCAATGAGCTCGCCGGCCAAAGCAACCAAAGACCAACGCCGCCTAGTGCAACCGCAAGCGCCGCCAACGCCAAACCGCCGACTAGGTAGAACGAGCCGAGACGCCAGCGTCGCGAATCACGTTGACGCACAACCGGACAAGCGTCTAGCGGATACAGCAGCACACATGCGCATCCCACCAGCAGTCCAGTCGGAATGTCGATGAAATGATGCTGATACGTTGTTAGCACCGACAAGCCCACTAGTAACGCCCAGGTATGCAATAGCCATCGCCAGCCACTACCCACATATCGCACGCTAATCGACCACAGAATCACTAGCAGACTCACGTGCAGCGACGGCGCCTGGTTGAACGGTTTGTCGAAACCCAGCAAGACGTCGAATAGCCAGCCAAAAAAGCCGCCTGTTTCGGGACGCTCAAAAGTGAAGCGCAACGGAAACGCGATGAAGCATGCGACGGAAATGAGCTGCGCGGTAAGCAGGCGTTTGGCATGCGCGTCGAGCTCAGCGCGCGTACGCGGTAACAACAAGGATAGCCCATAGACCAAATCGATAGACCAGTAAGGAACGATGGTCCACGCGAGGAAAGGAATGGCGTGTTCCCAGCCGTAGACGATCGAACCAACTTCCGCGCGTTGGGAGGCAAGCCAATTCGCGAAACTGTAGCTCGCGAAAAAGAATGGCGCCAGCAGCAATAGCCAGATCACCGCGCGCCGCCAGGGACGTCCCGTTTCGGAACGCGTCGCCCCAGGCAGCGCGGACTCCAACACTGGCGACGTCATTGCACGCGTTGCGCCAAGCTAACGGAAAAAATTCCCCATTCGTCGATACGTTGCTCAAGCTTGCGAAATCCGGCCGCCTCGACCAATTGATCCATCTCCGCTTGCGTCCGCCGCCGCATAACCCACGCGGCGCCTTGGCGATGGCTGGTGAGCGCCCGCGCGATCAACTCCAATTGCGGATGCCATGGCTGCCCGGTGTAAACAAGATAGCCGCCCGGAGGAATCGCCGCGCTCAAGCCATCAAGCGAACGGCGAATCATCGCGTTGTCGGGAAACAGCTCGTAAAGCCCCGACACAACGCCGATCGTAGGTTGCGGCGATGTCGCGGCCAGGCTGTCGCGATCGAATGCGTCGCCCTTGATAAATTGCGCGACATCCGTCAGTCCTTTCTCGCGAATAAGCGCGGCGCCGTCGCGTACGTTGATATCGCTGTAGTCGCGCAGTAGAACCGACTGCGGACGAGCAGAGTCGTCCATCGCATCCAAAATGTAGCGACCATGTCCGGCGGCGATATCCATCACACGCACTGCCGCGCCGGAGCCGGCGGCCAACGCCATCGCCTTGCGCAGCAGCTCTTCGGCGTGGACTTTACGCTGTCGAATGCCGCGCCAACCGATCGAATTGATGTAAACCCAATCGATGAATTTCCCGAGCGGCGTCCGGCCCGATGCTTTATTGCGATAAACATAATCGAGCGTGCTGCCGGAATCGAATCCCGTGTCATGCCCGAGACGGATGCCATCGGATAGCCATCCACCCACTTTCATCCATGCGCGAGTCATCGCCCAATACAATCCACGCGGCGACAGCGCCGGCAGGGGCGTAGCCAGCGCATCGGATTCCTGCTTGGTGTATCCGGTGAGATGCGCATCGAGCAGACTCTCGCGCTGCATGGGCTGCGCGAACTGCCGTTGGATGAATTCACGGACCTTGGCGATGGCGATGCCGCGATCCTTTTCACCCAGCGTGTCGTGGTAGAAACCGGGCAACATGTGTTTCTCTTTTATCGACGCGCCAAGACGTTCGAAAAATTCATGCTGGGGACGATGATGCACCACCCAATCGTCGCCGGAGATCAATAACTGGGTGGGAATCTGTATCGCGCCCGCGTCGGCAACCACTCGCTCGGCCGCCTCATACAGCCCCAACAATATATTGACCGAGATCGGCCGCGTGACCAGCGGATCGATGTTGTAGCTGGAGATACGCTGCAGATCGTGCGTCAGGAATTTCGCCTTCACATAACTGTTGACGAAAAAATTACCGCGCAAGGCTTGCATGAGCGCAAGGCCGGTCCGCGCAAACGGTACGTAGAGTTTCACCTTGAACGCCGGAGACGCTAACGCCATGCAGCGAATTTTCGGCGCGTAATCGTGAGCCCATGTCGCCACCAGAACCGCGCCAACGCTTTGCGCGATAACCGCGACATCCTCGATTGCATGGCCGTACTCGCGAGTAATGTGATCAATGAAGCTCTGCACATCGCGAACGGAAGCGCCAAAGCTCGGGCTAAAACCACGTTGGCCAGGCGACCGCCCATGTCCGCGCGCATCCCAGGCATAGAAGGCGTAGTCGGGAAGCGCCAGTTCATCGACCAGATGCGCGATGCGCCCTGAATGTTCGTGGCCTCTATGGAAAATAACGATTGCGCCCTTCGCCTTCGCTGCCGGCGGCCAATAGCGATAGAAGAGATCCACTTGATCGTGGGTCGTGAATGTTTTTTCCTGTACTGGTCGCGTTGTGTTCATATCATTCCCGTTTATGGTTTGTTCGCTAAATCGTTTGGCGCGCCGAACACAAGGACGCGGAGGAATTAGGTTTTAGGGCGAATATTTTTATTTTCGGATATTGAATGATGACGTGAAAAAAATCAGATGGGAATAATCCAAATGGATGAGATGCGAGGGGCCGACATCACTCTATCGATATCCGCACTCACCGAACCGCACACCAATCCCATTACGGATCGTGTACCGCAGCAAATGTGGGAGTAGCCCGGATTACGACTAAGGCCTAATCCGGGCCATAAGCTCCCCATTTAATGGCTCCCATAGAAACGCCTTCCCGCGGAAAAATAAAACTTCCCGGGCTTACCGTAATATCAGCGTCACCCGAGCATCGCCACGCAACAAAGTCAGCGCCACAACGCCATCGGCGGATCGCAGCACATTTTGAAATTCCTGCACGGAGCCTACCTTCCGGCGATTGACGCCTTGAATAATATCGCCCGGCCGCAAGCCCGCAAAAAACGCCGCACTATCCTGTTCCACTCGCACAACCAGCACACCGCTAACGCGGCCGAACATCGGCATGCCGCGCTCGATGTTGGCGAACGCCGCGCCAGGGAATTGCTGTACCTCACGGCCCTCAATCGACGACAACGTGAACGGCGCGGCGATTTTCACCTTCACGATCGCCGGTTTGCCATTACGCAAGACTTTCACTTGCAAATCCTCTCCAATCGCCGCCAAGCCGATGCGATTGCGCGCATCCGCCGCACCGCGCACTGGCTTACCATTCAACGCGATAATTACATCCTTGGTGCGCAAACCCGCCTTCTCCGCCGGCGATCCCGGTTCGACTTGCGTCACCACGGCGCCATCGACATTGGCGACGCCTAGCGCTTGCGCAAGATCAGGCGTGAGGTCCTGCGCATCGACGCCAAACCGGCCGCGACGGACCTCTCCGTAACGCACAATCTGCTCCATCACGGCGCGCGCCATGTTCGAGGGAACCGCGAAGCCAATCCCGACGTTTCCACCGGCCGGACCAATGATGGCGGTGTTGACGCCAATAAGCTCGCCCCTAAGATTCACCAATGCGCCGCCGGAATTACCAGGGTTGATCGAAGCGTCGGTCTGGATAAAGTCTTCGTAACCCTCTTCGCTCAGTCCGGTGCGACCCAGGGCGCTGACAATGCCTGACGTGACGGTCTGCCCCAAACCGAACGGATTGCCGATAGCGACGACGAAATCGCCGACGGTCATCGCATCGGAATCGCCGAACTTTATCGCGGTGAGATTTTTCGGATCTATTTTCAATACAGCGATGTCCGTCCCCGGGTCTGCCCCCACCAGCTTCGCTTCGAATGTGCGGCGGTCCTTGAGCGTTACGACCACCCGTTGCGCATTACGAACAACGTGATTGTTAGTCAGCACATAGCCCCGCGCCGAGTCGACGATTACTCCTGAGCCCGCGCTGAGTTGTGGCCGAGAGGGAGTGTCCGGCAACTCGAAAAAGCGGCGAAAGAAAGGATCGCGAAAAAGTGGATTGTCCTGCATCGGGGATCGGGTAAGCACCGCGATGTTCACCACGGCTGGCGTTACGGTATTGACCAACGGCGCTAACGTTGGCATTGAAGACGCGAGAGGCGGCGCCGCCGTCAATGCCGCCGAAAAACCGATGATCCATGCGGCAATGATCGCCCCGCAGGCGTGTCGAATCGTCATGCAAGAAACTCCTTATTCTTTTCAACGAAAGGTGAAATTTTAGCGTGACGAAGCGCGCAATGAACGCCGCATAGATCGCGGCCAACTTCTTATAGGTGAACGATTTACTGTGATGCGGCGGTCGGCGCCGCCCTCTTGACGCCCAACAATTTACTCGCCTTAGTAACATCTTCCGGCTTAACCCAAAGAATTGCGCCATAGCGCCCCTCCCCGGCGACTACCGCATCCATCGCGGTGACGTTGACGCCGGCCTCCGCAAGCGGTCTCAACAATTCCGCCAATGCGCCGGGTCGGTCATCGCCTTGCACTAAAAAACCCGTTTTCTTTGGATTGAATTCCCATCCGGCTTTCTTGGCGACAGACGTGAATTTCCGCGCGTCCTCCGGAATGAAATCCACCTGCGCCTTACGTCCACGAGGGAAGCCCGTGAAAGCCAACAAATTAACTTCCGCCTCCGCCAAGGCGTCGAGAAGATTGACGCCTTGCCCCGCCTTATCGG
>Ga0247823_10004175_pt1 | contig 11614 bp, 8 predicted proteins | sample 13C_PalmiticAcid_2_FD_192426 | JGI IMG/M metagenome (GOLD analysis project Ga0247823, IMG submission 192426) | Soil microbial communities from agricultural site in Penn Yan, New York, United States - 13C_PalmiticAcid_Day30 | ecosystem: Environmental > Terrestrial > Soil > Agricultural land...
GGGTGACGCCCTGCTGGTTCTTCGCGACCGCGTCGACGTTCGCGCCCTGCTCGATGAGGAGCTCGGCGATCTGATTCTGATTGAAGAAGACCGCGAGGTGCAGCGGCGTCCATCCGTCGTGCGAATAGCTGTCGACGAGCGAGCGGTCGCCCTTGATGAGCTCCTCGACGCGATCGTCGATGCCGGCCGCGGCCGCCTCGTGGATCGTCAGCGTCGGGCCGCTCTCGAGGATGACGTCGACGATCTCCTCCTCCCCATGATAAATCGCCGTCAGCAGCGCCGACGTCCCATCGTCGGCCCTAGCGTCGGCAAGAAAGATGTCCTTCTCGATGAGGTCACGAACCTTGTCGGCATTGCCGGCCTTGATCGCCTCGATCATCTGCTGCTCGTCGGTCATGCGAATTGCGAATTGCTGATTTCAAATAAACGGCGCGCCCGAGCGCGCACCCCGGTCGCGAAACGGCGCCAATGACCCTGGAATTGCCAGACGCGCCGCAGTGCCATCGTCGATCGCATTGCCGGCCGCGCGGCAGCACCTGCGACCATCGCATTGCCAACCGCGCGGCAGCGCCGGCGACCATCGCATTGCCAACCGCGGTCGGCGCCATCGACCATCGCATTGCCAACCGCAGTCGGCGCCATCGACCATCGCATTGCCGGCCGCGCGGCAGCACCTGCGACCATCGCATTGCCAAGCCCATGGCGTTGCCATGGGCTGGAAAAGATGTGCCCTACCGGGCCCACATCACCGCCGCCGACAAAAGCACCATAATCCGCCCCACTCCGCTCCCCCTCTCCGTATTCGGAGAGGGGGCCGGGGGGTGAGGTTCCTACACCGCCGCCGCCCCCAGCAACTCCACGATCCCCCTGATAAACGGGTGCTCGATCTGCTCGCGGCTCGATCCCGACGGACCAGCCTCGGCGCGGATCATCGGTGCGGCGCCGATGACCGGCTCGAGCGTCAGCGCGGCGCCGAAGAACGCGGTCAGGCGCTCCGACAGCACCTCGCGGCTGCGCGCGAGCATCGTGCGCTGTGCTTCGTTCTCGACGTAGAGACGAATCGTTCCGCCGGCGATCTCCGCCGGCTGCACCTGCTCGAGCATCACCGCAATCGATCGCTTGTCCTCGCAACTGCGGAGGAACTCTCCCCACCGCGACTGGATCTGCCCGATCGACGGCGCCGAGCCGTACGCGATGCCGCTGATCGTTCCCGATGAAGCGATCGCGCCGTCGGACGATGCGGAGCGCGCCCGAGCGCCGTTCTCGGCAACTCGCGCGGCTGCCATCACCGTCGACTCCGGCGCATACGCTGACGGCCGGCCCGGAGGCGGCTGCGTCGGGAAGCTCGCGAGGTCGCTCGGATCGGAGATCCGCTTTGCGGGCTGTTCCGCTGTCGTGGGACCTGACGGGGCGGTCGACGTCGCGACCGACGGTGGCGTGGACGGCAATACCGACTGTGCCGTCGACGGTGCTACCGATGGTGCCGTCGACGGTGTTGCCGACATCGTCGCTGAAGGTGCTGTCGAAGCGTCACTCGACTCGACAGCGTCACTACTCGACGGCGCGCCCGTGCCGCCGGCGGTCGCGCTTGCGCGCGCGTTGTTCATCGCGCCCGTGGGCTCGGAGATCCGCCCGGTGGTCGGCGTGGAGACAGAGGGCGACATCGTCGACCCTACGCCGGTCAGAGCGGACGGACCTCCTGTGCCCTCGGGCATCCGATCAATCTTTTCGAGGAGCGCAGTGAGCGTGATCGTCGAATCCATCACTGCGAGCTGGATGAGCGCGAGCTCCAGACGCAGCCGCGGCTGCGACGCGGTGCGGATCGCCTGCTGTGCCGCGAGGGTCAGGTGCAGCGCGCGGATCACATCCCCTTGCTCCAGTGCCCGCGCCTCGTCGCCGTAGCGATCCTTGATCGCGCGGGCGGCTTCGACGAGGTTGGTCGAGCCGGTCGAGAGCACGGTGAGGAAATTCCGGAAGTGCTCCGACAGGCCGATCAGGAACTCCTGGACGTCGTAGCCGGCGCGCATGATCTGCTCGACGATCGCGAACGACTCGCCCGGATCGTGCGCGCGCATCATGTCGGTGACGCGGAAGAAGAACTCCTGGTCGATGAGGTTGAGCGCCTCGTTGGCCTGCTGGTAGCTGACGCTCATCCCGCAGAAGGACACTACCTGGTCGAAGATCGAGTGCGAGTCGCGCATCGAGCCGTCGGCCTTGCGCGCGATCACGATCAGCGCGTCCTCGTCGATCGTGACGCCCTCGCGCTCGGCGATGAACGTCAGGCGGCCGACGATGTCGGCGATCTGCATCCGGCGGAAGTCGAAGCGCTGGCAGCGGGAGAGGATCGTCGCCGGCACCTTGTGCGGCTCGGTCGTGGCGAAGACGAAGATCAGATGCTTCGGCGGCTCCTCGAGCGTCTTCAACAGCGCGTTGAAGGCCGAGGTCGACAGCATGTGGACTTCGTCGATGATGTAGAGCTTGTAGCGGCCGCTGACCGGCGGATACTTCGCGTTGTCGCGAAGCTTGCGCACGTCCTCGACGGAGTTGTTCGAGGCGCCGTCGATCTCGACGACATCCATCGACCGACCCTCGACGATCGCGCGACAGGAGTCGCACTCATTGCACGGCTCGAACTCCGGACCGATGTTCTCGCAGTTCAGCGCCTTGGCCAGAATGCGCGCCGTCGTCGTCTTGCCGACCCCACGCGGACCGCTGAACAGATACGCATGGTGCAGCCGCCCGCTCTTGATCGCATTCTTCAGCGTCTGGGTCACGTGCTCCTGACCCACCACCGACTCAAACTCCGCAGGACGCCACTTGCGGGCAGTCACCTGATAATCCTTCTGTTCGCCCATCGTGTCAAAAAACCCGCATTCGTGCCAAGGACACCAACCCCCGAAGGTACGAAGATCGAAACCGAATCGCCGAAACCCCTGCGCAGCTGTGGCCCCCGCCCTGTCCCCTGCGCAGCTGTCCCCTGCGCAGCTGTCCCCTGGCCCCCGGCCTGTCCCCTGCGCAGCTGTCCCCTGGCCGAAGGCCTGTCCCCTGCGAAGCTGTCCCCTGGCCGAAGGCCTGTCCCCTGCGAAGCTGTCCCCTGCGCAGCTGTCCCTAGGGCGCGCCCTCGCAGCCGACGCAGGCTCCACCGCAGATCGCCAGCGCGCCCCCCGGCCGCCTCCGGCGGGCGGACTCGCTCTGGTCGACGTCGGCGTTGATGATCACGTTGACCGAGCGCTGGCGCTCCATTGCGATCTTCGCCTGCGAGACCGCCTCGCCGCGCGCCACGACGGTGATCTGGCCGCGCCCGCGCAGGTCGCGGTACAGCGGGATCGTCGTGGAGAAGACGCTGTCGAGCATCCGCGCGGTGTAGTAGGCGCGCAGGTCGGAGAGCATCTGGTTGCCTCCGGCCGGCGACTCGCGGAAATGGGTGCCGCGCGCGAGGATCCCCCCTTTGACCCAGCGCTTCGACGCGAGGCCGTCGAGCTCGATCGATCCGTTGGCGAAGTCGATGTCGGGTCCGGTGTACAGGCAGTCGAAGTCGATCGTGCGCGGATCGGTCCATCCGACGATCTCGACGCGGATCGCCTTGCCCTCGAGGATCGCGCGCTCGATGCATGGCTTCAGCAATCCCACCCGCATGTTGTCGACGAACCCGTCGATCGCGCTGTCGACCGTGCGCGCCCACTGCTGGCCGTGCTCGTCGATCTCGTTGAGCCGCACGCAGAGTCCGGGCTGCCGCGCGCGGTCGATGCGCGCGGGCACGACGCTGTAGTCGTACAGCTCGTTGTCGTCGCAGGGCTGGGGGATGCTCGGCACGACCGCGCATCCCTGATCGGTGAACGGCGACTGGCACGGAGCGAAGCCGGCGTAGCGACTGCTGGTCGGACACCAGTATCCGGTGATGAAGAACTCGACGTTCGTCACCGGGAAGTTCTGCCGGCACGCCGGCGTGTACAGCGCGGTCGTGTCCCACACGAACAGCGTGTGCGCGAGCGTGCAGGTGTAGCCCATCGCGAACAGGAGCGTGTCGGTCGACGCGATCCAGTCGCCGCGGTCGGTGCGCGCGCGGACCTCGATCCGCCGGACTCTCCGGTCGTCGCCCGGCTCGCGTCCGATCGCGCGCGGGAAGATCGCCTCGACGACGCCGTCGCGGTCGGTCACGAGCGCTCGCGGCGCGCGCGCGTCGAGGTCGGTCGCGGTCAGCTCGAGCTCCGGCAACGGTCGGGTGATGTCGTCCGGCTCGTCGACGCCCGCAACGCGCTCGCTCGTGCGCAGCAGCGCGCGGATGCGCACGGTGTCGGCGAACGTCCCGGCCTGCACGTGGTAGAGATCGTAGTCGCGGCCGGCCGTGCGGTTGGACGTGAACACGAGCCATCCGCCGCCGGGCGAGAACGCGGGATGTCCTTCGTCGGAGCCGGCGCGGTTGACGCCGGACAGCGCGACCGCGGCCGCCGTCGCGACATCGGGCTCGCCGGTCGCCGGATCGAGCCGCGCGCTCCAGATGTCGTAGTCGCCCGAGCGGTCCGTCGCCCAGTAGAGCCGTCCGTCGATGCCGATGCAGGGCGATCCCTCACGACCCTCGGGAGTGCACAGCGACGAGAGCAGCACGGGCGCGCTCCATCCGCCGTCGAGCCGGCGCGCGACGTACAGGTCGGTGCGTCCGGAGCCGGGCGCGGCGCGGTCGGAGGCGAAGTAGAGGAAGCGTCCGTCGGACGAGAGCGCCGGACTGTCGTCCCACGCTGCGGAGCTGACCTCGTCGAGGCGCCGCACGCGCCAGGCGTCGCCGTCGCGGCGGAGCTCGTAGAGATCGTTGTCCATGTTCCGCCCCTCGTGCGGGCGGTTCGAGGTGAAGACGCCGACATCCGGATCACACGACGCGAACGTCGGCGCGCCGTCGAGATAGACCTCGAGCGAACCGCGATCGCGAGGCTGGTTGACCGGAGCGGGAAGCTCGCGCGGATCGCCAGCGCGACCGACGGCGCTGACGACGATGCGTCGGCTGCGTCGCGCGGCGCCCGGCACGCTCGTCGTGAACCACGCCTCGGCGCCGTCGCACGTCGATCGGAACGCGAGCGCGTAATCGTCGCCGGGCGTGTTGAGCCGACGGTACGGCTGCGCCTCCTGTCCGCGCGCGTGCGAGCAGACCAGGATCAGCAGCAGGAGTGGCGCGAGCGCGCGGGTCGATGACGTCATGAGCGTTCGATCAGTAGACCAGGGGCGAACAGATTCGGAACTGCACCTGCGGACAACTGCGCGTCGGACTCGCCGGGTCGATCGACTCGACCCACAGCAGCGCGCAGACATCGCAGCCGCCGTGCGAGAACGTGAAGAGGAAGACGTCGCCGGGCCGCACCGTCTGCACGCCGCCGGGTCCGGTGCTCCGGCAGGCGTCGAGCGTCGCGGCATCGAAGCGCAGATCGCACAGCGGCGTCTGGTCGGTCAGTCCGGTGCGCAGGAACCGGTACGGTGTCATGATGTTGAGCTGCGCGGTGCCGGCCGCCAGGTCGATCGAGCGCACGGTGATCAACTGTCCGGTGCCGCTCTGATCGGTCACGATCGAGCCGTCGTTGTTCACCGTGATGCCGGTGTTGGGATTGACCGCGCAGTCGACCGGGAACAGGCGCAGCGGCGGCACGCGCGGCGGAGGGATCTCCCCGACCAGCGGCCGCGTCGTCGTGCCGCACGCGGTCGTGATCTCGAGCGTCGCGGTGAACGTCGAGCGCGGCGGCGTGCCGGAGGAGAGATAGTACGCGCGATCGGGAGAGAACTCGATCGTGAAGCAGAGCGTCCCGGTCGGCGCCACTTCGCGCGGGAACGAATTCGGCGTGATCCTGAACTGCGACGCGTCGCGGCCGGTGATGCGCATGTCGTCGATGCGGAGCGGACAGCGCGTCGACGGATTCGAGATGCAGACCTCCCGGCTCGCGGTCGCGCAGATGTCCGCGGCCAGCGGCGCGCTGCGCGTGGAGTCGCCGGGAATGATCAGCGAGCCGGTCAACTGCAGCGGACACGGCGGCGCGACCGCGAGCAGTCGCAGCACGAGCGTCAGCTCGGCACAGTCGCGAAGGCCTCCGGACGGCGTGCGCGTCTGCACGCGGTAGACGACGGTATCATTCATCGCACCGGCACGCGCCGGCGTCACGAGGATGCGGAAGGGTCCCATCGACGAGCCGGCTCCGAGCACCGAGCTTCCGCCGTTGAACGAGCGCACGCGGACGCCCTCGCCGGGACCGCGCACGCGCGTGTAGATCAGGTCGCACGCCTGGTTCGTGTTGACGATGCTGCCGAGGTCGTACTCGAGCTCGGTCTCCTCGCCGACACAGACGGTGTCGAGGTCATTCGCCGGCAGCGTCATCGTCAGCGGAGGCGGACATCCGCAGGAGTCGCATTTGGACTCACCCGAGAAGTTGACGCTGATCAGCCGGTACGGCGCGACGCCGGGCGCGGACGCGGTGACGTCGATGCGCTGGGCTCCGGCGCTGCCGTTGGTCGTCGGACGATACTCCATGCAGATCTCGCACGCGTCGCCGGCGTTGGCGAGCGTCGCCGGGCTCGCCTGCGCCACGCTGTTGACGCGCAGCAGCAGTGTCGCGCCGGGAATCCCCGTGATCGGCGGCGCGCTGATCGTCATCGGCCTCGCGCAGTCGGTCACGATCGCGCGCGTGCAGATGATCTCCGAGCGCCGGAAGTTCAGGCAGATCGAGCTGGCCAGCGTCTGCGCCGGAAGCGTCACGCCGCAGGGGACTTCGACCGTGCGCTGCAGCGCGATCTCGATCGTCGTGTCGCGGCAGGGAATCCTCACGTCCTCGACGAGGATGACCGCGTCGCCGATCTCCGGATCGGCCGGCGGCGTCACCTCGAAGTCGAAGACCGCGCCGCTGCTCGCGATCGTCATCGTCTGCTCGACCACACCGTCGGCTCCGGTCATGACGCGGCCGAACCCGCCGAACGACGCCGAGTCGGATTCGCGGTAGCGCACGAGCGCAGAGGCGACGGGCACGCGGCTCTGATCGACGATGCGCACGACGATGCGCACGCCCTCGACCGCGACGTCGGGCTGCGTCGGTTCCTGGCAGCCCGCGAGCACGAACAGCACCGCCGCGACCAGAGCGATCGATCGGAGCGCTGCGCCTGCGATGGGGCTGTGCATGCGTGAGTGGAGATGCATCGGGGTGCCGCTAGAAATCGAAGGTGAAGGCGAGCGATGCAACGGCGCTGTGCGCCACGCTCGTGTTGACGACGAACCGATCGCCGCAGGCCTCGCAGGGCGTGCGCACGTTCATGCGGGTGTAGCGGTAGCCGAGCGAGACGACGAGCAGATCGAACAGCGGCAGACCGGCGCCGGCGCCGCCGAGATACTGTCCGTACTCTTCCGGATTCTCCGACGGCGTCGCGCTCGCGCCGTCGAAGCTGCCGTTGAGAATGATCCCCCCTTCGAGATAGAAGAACGGCCGGAAGGCGTCGCGCTGCGTGCGGCTGTCGGAGGTGAAGTACACGGTCGAGTCGACGTGCGCGGTGGACGGAACTTCGGTGAAGGACCCGCCGGGCGTCGCTGGGGATTCTCCGGGCATGCCGAAGCGACACGGATCGGAGTAGCGGAAGTAGGGCTCGACCTGCACGGTCCCGAACGGAAGCAGGCGCACCGAGGCGCGCAGCGGCAGGCGCAGGCGCGATCGATCGATCTCGACGCCGAGTCCGACCGCGATGTCGAGCCACGTCGCGATGCGGCGGCCGACATCGATCTGCGCGAGCGGCGCGATCGACGCGAAGCCGACCTCGCGCGACGATGTATCCGAACCGGCGAAGCGCAGGCCGCCGCCGATCTCGACGAATCCTTCGGCAGCAGCGGTGGCGAGATCATCGCGGTAGAACTCGCGCGCGGGCAGCAGCGGAATCGAGATGGTCTGTCCCTCGAGTCCGACGCCGGCGGTGCCGAGGCGCTCGACCTCGTCGACGGGCACGAGCGTATCGCGGCAGGTGCCGTCGGCGAGGTACTGGATCGCGAGAGCCTGCACGAGCCGTCCGCGGCTGCGCATCGTCTCGCGCCGCACGGACGTCACGCGCCTGATCGGCGGACGATCACCGCGGAAGTGCACATCGAAGGTGGAGTCGCGACCAGGCTGGCGTCGCGCGGCCGCCGGCAGCGGACAGTCGCTGCAGCCGCCGTCGCTCGCACGCGCGCCGTCGAGCGCACGCGCGCCGTCGCTCGATGGCGTCGTCGCGTCTGATTGCGCCAGGGCGCCGGCAGGCGATGCGATGATCGCGAGCACGCCCACGACGAGCGCGCACGCGGCGTTGAAGCGCAGCCGCGGTGAGGAATGGGTTTGCATCGGGGGAAGGTCCCAGGTCAAGTCGAGGAGCCGGCAACGGCGAAGGAAGGCCGGTGCAGCCGAACCGGGGGGCGCGCAAGATAATGCCGACGGGCGGTGCGTCGCATACGCGTCTCGATGACGATCTTCGCGGATGAAACGACCTGGACGATACAGCGAATTGCATCCGGAGGCGCGCTCGCTCGACGAGCTGCTCGAGCTGCAGTGGGCGTGCACGCGCCGCTAGCCGGTGCCCGGATCGAGCGTGCGATCGATCGTCATCCAGAGGATCTTCGAGTATCGGATCATCATCGGCACGAGCGGCAGCATGAGCACGGCGGCGATGAGCACGGTCCAGGCGAACCCGAGCGCGGGTAGCACGAGGCTCACCAGGAACGAGACCACCCCGATGAAGAATGCCGCGAACGCGTAGCTGATGTACATGGCGCCGATGAAGTACCCCGGCTCCCGCTCGAACTTCATTCCGCATGCGGGACAGAGGTTGTACATCGCCAGGCGGCGACGGAAGACCAGTCCCCGTCGGCAGCGCGGACAGCGCTGGTGCATGATCGCCCCGACCCGCGACAGGCAGGCGTGCGCGGCCTCGCCCTTCGGCACGGTCGAAACGTATCCCGATTCATTCGTCATCGCTCCCCTCCGTCCCTTCTCGCGTGTGTATGGTTGGTTCCTGCTTCCACTTCGGAGGCGTCGGGCGCCCGCCCTTGACGGCCGCCGTAGCGACAGCCATCCCATCGATAGCCCTCACATTTCCATGCCGGACCGGTGCGGCGTCCGTGCGTCTGGAAACTACGAAGGGCGCCGCGGCGATTTCTCGCCCCGACGCCCCGGTTCGTACTGGTCGATCGTTCCGACGTCAGTTGCCGATCTCGACGGTGAGCGTCACCATGCCGCGCACGTCGACCGCGCCGGGATCGATGATCGTCGAGGACTGCATCATGTCGCGTCCGGCGGCCATGCCGCCGCGGTACATCGGCATCATCCCGCCACCCTCGTCGACCGACAGAACTCGCTTGACGCGCATCTTCAGACCGGCGGCGATCGCCTCGGCCTTGACCATCGCGTTGGCCGTGGCCTCGGTCAGCGCCTGGTTGCGCGCCTTGTTCTGCTCGTTGATCGAGAAGCTCACCGACTGGATCGTGTTCGCGCCCGCGGCGATCGCGGCGTCGATGATCCTGCCGATGCGCGTCAGGTCGCGGGTGCGGACCTGCACCATGTTGTACGCGCTGTACGACGTGATCGTCGGCTGCTCGTTCTCCTCGCGCATCGGACGGTAGTCGGGATTGAGCGCGTACTGCGTCGTCCGAACGGTCGCTCCCTCGCCCGCCTCCTTCTTGAGCATCGCCATGACGCGCTCGACCTTCGCGGCGTTCTCGCTGGCGGCGGCCTGCGCGGTGCGCGCCTGCGTCGTCACGCCGAGATCGATCATGACCTCGTCGGGCGCGGAGCCGATGACGGCCTCGCCGGTGACGCGAATGAACTGGAGCTGCTCGGCCGTCGGACCGGCCTGTGCCGCGGCGGAGATGACGGCCAGCGGCAGCGACAGAAGAGCGATGATGGGGATATGCCTGAATGTCGTCATGATGCGTTCCTTCTTCTTGGGATGATGTTCCTCTCTCGACCCGACTCGCGGTCGGGGCCTCGGGAATAGGACGCAGCAACGGGCGCCTGGTAACACGCGTCGACCAGCTCGCGACATTCCGCGCGCACCGCCGACCACGGGCGGCCCGTGGCGCCGCTTACGCGTCGCTACCGCACGATGTCGTAGACGATCGTCACCATCGCGTTGACCTCGACGGGGCCGCTGAGGATCTGCGTCGCGGCGCCATCGCGCTCGGCATTGGCGACGGCGTACGACATCGGCGAGAAGCGAACGGTCTCGTCGATCGTGCGCACGGCGCCCAGGCGGACGCCGGTGGCCGCGGCGAGCGACTCGGCTTTCGCGCGGGCTTCGCGCGCGGCGCCGGCGAGCGCATCGGACTTGAGCTTCGTCTGATTGCGCAGCGTGTAGAGAATCTCGGTCACGTTGTTGGCGCCGCTGTTGACCGCGGCGTCGATGAGCTCACCGGCCTTGGTCAGGTCGGAGGTCTCGACGAGCATCGCGTTGTGCGCGATGAACCCGGCGAAGCGCGGCTCGCCACCATTCTCGCTGTAGACGTACTGCGGCTCGATCGTGTAGCGGACGGTCACGATCGACGAGCCGGCGCCGAGATTCGAGCGCAGCGCCGCGAGGACGTTTGCCACGACACGGGCGTTCTGCTCGGAGGCGCTCCGCGCGCTCGAGTCGCGCGTGACGACGGCGATCTGCATCTGCAGAAGATCGGGGTTGGCGGAGCTCGTCGCCGATCCGGTCACGCGGATCGTGGGAGCCTCGATGGTCTCGGTGCGGCTCTGTGCCGAAAGGGTGACCGACACGGCAACCGACAGGCCGAGCAGCACGAGAAGCGTTGAAAGTACTCTGTACATCGCGTAGGATTTGACTGATAGACGACAGGCGGCACGCTGCCGCCGCCGACAAGATACTCGACCGCGCTGTGAGCGTACGTGTGAATGATGGTGCGTGTCCTGCGGAAGTAGAAGTCCCGGCAGCGCTCCGGCGAAAACGAACGCAGCGGCTCCCGTCCCTTCAAGGGCGAGAGCCGCTGCAGATGATGTCGAACGCTCGGCCGTCGGATACCGCGTTTCCGCGTTACCGCGTTACCGCTCGATCGTTCCGTCGTGCTCGCTGATGACGTCGCCGACGGCGACCTTCTCGAGGACGCTGGCTTCGACCGAGACGGAGTCACGGGAGCCGGAGCGATCGAACACGAGAACGCCGCGGCCATCGGGGTCGAGGCGCGTTTCGATCACGCGTAGCTCGGCTTCGACGTCACGGAGCTCGACGATGGACGAAGGATTGGCGGTAGCCCTGCTCGGACCGCGATCGCTGGAAAGACGGTCGAGAGTGGAGTGTGCGGAGAAGAAGGTGCCTGCAAGCATGCAGACGCCGACGACGCCACCAAGTAGAGTGCCCATTCTACTGTGCGGGGGGATTATGTGAGGTCCGACTCGAGCTCGAAGGTTGCCCCCTCCGAGACCGACCCAACGGAATGCCCATTCCGGTGGTGGACAAACATACCGCCACAGACCCCAGGCCCCAAGCACTTTGTCACATCGTCGCCGCCATCGCTGTCAATTACCGGGATCCACTTAGCCGATGTGACCTCACCCCCCGGCCCCCCTCTCCGAATACGGAGAGGGGGCTGCGTGCGTCGTTGCACCCCCTCTCCGTATTCGGAGAGGGGGTGCAA
>Ga0247823_10004176_pt1 | contig 11612 bp, 10 predicted proteins | sample 13C_PalmiticAcid_2_FD_192426 | JGI IMG/M metagenome (GOLD analysis project Ga0247823, IMG submission 192426) | Soil microbial communities from agricultural site in Penn Yan, New York, United States - 13C_PalmiticAcid_Day30 | ecosystem: Environmental > Terrestrial > Soil > Agricultural land...
GCCCCACCCGCTACTGCAGGTGGTACTGACGTTCTCACTAGTATCACTTTTCCTTCTTCGGCGATGGGGGCCCAGGTGTTGGCGCGGGTGAGTTTGTCGGTGGAGACTTTTACGCCGCGGAAGGATCGGCCGCGGACGGCGGGGTCGCGTCTCAGTTCTTGCATAAGGGCTTGGCCGTGGAGGGCGAGTTCGACGCCGTGTTCGGTGTCGCGTTCGTGGATGATGCGGTCGATGATGTAGCGGCGCTGGTCGGGGAACTCGATGCGGCGTCGGAAGCCGCCGGAGATGTAGAGATTGCCGGTGTTATCGTCGAAGGCAACGCGGAAGCTCGCAGTGTAGTCCGATTCGGTGCGGGTGGAGACGGCGAGGTCGTATCCGCGTTTCCAGTTCAGGCCGGGCGGTGCGAAGTCGATGATCTGCTTGAACCACTCGCGTTTGAATATCTGCCCGCCGGCGGGTGTGGGACGCTGTTGGAAGAGAGCAGAGAACGCGTATGTGCCGAGCTGAGTTTTCAGTCTGTCGAGAGCGTCAATGTCGAAGCGTTCGGGGCAGAGAGCTTCGCCTGGCTGTCGCCAGTCGAAGCAATGGACAGTGGACAATGGAGAATGGACAATTTCCGGAGAGCGGATGATGGATTGTGGAGAGTGGATAGTCTCGGGCGGCGGAACAGATCGATCCTCTGAAGCTATCTCAGTTGGGAAGGCGGGCTTGCCCCCGCTGGGCTCAGTGTCAAGAGCGGGGGTAAACCGCCCTTCCTGACTGAGATCGGTTGAGTCGAACTCGCCATCGTCGGTCTCGACGGGCGAAGTACAACCACCCGCTACCGCAGGTGGTACTAACAGAGTCAGGCGAGTCTCCGCGTCGGGTTCTTCACTTTCCATTTTCCGTTGTCCGTTGTCCATAGCGGAAGCGGCTTCCGCGAGAGCGGGGAGGTTGATGACTGTCCAGTCGTCGAGGTTGTCGCGGAGGAGACGGCCCGCGAGGTCCTCTTCGTGCCAGCGGGTCTGGATCAGGACGATCGAGCCGTTGGGTTCGAGGCGTGTGTAGAGGTCGTCTTTGTACCAGTCCCAGACCCGGTTGCGGAAGGTCTCGCTCTCGGCCTGGGCGCGGTTCTTGACGGGGTCGTCGATGACGATGAGATCGGCTCCGAAGCCGGTCACACCGGAGCCCGATCCGACCGCCCGAAAGCTGCCGCCCGTTGCAGTTTCCCATTCTGAGACGGCGTTCTTGGGGCGAGGACGGGAGAACGGAAAGGGAGATGAATTGACAGTGGACAGTTGAGAATGGACAGTTTCGGGCGAATGGATAGTGGATAGTGGAGAGTGGACAGTTTCGGGCGAATGGATAGAGGACAGTTGAGAATGGACAGTTTCGGGCGAATGGATAGAGGACAGTTGAGAATGGACAGTTTCGGGCGAATGGATAGAGGACAGTTGAGAATGGACAGTTTCGGGCGAATGGATAGAGGACAGTTGAGAATGGACAGTTTCGGGCGAATGGATAGTGGAGAGTGGAGAGTGGACAGTTTCGGGCGAATGGATAGTGGAGAGTGGAGAGTGGACGGACTGCTCGACGTTGCCGGATTTTTTTCCGGCATTGTCCATTGTCCGTTGTCCATTGTCCATTGACTCTGCGTCGCATATCACCGTCCGGATCTTGCGGGACATTCGGTCGGCGAGGCGTTGGTTGTAGCTGCCGAGGATGACGTTCATCGACGGGTCTTTCTGCATTCGCCAGGCTGTGTAGCGAACTGAGACGAGTTCGCTCTTGCCGTGACGCGGCGGGAGGAAGATCATTAGCCGCTTGCACGATCCATCAGTCACTTTCTTGAGCTGCTCGATGATCACCTGTTGATGCTTCCAGTCCCACGTCATGTTGGGTGAAACGCGTTTGAGCCAGCTATCAAAGGATGAAGGCTGAGGGATGAAGGATGAAGAGGAACCAGAAGCTCTGGATTCATCCTTCAGCCTTCCGCCTTCATCCTTCAATTGGCTTTGCCAATTGTGTTTCGCGATCCAGCCGGGCTGCTTTCCTCTCGGATAGAGACTGCGGCGGTGGAATGTGGGGTAGCCGAGGGCACGCATCTCGCGTTCGATGCGGACGGCGTTCTTGCCTCGGAAGTAGACGAACAGGATGTAGCAGGCGAACAGTGCGGGATTGTCTCGGAGGGCTTCGACAGGGTTGAACATAGCTCTTCACTCGCGCATTTTCGGGCGCGGATGTCGAGGTTAGATCGTCCGGCTTTACATTGAAATACCGGTTTTCTCGGTCTGATGTGCTTTTCTCAAATTGCCGAACTTTCCGAGTCGCGCGTACCGCCCTTACTATCGTGCGGGCTTGTGCAAAGAGAGAATGATCCACGAAATACACGAAAGAAGAAAGAAGACACAAGATAATACGAAAAAAGAGCCGGAGGGGCCGGCTCGTTTAGATGTGATGATGAATCCGGTTCTGACTTACGGAAGCGACTTGGGAACGTCGTCGACCTTGATCTTCATTTTCCTTGCGAGGTTCTTCCACTCGCCGCCTTCTTTTTCCTGATAGTAGACGTAGGCGAGGTCGATGCCCTTGCCGTTGACGAGTACTTCCCAATAGGGCTTGCTGTCCTTCACTTCCACTGCCTCGACGGTCGAGATGTCTTCGACCCTGTCGCCCTTGTCATCGCACAGATTACAATAATGACGGATCTGCTTCTTGTCCTTAAGAAACGCCGCCGCCTTCTGCGCCTGAGCCTGCGTGATGTACGCTGCCTGATCGGCGAGGATCGAGATCGCCGAGAAGGCGAGGATGAATAGCAAGATAATAAGTTTTTTCATTTTTTACTGCCCTCGATTTCAATTGGATCGTGTCTCGACCATCGTCAGACGATGATCATTCTGTCAGAGTCTCCTAATGGGTATATCTGCAAAGACTCAAACTGGTCAGAATCATCGGTCAACTCAAGCCACAGATTGTTCTTGAACTCTACGCGAAGAACCCTTTCGTCTAGAACTTTGTACCCCGTTGCCTCGGTCACAGCAGATCTTGGAAACCGGTATTGTCCCAACCGGTCGCCTCGGTCCAAGAGGCAAACAAACATCCCGCACTGTACACGCGGGCCTTATTTTGTACTGAGATCAAGGTGCCTGAACTAAAGCGGAAATGGACATCGAACTTCCCCACGCAAATCTGATGAATTTCTTCATCGACAATTCCTTCAATCTCCATTTCAGGACGGAATCTGTACATTCGACTACATTGGATCGTGAGGTCGTGGACGCCTTCGGGGCAATTAGAGCTTGTCGTATTCTTCCGGTTCGACGTCAGGCGCGTTTGCGAGCAGTTCGCGCATTTTTGCCCAACTGCCGCGGCTTGCGCGTTCCTCGAAGGATCGAGCCGTATCCAAACTCGAGAGCTGCCCAGAAAGGGCGATCGCCAGAAACTGGTCGAGGGTCAGACCTTCCCTTTCCGCCATTGTTCGTGCACGGCGTAGCAAAGCATCCGGAAGTTCGGCACTGATAGTAGTCATAACTGGCGAACCACGTCGAGAAAGTCTCTCGGAGTTATCAATTTTATGCCAAAATCAGCGGCCGAAGCAAAATCTTTTGGGTTATAGGTGATCAGGTATTCGGCCCCTGCTCTTACCGCAAGTTCCAGGACAAATGCATCGTCAGGATCTTTAGCTAGAATTCTCCAGAGAAAAAATATCTCGTAGTTCTTGGCAATGGAGGAGATATTATCGATCGCGCTGTCCACGCCTTCATGAGAAATGAAAGTAATCATCTCCGGGCGTTTGAGCACTTCTTCATACTCGAACAGCAAAGGTGTTGAGACGGCGACCTCGAATCGCGAATCGTCAAGGTGCATCATTAAACGATTTGCCGCGCCTCGCGTAGAGCGAAACGCGGCAACCAATACGTTGGTGTCAATGACGATCTTGATCGACTCAGCCATTACATATGGATCGTTAGGTCGTGGACGCCTTCGGCGGCTTCCATGACGGATTCCGAGACGGTCGGGTGAGCGTGGATAACGCGTCCGAGTTCGTCGGCGGTGGTTTCGAGAGCCATGGCGACGCAGGCTTCGGCGAGCAGTTCGGTGGCGTGCGGGCCGATGATGTGGACGCCGAGGACCTCGTCGTATTTCTTCTCGGAGACGATCTTGACGAAGCCGTCGGTCTCGCCGAGGATGCGTGCTTTACCGGATGCCGAGAAAGGGAACTTGCCGATCTTCACGTCGTAGCCTGCTTCCTTCGCTTTCGCTTCGGTCAGGCCGACGCTCGCGACTTCGGGGTCGCAGTAGGTGCAGTTCGGGACGAGGTTGTGCTTGATCGGCTGGACCTTTTTGCCGGCGATCTTCTCGACAACGAGAATGCCTTCTTTCGACGCTAAATGAGCGAGTTGGGCGGTCGCGACGACGTCGCCGATCGCGTAGATGCCGGGTTCGGCGGTCTCGTAATATTCGTTAACCTCGACGGTACCGCGTTCGCTTACCTTAACTTTCGTCTTGTCGAGTCCGAGTTTGTCGAGATACGGCATACGGCCGACTGCGACGAGAAGCATTTCGGCTTCGAGCGTGACGGTCTCGCCCTTGGCGTTTTTGCCGGATACCTTGACGCTCTTTTTGCCCTTCTCAAGCTTGTCGAGCTTGAGGCCGGTCTCGACCTTCATCCCAGATTTCTTGAACACGCGGGCGAGTTCTTTCGAAACCTCGGCGTCTTCGAGCGGCACGATGCGATCGAGTAATTCGACCAGCGTTACGTCAGTGCCGAAGCGGTGATAGACGCTCGCGAACTCTGAGCCGACCGCGCCGGAGCCCATCACGATGAGCGATTTCGGAACGCTGGTGAGTTCGAGGATGTGATCGGAATTGACGACCTGCTTGCCGTCGGTCTCGAAGCCGGGGATCGGGCGGACGACGGATCCGGTGGCGATAATGATGTTTTTGGTGTCGATCGTCTCTTTCTTGCCATCGGCGAGTTCGACTTCGACCTTGCCTTTGCCGGCGATCTTACCGAAGCCGTTGAAGACCGTGACCTTGTTTTTCTTCATCAGGTAGGTCACGCCCGCGCTATTCTTTGCGACGACATCGGACTTGTATTTCTGCACGGCGGTCCAGTCGTAGGAAAGGCCCTGGACCTTGAGGCCGAAGTTCTCGAAGTGCGATGCTTTGTCGTAGAGATGAGCCGCGTTCAGAAGCGCTTTCGTCGGGATGCAGCCGCGGAGTCCGCAGGTGCCGCCGAGCCGGGCGTCTTTTTCCTTTTCTACGATCGCGACCTTAAGGCCGAGCTGTCCGGCCCTCACCGCGGCAACATATCCGCCGGGACCCGATCCGATGATGCAAACGTCAAATTGTTCTGCCAATGCTTTACCCTCGTAAGTTAGAAATATCAAAAAGAAGCGAAACTATAATTATAGAAGTTTGGGGAATTGGAAGCTAGTGAAGCGTGGGTCGGCGGATTTCTCAACGCAAAGACGCTAAGTCGCAGAGTCGCAAAGTTTGGTGTTCATTTCATGGCAAGCTTCTTCCTTTGCGTCTTTGCCTCTTAGCATCTTTGCGTTAAAACTTGGCTGGCAACGATATACTGTTTGATATGGATCATTCGAAAGAGTTTCTTGAGCTTGTAAATGAAGTGATGCCGAGAGTTACGGAGGTGTCAGTGGGGGAGGCGATCGAGCGGCAGGCGGGTGGAGCGACGCTGGTCGACGTTCGCGAGGACAGCGAGTGGAAGTCGGGGTACGCTCGCGGGGCGGTGCATATGGGCCGCGGGGTTATCGAGCGTGACATCGTACATCAGATACCGGACAAGGATACGGAGCTGATCCTTTATTGCGGCGGAGGGTTTCGTTCTGCGCTGGCGGCGGACAATCTACAGAAGATGGGATATTCGAATGTTCTGTCGATGGCGGGCGGATGGACGGCTTGGAAAGAGTCCGGCTCGCCCATTGAATAACTATCTTTTTCGCACCCACTGAGCGTTCAGGTTCGCTCCCTGGTTTGGATTATTAAATATCTCCTGCGGAATGACGTCGTCGTCGTACCATGGGCCGCAGACCTCCAGGACCGTCATGTCCGGCATTTCCAGCCATCCGCGAATTACGTACTTCGCGGTGTTGGTGTGTTTGATCGACAGCACGCGTCCGTTTATGGAAATGCGTCCGCCCGTTTTCTCCTTGATCATCTTGCCGTTTTGGATCGCGTAAAAATCGTTGTAGAAACCGCCGTCAGCCGTAAACGTCATCTTTGACTTGTACGTGAGCGAATCAGCTCCGGCGTACGCGCCCGAGCTGCGATAGACGTAACGCTGGTGAAAGCTCGCTGCCTCTCCCCAGTTTCCCGCGATGTCGGCGAGCGTCAGTTGGCGCGTCGGCGGAGCGATGATCAGGTGGCCGTAGGAATCGAACTGCAAAGCCGGTGCGGCCGTTGTCGCGACGTTATTTGCACGCGGTGTCTTGTCGATGTTCATTCCTTCGGCGAACGCCTGAAGCTGCGGTAGATACGCTTCGTTGTTGAGTACGCCGAGCAGTGCGACCGATTTGCCGAATCCGCTCGTGACGGTCAGGAATGCGAATGCCTTATTGCCGTTGAAGTCGATCTGCGATCCACCGGCGATCGCCGTCCACCCGTTGTCGGGCTCCGTGACGGTTTTCGGCGTTGGCTCGCCTCCCCACGGCTCGACTACGCGGGCTTTCCATTCGCGGGCGAAATCTTTCTGAGGTGAACCTTCGCTCGCACCTGCCGCGTAAAGCGTGATGAAGGCGAATTGGCCTTCGGCCGGGTTAAGATCGCTGAAAACGACCGCGTGCTCTTTCGCTGTTTTGGTCCAGCCTTTCGGCGGAGTGTAGCTGATATCACCGAGCTTTTCGGTTTGTGCGGAGAGCGGTGCGGCGAGAAACGAGGCGAGTAAAAGGGCCGCGAGAAATAGATAAGTTTTTTTCATTATCGTCCTCCAGGATTCATGCTTCAGCTCAGTGAGAGGTTCTGATGTATTTCACTACGCGATGGATCCGCGGGCGCGGGCTCACTTATTCAAAATAAAAACTTCTGCGGGTGCTAGCTTCTGCTTTTTCGTCCGATAGGCGATAGTCTTAGTCGGGATACTGCCCGGAATAAGTGAGAAGTGATAAATGATAGGTATGACCGACGAAAAGGAAGAGCTGCGGGCCAAGCAGAGGGAATTGGCGAATGAGTTTGCGAGTCGCGGCGACGCGACGGGGTGGTTCGAGGAGCTGTATAAGCGGGCCGCGGGCGATAACGAAAGGGTCTCGTGGGCGGATCTCAAGCCGAATCGATTTCTGCAAACGTGGGCCGAGCGAACGGGATTGAAGGGCGACGGACGGAAGGCGCTGGTCGTTGGATGCGGATTGGGTGACGACGCGGTCTATCTGGACGATCTGGGATTTGATGTGACGGCGTTCGATATTTCGCCGACGGCGATCGAGTGGGCTCGGCGGCTGCATGCGGGGCGTGATATTAAGTTTGAGGCGATGGACCTGTTTGATGCCCCCGCTGAATGGAAGAACCCGGTCGCTACCGCTCCCGGTTCTGACAAATCCCTACCCGCTACCGCAGGTGGTACTGACAACGGCGGCGGGTTCGACTTTGTGCTTGAGGTTTACACGATCCAGCCGCTGCCCCGGGAGATCCGGCCGAAGGTTATCGATGCGATCGCGGCATTTCCTAAGGCCGGTGGCGAGTTGGTCGTTGTCACTCGTGGTCGGGAGGATGACGAGGAAACGGATCAGCTGCCATGGCCGCTTTCGAGGGCGGATCTGAAACGGTTCGAGGAGAACGGACTCATCCAGGAGCATTTTGAGATCCAGGACGGTGATGAGGAAGATCCGATGCAGCGGTTTGTGGTAGTGTATCGAAGGGAAGGGTAGCGAGCTTGGACACACTCCCTGACGGTCGTGTTTCTGCCTGAAGGACTGCGTTCCGGCCGATCAGAGTTCTTTCTGGGCGAGTTTTGCCCATTGGTTGAGTTGGCGGCTGCGGAAATAGGGTGATGTTTTGGCGGATTCGATGGCGGATTCGAACATTTCGCGGGCCCGGTCGTTCTCGCCTTTTGTCTTCAGGAGTCTTCCGAAATAGTACAGGCCTTCGGGGTCGACGTTGCGGCGATCGACGAACTTTTCGAGCGGTTCATAGGCTTCGTTGAGCATTCCCGCGTCGAGATATGTTGCGCCGATCTCTCGCCAGATCTCGCTGAGGCGGAACTTGTCGTCCTGCTCGACGACGATCGCGAAGTGGTCGAGCGCTTTTTGCAGATCTTTGTGCTTGCGGGCGATGCGGCCGAGTTCGTAGTTGGCGTCGATCTCCTCTCTGTCGATCGCGACGGCCTTCGTGAAATGTTCGAGCGCACGGGATTCTTGATGACGTTCGAGATAGATGATGCCGAGTTGGACGTGAGCGTCGGCGTCCTTCGGATTGACTGTCGCGTTCTGAAGGAAGCGTTTTAGATTCTGCCGCTGGCGAAACGCGTTTCCGAAACCGCGCACCTCACCACCAAGAAATCCGCCGAAGTAGAAGAACGCCATTAGCAACAGAAACGGCGACAAAAGCCACGGCCCGACGTACTGCATAACGTACATCGCCAGTGGAAAAGCGAGCCACGCGAGAGCGACAGTCAGAAGTGCGACGCCGTAGGTCGTGCCGAAGACCGTGCGGATCGCGAACAGCATCAGGACGCCGAACAGCGCTCCACTTGCGACCCATAGCGAAAACCAAACGAGCGGATCTACTTCAGCCCCGAACATCGCTACGCCTGCGATCGCGAACGGCAGATGGGCGGCTGACCACGCGAGCAAAGTGCAGGTCGCCATCACGGCATAATCCCGACGCAGCAATATGCCGAAACTTGCAATGCCGCCGAACAGCGAGACGAATAGGATCACTGCCGGAACGTAGAAGAGCGACATAGAGAGTACCGGGCGATAAAACGCGGCCGGGTCGAACGAGAAGAAGCTAAAGAAACGGTCGCCGACTACGGGGACGGTGCGCTTGTTCCGCAACGCTTCCTGATATTTTTGCAGCGCGTCCGCCTCATATTTTTCGGCGAGGTCCGGATCGATGTCGGCGTGGACCATATCGCCGTAGTAATCCGCGACCGATGGAACGTGATACGCCGCCTCGAGCTTTGCGTTGACAGTCGCAAAGAACAGAATGCCGACGACGAGCGTGATGCCCGCGGCGATCAGCCAACTTCCGCGGTCCATGATCTCGCTGAACGCGAACGCGGGTTTGACGTAGATGAGGAAGAGAAGTTTGAGGGTTTCCATATTTCGGAAAGGTGTTTGATCGCCGATAAATCGTAAGGTGAAGTTAAGGTTTGGTCAAGGTGAGTTTTGCGGTTGATTGCAGTAAAATTAACGTTTTCAACCACATTTAATTATATGAGCGAAGCAGCAGAAAAGGCAGTTAACAGGCGGATCGAAACGGATTCGATGGGCGAGATCGAGGTGCCCGCGGACGTTTATTGGGGAGCGCAGACGCAGCGCTCGTTGAAGCATTTCAACATCGGGTTCGATGTGATGCCGCGTGAGGTGATCCGGGCGCTTGGGGTCTTGAAGAAGGCGGCGGCGATCGTCAATTTTGACCTCGGCAAGCTCGACGGCGACAAACTGAAGTTTATCGTACAGGCGGCGGACGAGGTGATCGAAGGGAAACTCGACGCTCATTTTCCGCTGCGGGTGTGGCAGACCGGTTCGGGCACGCAGACGAATATGAACGCCAACGAGGTGATCTCGAACCGAGCGATCGAGATCGCGGGCGGCGAGATGGGTTCGAAGACGCCGGTGCATCCGAACGACGACGTGAACAAATCGCAGTCGTCGAACGATACATTCCCGACCGCGATGTACATTGCGGCTGCCGAGCGGCTGACGGCGTTGATCCCGGAAGTTCAGAAAGTGAGCGACGCGATCAAGGCGAAGGCGAAAGAGTTTGAGGGCGTCGTGAAGATCGGGCGGACGCATCTGCAGGACGCGACTCCGGTGACCGTCTCTCAGGAATTCAACGGCTGGGCGAATCTGATCGACCGTGACATTGAGAGATTGAGGCTGGTCCTTCCAGGGCTGCTTGATCTTGCGATCGGCGGCACGGCGGTCGGGACCGGTTTGAACGCGCATCCGGAGTTTGCTGAACGCGGTGCGGCGAAGATCGCGGAACTTACGGGGTTGGCATTCAAATCGCACCCGGATAAATTTGCGGCGCTCTCGGCTCATGATGAGGTCGTGTTTGCGTCGGGAGCCTTGAAGACACTTGCTGCTTCGTTAATGAAGATCGCGAACGATATCCGCTGGCTGGCATCGGGGCCGCGTTGCGGGATCGGTGAGATATCGCTGCCGGAGAACGAGCCGGGCTCGTCGATCATGCCAGGGAAGGTCAATCCGACGCAGTCAGAGGCGATGACGATGGTGGCGGTGCAGGTGTTCGGCAACGACGCGGCGATCGGGTTTGCGGGCTCACAAGGTAACTTCGAGCTGAACGTTTTCAAGCCGGTGATGATCCACAATTTCCTGCATTCGGTGCGACTGATCCACGACGCGTGTCACGGATTTGTCGATTACTGCATAGCGGGAATCGAGTTGAACCGAGAGCAGATCGACAAGTACCTGAGCGATTCGCTGATGCTCGTAACCGCGCTGAACCAGCACATCGGCTACGACAACGCCGCGAAGATCGCGAAGTACGCTCACAAAAAAGGAACATCGCTGAAGGAAGCTGCGATCGAACTCGGCCTGCTAACGTCCGATCAGTTCGATGAATGGGTGGTCGCGGAGGATATGACGCATCCCTAGTCGTGGCTACGTCCTAGGGATCGTCTCCCATTGATTCTCGGTACCTCCGCCGCGATATATTGTGCGCGGGCAGTAGCGAAGGCGATAGTCTGTCCAGCTTTGATTGTAGTGCATGAAGTTCGTCGCGTCGTTAATGTCGGTGAGCGTCAGCCTTGTATGTCCTACTTCGTGCAGAATCGTCCATTTGATCACGTCTTCCGAGCTACTCCCTTCCTTGATCAGGATCGGGTCTGTGGCCCAGCCCGCCGCTCCGTACTCGACCGGAGCACCAGCCGGATGGTCGTTTGCGAGGGGTGCTCCGAGAGTGATCGTGCTGCCGGAGATGCTCGCAAAGGTTACGCCTTCGCGGGCGGCTCCGGTGCCAAGCTGCAAGGTGGTACTTGTGCTGAACACATGACCGGCGGTAACGGTGATCGTCGGGTCACCCGCTTTCGCTTCTGCGCTCAAATAATAATATGACTTTAGGTCGCGGACGATCGCGACTCTCTTTTTCGTTCCGGTACCTGTCATTGCGGCACCGATGGCGGTCAGATCTGCTCCGCCGGCAGCACCGATATCATATGACACCGTCGAAGTCCCGCTTGCAAGATTCACCGCAGTCGGCTTATTCGCCGCGTCGAAGTTGGTAATGTCATACTTTACGACCGCTTCCTTGAGTTTGGCGTTTGCCGTCGGCGCGTGGGCGGCATAATCGGCGTTTGGGAAACGCATATTGGTTCCAGCGTCGGTCTTGTCGATCTTGGCCACGACGACTTCTACTACTTTCTCTTTGTAAACGTGAACCTTGATGGAGCCGAAGCTCTCCGCTCCGGGACATTTTGACTTGGCGTGCAG
>Ga0247823_10004177_pt1 | contig 11610 bp, 8 predicted proteins | sample 13C_PalmiticAcid_2_FD_192426 | JGI IMG/M metagenome (GOLD analysis project Ga0247823, IMG submission 192426) | Soil microbial communities from agricultural site in Penn Yan, New York, United States - 13C_PalmiticAcid_Day30 | ecosystem: Environmental > Terrestrial > Soil > Agricultural land...
CAATAGCTATAGCAGCTATAGTGGTGGGGTTAAAAGGAAGGGGGATGGAATGGAGTGGGATTGGGGTTTACGGATTGACGGCGTTACGGGGGGTTGAGAAAGGGGGATACCGCGGTTGAATTTGGGTTGGCGTTTTTGGCGTTGGGGATACCACATGCCTGGAGGCAATCTGGGGAAATGGACAAAGAGAGAGATCCGATACTATGCTTTGACGAAGCAGTATTCTGTGAGCCAGAGATTTGGCTGGGAATCCTATGAGAGATCACAGACATACAAACCAACCAACAGGTCGCTGTCGATCTGCGGCAATCGGCAAACCAAAGGGCAGCTTCCGACTTGACTCGATAATAAGAGTGGTATGTGCAAGTATTATTTGTTCAACGCCATGTAAATCAGGTCTGCGATGACCACCATCTACCAACAAAACACCTCACGCCACCAAAAAACAACCAAGCACCCGCCATGATGCAGTGACCCCCCTATAGGAGAGCACCATACAACACACCCACCCAGATGATGCGCGGCCAAGGCAGCAACCACCAAACAACACCTCACAACCACCACACCCCTTCCATTAGATACCACCCCCAAACCTTACTCCGCCAACGCCTGCAGCGCCTGCGTCAGCGGCACGATCCTCAAACTCCTCGCCCTCCTCAACCCACCCGGCTTCCCCCCGGACGACGACGACACCGACCCACTCCCACTCCCACTGCCACTTCCGCCACTCCACCCCTGCGGACTGACGTGCATAACCGTCGGGCTGGCCCCGTCCCTCCACTTGCGAAAAACGCTCTTGAGGTCGCGCGGGATCCCCTCGAGCACGACCGTCGAGATGGGTACGAACGGCCGGTCCTCCATGCCCGCGGCGAGTATGGCGTACTCCTGCGCAAAGTCGAGCGCGTTACGGAACGCCGCGTACTGGTGCTGCGAGCGGGCGCCCACGATGATGTACATTTCGAAGAAGGCGTCGAGGACGTAGATGTTGGAGGGGAGGAGGTCGGTTTGGGAGAAGGGGGAGAGCTCGGTTATCTGGGTGCGGACAGGTCAGTAAAGGGGATTTATTATGAGGGGATGATTAGGTGGGAGAGGAGTGAACATACCTGGTTCTTGTCGGCGGCGTTGGCGCAGAAGAGCCTGCCGCTGTACTTGTCGTAGTTGGGCTTCAGCCGCCAGTGGTCCGCCGAGGTGGGGCGGGTGCCGCCGCCAAAGATGCTCCAGAAGTTGTCTGGCTCGTTGCCCTCTTCAATCTCGATCAGCTCGCCCATCAGAGCGAGGTCCATGCCGACCAGCCGGGCACAGCCCAGCTCCTCGACATCGCTGCCCTTGCCCTTCCAGAGGTAGCACCGTCCTTGCTGGGTGAGGAGGTAGGGAAACCCGGAGCATAGGCTCAGCGGCGAGAAGTCGACCTCGTCAAACGCGACTTGGCCCAGGTAACGCCGACCGCAGAGCAGGTTTGGCGCCAGCGAGTCGTACTTGTTGCTGGACCCGCGGCGGATGATGACGATGCCGCCGAGAGCCTGAAGGAACTCGGACGTCTCCTTGCCCTGCGTGAGCTTGACCAGTTTTCCACCAAAGGCCCGAGCCTCTCGTGCGGCGAACAAATGGGCGTCTTCGACTTCGGACTCGGGCACCTCGTCGCCGGCCCAAAAGTAGACCTCGTTCACCTTTCTCCTGCTGCTGTCGAGGTAGGTGTGCGGGCAGACGTACATCTCCCGCTCAAACAGCACCCGCTCGTTGTGCGACGGCACGGGAATCTTCTTGCCCTCCGCAGTCAGCTGGAAGAGCTGGGTCCGCTGGGTCTGAATCCTGGCGGTTGAGATGGGTCGCCTCATGAGGATCTCGGCCGCGTCAGCCGTGTATTTCCGCCTCGGCCGCTCCGGTCCGAAGAATCCGTCAATGAGGGCTGAGGCGTCGTCGGATTGTTGGCCTGGTGACCGCATGGGCGAGGCTATCCGGGGAGATGTCAACGGCGGGGATGCCATGGCAGGAGGCATCGGGAGTGGCCTGGCCGTTTTGGCAGGCACTGGTGGCCGCTGTTCAACCTCCACGGGCTTCTGAACGGCTGGCTGTGTCGAGCTCAAGCCGACGCCGCCAAACACTGCCGCGGCGCCTTTGATGGGAAGCGCGGGTTTCAGCTCGGCATGGGTACTCCCAGACTGCTGTCCGATTGAAGGGCTTTCAAGGCCTGGGAAACGGTCCTTGACCGGAGACGACGGTCTCGATTTGACAGACCATGAACGGTCCCTGGCGAACGAGGAAGGTCTTGGTTCGACGGGTTCTGAACGGTCCTTGATCGGAGAAGATGGCCTTAGAATGGACCCCGAACGGTCCCTCACAGGCGATGATGGTCTTGACTTGACGGACCATGAACGCTCCCTGGTTGGAGACGACGGCTCAACCTTGGGGCTGGGCTGGCTCTGTTCATCCAGGAACTTCGACATCCTCTTCAGGTCGAGCTTTTTGGGTGACGAGGGCTGAGAGGCGATTTCCGGTTCGGCAGGTTTGGGCGACTGCTGGCTCAGTGCTGCCAGGGCTGCCACTTGCTCGTGCACCTTCGTTGGTGAGCGCGGACGGGTTTTGACGGGAGTAGCTCCAACTATTGTGATGGGCTGGCCGACAGATTTCGGCTCCTCTTTAGACATGCGCTTCGACGAGTCGACAAGAGAGATGACCTCGCCCGCAGGCTTTAACTTGTCCTGGATAAACGACTTCCGACGAGCGACGAGCGAGATGGCCTCGGCCGCAGGCTTTGGCGCGTCCTGGACCAAAGACTTTCGAGACTCGACAAGCGAAATGGCCTCGGCCGCAGGATTTGGCTTGCTTTGAATCAAAGACTTCCGGCGGTCGGCGAGGGAGGTGATTTCACCCACCGACCTTGGCTTGTCCTGGATCAAAGGCTTTCGGGTCTCAACTGGGGAGACGGGCTCGGGATTTGGCCCTGCGAACTTCTCGGGTTTGGGAGAGATGACGGGCTTCCCTGGCTTTGAGGGGGTGGCTGCTTGCTCGAGCTTGTGAGAGGGTATGAACACGTCCAACTGGGGCGAGGGAAACGACATCTTTCTCGGCTCAGGTGGTGATAGAACCGGCTTCTGCTCCGGCTCAGATACTATGTTAATCACCTTCCCCTTGGGCTCCTCCGCTGACGCAGCAACAGAGGTCGGAGCCTTTCTCCTAGGACCACGGGCTCGATTCTTTGTCATGTGGGTCAGCTGAGGACCAGGAGCTGTAGGCTCAGTCTCTGGCGTTGGTGTTCCAGAAGCGCTCGACGCCCCTGAGCCTCTCGATGGCCCAGATGCCGGAGGAGGGCCCCTCGCAAGGAGTCCAGCTAAAGCGGGGTTGAAGCGGTCTGCTAAGCCACCGACCTTGCCAACCCGGGCCGGCGGGTCGATTGGTTTCTGGAATGTAGTAGGGGCAACCGAGCTTGCGGCGGTCTCCTTGCTAATTTCGGGAGACGACTTCGAGGTAGTCTCGGGATCCAGAATGGGGACATCATTCCTCGACCTTATGGAGACGTGGCTGGACCGGTTCGACCCCGTGAATGCGGGACTCTGCAGTGGGAAGCCGGGGGTGGTGGGCGTTTGTTTTGAAAACGTCCCTGTCCGTTGCAACTCGAGCTTTTTCGCGAGGCCCTCGGGGATAGGCTTGTCACCGGCAGAGCTCGGTTCTCTTGTGACACCCCGGCCGTCTTGTTGGGCCTTCTTGAAGTCGTCCTTTTTCTTCAGGATAGCCTCCTTGAACTCATCCACCCGCTCGGTCTTCTTTGGCCCGCCCGTCACGCTCAGGCCCGCCTTGCCCCGAAGGATGTTATCCTTCAGCTCGTCTGGGGCCACATAGTTCTGTGTCTTGGTCCTTCGCAGAGTTCCAAAGACGTTTTTCAGCTCGTCGGCGGGACCTGCTGCGGTAGACCCGGGAAGAGGTGCGCGAGGTTTCAGGTTCGCACGGAAGTCCTTCCCCGCGGGCGTGTCCGGTTTGGCCTTGGCTACGGTCGTGGAGTCTCCCTGGCTCTCGCTTGGGCTCTCAACTGGGGACGCCTTCCTGAGACTACCGCGCAACGCAGAAATGGCGGGCTTGTCGGTGGTCGAGACGGCGGGGACAGCAGGAAATCCGCTCAAAGCGCTCGGCTTGAGACTCGCGCCCATGGGAGTAGACCTCATAAGTCCACCGGTCTTCACCTCGGGCTTCTTTGGTGGCAAGGATGCGCTGCGGGCCAGATCCACGCTCGCCTTCTGAGTCTTGGCTTTGTTCAATTCGACCATCCACGCCGGTTGGGCCGGAGCCGGCTGGACCGGCTTCGCCTTGGGCGACTCCGGCTTGTTCAGGGCCGCGTCAAGCCAGCTGGAGTTTTTTGTAGGGCTCCATCTCCGGGGATCCATCGTCTTTGAGGGGCTTGATGGAGGGGTCGTCTTTTCCTCGTCGTCCTTGGTTTCCGTTTCGGTTGGCGTGACTGACTGAGCAGAAGACGCGTGGTCTTCAGCTTCCGCCTCTTTCTCCTCGCCCGATGTTGGGGCGGGCGCAGGCGGCTCCGATGCCTCCCTGAGCATGCTCTTTGGGCGCGCGCCAGACTTGGGAGTGGTGGGCCGCTGCGGGTCCGCGCCGCCCACGTTAGACCTGACAGAGTCGACTCGCTGCAAGCCAGCGGGAGAATTGACGCTCCACCGTTTGACGCTGTCTGAGCGCTTCATCATGGCGCTTTGCACAAACCCGCCCATGCCCTTGGTGGGAGAGAGTGGCCGAGTCGGTGACGTCCGACCGAGAGGCGAAGTCAACGATTGGCGGTTGGTTGAAGACGTATCGGCGTCTTCCACGTCATCGCCTGCCGGAGGTTCCAGGCGTTGCGCGCCGGTCAGGGGAAGCGGGGACCCGAGCTTGCCGGCTTGCGTAGTAGGTGTCACCGGCCGAGCAGCTGGTGTCTCTCTGGCTGATCCTGCCGACGAATCTCCTGACAAGCCGTGAAGCTGCGTGCGAGTCGAGGGCAAATCCACCGTGTCTTGGTCTTCTACCTGGTTCTTCCTGAAAGCACCCGACCCCCGACCAGGGTCGGCGGTCTGGCGGAACCATGAAGGGTCCTTGCCCGCCAGAGACTGAGCGATCTGGTCTCGTGACATGGACTGCTCGGCCGCAGGGTTTGATTCCGCGGGAGTGGGAGCGTTACGGGCGGCGTTCTCGGCGGCTACCATGGACAAGGGTCGGCTTTTCGGCCGCTCAGAGGCCTGTGAGGTTGGCCGCCTCTGCCACGAGAGGGGAGATCGCGCAGACGGCATGCCGATGGAGGGGGATGCCACCACGCTGGTCCGCTTGATATCCGAGTCGAACGGGGAGTCGTTCTCTTTGGTCGGGGAGCTCGACAGATCGGTCTCGCCGTCCATTATATCCGAAGTCGGTTTGACGGCGCGTTGCCGGGGGCTCCCGGCACTTTCAAGACCGGGTGATTCTAGACTTGTGCCGTCGGCCTCGGACGGGAGGATACCGATGCGATGGGCAGTTGGCGGCGGGGTATTTGCGGGGGACGACTTTTGTGGTGAAATAGATCTTGCGCGCTCTGAGGAACAGACTGTCAGCACTTCCATCCCGCCAATATTGTGCATGCGCAGGGCAGGTCCAGCACGGCGCCGTGTCTCAGGATTTCAAGTGCGCAGTCCGGGAAGGCACGCGCCCTGATTCGATGGGATGGACCGTGATGTGGTGTATGTTTCTGTGGAGGGGTGGAAAAGCACAGGATTGGACTGGGCGTACCTGCTCGTCGGGCCTGGCGTTCTCTCTTCTCCTGCAAGATCTTCTCCTCGAGCTCGCGGGACCGGGCCTCGTCCTCCTCCTCCCGGCGCTCCTTCAACCGCTCGACCGAGCGTAAAAAGTCGGAAACCTCGTCAGACATGGCTGTTTCCTGGACGACGTCTTCGGCATGACACACAACGGAAGGATGCAGAAATAAGTAATTGGGGAGCACAGCGCACTCGGGTTGTCCGTCGGTCGGCGGGTTTCCAGTGCGGAACTGATGTCAACAACGGAATTCGAGGCCGAATCCTTGACAACCAAACCAAACGCAAACAGGCAGAGTCCCAGAGGGGCAGTTTGATGCGCCCAGCCGGTCCCGCAGCACGGGGCACCCACAGGGCTCAGGCCGGGACCTGATCCCCAGACATGCGCTGATAGGCCGGGCTGAACCCTGTCTCAGAGCCCTGCGCAGCTCTCCCGGCGCTATGACCAAGCGACCTCGCCCAGCACCGGCATTGTTCAGAGTGATGCAACCTCGAAATACAATGCCATTGTTTCAGAATTCTCCCGAGCCAGAGTCTGTGCTACTGTGGGAGGATATTCTTTCTTCGTACGTAGCAGTTAAAGTTTTCTTCTCTCAAGCTCGTCTTGAGAGCATGTCTGTTCGATGTTTTGCTCTGCCCCGAAAGCATACAAGACCCACCTCACGTTTTGTTTACATAACATCTATGATTGCCCCAGTAACAGAGCTTCATCAAGGCCAGACCATTTGAATCGTTTCCAAGTTTGAGCCAACGGTTCGACGTCAGCGCTCTTCTCTTTTCTCATATCCAAGTTTTTTCCTGCGGGAAAGAAAGGCAACATGCCAGATGCATCCGTGAGATATTTCCGGCCCAATCTTGCCTCAGCCAAAACACAGGAGGAACAGGTTGTTGTTTGCGCTTTTCGGTCAGATCTGAGAGTTCAGTACAGAAAGAGGCGGGCCTTGGCGTCCTCAACCACCCAAGCCAAACCCTCCTTGAGATTCTCGCCTGTCATGGCACTGCACCGCAGAATGTTCCACCTATGCGTTCGGATCTCATCCAGTCTCAGGCCCTGGTGGGGGTAAAATCAGTCCTGATCGAAAATGAGTTCGACGACAATAACTAACCTTGGAGAGCTCATCGCTGGTCATGCACCCAGTGACGTCCGTCTTATTTGCAAACACCAGCAGGCTCGCCCCTGAAAGTCGCTTTTGCGGGCTGTCAGCTGGTAGCACCGCTAAGGGTCTGCAGCACGCTCACCTCCTCCTGCAAGAGGCCATGCAGCTCCTCTCTGCAGTCGTCAATGCGCAGCCTGTCTGTGGCATCCACCACCCAGATCAGAGCGTCTGTCTTCTCGAAGTAGTTACGCCAGTACGAGCGCAGCGTCTTTTGGCCGCCGACGTCCCCTATTTGCGTGGGTTGGTAGTGGTCCTTGGACCTGAAAGCGAGAGGGGACCCGACTTACAGATGTTGAGTTTGTACCTGACAAAGAAGACCCAACAGTCAGAAAAAAAAAGGGGGGGAGACGGTATCTCGGGATTCCTGCAAGCTTACCCATCGTAGTCAATGGTCTTGATGATGAAGCCGAGGGTGGGGCTGACGGTGTTGACGTCTTCCCCCATTATCCTTTTGACGATGGTGGTTTTGCCTGCATTGTCAAGACCGCTGCACCTGTGTCAAACCAGCTCACATGCAGGCGGAGGAGGGGTGCAGCATACAGCATCAAAATGCGAAGTTCCTTGTCCTTGAGTCTTGCCTTGCGCAGGATGGACAGCATCTTCGCTGCAGGGGAGTCAGCTGGTGTTTGTGTCGCCGGATATCTACCGCGTTGTTGAGAAATCTCAGCTATATCCAAGACAGATAAAATAGTTGCGTCGCAATTCTCGAGCTCAACATGTTCTCAACGATCTGCTGGTGAGCAACAACTCTCGCGAGCAGTCTGGGGAACTGGTGCCTGCGCCAGCTCGAGCCAATCGCATCACAGGCAGCAAAAGGCAAGTGTTCGGTGACTCTGCCACGTGACACCCTTCGACGACAACCACCATCCACCCTCCACTCGTCGCATGGTGCGTTTTTGAGAGAAAATTAACTTTCATCAACAAATAAAACCGTGATGATGTCTTTGTTATCAAGCAGAACTTTGCGCTACACTGATGTATTAACCCCTGTCTCTTGGGGCGTTTGCCCGGTGAGCTCAGCAGCCAAATCTCGACATGTGGAGGGCATCACAGGTGGCCAGGTGCTAGAACCGATGTAGACGGGAGTTACAAACTGGTAATCACTCACGGTAGATTAGGTTGTTTGCAAGTTGAGTTTCTGCCCCGTGAATGTCGGCGTGCATCAGACACTCGGGGCCTTGCGAGTGCCCGTACCTGCACACTGCAGCAGCATGCAGAACTTGCAAGCAGTCACTCCTTCCTCAAGTTAGGTTTTTGTGACCGACCTCTACAGAGTGCCCGTGGCTCCGAGAGGTGCAACGCAGCACTCTTCTTCCTCAATCACAAACCTTGGTCGACGCCTATAAATTCTCGACCGCCCCAAACCACTGGTCTTCCACTTCTTGCCTCCCACACAAGCTTGATCGACTGCTTAACTTGGTTCTTCCCAATCAACATCATCCCCATAATTCACTGACAAGCTTGAACCCACCGCTCTTTACATCTTCGTTAAATCGGTTTGCCGATTTGACTCATACGATCGATTGTCAACAACATCCAAATTCTCTCCGGCTCGTGAGAACTCGCTTTTTTCGTCGGTCACTGCTTTTCGTGAACATTCTGGTGCCTGACAGTAAATACTGCGCGGGAAGCACGGAAAACACATCATTCGTGTCTTCGACTTCCTTGGTCGATCGATCGATTCCACATCGCCGCCTCTTGCTTTCGGAAGCGGTCGAAAGATCACTTTGACTACAACGCACAACCAGGTTCGTCGCTGCATTTTGCTGTAACCTCTCACGCAAAATTCTAACTGGGCCCTGTGTAGCTTAACGATTTGATCATGGTTGGCCGCGGTCGTGCAAACGGTTCCAAGCCAGGCGGTGGCTTGCGTCCCGACGGAGTGCAACACCTGGATTCTCCTGACCTGGAGAACACGTTCCTCGCCGCTGCAGGGTTTGGTCGGACCTCGAAACCCAGCACTCCCGCCCGCAAGACCCAAACGGGATTGTCGCCTTGCCCGCAGAATGGCAATCGCTCGCAAGCTGCCGGTTCTCAGCCTCAAAGGCCACCCATTGCGGCCTTCAAAGCTTCCCCACCTCAAAAGAAGGGACGAGGGCAAATGTCTTCGTCGCAGTGGACGCGGACTACAGCCCAGCCTGAGCCACTCAGAAACTCATACTGGGAACAGCAGCGGATTGCAAAGGGAATTGCCAAACCCTCGGCATACCCAGAGCCTTCGACTCAGGCAACTCGCCAACAAGGCCAGGGCCCCGCCCTACAGGCAAACTGGGGGAATAGCCCTGGCAAGGCGAGTCACGGTACCGGAAGCTGGCAGGGTTCTCCGTCGGGGTGTTGGGGACCCAATACTACAAAATCCGTTTTTGAGAAGCTGCCTCCCGGCTCTGCTCTCAATCCGCCCCCTGACTCTACACTCAGTCCGGAGTCCCGGCCGGCCTACAGGGCAACTCCCCCAGTCACCCGTCCCTCAAACGAACCAGTTGCGCCATCGCACCCCAATGCTCAGCCGAGGCGCCGCGGAGGTCGTAGGAGTCGCGGGGGTCGTAAGAACAGATCCAATCGTGCGAAACAACCTCCCGGTAGTGAAGGGGGCTGGAGCAACGAGTTGCAGACGGAGATCTCGAACCCTAGCTACATGGATGGACTAGAGCTCGACCTTAGTGGGTATCGGATGCCGCGTCCGAACAAGGACTACGCCGGCTCGGAATACAGTCTCCCATCCGTGGGTTCCGACTTCAACATCAGCGATACCGGCGTTGGAGACCCGGACTCCAATGGCACTGAGGACATCCGAAACGTCATCGGTCTGGAGCCCAACATCCAAGTGCACAATACGGGCAATGCTTGGACGACTTACAACTGGGCCAATCCAACTGGCAGAGACTACGATGAAACATTCTTCTCGGACTCTTATCTCTCCGAGTTCATCAAAGCTTGGGTGAATGATTGTCCCGACCACGTGTTGGTGTCCTTCGACTCAGCCGTCCACGAGCATTGGAGGTGCGATATCGATACAGTCACAGGCAGTTTTGTCGAGCCAGTTGTCCATCCCGAGTCCATGGTCAATCTCGCAGAAATTGATCCGGAACTGGAATGGAAGCGTCAGAATTGGTCCTCGACCCTTCTCGGGCGGCGCCGTTGCCCGCCCCCCAACCGGTACATTGGTCAACCCAACCGCTGTGGCAGACCGCCCAGCCCGGCTAGAATCGAAGACCCGCCGATTCTGGACGAGAGGTTGATCACCAAGGTCCACGAACGCGTCATCGAGCGGCCCGATTACCATCGCTATGTGCCGCGGATCCCCTGCTTTCTGCGCCCCGCTGAGAAGTCCGACATGGAAGAAGTGACCCGGATTTACAATTGGGAGGTGGATCACGGCATGCAAGCGCTCGACTCCTGGCAGCTTCAGGTCGAGGGGTTTGAGCAGATCCTCAGAGACGCACAGTTTTATTCGATGCCCTTCATTGTCGCTGTCCGCGGCTCCGCCCGGAACCTCGGCCTGACCGCGGGCAACCTCGTCTATGCAACATTCGACCAGGTTCCTTTCGACGAGTCCGACAAGCGCGGCGAAATCCTTGGTTTCGCATACCTCTCGAACTGGCAGCCCGGTCTCGCAGGCACTGGAACCGGCAGCAGCAGGAGCACGGCCAGGATCAACGTCTTTGTCCACCCCGACTACAGACGCAAGAAGATCGGCTTCTCGCTGCTCGACATGCTGCTGACCACGCTGTCCGACTGCTTCTCGACCCAGTCCGCCTACGACTTCGTCGACCCTGACGACAGCCAGCTGTACAAGATGAGCCGACACCGGGAGCACCAGTTCTACCATCTGTACATCAGCTTCCGTGTCCGGCACAAGCGGCTCACGCAGGGCGACAAGAAGCTCGAGGAGGAGCAGAAGACCTACGACGACGACTTGGTCTGGGTCAAGAACCTGCTCGAGGACCAGCTCAACTTCACCGAGCTGGTGCGCTATGAGGCCGTCCACCGCTCCCCCGAGGACAGCAAGGGGCAGTCCTACTGGATGGACGAGATCGTGTTTGAGCACACTTGTGCTTTTGGTTCCCCTACCTAGTAAGGGGGCGCCACACGATCTGGTTCGTTTGGGCGGCCCGTCTTGGCGTTGTCTTCCCTGGCAGTCAGGGAAGTTGGCGGACGAGGAGGGTGTCGTGTGGGCGAAGGAGGCCGATGGCAGACAAGAGGGGCAGCTGGTGGACGAGGGGGGCAATGGATGGACGATGAGGGCGACTGGCGGGCGAGGAGGGCGATGGAGTGACGAAGGCGGCCACAGATTGCTCACCGGCCCCTTGCAAAAGTTGGCAGCTGGAGTTGGGATCTCGGGTGATGTTTGATGTTTTGTATGGAAGAATGATGGTGAAGGTTGGCTTGATTTTGATGGGGTTGCAAGGACGCACCCCAGGAACATGGTTAATGGTATGGCAGGTGCAGGACCACGGCTTGTGGGCGATCGTCACTTGTTCACTAATATCCCCAGCCGCTCAGGTGCTGACACCCATGGGAGAATCACAACATTTGTAGAGTAGTACAAGATTGCAAACAATGACAAAATATCTTTTCAAACTTGGTCGTTGATCCTTCATCATGAATGAATGCTTAAACATCAAAGTTATGAACTGCGAAGTATATACGGTCAAAAAAATAAAGTATGCACATGAACAGAAGAATCACCACAC
>Ga0247823_10004178_pt1 | contig 11607 bp, 6 predicted proteins | sample 13C_PalmiticAcid_2_FD_192426 | JGI IMG/M metagenome (GOLD analysis project Ga0247823, IMG submission 192426) | Soil microbial communities from agricultural site in Penn Yan, New York, United States - 13C_PalmiticAcid_Day30 | ecosystem: Environmental > Terrestrial > Soil > Agricultural land...
GCACCTCAATACCGGCTCTGTTGCCGCGCGGGTGGGAGGGCCCTTGGGGTCGGGACGATCTTGATGTCGGAGTGCGTCATGTTGTTGGCCGGTGTGTGGTTTGCAGGTGCTCGTAACGGTGCCTGGCGTTGCAGTGGCCTGAGGGATTGATTGGGATGGCGATTTGCCTGGGCAAGAATGCATGTTTGCAACTGGCGGCCGTTTTGCAGGTGTCAGCTCTTCAAACCAGGGTTTCCATGTCTCCTTGGTCTCATTGTGAAGCCCGTTGCGGGGGACAAGAAACGGACTCTGGGTATGTCCTAGCGATGTTGTTTCAGGCCTCAGGAAGTTGGAGTGTGTTGTAGCCATCACGAGGTGCTCACTCGGATGAGACACAAAAAGGTCGGGTGCTTGTCCAGTACTGAGACGAAGCAAAGGCGATGGGATGATCCGTCAACAAACGCATGCAGGCAAAACGCACAGTGTCCGTTGGCTCGGAGGACTGCATGTGCACGGAAAAGGAGGAGACACTGCCCCTGGGAAGGCAAAGACAGAACCCAGAACTGCAGGGTGCGTGCATCTGAGCTCACCCAACACAGACCCTTCAGAGCGCCCCTTGGAATAAGGGACCAAGACCCTGCAGAGTGCAGACATCGAGCTATTTAATCTGAGTCTATTCCGTACTGACCCCCTATGCACAACATGCTGATCGCCGTCGACAATGGAGACAACTGAAACCATGAAACACTCCTGAAAAGAAGAAATGAGGGTTGGAGCAGGTTGACGGCTCTTGGCGGGCCAGGGGGCCTCCGGGACTGGGAGACTGGCAGGCTGGGCCGGGATCTGCTCGGCCTGCCGTGTGGGCTTAGTGGGCTGGGCTGGAAATCCGAGCCACTGCTCGCAGTCGCGGCCATCCCTGGGCTAGCAACTTGCAAGGCAGCGCAGTGGGGCCCCAAGGTTGGGATCCCTGCCGCTCAGCCACAAGCCCGTTTCGCCAACTTCATAATAGAGAGGCGCCTCTCCTGAGCTTTTGAAACCAAGTTTTGGGGACTGGTTTTCTCATTCTCGCTGCTCGGCAACAACCATCGTGGCAGACTGGCGATTCCACTCGGGAACGTCATCTGTTTTCTCCCATTTTTGACCCCGCTCCCCCTCCGCGCCGCTCTTTTCTGCGCCGCCTAACCTCGTTGGCCCGGAATTGGGTACTAGCAACCAAAACAACACACCCTGACGCCCTGACGTTAACACTGGGCAGCTGAACCGACTTTTTTCGTGTTCAGCTCGGCGAGCCTCGTTTCTGCCCACTGCGCCCAACAACCAACGGCCGCGACCAACCCATCGACCGGTGCTTGACAATTGCAGCGAGTTTTGCGGACTACTTTGAAACGCGGTCTTGAGACCGGCTAGCTATCGACTGGATTCCTTTCTCGCGGTGAAGCGAGTCGCTTGCGACCATGGCATACCACGGCAGGGGAGATGGCTACGAAGGCCATCCGATGCAGGATCTCCCACAGCATCACGGCCAGGTAAGATTGCGTCCGTCGTGCGGAAGAAGAAGCGGGGCGGTGAGAGCTGACTCGAACACTTGACAGCACGACGATGAAGCGCAGGCCGCACTTCTCAACCAGAACCAGGTCTACGACCAGGAACGCCTCGGCACCCACACTCCGCCAGTCCGTCCTGTCTCGGCCTACAGCCTGACCGAGTCGTACGCTCCGAATGCCCAGACAACACGCCCCGGCGTTACCGTCAGCCCGACACCGCCTCCCCACGGAGGCGGCGACTATGGCGGTGGTCCGGGCTACTACCCGCCGCAGCAGCAGTTCGCTGCCGACCCGGCATACAGGATGTCCTCGGTCGACACGGACGAGAGCTGGCTGCAGCGCCAGCAGCCCAACGTCGCACCCAGCGGCGGTCTCAAGCGCTACGCGACCAGAAAGGTCAAGCTCGTTCAGGGCTCCGTCCTGAGCATCGACTACCCGGTTCCCAGCGCCATCAGGAACGCCGTGCAACCCCGGTACCGCGACGAGGAGGGCAACAACGAGGAGTTCTTGAAGATGCGCTACACCGCTGCCACTTGCGATCCCAACGACTTCACCCTTAAGAACGGCTACGACTTGCGGCCCCGCATGTACAACCGGCATACCGAGCTCCTCATCGCCATCACCTACTACAACGAAGACAAGGTCCTGCTCTCGAGAACGCTGCACGGCGTTATGCAGAACATTAGGGACATCGTGAACCTGAAGAAGTCGTCCTTCTGGAACCGCGGCGGCCCCGCGTGGCAGAAGATCGTCGTCTGCTTAGTTTTCGACGGTATCGAGAAGGTGGACAAGAACGTGCTCGACGTGCTGGCCACCATTGGTGTGTACCAGGACGGTGTGGTCAAGAAGGACGTCGACGGCAACGAGACTGTTGCCCACATTTTCGAGTACACGACCCAGCTCTCCGTCACGCCGAACCAGCAGCTCATCCGTCCCGTGGATGACGGCCCGAACACGCTGCCTCCGGTGCAGTTCATTTTCTGCCTGAAGCAGCAGAACAGCAAGAAGATCAACTCGCATCGCTGGCTGTTCAACGCCTTCGGCCGCATCCTGAACCCGGAAGTCTGCATCCTGCTCGATGCCGGTACCAAGCCGAGCACCAAGTCGCTGCTCGCCCTTTGGGAGGGGTTCTACAACGACAAGGACCTCGGCGGTGCTTGCGGTGAGATCCATGCTATGCTTGGAAAGGGCGGGAAAAAGCTGTTCAACCCCCTCGTCGCCGTGCAGAACTTCGAGTACAAGATCTCCAACATTCTGGACAAGCCGCTCGAGAGCGCCTTCGGCTACGTTAGTGTGTTGCCTGGTGCCTTCTCGGCGTATCGCTTCCGTGCGATCATGGGCCGTCCCCTGGAGCAGTATTTCCACGGCGATCACACCCTGTCCAAGATTTTGGGCAAGAAGGGCATCGAGGGCATGAACATCTTCAAGAAGAACATGTTCTTGGCCGAGGATCGTATTCTCTGCTTCGAACTCGTCGCCAAGGCCGGCCAGAAGTGGCATCTAAGCTACATCAAGGCGGCCAAGGGCGAGACGGACGTGCCCGAAGGCGCGCCCGAATTCATCAGCCAGCGCCGTCGTTGGCTCAACGGTTCGTTCGCCGCCAGCTTGTACTCGCTGATGCACTTCGGGCGCATGTACAAGAGCGGCCACAACATTCTGCGCATGTTCTTCTTCCACATCCAACTCATCTACAACATCCTCAACGTCATCTTCACCTGGTTCTCTCTGTCCTCGTACTGGCTCACAACAAGCGTCATCATGGACCTCGTCGGCACCCCGGTCACCGCCTCGAGCTCTTCGTCAGAACATCACGCCTGGCCCTTTGGCGACTCGGCCACGCCTTTTGTGAACGCGGTCCTCCAGTACATCTACCTGGCCTTCGTCATCCTGCAGTTCATCTTGGCCCTGGGTAACCGGCCCAAGGGTTCCAAGTGGACGTACATCACCTCGTACGTCGTCTTCTCGGTCATCCAGGCTTACATCATCGTTCTCTCGGCGTATCTCGTGGCCCAGGCCTTCAAGACACCGCTGAGCGAGCAGATCAAGCTGGACAACGCGCAGAACGCCATGGAGTCGCTGTTTGGCGGCACGGGTGCGGCGGGCGTCATCCTGGTCGCGCTCGTCACCATCTACGGTCTCTACTTTTTGGCGTCCTTCATGTACCTCGACCCGTGGCACATGTTCCACTCGTTCCCGTACTACATGCTGCTCATGTCGACCTACATCAACATCCTCATGGTGTACGCCTTCAACAACTGGCACGACGTGTCGTGGGGCACCAAGGGCTCGGACAAGAACGAGGCGCTGCCGTCGGCGCAGGTCAGCAAGGGCGAGAAGGACGAGGTGGTGGTGGAGGAGATCGAGAAGCCGCAGGAGGACATTGACCAGATGTTTGAGCAGACGGTCCGCCGCGCGCTGGCGCCGTACAAGGAGGAGGAGAAGCCCGAGCCCAAGGACCTTGAGGACTCGTACAAGTCCTTCCGCACCATGCTCGTCGTCTCGTGGCTGTTTTCGAACTGCTTGCTTGCGGTTGTCATTACCAGCGACAACTTCAACTCGTTTGGCATCGGGGTAAGTAACAACAACAACAATCACACTTCCTATCAACTGTCAAGTACTAAAGAGGCTAACTTCGTGTGCTCTAGCAAACTGCCACGGCACGCACCGCCTGGTTCTTCAAGTTCCTGCTCTTTGCCACCGCCGGCCTCTCCATCGTCCGCTTCATCGGCTTCCTGTGGTTCCTCGGCAGGACCGGCATCATGTGCTGCTTTGCCCGCCGTTAAAGCAAGCGGCCCTCGATTCCCCAAGCGGTTGTATACCAAGGTTGCCTGCCTCACGATCTTTTCCCCGGCCCGCTCTTTGATTTGGCTGGCTCCGGTGATTTGACATGGCGGCGCGCATGATCTGATCTGATCTGATCTGATCTCTGGCTTTTGAGTTAGCCTTGTCTTGTTTGGTACCTCTGGATCTGTTGGTGGCTACTGTTGTTGGGATATTGTGTGAGAGTCTGAGAGAGAGAGATCAGGGACATAAAATTTGGGCATTTATTGGAGGCGTTTGTTTCTGACTGAACTGACTAGCTCGCTTTTGCCTGCCTGCCTGTCTTGCCGGGTTGGCGAGGCTCTCTGGTGTGATGATGTTGGGGTACACTTCGGGCTTGGGCTGTGTTTTTCTTGTTTTTTTGTGGTCTTAGTTGGTTGCTGCTGCTGCTTGCTTCGGTTACTTAGATGAGGCCTTGGGGTTAGTAATGAGAGACCTGATTTGGCTGAGAAGATGGGTTGCGGGGTGTGATCGGTGAATGTGCTGTGCATCCCGTTATTGAGTGCTGCACGACCGCTCTGAGTGTTGGGTCGTCTGCATAATGGCGGTGATCTCCCTGCCTATTGACTTTGCTCCAACCAACACCGACCTGCATGTTGAAGAAGCTTTGAGGAATACCGAAGCATTGAACCCACGCGGTCTACAAAAACCACGATGTTGCGCATTGGTTCGACGGGCATTATTGAACCCGTGTCTCCAGGTGTGGTTGTCAAGTTGCCACACAGTTTCAAGGATCCAAGTCTGGAGAGAGACGTTGTAGAATCGTTTGCGGCTGAACGGCGGATTCTTGAGAGGCTCGGCCAACATCCCAGGATTGTCAGGTAATCTTGACGAGAACGACATGTACAGGACAAGCGAATGCTAATACTCTTGGCAGACATCTCGGTTTCCAAGGAGAGGGTATCCTGCTAGGTGAAGCCAGCCATGGCAACCTCCAAGCGTACCTCGACGACAACCATCCATCCATAGACGTCGGCCAGCGCCTGAAATGGTGCCGACAAATTGCTGAGGCTATTGACTACATCCACAGCCGCGGCGTGGTGCACTCGGATCTCCGCCCAGGCAACATTCTCGTGCATGAGACGGTGCCGGGAGCGCGAGACGTGCTCCTCGCTGACTTTGGCGGGTCACTGTGCACAGATTTGGGCGTGGATGGACAGTCCCTGCCTGATGGCCCGTTTTACAGCCCCGTTTTCGAGAACAAGTCGAGCACGTTGCTGGATTTGTTTGGCATGGGGTCGGTGTTTTACACGGTTTTGACGGGGAAGTGGCCGTACAAGGACACTCCGGGGAGGTTTGACGACCTTGATGAGCGGCTTCACTGGGAGGACCACTTCGTGTATCCTAGGTTCAAGAGGGGCGAGTTTCCAAGCGTTGAGGACTTGCCGGTGGGAGAGGTGATTCTGAAGTGTTGGAGGAGGGAGTTTGCCACAGTGAAGGACGCGCTGACGGTGCTGGATAAGTCTCTTGAGGCAGGGGATTATTGTTCGAGCCTTGAGTGCCCCGAGTCTTGATGTCGTGTGTTGCCCTGTTCATGGCTCAGGGTGCCATTTCTTACCTAACACAAACCCAAAATCTTGATGAAACAACGCGAAGGTATATCTCCAGGTCCTTTTCTTCTTCCTTTTCTTCTCCTTTTTCTTCTCCTTTTTCTTCTCCTTTTTCTCGTCCTTTTTCTCGTCCTTTTTCTTCCTCCTTTTTTCTTCCTCCTTTTTCTTCCTCCTTTTTCTTCCTCCTTTTTCTTTTCCTTTTCTTCTCCCTTTTCTTTTGAAAAGGGAACGAAGGCGTCCCAATCCATGGCTTCGATGTGCTGTACGGCTTTTTTTAGCCAGAGAGACCGTCTTCGACCGTCTTCCTGACCCTAACCCCCATCACTTAGACGCCGCTGGCTGCCCCGCGGTTGCCCCACCATTATTTTCAAGTCCAGATGCTTGTCCCCCCTTCAAACCCATCCAACTTCGCGTCGAACCAAACTTTAAAATGTCTTCATCAGAAACAGCCACCATGGACGAGTCGCTCGAGCAGATGCAGGCGCGGCACAGAAAGGAGCAGCGGGATCTCCAGGGGCGCATCACCAGCAAAAAGAAGAACGCGACCAAGAAGACGCGCAAGTTTGTCAACGACGAGTGCGCCGACCTCGAGCGCCAGCTCAAGGAGCGACAAGAGGAGGAGCTGCAGAAACATACGGGCGAAGCGGGCGAGCAAGAACTTACCGACGGCGACGAGCCACCACAAGAACAAGACGAACAACAACAAAACCCCCCACCCATAAACGACCTCACAACCAAGCTCCAAACCACAACCCTCTCCCCCGAAGACTCCGCACAAGCCCCCTCAGCCCCGAACCCCAAACAAAAACGCAACCGCCAAAAAGAACGCCTCGCCCGCCGCGCCGCCGAGCAGGAAGCCGCCACCCTCGCGGCCGAGCACGAGGCCTCCTCCATGACGGACCACCGCGGCGCCGAGCGCGCATCCATGCAGGCCGACTTCGCAGCCCGCTCGCTGCGGGAGCACGAGATCGCGCCCGACGGGCACTGCCTCTTCTCCGCCGTGGCCGACCAGCTCGCGGCCAACGACATCCCCCTAGTGGTCGGGGACCAGCCCAAGGTGGCGCCGTACAAGGTGGTGCGGCGGGCCGCGGCGGATTGGATCGAGGGCCATAGGGGGGACTACGAAGGGTTTTTGGAGGAGGGGGTGGAGGCGTATGTGGGCAAGATCAGGGATACGGCGGAGTGGGGCGGGGAGTTGGAGCTGAGTGCGCTGGCGAATGCGTATGGGGTTGAGATTCGGGTGGTGCAGGGGGGGAGTCGGGTGGAGGTAGTCAAGCCTGGGGAGGGGAGAGAGAAAGAGGGAGAGGGGAAGACGCTTTGGTTGGCGTATTATAGGCATGGGTACGGGCTGGGGGAGCATTATAATTCTTTGAGGAAGGTGACGAAACCTTAGGGGGTGGAGAGGGGACGGCTGAGCGTGGTGTGGACTGAGTCTCGGGCAAGGTTGAGGGTTGCATGGCTCGCGTTCCACGAGGCCTCGGTGTTGGTGAGTTAGACTTCCTGGGCACAGATAGACCGTAAGGCGCCCGGCTATAGACTTCCAAGCAGTCTGAGCTTCAGGTCAAGGCTGAGACCTGAGAAACCATCGATAGCACTGCATCTTGATGGGTGCTACTTACATTACGAAACGTCACATGAATATTACAAGCAGCACGTCCTCCGGCTCCCTGGCTGCGGTGCTTGACCGCATGCCTCGAGCTCTTGTTTTTATTACATACAAATTAAACAATATTACCTCAGCAAACAAGGTGCTCTGGAACACATTCACGGTCATTGCGGCAGCTTTGATGGGCGGGAGTGGGAAAAATACATCTTGTATCAGCGTGTGACGGTGAAACGTTGATGCCCGCCCACGTCGGAGATAGGAGGCCGCCCCACCAGTTTATCTGAGGTGGGGCTGCTTGGCGCCTGCCTGCTGAGCCTTGCTTCTGTCATCGCCCGCCACTGCCAGCCCAAATCCCAGAGAGAGTCCTCGAACATCGCCGACCCGTCTCGAAGTCACACCTCTTTTTCTTCCCCTATAAACTTTTTCCTAGGTTCTCTTTCTGTACCTCACCAGGCACCAGAGTCCGGTACACTCCCGTCCTCCACCTCCCTCCTCCTAAATACCCGCCCGATCGCGCAAGGGATTTCATCATCCCCTCCACTATCCGATTACCCCACACCCGCCCTGCATCGCGCCGCAGCCCGAGTCCCGCCCCTTCGGCTCACGTTGACGCGACCTCCTCAAGACACGCGCGAGTACAGAATACAGAGGAGGAACGAAGGGCACGCAACGGCTTCGGTCGATCCCCGCCAAGATGTTGAAGATATGGTCTATGGTAGGCTTTCGTCCCCGATCGCGTGCAGGGTCTGCGGGCAGCAACGCTGACGGCCTGAACAGAAGAAGGAGCAGCAAAAGGCTGAGAATGCCGCTGAGGGAACGGCAGCGGCGGCGCCCAAGAAGAAGAAGGTGACGGCGGCGCAATTACGAGTACAGAAGGGTGAGTGTTGCCGGCCTTCCCCCCAGGTTCCCATCTTGGCTAACGGCATGTCTCGCAGACCTTTCGGAGCTCTCGTTGGGCAGCACAATGTCGACCGAGTTCCCCGACCCGGACAACATTCTCTCCTTCATCCTCTACATCGAGCCGGACGAGGGCATGTACAAGGGCGGGCGGTTCAGCTTCAGCTTCAACATCACGCCGTCGTTCCCGCACGAGCCGCCCAAGGTGCTGTGCCGCGAGAAGATCTACCACCCCAACATCGACCTCGAGGGCAAGGTGTGCCTGAACATCCTGCGTGAGGACTGGAAGCCCGTGCTGAACCTGAACGCCGTCATCGTCGGGCTGCAGTTCCTGTTCCTGGAGCCCAACGCCAGCGACCCGCTCAATAAGGAGGCGGCCGAGGATCTGCGGAACCACAGGGAGGGTTTCAAGCGGAACGTGAGGCAGGCGATGCAGGGCGGGAGTGTGCGGGGGGAGTCGTACCAGAGGGTGCTGGTTTAGAGCGACGCGGCCTCTGGGGGTTTCGACTATTATGAGTTGGTGAGGGGGATGGCTCGGGAGACGGCGAGCGAGTACACAGCGGAGGAGGAAACGATACCTGTTGAGTGGTTGGCTGAACTTGGGTGGCATGGCAGCGGCTACATATGAGCACTTGCGGCGTTGATGGTTACGGCTATGAAATGAATGCGAGTTATGTCTTGTCAAGACTGTGCCCCCCGAATCTTGCGTCACCGGCCGAGCTCCACCTGAACGGAGGACCTCGTACCAGCCGTGAGACATGGATTCACCGTCGACTTTGACACCCTGGAGTAGATACGAGGGCAGACCTCGGCCACACTGACGTTCCTCATCGGAGGAACACATGCGGTCCAAGGTGAGTGAGCCTGGGTGAGTCAACACCGGCACCGGCACCGGCAATGTCCTCGGCCAACCGACTCCGCTCCGGGGGCCTGGCCCTGTGGAATCCTCGGTGCGGCCCACCTGGCTCCGGAGCGGCCTGCCTGTGTCAGCTCCAGGAACCCCTTTCGCGGATCGCGGCTGCTTGGGCAACCCCACAATCCCTCGGGTGGCCCAGAGCACCCTGCCGCCCCGGATTCGGCCTGCCCAATGGGGTCGTCCAGAATGTGAGCGTGCCCCACACAGGTGCCCCACCGGCCAGCAGTCAATGCCCCGAAGTCGGTGTGAGCTTGCCTGGCAACCAGGCCAGAAGGTAAAAATTCTGACTCGCCAGCTCCGATGACTGCAGCAGAACGGAGACGGTGAAGCACCTCATAAAGCTATTTTGAACCCCCGTTGCCCATCACCTCCTGCCCCTTCCATTCCCTCCCATATCCCATCTCCACTCCCCAATTCCCATCACAATGGCCTCCCGCAGCTTCAGCAAGGCTCTCCGCTCCCCATTGGCGCGCCAATTGGCGTCGCCCGCCGTGCAGAGGCGCACCTTCGTCGCCGCCGCCGGTCTGGTGCGTGCCTCGGCCGTCGCTGCCCGCGCCGCCACCGCTGCGCCTGCCCAGCAGCAGGTCCGTGGTGTCAAGACCATCGACTTTGCCGGCTCCAAGGAGGACGTCTACGGTAAGAGAGCCGGCTGCGATTGAAAATGGAGCATGCGAGGACGACGAACTGACAACGGTGTCCTGTCGCAGAGCGTGCCGACTGGCCCACTGAGAAGCTCCTTGTGAGTCACCACACAATTCTAGAGGACACAAAAAAAAAAGAAACACCTGCTGACAATCCGCCCGCAGGAGTACTTCAAGAACGACACCCTCGCCCTCATCGGCTACGGCTCGCAGGGCCACGGCCAGGGCCTCAACCTCCGTGACAACGGCCTCAACGTCATCATCGGCGTGCGCAAGAACGGCCAGTCGTGGAAGGATGCCCTCCAGGACGGCTGGGTCCCCGGCAAGAACCTCTTCGAGGTCGACGAGGCCATCACCCGCGGCACCATCGTCATGAACCTGCTCAGCGACGCCGCCCAGAGCGAGACGTGGCCCGCCATCAAGCCCCAGATCACCAAGGGCAAGGTATGTGGAGCCGAGCCGGGGCCGCCCCTGACCCCGGTGGAGACGCACGCGTTGCGGGTTTTGCGGGTTTTGCTGACAGGGGATGCCAGACTCTCTACTTCTCGCACGGCTTCTCGCCCGTCTTCAAGGACCTCACCAAGGTCGACGTCCCCACCGACGTCGATGTCATCCTGTGCGCCCCCAAGGGCTCCGGCCGCACCGTGCGCTCGCTCTTCCGCGAGGGCCGCGGCATCAACTCGTCGTTCGCCGTCTACCAGGACGTGACGGGCAAGGCCAAGGAGAAGGCCATCGCCATGGGCGTCGCCATCGGCTCGGGCTACCTGTACGAGACGACGTTCGAGAAGGAGGTCTACTCTGACCTGTACGGCGAGCGCGGCTGCCTCATGGGCGGCATCCACGGCATGTTCCTCGCCCAGTACGAGGTGCTCCGCGAGCGCGGCCACAGCCCCAGCGAGGCCTTCAACGAGACCGTCGAGGAGGCGACCCAGTCGCTGTACCCCCTCATCGGCGCCAACGGCATGGACTGGATGTTCGAGGCCTGCTCCACCACGGCCCGCCGCGGCGCCATCGACTGGACCCCCCGCTTCAAGGACGCCCTCAAGCCCGTCTTCAACTCGCTCTACGACTCGGTCAAGAACGGCGAGGAGACCAAGCGCTCGCTCGAGTACAACTCGCAGCCCGACTACCGCCAGCGGTACGAGGCCGAGATGGAGGAGATCCGCAACCTGGAGATCTGGCGGGCGGGCAAGTCCGTTCGGTAAGTTTGGCCCTTATGGCTGTGTCCCTTTTAGGTAACATGCTAACGTCGCCGTCCAGTGCTCTCCGCCCCGAGAACCAGAAGTAAGCGGGCGGCGCATGGGGATTGTGTTTTGCTCGGGAACAGTTTGATACTCTGGCTTATGGGACGGTTGGGCTGTCGCCCTGCCGGGGACGGGATACCTCGGGCAAGGGGACTCAAAAGCCTTGATTCGCACTGCAATTTGTTTGATATTGGGGTCCAGCTGTAACTGTACATATACTCTAGCTGATGGCGGTATTGATTTCTGAGCGTCGTCTTTCTTGTCGTCTTGTTGTCGTCTGCCCAGTGTCTTTGTCATCATTCTCCCTCTGCCTCTCCTTCTATCATCATCCCCTCTGCCATCTCCCTCTGTCATCTTCGCCCTTCTATCATCCTCACCTCTCTCCATCATCACCCCTCTCTATCATCACC
>Ga0247823_10004179_pt1 | contig 11607 bp, 11 predicted proteins | sample 13C_PalmiticAcid_2_FD_192426 | JGI IMG/M metagenome (GOLD analysis project Ga0247823, IMG submission 192426) | Soil microbial communities from agricultural site in Penn Yan, New York, United States - 13C_PalmiticAcid_Day30 | ecosystem: Environmental > Terrestrial > Soil > Agricultural land...
GTCGCGAACCAGAGCAAGGCAACCGTACCGCGCCGCAATGGTGGGCCAGGGCCCACTCTATGGGGGCGAGGCTACCGGATCGCCGGCGCGGTCCTTGCATCCCCAGTTGAGGATTGGCGTACCCGGGGGCAACACGCTTCGGAACATCGCTACGCGCTTGGCCTTGGGATTCACCACCACCGGCGCGCGTGCGGCCCTGAGCAGCGGAAGATCGGCGCTGCTGTCCGAATAGGCCACCGCGATCTCGCCATAGCCGCGTTCTTGCAGCATCCGGACTTTTTCTTCGTTGTGGCAATGGCGCCGTGCGCCCATCGCACCGAAGCGCGGACCGACCGCGGTGCCGATCACCGGCACGTCCTGGTGGGTGACGCAGGCCAGGATGGCTCGGGCCAGCTCAGGCGGCGCGCCGGTGGCGATGACCACGCGGTCGCCCGACGCCCGGTGTCCGCGCAGCACTTCCAAAGCGATCGGCAGCAGGCGCTGGCGGATTTCTACCTGGTGCGTGGCCACGTACAGGTCGATCATGGCATCGAAGCTGCGGCGTCCATGCAAACCGAATGTGCCGATCCAGACATAGCCGGTGATGCCGCGGCGCCTCGTCGGCAAGAACGCCACCATCGGTCCCAGCAGTGGCGTCGCCAGCAGCGCGGCCAGCATCCGCAACGGGTTGCGCTTCACCAGCCAGCCCAGCACGTGGCTGAAGGAATCGCCGTCGTACAGGGTGTGGTCGAAGTCGAAAACCACTACCGGCGCTTCGTCGCGCGGCGTCGGAAATCTCTGTGCAGCTTCACTCATACGGGAAGAATAACTGACGCAACGCCTCGCCCGGTTCATCGGCGCGCATGAAAGTCTCGCCGACCAGGAATGCGTGCACGCCGGCCGCGCGCATCCGGGCGATATCGTCGGCTACGACTATTCCGCTCTCGGTGACCAGCAGGCGGTCCTTGGGCACCGCATCCTTCATCGCCAGCGTATTGTCCAGCGACACTTCGAAGGTGCGCAGGTTGCGGTTGTTGATGCCGATCAGCGGCACCGGCACCTGCAGCGCGCGTTCCAGTTCGTCTATGTCGTGCACTTCCACCAACACGTCCATCTCCAGCTGCATGGCTAGGCCGGAAAGGTCGACCAGCTGGCCATCGTCCAGCGCGGCGACGATCAGCAGAATGCAGTCGGCGCCCAGCGCGCGCGCTTCGTACACCTGGTAGGGATCGATGGTGAAATCCTTGCGCAGCACCGGCAGGGTGCAGGCGTCGCGCGCCTGCTGCAGGTAGGCATCGGCGCCCTGGAAGAAATCCACGTCGGTCAGGACCGACAGGCAGGCCGCGCCGCCGAACTCGTAGCTCATGGCGATCTCGCCCGGACGAAAATCCTGCCGGATCACGCCCTTGGACGGGCTGGCCTTCTTGATCTCGGCGATCACCGCTGCGTCGCCGGTGACGATACGCTCGTGCAGGGCATCGGCGAAACCGCGTACGGGCGAAGCGTCGTTCGCGCGCGCGATCACTTCGACCAGCGGCGCACGGGCGCTGCGTTCGGCGATTTCTTCGGCCTTGCGGGCGAGGATGGTGTTGAGGATGTCGCTCATTGGGGCCTTGTGAGGTGGCTTTGCAGCCCATTCGTGCGGAATTCTAAGTTATTCAGACGATTCGCCCTACAAACCCGTTCGTGGTGAGCCTGTCGAACCACGCTCTTTGCGATTTGTTCAAATATTGACAACCCGTTTTCGTGGCGAAAAGCGTGGTTCGACAGGCTCACCACGAACGGATCAAGGAATTCCGGCCTATTTTCTATCCCAACCGTAGGCACGCTCTACCTTGGCGACACGCAACTCGAAATGGTCGTACCAGTCGCTGCGCCCGCGCTCGCGCGCGGCGGTGTGCTCGGCATGCCGACGCCAGGCCAGGATGGATTCCTCGCTTTCCCAGTAAGCCACGGTGATGCCGAAACCGTCGGCGCCGCGCGTGGACTCCACGCCAAGGAAGCCAGGCTGCTCTTGTGCCAGCTCAACCATGCGCTGTGCGGTGCTGCCGTAGCCTTCTTCGTCATGCGCATTGCGCTGCGAGGAGAAGATCACCGCGTAGTACGGTGGCTTGGGAAGTTGTGCGAACCCATCATTCATATGCATATCTCTCAGTCGTCATTCCCGCGAAGGCGGGAACCCAGCGACTTTGCTTTTGCGGTTAAAAGTTAATCGGGAAAGACGAAAGTCGCTGGGTTCCCACCTTCGCGGGAATGACGATCTGAAGAATTGCGTCTGTACCTTATTCACTGAACCAGTCTCCTGGTCGTCGCCACGAACTCCTCCAGCTTGGCCAGCGCCGCACCGGTGGTGATGACCTCGCGCGACATCTCGATCCCCGCTTCGATGGAGTCGGCGACGCCGGCGACGTACAGCGCAGCGCCTGCGTTCAACACTACGATTTCACGTGCGGGGCCGGGCCGGTTGTCCAGCACGCCGAGCAGCATCGTCTTCGATTCCGCCGCATCGGCCACGCGCAGATTGCGGCTGGCCGACATGGCGATGCCGAAATCCTCCGGATGCAGTTCGTACTCGGTGACCACGCCGTTGCGCAATTCGCCGACCAGGGTGGCCGCGCCCAGGGACAGCTCGTCCATGCCGTCGCGACCCCACACCACCAGCGCGCGTTCGGCACCGAGTTCGTGCAGCGCGCGCGCCTGGATGCCGACCAGATCGGGGTGGAACACGCCCATCAGGATATTCGGCGCGCCGGCCGGATTGGTAAGCGGACCCAGGATGTTGAAGATGGTGCGCACGCCCATTTCGCGGCGAACCGGAGCGACCACTTTCATCGCCGGGTGGTGCACCGGCGCGAACATGAAGCCGATGCCGGTGCTGGCGATGGACTGGGCGACCTGTTCCGGCTCCAGCTCGATCGATGCGCCCAACGCTTCCAGCACGTCGGCGCTGCCGGACTTGGATGACACGCTGCGGTTGCCGTGCTTGGCCACTTTCGCGCCCGCCGCCGCCGCAACGAACATCGAGGCAGTGGAGATGTTGAAGGTGTGCGAGCCATCGCCGCCGGTGCCGACGATGTCCACCAGGCGCGACTTGTCCGGCACCTCCACCGTGCGCGAGAACTCGCGCATCACCGTGGCCGCGCCGGCGATCTCGCCGATGGTCTCCTTCTTCACCCGCAGCCCGGTGAGGATGGCCGCGGTCATGACCGGCGAGACTTCGCCGCGCATGATCAGGCGGAACAGGTCCACCATCTCGTCGTGGAAGATCTCGCGATGCTCGATGGTGCGTTGCAGGGCTTCTTGTGGGGTAAGGGGCATGGCTTGGCGCTCTTGTTCGGGAAACCGGAACTCCGGCTTTCGCTTTTGCCGTCATCCCAGCGAAAGCTGGGATCCATCTTGATCTTAGAGGTCAACGCGCACATCAAAATGGATTCCAGCTTTCGCTGGAATGACGACACTGTTGTTTATTGTTCCAGGAAGTTCTTCAGCAGCGCATGTCCATGCTCAGTCAGGATGGACTCCGGATGGAACTGCACGCCCTGCACCGGGAACTGCTTGTGGCGCAAGCCCATGATTTCCTCGAACGAGCCATCTTCCAGCTCGGTCCAGGCGGTGATCTCCAGGCTGTCGGGCAGCGTGCCGCGATCCACCACCAGCGAATGGTAGCGCGTGGCTTCATAGGCGTCGGGCAGGTGGGCGAACACGCCCTTGCCTTCATGGCGGATACGCGAGGTCTTGCCGTGCATGATGGTCTTGGCGCGGATCACGTCGCCGCCGTAGGCTTGGCCGATGCTCTGGTGGCCCAAACACACGCCCAGGATCGGCGTGCGCTGGCCCAGCCGTTCGATCAGTTCCAGCGACACGCCCGCTTCGTTGGGCGTGCACGGACCGGGCGAAATGACGATGCGCTCGGGGGCGAGCTTTTCGATCTCGTCCACCGTCAGCGCATCGTTGCGCACCACCTTGACCTCGGCCCCCAGCGATTGCAGGTATTGCACCAGGTTGTAGGTGAAGCTGTCGTAGTTGTCGATCATCAGGAGCATCGTTGTTTCCTGCATCGGCTTCTTTGGGGCGGTGAAACCAGAAGGAACGCCAACCGCCGGGCATATAGCGCACGGGAACGCCTCATGGGATACCTTCCGGCACCGGCAACCCGATCTTGGCCAGATCTTCCCGATGGACCTCCGCCATGCGCTCGCCCAAGTGCCTGGCAAAGCTTCTGGAAAGATGGTGCTGATCATATGAAGCCGGCTCTCCGTCAACATAGGTCAGGCACATGTCCAGCCTGTCTCCGCCGCAAAGCAACCGGTATTTGCTGATGTACAGGTAGTCGAGCGACTTCACCTGCGGTACGGGTGAGTTCTCCCTTTCGCCCGGGTTATGGTAGTTCACGAACTCTTGCCGCCGACAAGCTTCATATGTTCGATATCTGTTGTACAAGGACGCGCATTCCACAGTCGTTTGCAAGTAGGAACCGATCGCAACAATCTTGATGGAAGGATTCCTTTTTTTTACGAGCTCCAGCACGGCCCACAGATCTCGGGCGACAGGATCGAATCCGTGGTGTGTGTTGTAGACGATCACACTGATGCCCTTGAGGAACCGGCCGCTGTTCAGCGTTTTGAAGCGCTGGTCGCAAGCCAAATCCGGCGTCGGGGACGAGAAGCGCGTCTTATCGAAAACGATCTCGCAGTTATTCACCGTGCCGAAGTTGATCAAGTTAACTCGCTCATCCTTTCCATATATACGGTTGAAGGCGTTGAAGGCGTCGGGTTCGTGGGAATTTCCGAATAGCAGCACTTGTGAAGGCCGATCCCTAAAGCAACGAGTCTTGTCCTGCAGCACCTGGATATTGCATGCCGCGATAATATCCTCGAAACGTCTTGACTTGCCTGCATCGATCGCCGCAGCGCCCAGGGGCGCGAAGGCCTCGGCCTGGCTGGCGACGATGTTCCCCGCAGGTCGGGCAGTCGATTCCTTTGCGGTTACAGACTGAAGCAAAGAGCCAGGCGTGAAATACTGGTAACGCCAAATCATTCCATTGGAAAGGGCTACCACCACGCCCAATGCGCATATCCCGCCCGATACGGCCAGCACGTTTCGTATTATCTTGCTTGGTGCGCGCCTCGCGCCAGCGTGGCGGAATCTGGCTTCGACCAGATAGTGAAGGGCAACTGCGGTCGCCAGCGACAGCGAGGCCATCGCCATGAACCTGAAGACCCAGGCCGTCGCAGGCATGAACTGGCCGACGAAGATGACGATGGGCCAGTGGGTCAGGTAGAGCGAATAGCTGATTCTTCCGATCCAGGTGGACACCCCATTCGCGAGCAACGCCCTGCCAATCAGGGATCCACGCGCCATGATCACCAGGAGCGCGCCAGTGCAGGGCGCGATGGCGTTGACGTACGGAAAGACCATTCCTTCCTTCAAGCTGATGATCGAATAGACGATCAGGCCCAGCCCAAGCGCCATCATCAGTTCCTGCAGCATGCGCGACGGCGGCAGCTTGCCAACGACGAAGCAGCCGACCGCACCGATGGCGAACTCGAACACCCGGAAATGCGGCAGAAAAAAGAGATCGGAACCGTAACCGACATGCCGAATCGTGACGGCGAAATGGTTGGCGGCAAAACTTGCAACGCCCGCGACCACGATACTCCACAGCAGCCCCTTCCTCCCGAACTTCCGGAACGCCAGGTAGATGAAGGCCGGCCAGAACAGATAGAACTGCTCTTCTACGCTGAGCGACCAGGTATGCAGTAGTGGCTTGGTCTGGGACGCCGCGTCGAAGTAGCCGCTTTCCGACCAGAACAGCAGGTTCGACACGGACAACGCCGAGGCTACCAGCGATTTCCCGTAGGCGACCAGATCGGAGGGCGTCAGGCTCGCCAGCGCCATAATGGTGGTGGCCGCCAGGGTCGCTATCAGCGCCGGCAGGATGCGACGAATGCGGCGCGAATAAAAGTTACCGAAATCGAACCCGCCGGTCCCCACCACCTCATCGACGATGATCTTCGTGATCAGGTAACCACTGATGACGAAGAAGACATCGACGCCGACGTATCCTCCGTCCAATCCCGGGATCCCAAAGTGGAACAGCAGAACCGACATGACTGCGACACATCGCAATCCGTCCACATGTGGCATATAGCCAGAGCTTGGCGCTTTCATCCGGTCTTCATACTCCAGTAATTGCACTACGCGGCGCTGTAGCGGCCGCACCCCTTTCCAATCGCTTCCGCACAAGGTCCCCACTGCGGGGTCACAACCCCTTCGCCGCCTCAGCCACCGCCCTAAACAACGCCCTGCCCTTGTTCATCGTCTCATCCCACTCTTTCTCAGGGTCCGAGTCGTAGACGATCCCCGCCCCCGCCTGCACATGCAGCCGCCCGTCCTTGATCACCGCGGTGCGGATGGCGATTGCCGTATCCGCATCGCCGTGCCAGCCGATGTAGCCGATGCTGCCGGCATAGACGTTGCGCTTGATCGGCTCCAGCTCGCGGATCACTTCCAGCGCGCGGATCTTCGGCGCGCCGCTGACCGTGCCGGCCGGGAACGTGGCGCGCAACACGTCCGCATAGCTCAGGCCCGGCAGCAGCTTGCCGGTGACCTCGCTGACGATGTGCATGACGTGGCTGTAGCGCTCGATCACGAACTGCTCGCCCACCTGCACCGTGCCCGCTTCCGACACCCGGCCCGCATCGTTGCGGCCCAGATCGATCAGCATCAGGTGTTCGGCACGCTCCTTGGGATCGGCCAGCAGCTCGGCTTCCAGCGCCAGGTCTTCCGCATGCGTGTGCCCGCGCGGGCGAGTGCCGGCGATGGGACGCACGGTGACTTCGCCGTCTTCCAGGCGCACCAGAATCTCAGGTGAGGAACCGACCACCTGTACGTCGCCGACATCCAGGAAATACATGTACGGCGAGGGATTGAGCGCGCGCAGCGCCCGGTACACATCCACCGGGCGTGCATGGAACGGCACACTGAGGCGCTGCGACAGCACCACCTGGAAGATGTCGCCGGCGCGGATGTATTCCTTGGATTGCTCCACCGCGGCAATGAAGCCATCGCGGGTGAAACCGGAAACGAAATGGCTTTCGTCCAGCACGTTGCGGGTGATGGGCACCGGATACGAGCCGGGCTGGCGCAGCTTGGCGGTCAGCGCGTCCAGCCGCGATTGCGCGTTGTTCCATGCGTCTTCTTCGCGTGGGTCGGCATGCACGATCAGAAACAGGCGTCCCTTGAGGTTGTCGAAAACAGCCAGCTCTTCCGACAGCATCAGCAGGATTTCAGGTGTATCCAGTTCATCAGGCTTGTCGCCGCCGGCCAGGCGCGGCTCGATATAGCCGATGCACTCGAAGCCGAACCAGCCCACCAGCCCGCCGGTAAAACCGGGCAGGCCCTCCAGCTTGGGCACCGAATCTTCGGCACGCAGGGCTTCGACTTCGGCGAACGGATCGGCGACTTCGCGGCTTTCGACCACCTTGCCGTTATCGCGGATTTCCATGGCGTGGCCGCGGAAAGTGATCACGCGCTTGGCGGGCAGCCCGATGATGGAATAGCGGCCAAAGCGCTCACCGCCTTCCACCGACTCAAGCAGGTAGGTGTGCGGGGCGTCGGCGAGTTTCAGGTAGACCGAGAGCGGCGTGTCCAGGTCGGACAGCACTTCGCGCACCACCGGGATGCGGGTATGGCCTTGCTCAGCGTGCTGCTGGAATTGGGTGTGCGTGATCAAAACGGGTTTCCTTCCGGTTCTCGGTAGTCGGGCGAACGACGGCAACAGGCCACCATCGCCAACTGCGAGCGGAAGGAACGGCGCGGGAGAGCGTCTGCGGGATCACAGGGCTACTTTAACGTGAAAACACCTGCGAGCGCATCCGCAGGATGCGGCGAATCGGCCTATGCGGGGTCGTGTTTCGGGCTGCGGCAATAGTTACCCCAGCAACGGACTTCCGGCCGGCAGATGCATTCGCACTCGGCCGGGTACGCAATCGATACGGAAATGCCGCGACTCCACCGGTTCGCCATCCAGATTGAGGGTCAGCGGTTCGGGGCAGTCGATCTGTATCCAGGCAAGCCGGGCGCGCACCGCCACCCGCTCCAGCGCCGCATCTTTTCCATTGGCGACCAGCGTACCGACGGTGGCGGCGACCTCACCCGAAAGCTCGGGCACCACGGTCACGTCCAACAAGCCATCGTCGATCAGCGCATCCGGGCAAAGCGCCAGCCCACCGCCTGCCTGCCGTCCGTTGCCGATGCCCAGCGCAATCAGATCGCCCTGCCAGGCGAAATCCGGACCCTGCAGACGGGCCCGGATCGGCTGGATCGTCCCCAGCCGGGAAATGCCGGTCACCAGATAGGCCAGCCCGCCGAACATCTTCTTCAAGCCCTCGTCGGTTTCCACGGTGACCTGAGTACCGAACCCGCCGCTGGCCAGATTGGCGCACCAATGGACTTGGCCGTCGTCGGCCACCAGCTTGATCAGGTCCATGGCCACGGCCTGCGAGCCGGCGACCAGCTCAAGCGCCTGCAACGGCTCCAACGGAATGCCCGCGGCATTGGCGAAATCGTTGGCGGTGCCCAGCGGCACCAGGCCGAGCATGGGCAGCCGGGCGGCGGTCTCGTCGCGATGCGCCAGGGTAGTGGCGACCTCGCTCAGGGTACCGTCGCCACCAGCGGCGATGAGAGTGTCGGCGCCGTCGGCGATGGCTTCGGATACGTAACGCTCGGCGTCGCCGGCCTCCCAGGTCACCCGCACATCCAGGGCGATGCCCCGGCCGCGTAGCGTAGAAACCGCATCGCGCAGGGCGTCGTCGCCGGCGGATTTTCCGTTGAGGATCAGACGCCAGCGCGGAGACGGCATGCCAAGGCTTTAGCGTGAAAGGAGTCGCAGGCTAGCAGCGGCGATGCCGATGCAGGTGAATTTCACGCAATTGTCATCAAAGACCCGGAGTATGGAAGTCCATAGCAGGGAAGACGGGCGGAGGCAGGATAAGCCTCCAATTAATCCCCAAGGGCGTTCGCGAAAGCGAGCGCCCTTATTTTTTGGCTGCGGCCACGGCGTCGCGCATGTCTGCAATCACCCGCCGGTAGTCCGGCGCATTGAAGATGGCCGAACCGGCTACGAAGGTATCGGCGCCGGCGGCCGCGATTTCGCCGATGTTGTCGGCCTTCACTCCGCCGTCGATCTCCAAACGGATGGCCTTGCCGGTCTCATCGATTTTTTTCCGTACCGCGCGCAGTTTGTCCAACGCCGAGGGAATGAAGGCCTGCCCTCCGAATCCGGGATTGACCGACATCAGCAGCACCATGTCCAGGTCTTCCAGCACCCAGTCCAGCGCATCGACCGGCGTGGCCGGGTTCAGCACCAGTCCGGCCTTGCAGCCATGCGACTTGATCAGCTGGATGGTGCGGTGCACGTGGTTGCTGGCTTCCGGGTGGAAGCTGATCAGCGTGGCGCCGGCTTCGGCGAAATCGGGAACGATACGGTCCACCGGTTTCACCATCAGGTGCACGTCGATCGGCGCGGTCACCCCGTGCTTGCGCAGCGCGCTGCAGACCAGCGGGCCGATGGTCAGGTTGGGCACGTAGTGGTTGTCCATCACGTCGAAGTGCACCCAGTCGGCGCCGGCCTTCAGCACGTTGTCCACTTCCTCGCCCAGGCGGGCGAAATCGGCGGAGAGGATGGACGGGGCGATGATGCAGTCGGACATGGAGGCGGGTTCCGTTGGGGTTCCGATGAGGGGTCAGCGCTTGCGCAGCTTCTTGATGCGGTCGTAGGCGGCGTTGATCTCGCCGGCTTTCTTTTCCGCCTGCCGGCGCAGATCGTCCGCCGCGCCGGTCATCTTGTCGGGGTGGTATTGGGAAATCAGCCGGCGGTAGGCCTGGTCGATTTCCGCATCGCTGGCCTCGCTGGTCAGATTGAAGACGCGATAGGGGTTGTCGCGGCTCAGTTTGAACCAGTCCTGGTCGAAGGCATGGCCGATGATCAGGCCTATCAGCGCACCAAAGACGGGATTCGGGCGGAACAGCAAAGCGCCGGCGATCAGGCCCAGCAGTTTTCCGTACCAGCGGTTCATCGGCAGCCCTGTTCCCGTATTGCCTGCATTTTACGGCACGGCGGTGCCCGCGCGCCGTAAACTAGGCGGCCTGCTCCCTTCCATCCGGCGGACCCAGGCTCCATGCCCACTACCCTGCTTCAATCCGATCTGCCCGGCCTGACGCTGCGCCATCGCGGCAAGGTACGGGACGTCTTCGACCTGCCGCGCGAGCGCCTGCCGGCCGATGCGCCTTCTGGAGACTACTTGCTGATGGTCGCCACCGACCGCCTGAGCGCGTTCGACGTGGTGCTGCCCGACCCGATTCCCGGCAAGGGCGAGATGCTCTGCCAGATCTCCAATTTCTGGTTCGAGAAGACCGCCCACCTGCTGCCCAATCACCTGACCGGCATAGAAGTGGCCTCGGTGTTGCCCGAAGGCGTGGACGCTGCGCTGTACGCCAAACGCAGTGTGGTCACCAAGCGACTGAAGCCGGTGCCGGTGGAAGCCATCGCTCGCGGCTATCTGATCGGCAGCGGCTGGAAGGACTACCAGCGTACCGGCGCGGTCAGCGGCATTGCTCTTCCCGACGGCCTGCGCCAGGCCGAGAAACTGCCGGAACCCATTTTCACCCCATCGACCAAAGCCGCGGTCGGCGATCACGACGAGAACATCGATTTCGACACCATGGTCAAGGCGGTGGGCCCGGAGCTGGCCGAACGCGTGCGCGATGCGACCCTGCGCATCTACGCCTTCGCCGCCGACTACGCCGCCCAGCGCGGCATCCTGCTGGCAGACACCAAGTTCGAGTTCGGCACCGATGCCGACGGCCGGCTGTACGTGATGGACGAGATGCTGACGCCCGACTCCTCGCGCTACTGGCCCGCGGACGAATACGAAGTGGGCACCAGCCCGCCGAGCTACGACAAGCAGTTCGTGCGCGACTATCTGGAGACGCTGGACTGGGGCAAGACTGCGCCGGGGCCAAGGTTGCCGGCGGAAGTGATCGAACGCACGCGCGCGAAGTATGCCGAAGCGCTACAGAAGCTGGCGGGGATAGTGGTTGAGTAAAAGTATCTGGGCATTGCGTTGCCTGCTATGACATTCACGGAAGAAATGAAATAGTCATGCCGTCATTCCCGCGAAGGCGGGAACCCAGTGACTTTGCTTTCCACTGTTTCAAGTCACTGGGTCCCCGCCTTCGCGGGGATGACGATTCACTTTTCCGTGCCAGCCAACTTACCCATGCAGGAGCACTCGATGAAGATCGGCTACCTCTACCTGAGCATCGCCATCCTCGCCGAAGTCGTCGCCACCAGCGCATTGAAGTCTTCCGAAGGTTTCACCAGACCGCTGCCCAGCCTGGTCGTGGCGCTGGGTTACGGCGTGGCGTTCTACTTCCTGTCGCTGGTACTGAAGACGGTGCCGATGGGCGTGGCCTACGCCATCTGGTCGGGCGTGGGCATCGTGCTGATCGCCGGTATCGGCTGGTTGTGGATGAAGCAGCCGCTGGATGCCCCGGCCCTGCTGGGTATCGGCCTGATCGTGGCCGGCGTGGCGGTAATCCAGCTGTTTTCCAAATCTACGGCCC
>Ga0247823_10004180_pt1 | contig 11603 bp, 6 predicted proteins | sample 13C_PalmiticAcid_2_FD_192426 | JGI IMG/M metagenome (GOLD analysis project Ga0247823, IMG submission 192426) | Soil microbial communities from agricultural site in Penn Yan, New York, United States - 13C_PalmiticAcid_Day30 | ecosystem: Environmental > Terrestrial > Soil > Agricultural land...
CGTGGTCAGCGTGCCGACGCCGTTCGGCTGGCTGCCGATCGGCGACGCGGCCGGCGGGCTGTGCGGCGGGATGGTGTTTGCCTCGCTGGACCTGTACCTGTTCGGGCTGCCGCGGCCCGCCGCGCCAGAGCCGCCGGTGTTTCGGTACTTCTGCCGGCGGCTGCTGGCGAGCTGGAACTTCCCGTTCGGCGTCCTCAAGTACTACGTCTGGCAGTGCCGGCCCGGGGCGAGCCGGTTCATGGCCGGGGTGCGGTCGCTCGACGGCGTCTCCCGGCTGACGATCACCGAGGAGTGGCCGCGGGTTCGGGCGAGCCTGGACGCCGGGATGCCGGTGCCGCTCGGGCTGGTCCAGGCGCACTCCTTCAACCCCCGACGGCTGGTGCGGAACCATCAGGTGCTGGCGTACGGCTACGAACTGGACGAGGCGAAGGGTGAGGTGGTGCTGCGCGTGTACGACCCGAACCACCCCAACGACGACGCGACGACCCTGTCGCTGAGCCTGCTGGACCCGGACCGCGAGCGGATGGTGATTCACAGCGTCGAGGGGCCGACGGTGCGCGGGTTCTTCGCGACGGAGTACCGCCGGCCGGCGGACGCGCCGGCTCTGGGCGAGCGTGTATAGCTGTCCGGCCGCAGGCCGGACGGCTAACCCGGCTTTACCGCCCGGGTGGCCGCGAAGCACGGGATGTACTCCGACAGCCGCCACGACGGGCCGCCGTCCTCGTAGAACCCGGTCAGCACGAACCCCGCGTCCAGTTGCCCGCCGATCTGGTCGGCCAGCGTGTGCCCAAAGCACAGCGGCTCGCTCTTGTCCGTGTAGCGCCGCCGCTCGGCGTCGGTCAGGCTGGTCACGTCCGAGTACGGGATGCGGTGCCGGACCGTGAACTGGCCCCGCTCACTCGCCTGCTCGTCGAACAGGTACAGCACCGGGTTGGTGAAGCCGGTCAGCAGCACGCCGCCGGGCCGCAGCACCCGGAACGCCTCCCGCCACACCGGCCGCACGTCCGGGACGAAGCAGTTTGAACACGGGTGGACGATCAGCCCGAACCGGCCGTCCGGGAGCGCGGACAGGTCGGCCATGTCCCCCTCGACAGTGGCGACGGCCAGCCGGTCGCGCTCGGCGACGAGGCGATCCTGCGCGAGTTGTCGCGGGGAGTTGTCGAACACCGTGACCCGGGCGCCAGCGGCGGCGAGGACCGGCCCTTGCTGGCCGCCACCGGACGCCAGGCACAGCACCTCCAGCCCGGCCAGCGGCGGGAACCAGTCGCGCGGCACCGGCTTCGTCGGGGTGAGGATGATCTCCCACTCCCCACGGCGGGCCGCGGCGATTACCTCCGGGCCGACCGGCACCGTCCACTGGTTGCCGGTCGCGACGCTGTGGTCCCAGGCGGTGCGGTTGTAGTCGCGGATGTTCACGACGGGATCCTCCGTGGCGAACGGCTCCGGCTGATCCAGGCCGATCTCGCGGCCCTTGATGAGTTCCAGCACCGCCAGGAATAGCCCGATCAGCCGGGCCTTGTGGTACGGCGGGTCGAACAGGTCACGGAACGCCAGCCGTCCGGCCGCCCGCACTCGCTCGCGGACCTGCTCCTCGTAGACGTGCTGCGGGGTGTCGTCCACTACCACCGCGGTCGGCTGAAGCGCCTGCGTCTCGCGCATCAGGCGCGCGAAGGCGCTCACGAGATCCCACAACTCGACCGGCCGCACCGGCTGGACCCCCGGCCGCGCCGGCTCCTCGGGCGCCACCCGCGCCAGCCGGGCGCTCTGCTTCTCGGCCCGCTCCTCCAGCGCCGCGGCCGCGTCCTTGAACCGCCGGTACTCCAGCAACTGCTTGACCAGCTCGCGGCGGGGGTCCGGTTCATCCTCCTCGCCCGGCTCCGGCTCGGTCGGCAGCAGCGACCGGGCCTTGATCTCCATGAGCGTCGCGGCCATCACCAGGAAGTCGCCGGCCAGCTCGACGTCTACCTCGCGGACGGCGGCCAGGAATTCGAGGAACTGGTCGGCGAGCTTCGCCACGGGCACGTCGAGGACGTCCACCTCGTTGCGCTTGACCAGGTATAGCAGCAGGTCGAGCGGCCCGTGGAACGTGTCGAGCGCGACGAGGTAATTCACAGGAGTGGTCAGTGGTCAGAGAAGAAGTCGAGCCGGTTTCACGACCCTGAGCGGGGGGCGTAAGCCCCCTGAGTTCGCGAGCACTCAGGGGGCTTACGCCCCCCGCTCAGAAGGTTCCTGAACCAGGCTCCAGAGAAATACCAGAAGCGGTACGCCGGCCGCAACCCGACTGTCCCGCTTCGGTGATTGCTCTGCTCTGGCCACTGACCACTGGCCACTGCTACGAGTCCACGTCGGTCCAGCGGGTGATGTCGGTGCGGGCGTGCGGGGTGGCTTGCTGGGTGTCCTCCGGGGCGGCGCGGTAGGCGGCGGCCCAGGCCGGGCCGAGCTGCGGCACCGCGGCCAGCGGCACCCGCGGGTACTCACGATATAGTAGCACCTCGTCCCGGGCGTCGGCCTGGACCGCGGTCCGGGGCGCCGCCGCGGCGGCCGCGTGGCGCGCCGGACCGTCGGGGCTGGCCAGCACCGCCACCTCGTCCTTCGCCCACGGGCCGCCGACCAGATCCGGGGCCGCCCCGGCGAGCGCTTGCGCCAGTCCGTTCGTCTTGTACTGGCGGGCCAGCATCGACCCGAGGTCTGCCTCGCCGACCCGGCCGTCCAGGTACGACCGGGCCGCCTCGCGGATCAGCGACAGCACCCCGTCGAGCCCCTCGGTCGAGTTCAGGCACGCCTGATAGAGCCCGCCGAAGGACCGCTCCAGCTCCTCCTGGACCCGGACGTCCAGCGCCACCAGGTCCTCGTCGGTCAGCGACCGCAGGAACGCCTGGGCGGCGTCCTCAGGGGTCGCGCAGCCGGCCGGCAGCAATTCACCCGGGGCTGCGGGCGCGGCCGGCGTGTCCGCCTCCGCCTGGAGTTTGGGCCGGCAACCCTCCGCCCGCACCCGGCAGCCCGACACCTCGGTCAGCAGGTCTGCCAGACGGTCCCGCACCTTCCGGTAGGCGCGGATCGCCCCGTGGGCGAGCACCGCCTTGTACTGCCCGGACGGGTAGCGGGCGATCGCGTCGGCGAACTCGGACGCGGTCAGCTTGCGGCCGCCGCGCTGGTAGCCGGCGTGGGCGGCGAGCAGGTCGAACGCTGTCCCGGCCTGCGTCTCCAGTTCGGCCGCCTGCTGCTCGAACCGCAGCCGGGCGCGGTCCACCAGCGCCAGCACCTGGCGGGTCGCCTCCTCGGTCCCGGCCAGCCGGAACAGCGGCGTCTCGATCAGCGCCGGCAAAAGCGCGGTCAGGTCGGCCAGCACCTCGGCCGCAGCGCGGTCGGCCGCCGCCTTGATCGCCTCCTCGACCGGCGTGAACGGCCGCAGCGGGCCGGCCGGCCGGCCCAGGAGCCGCTGCAACTGATCGAACACGACCTGGACCCGCTCCGGTTCCGGCGTGCGGGCCAGCCACCCCTTCTTCGAGGTCAGCGGGTCGGTGGCGGCGGCGACCACCTGTTCGACCCGCGCCCCGGCCGTGGCGTCGGCGGCGTCGGCCAGACGGACCGTCAGCCGGGCCGGGTCCAGTCCGAGCCGGGACCACTGCTCCGCCGCCCAGTTCGGGATCACCTCCCGCACCTGCCGCGGGTCCGGCGTGACCCAGTGGTTAATCAGCACCGGGGCGACCACCCGGGCCGCCCGGGCCACGACCTCGGCCCGCGGCCAGCCGACCCGGCTCACCCCGAACGTGCGGACCACACCGGGTGCCTCGCCGGGCGGGCGGGCCTCCTCCGCCAGCCGGCCGACCGGGGTGAACAGCTCCAGCCGCAGGAACTCGGCGGCCGCGGCCGTCGGGTCCGGCCCCGTCGCGTCAGGCTCGGCCGGCGGGTGCGCCGGACCTTCGTCCCGTGCCCAGACCCCGCTGCGGTGGACGCTCCCCGGGTTGCGGATCACCGACGAGCGGCCGACCGTCCCGGACATGCCGCGGGCGACCTGCGAGACGGGCACCGTCCCGGACGCCCGGACGGACAGGACTGTCGAGCCGCCCGGCGGCGGCCCCGACGGGTGCGGCAGGCCCGGCAGCATCACCACCTGCGTAAACGGCGGGCCGGGGTCGCGGACCGTCGCGGCCCGGTCGTCGAGGCTGGCGGTGTACGCGGTCTCCGTCCGGCTGAAGTGGTACAGTTCGGTCAGAGCGGCGTAGGTGTTCGCCTGGGCCTGCGGGGCCACCGCGCCGGCGGGGCCGTCCGGCGGCACCAACAGTACGCCGACCACGTCCGGGTCGTCGTACCCGAACCGCCGCAGTCGGTCCCGGACCGCGTAGGCCACGTCCACGAACATGCCGCTACCGGTCCCGCCGCCCAGCCCGGCCACGACGTAGACGCGCGGCCGGTTGGTCCGCACCTCCAGCCCGGTCGCCGCCTCCGCGTCGGCCAGCGCCTGCGGGTCGAGGCAGGCGTCCAGCTCCGCGTCGAGCCGCTGCATCAGCGTCCGGTAGTAGTCGCAGAACGCCAGCCGGCCGAACGCCCGCAGCCCCATCGTCTGCGGGTGGCGCGGCAGCCGGTAAAGCAACTGCGGGTCGAACCACCCTTCCAGCAGCGTCCGCCCGTTGAGCCGCGGCTTGAGGTAGTGGCCGGCGCGTTGCAGCCGGGCACAGAAGACGTCGTCCGGCTTCAGACCGGCCGCCGCGTCGGGGTCGGTGTCCACCGCCAGGGCGCGGACCAGCGGCAGCCGCTCCGGCGGGCCGAACCGGTCGGCTGCCAGCTTGCGGAACCGCGCCAGCACGCACTGGCCGGTGTACCCCAGTCCGATCACCACGGCCGGCCGCAGCGACCCGGGGCCGGTCTGCTCCGGCGGGGCCTGCCGTCTCGGCGGCGGCGAGGTCTCGGCCATCGCCCGCAGGTCCGTGGTCGGGTCGGGGATTGGCTCGCGTAGCGCCGAGCCGCCTGGCGGCTCACGCAGCACAGATCCGCCCTGGGGCGACGGCTCGATCAGGGACGATCCGCCCGGCACCGCTGCCCACACGGGCTGTTGCATCCCGGTCCGCAGCGCGTGGACCATGGCCGTGATGGTCGGGAAGCGATCCTCGGCCTTCTTGGCCAGTGCGCGCGTCAGGGCCGGCCGGTCCGCGGCCGGCGACGGGTTGAGGTTCGGCGGCATCTGTAGGTGCTGCAACAGGAGTTGCTGCATGGTGGTGCCGTCGAACGGCCGATCGCCGGTCAGCAGTTCCTGGTAGACGCAGGCGAGGCTGTACTGGTCGCAGTACCGCGACACGAACCCGTCGAACGTCTCCGGGGCCGCGTACACTGGCGTGATCCCGCCCGTGACGGACGCGACCATCCCGACCAGGTCCTTGACCTGGCCGAAGTCGGCCACCTTGACGTGGTTGTACAGCAGGAACAGGTTCTGCGGTTTGATGTCCAGGTGCTGGAGCTGGAACTGGTCGTTCATCAGGTCCAGCACCTCGGCCGACTCGGCCATGTACTGGAGCAGCTCGTCGCGGGGGATGCCGGGCAGGCCCTTGCGGCGGCACTCGCGGAACCGGTCCCACAGGTTGCAGTCGGCCAGCTCCATCACGATCATGAGCCGGCCGTCCACGATGTCGTAGCGATCCAGGGCCAGCAGGTACGGGTGGCGGACCGCCTGGACGCGCTTGAGGGACTTGAGTTCCTGCTCGGCGAAGCGGAAGGCGTCGGTCTCGCGGTTGCGCAGGTCGCCGTGGATGAGCTTGATGGCCTTGAAGATGCCACCCGGGGCCTCGGCCTTCCACACCTCGCCGAACCCGCCGCTGCCGAGCCGCTCGATGAGGCGATACCCGGTGATCGGCTCGGCCTTGCTCTCGAATCGGACGGCCATGACAACCCCTGCGGGGTAAATCCCAATATCCAAATCCCAAATCCCAAATCGACCCAGCCGCCGGCACCTCGTCCCAGTCTCTTAATTTGGGATTTGGTGCTTGGGATTTGGGATTTACCCGGTCCACGGGACGTCGGTCCGGGTGTGCGGCCTATGGTCGGCGGCGAGCTGGGCGTCGTAGGCCTCGCGGGCGAGCGCGGCCATCTGCGGCAGGGCGGTCAACTCGACCCGCGCCGGCTCGCGGCAGACCAGCACGTCGTCGGCCAGCGGGGCGGGGACGAACGCGACCCCCGGGCAAGCCTCGTGCGCCAGCTCGCGGAGTCGGTCCCCCGCCGGGCCGGGCGGGGCGGCCAGCAGGACCGTCTCGGACGCCTCGGGTCCGACCGCCAGCCCGGGGGCGGCACCGGCGTACGCTTCGGCCAGCAGCTTGACCGCCTCCGGGCCGTCCCCGCGCCAGCGCAGGATCATCGTCGCCGGGTCGGTCCGTTCCATCCGCTCGTCCAGGAACGCGCGGCTCCGGGCGGTCAGCAACTCCAGGAACGCATCGGTCTTGTCCGGCTTCAGGCAGACGGCGGCGATACCGCGAAACTTCTTGGCCGCGTCCTTCTGGAACGCCTGGTCGAACGCCAGGATTTCCTCCGGGTGCAGCGAGGCGAGGAACTGGTCGGCGGCGTCGTCGAGGGTCTGACAGCCATCGGGCAGGACCATCCGCCCCGGCACGCTGCCGGGGTCGGCGCCCGGCAGCGTGCCGAGGGTCTGGCTCATCTCACCCAGCCGGGTCCGGCAGAAGCCGACGTCCCGCAGGTACTCGGGCACGTTCGCCAGCAGGGTGCGGTAAGCGGAATGTACGGCGTCCAGCTCGGACAGCCGCAGGCGCTTCAGTGGGTAGACCCGCAGCGCCTCGATCAGCCCGCCGGGGATGGCCGACTTGAAGACGTTCAGCGCCCCCAGGGCGGACGGCGAGCCGACCCCGCCAATCATCTGGAACAGCCGCCCGTACAGCTCGCGGACGTCGCGGGCCATGTCGCGGCGGATTCGGTCCAGGTCGGCCATCGCGGCGCGGAGCCGGTCGCAGATCTGGGCCAGCGCCTCCTCGGCGCCGGCCAGCCGGTACTGCGGTTGCTCGATGAACGAGACGGCCATCGTCGCCAGGCTCTTCTCGACTTCGGTGACCAGCTTCTTCTCCGTCTCCCGGATGGTCGCGTCCAGCGTCCCCGGGGCCTCCATCTCGACATCCGGCTTGCCGACCAGCTTCAGGATCTGGTCGAACACCGAGCAGACGGCCGACGCGACGGTCCGCGACGACCCGGGGGTGCGGGTCCGCAGCCCGTCCACGAGGGCGTCGAAGACGGCCGCCGGCTCCTCCCGCAGCACCTGCCGGACGGTCTGCTCGAACCGGGCCGCGACGGCCGGCGGATCGAGTTCCTGCTTGGCCCAAAGCGCCGTCAGCCACTCCCCGATCGGCCCCTTGAGGTGGTCGGACTCCCGGACCGCCCACCGCTGCAACAGCCGCTGGTTGAACCGCCGGGTGGCGGTGGCGAGCAACTCGACCCGCGGCCAGGTCAGCCGGAACAGCCCGACCGGCTGGGCGATGGCGGCGGCCCGGCCGGCGGTCGCGGCTCGCGCCTCGTCGGCCGTCCGACCGACCGGGGTCAGCAACTCCAGGTACAGGGCCCGGGCGGCGAGCCCAAAGGCCCGGTTCTGGTCGCGCTCCTTGGGCGCCCGGGGCAACGGCACGACGGCACACCGGGCGAACGGTCCCTCGGTGTCCACGACCGGCGCTTCGTTGGCGTCGAACCGGGCCTGGTAGAGGTTGCCGGCCGTGAAGTAATGGACCTCGGCCAGGGCGGCGTAGGTGTTGGCCAGAGCCGCCGACTTCGGAGCCGACTTGTCGGCCGGTGGCACCAGCAACACCCCGACCGCCTCCGGCTTGCGGTAGCCGACGCCGCGCAGCTCGTGCTTGAGGACGTAGGCCAGGTCGAGTGCCATCCCGGACCCGGTCCCGCCGGCCAGCCCGGCCAGCACGTACGCCCGGGCCCGATTGGTCCGCACCCCCAGTCCGGTCTCCTCGGCGGCGCGGTCCAGCGGGTCGTCGGACAGGAACGTCTCGATCTCCTGGCGGATGCGCTGGGCGATCATCCGGTAGTGGTCGCACAGGGCCAGCCGGCCGAACGCCCGCACTCCGCCGGTCGGGCCGGGGTCGCGCGGCAGCCGGTAGAGCAGGCCCGACGGCATCCAGGACTCGACGTTGGGGATGGGGCTGGCTTGCAGGTAGTGAGCCGGGCGGTTGAGCCGGGCCAGGACGACCTCGCGGGCCGGCAGCGCGTCCGGCCCCTGGGAGGCGGCAGCAACGGCGGCCGGGTCGGTGTCCAGGTACAGGCACCGCACCGACGGCACCGCGTCCGGACTGCCGTACCGGTCGCGGACCAGTTGGCGGAACCGGCGGAGCACCGCCAGCCCGGTCTGGCCGACGGCCACCACCAGGGCGGGGAACAACACACCGTCGCCGGTCTTCTCCGGCGGGGCGATACCCAGTGTGCTCATTCGCCCGGTCTGGAAGATCTGCGGACGCTGAAGGGTGTGGGCCGGGGCCACGCCGCCGGACGCCGCCTGCGGCGTGACCAGCCGCGGGGTGACCAGCGGACGGGGTGTGCTGGCGACCCCGCCGGACCCGCCCGGCAGAGGGTACTGAATGACGCCGGACCCGATCTTCGGCGCGGCCCGGCGTGGGACGGGAGGCGGGCTGTGCGGCAGCGGGGTGTCGGACCGGGCGCGGGCCAGGTCGATGTACCCACTTCCGTTGCTACCCACGCCGCTTGCGCTGCGGAGCGCCCGCACCATGTCCGCGCAGGTCGGCCACCTGTCGCCCGCCTCCTTGTTCAGCGAGCGGCCGATGATCCAACGGTCCGACTCGGGCAGCGGACCCAGTTCGGGCGGGGCGTTGAGGTGTTGCAGCAGTAGTTGCTTGGTGTTCGACCCGTTGAACGGCCGGGTGCCGGTGAGCATCTCCTGGTAGACGATGCCGAAACTGTACTGGTCGCAGTACCGCGACACGATCCCGCCGAACGTCTCCGGGGCCGCATACACCGGCGTGATCCCGCCGGTGACGGTGGCCTGCTCCTTCTCCATCAGCTTGGCCAGGCCGAAGTCCGCCACCTTGACATGGTTGTGGACCAGGAAGATGTTCTGCGGCTTGACGTCCAGGTGCTGGATCTGGTGATGGTGGTTCATCAGATCCAGCGCCTCGGCCGTCTCCTCCATGTAGTTGAGTAGCTCGTCGCGCGGGATGCCGGGCAGCCCCTGGGAGCGGCACTCGCGGAACCGGTCCCACAGGTTGCGGTCGGCCAGCTCCATCACGATAATGAGCTGGCCGTCGATGACGTCGAACCGCTCCAGCGACAGGATGTACGGGTGACGGATCGTCTTGACGCGGTGGAGCGCCTTCTGCTCCTGCTCGGCCGGCCGGCCCTCATCTTCCTCGGCCGAGTTCAGGTCGCCGTAGACGAACTTCACCGCCTTGTGCAGACCGCCGGGCGCCTCGACCTTCCAGACCTCGCCGAACCCGCCGCGGCCAATGCGGTCGATCAGCCGGTAACCCGACAGCGGGCTGGGGAGTTCTTCCTGACTGACCAGTCGGACCGGCATCGGCAACGCTTCCGGCGAGCGGACAGACCCGACCGCAGCCGGCGAACCGGCGCGGGCGGGGGTGGGACTTTGGCTCACCTACTCTTTAGCTCACAACCGACGTTTGGCAAAACCGTGGACTTCGCCCTGTTCCTCAAACTCGGTACGCCTCGGAAACGTTGCAGCGGAATTCGGCCTGGGGCCGAGGATTGCGACCGAGGCGCGGCAATCAGCGAATCAGAGACCTGGTTGCACGACCTTCTGAGCGGGGGCGTAAGCCCCCTGAGGATTGCCCTCTCAGGGGGCTTACGCTCCCCGCTCAGGGTCGGGAAACCAGGTCGAGAGTGGAGTGGGAACGCACCGAACCGACATGCCCGAGATGTGGTACGCACTATCCGTGAAGCAGCCGTGGGCGGCGTTGCTGGCTCATGGGGTCAAGTCGGTCGAGGTGCGGACCTGGCCGACGACCCGCCGCGGTCGGTTGCTGATCCACGCCGGCAAGGTGCCCGACGACCGGCCCGAGGCGTGGGCGTGGCTGACGACTCCGCAGTTGAAGGCGGCTGCCGAGTTGCGCGGAGGCGTGGTCGGCGTCGGCGAACTCACGGGCTGTGTCTCGTACCCCACCCGGACGGCGTTCGAGGCCGACCGCGGCCGGCACCTGAACCTCCCGGACTGGTTCGTCGAGGCGGGGCTGCACGGGTTCGCCTTCCGCGACCTGCGGCCGGTCGAGTTCTGGCCGTGCGCCGGCAACACGTTCTTCTTTCCGGTTGAGAGGTATCGACCCGCGCCGGTCAGTTCGGGTTGATAATGGTGCCGCGGTTTCGGACACTTGCACCGTGACATCACCCACCAAGAAGCGCGGACCCATGCCAACAGGCGTACGGACCCGCACCGGGCTGCTGGTCAGCGTCCGGTCGGCGGAAGAGGCGGCCACGGCGCTTGACGCCGGGGCCGACCTGATCGACGTGAAGGACCCGACGAAGGGCCCGCTGGGGATGGCCCATCACGAGACGGTCGCGGCTGTCATCGAGGCAGTCGGCGGCGAGGTGCCGGTCAGCGCCGCGCTGGGCGAGTGGTCGCCGAACGTTTTGACCGCGGCCCACTGGCACCTGGAGTTGCCGCTGACGTACGTCAAGTGGGGCCTGGCTGGGTACAAGGGCAACGCGGCGTGGGGCGAAGAACTGTTGGAGACACGGCGGCAGGTGCCGGCCGGGCCGGAGGTGGTGGCGGTCGCCTACGCCGACTGGGAGAAGGCCGGCACGGTGCCGCCGGCCGAGGTGGCGCGGTTCGCGAAGCGGTTCCGCTACCGGGCGTTCCTGCTGGACACGTTCTCGAAGGACGGCAAGACGCTGCTGGACTGGATGACGCCCGCCGAGGTGGCCGAACTGGTGGCGGGCCTGAAGCGAGGCGGCGTCCAGGTGGCGGTCGGCGGCTCCTTGAAGCTGGAGCAGATCAAGCAGCTCAAGAACGTGGCCCCGGACTGGTTCGCGGTGCGCGGCGCGATCTGCGCCGGCGGCAAGCGAGACGGCGTCCTCGACCCGGTGCGCGTCAAGAAGTGGAAGGAGTCGGTGAAGTCTTAATGTAGTCCGCTCGCTCCGCGAGCGGTCTTCGCCGATCCGCTCGCGGAGCGAGCGGACTACATTACCCCACCCGCCACTCGTCGCCGGACCACAGTTCGACCGACCGCGCCCTGGTGCCGGTCAACTCGCCGCGGACCAGCGCCAGCGCCAGGATCGCACACCGTTGCACCGCCGGCGGCAAGTCCCGCTCCGCGACCGCCGCGAACAGCTCCTCGCACTGCCGCTGCCTGGTAGCGGAGTTGACGTCCACCTCCAGCGCCAGGTCGAGCCGGCCGGACTTCAGTGCGCAGACCACCGCGTCCCAGTACAGGCACGCCTTCTTCAGCCACGGCCACCCGGCTACCCGCGGTCGGGCCACGGCGAGCAACTCCTCCAGCCACGCGGTCAGGACCGCGTTGCGGCACCAGAAGCCGAACCCGTGGTACTCGACGAAGCTCGTCATGGGCGATCGAGGAGTGATCCCGAGTTACATCGATACCTTGTGTTTCTCCCCTCTCCCCTTGGGGGAGAGGGGCCGGGGG
>Ga0247823_10004181_pt1 | contig 11601 bp, 7 predicted proteins | sample 13C_PalmiticAcid_2_FD_192426 | JGI IMG/M metagenome (GOLD analysis project Ga0247823, IMG submission 192426) | Soil microbial communities from agricultural site in Penn Yan, New York, United States - 13C_PalmiticAcid_Day30 | ecosystem: Environmental > Terrestrial > Soil > Agricultural land...
AGCGGCGCCGCGGCGGCAACGACGACGTTCCGCGGATACGGCACCTCGGTGATCGCGACCCCGACCGTCATCGACAATGACCTGTTCCGGCTGCAGGTGGTGGCCGAACTGAGTTCACTCAACAACCAGGGGGCCGTGGCCGGCATCCCCGGATTGAACGTCAAACGGGTCCAGTCGCGTGTCGAACTGCGTGAAGGCCAGACGATCGTGCTGGGCGGCCTGTATGGCCGGACGCAGCGAGCCGACGTCACCCGTATCCCGTTCCTGGGCGAGCTGCCGGTGGTTGGCACCTGGCTGTTCAACTCGAAACGGGCGACCGAAGACGAGAACGAGCTGCTGATCGTCGTGACGCCCGAACTCGTGCGGGCTGTCGATTCGGATCAGCAGCCGCCGATGCCCGGTTTCCATGTGACCCACCCGGACTGCTACGACTTCTGGAAGTACAACCGGACGGAAGGTAATCCGGATCTGGGGCACTACCAGATGCTGCCGTACGGGCATGGCGAATCGTATGCCCAGGACGTCGGCTACAACGTGTTCAATCCGGCCCCGGCAGCTGGCGGCATGGCTCCGCAGTCGGGCTACCTCAACAACTACAACGCGCCGCCCGCCCACGGCGGGTACTCGTCCGGCCCGGCGGCGAATCCTGTGTTCGCTCCGACCAATATTCCTCCGCAGCCGACCATGGCTCCGGGACCTGGACCGGCTCCTCATCAGGCCGCTCCGACGCAGGCTCCCGGACCGCAAGCCGCCCCTGGACCGCAGGCCTACCGCGGGATGTCCCGCGGACCTGTGCAGCAGACCGGCGGTGTCCGCGGAGTGCCGCGGAACGGCGTTCGACCGAATTACCGCTGACGCGACCGGGTTTTAAGTCGCGATCCGGCCGTTCCTGATCCAGGAACGAGACTGAACCAGAGAAGAACTGTCTGGAGCTCTCAGGCGACGTGACGCCGCCGTGGAGCCTTCCCCTCGAGGTGCAGAATGTTGAAGCACTGGCGGACACTCGGATACGGCGCCATTCTGGGCGGCGTGATCGGGACGATCGGCTGCACGACGCTCGGACTCCCCTGCCATCACGACTCCTGCGGGTCGTGCTCGGCGCCGGCCGGCTGCGGCGACACCTGCGGGCCCGGCTGCCGGCCGGGATGCGGCCCTGGCAGTGGCCATGGCCAGGCTTGCGGCCCGGGCTGGCGCGATCGCGCCTGCCAGCAGTGCGGCGGGATTCGCGGACGGTTCTGCGGCTGGCTGCACCGGCCGTCGAACGCCATTCCGGACACCCTGCCGCTGGGGAAGGTGAGCGAAGCCTGGTACTACGAGATGGAGACGAACGCGGAAGCGGTCGACTTCGTCATCCACGACCTCGACTTCGTGGGCCAGACGACGGAGCTGACCAGCGACGGCAAGGATCACATCATGGAGATCGCGGCCCGGATGCGGGCGCAGCCGTTCCCGGTGATCGTCGAGCGGTTCCCGAACAACGCCGATCCGGAACTCGACCTGGCGCGGCGGAACCTCGTCGTGCAGATCCTGACGGACTTCGGCAATCCGGACGCTCAACAGCGGGTGATTGTCGCCCCGTCCTACACGCCGGGTTACACCTCGCGTCAGGCCCAGGGCACGTACTGGCGCCACACGATGCAATCCGGGAACAACGGAAACTTCGGAAACAACAACGGCATTGGCGGCGGTGGCGGCGGGTTCGGATTCTGAGACTGTTCGCCAGGGCAGAAAGTCACCACCGGGAGCGATGACCTGTCATTGCCCCCGGTTTTCGTATGTGGCCGGCGGCAGCTGAAGTGGCCATGCTGGTAGTGCTTCTGAGCAGTGGCCCTTTTCCGGCGGGAGCTGTTCGAAAAATTCCGCACGGGCTGGAAGCCCGTGCCACGTTGTTTGTGCAGACACAATTACAGGTGGTTCGGCCTGGCGACAGCCAGGGAGCGGCGGTCGAATTGGAGGGCCGCATCGACGGCAGTGGCCAGCGCCGCATAGGCCGTCTGGCGGGGAGAACCGTCGAGCGGGATCGGCGGCAGTGCAGATTTCAGCGCCGTGACGATGACGGGATCCGCCGCGCGCGACTGGCAGACTTCCGGCGCCGGCCAGAGTTCCACCAGGTCCGGGCGGTTCTCACGATCGAACTGTAGCGCACGGGTTGAGGAGGTCGACGGGAAGACGCTTAGCAAAACATCGTTCCAGCGTTCGCAGAGCCGGCGATGCTTGTCGAGTTCCCGGAGCGAAGGCCGGTCGAGCGACGAGTTGATCACGGTCAGCAACAGTCGACGACGCTGCTGGAGCAGCATGCGGGTGAAAAGTCCGGAGGCCTGCTGCGTCCTGAGCGGCTGGCGGCTGTTGTCGATGCTGGTCGACATGAGCGCCGCCCATGTGCGAAGCAGCACATCGACGGAGAGCATCTCCTCGAGCAGCCCATAGAGCGCTCCGTCGTGGCGGCGGCGTGACATCAGGGCCAGGTCACCCCGCCAGCTTTGCTCGACGTCGTCAATGGCCACCAGGGCCTTGAGCTGGGCGCCCCGCTCCATCACGACTGCCGCCGCCGTGCTCCGCACACGGATGGCGAGGGCGGAAGCGAGGCCTGCGAGGTCCAGACTGGTCACACACGACTCCCGGCGAGAGGCATTCATGAGAACGCCCTCCCCTCCGCAGTCAGTCGCGGACATCAGGCCGTTCGAGGCAATGACGTCCGTCGCAAACGCGGTGCCGCGACAAACTGCCAGGCGGCGCCCTGCGCGGGAGGCCATGAAACACGGGGAAACCTGCGAGTCCGCGAGAAGTCGACCCGGGGGGCGTGTTGCGGATTGTCAACGTGTCGGCAGGCCGCGTCGCCAACGGGAGTCCTGCTCGAGGACTGGCTCACATGATACGTCCATCGTGAAGCGCGGACGCAACGAGAATTCGATCCGCTCCGGACTCGACAGCGGTCCGGACATCGGCTTCCGAGCGGATCCCCCCACCGGTGATCAGTTCGAGCCAGGGCCACCGCGAACGAATCTCGCGGCAGAGCGGAAGCGTGGGACAGCCCTGCCCGGTTCCGACGGCGGCGAGGTCGAGGACGATCAGACTTCGAATGCCGGCCTCGATGGCGATGGCCGCCACTTCGACCGGGGACGCCGGCCAGTCCGGCGTCGCGATGGGAAGGCCGTGCATCAGGTCGAGGCTGAAGACGAGTCGGTCGCGGTCGACGCCTGCAATGACGGCGGCGAACTGGTCACGTGTTCCGATCGATTCGAGGCCAATGACTGGCCGAATGCCCGGGACGGCCAGCAATCGCGCGAGATCTTCGGGGGATCGGATTCCGGCATCGATTTCCAGCTCGAAGCCATACGCCTGAACGCGAGTTAAGTCGCCCAGTCGCGATTGGCGATCGCAGATGGCATCGAGATCGGCGATGTAACACCGGGTGAAGCCGAAGGTGCGGGCCAGGACGAGCATTATGTTGCCGGGGTCCGTCGAGTCGGTCAGTCTCGAAACGATTGGCCGGTACTCATCCCGCCGGCCGGCAATGCCGCGGACGACCTGGCCTCCCTTCACATCCAGGACTGGGAGAATCCTGCCCTGCAGATCCTCATTCATGGCGGGGCTCCAGGGTCGTCAGCAAACGCTGGTAGTCTTCGGGCGTGTCGAGATCCCAGAGGACGGATGGGTCCTGCACCGGATGTCGTACGACTTCCACCCCCGGGAACCGCTTGAGCGCGTTGAGTCCCTCTGTCGCGGGAAGCTCGCGAACACGACTGGCGAGTGACCAGGGAATGAGAACGGGGTGCCCGTTGCGATCGTAGTGCGTGGGAAGGTGCATCGCCTGCGGTCGCTCCTGGAACGCCCGGACCAGCATGTCGACGACGTTCCGCCGGATGACGGGATGGTCGGCCGGACAGAGCAGCCATCCGTCGTCGTCCGTCGGCCGACAGGTTCGCGAGACGTGATCGAGCAGCAACTGGACGCTGTCCCGCATTTCGGGCGGGTCGGTCTGGGCCTCCACGACATGGACTTCCGGGTGGATGGCCAGCGCCTGTCGCAGTTCGAGGTCATCGCTGCGGCGCAGGAGGAACACTTCGTCGGCCGCGTGGGTCAACGCCGTGACGAGGTGATCGATGACTGGCCGGCCGCCCACGGCGAGGAGGAGCTTGTGTGTGCGCATCCGTCGACTTCGGCCCGCGGCGGGGATCAATGCGAAGATTCTCATTGAGCACCGTGCTGGGCGAGCATCCACGAATTCAGTCGCTGGCAACGTTTGAACCGGCGGCTCACTCTTCCGGCGGCGCCGAGGTTATTCGCCGGCGGAAAGGAACCGGAAGCCCTGGGCGCCAAGGCTGTCCACGAGGTCGCGGCGGAGATCGGGCGAGCAGGTGACGTTCATCGGCGTCGTGACGATGCAGCGGAGGGGCGTGGGACTCTCCGACGATTGATCATGCCCGTTCGCGTGACCGTTGCCGTTTCCGTTGGACTTCGGCTCGTCCCAGGTATCGAGGAAGAGCATGACCGGGGTTTTGCCGGGGTAGCGGGCGAGGACGTCGCGGGTCCGCTTCATGTCCTGCTCGGTGTGGTAGCCGCGGCGGAACTTCACGATCACCTGCTTCGTGAACTCCTTCTCGGCCTCAGCCATCGTGTAGATCTTGTTGGCGATGATGTTCGGATCACGGCCGCGGGAATCAATCCGGCCCTTCACAAGCACGACGGACTCCGGCTTGATCAATTCGCCGAGGCGGGCGTAGTCCTCGGGCCAGCAGATACAGCGGACGATGCCGGAGGGATCTTCGAGATCGAAATTGGCATAGCGACTGTGGCCGTTGCGGCTGGGCTGCTTCGTGGTCGCCAGTTTCACGGCGCCGATCATGCCGCCGATGAGGACCTCCTTGCCGTCGCCCAGGTCGCGGATCTCGACGACGCGCTGCGAGGTGAACTGACCGAGCTGATCGGCGAATTCGGTCAGCGGGTGGGACGTCATGTAGAAGCCGAGGACTTCCTTTTCGTAAGCCAGCTTCTGGCTGTGGGTCCAGTCTTCGGCGTTTGGAAGCGAGGCGTCGACCATCGGACTGCCGCTGGTCGAGGTCGCCTCGTCATCGCCGCCGCCAAACAGCGACTTCTGGCCCTTGGCCTTGTCGCGCTGCTTGGAAGTCGCGGACTGAATCGCACGGTCAACGGCTTCAAAGTGCTGGGCGCGAGTCCCCTGCCCTGCGAAGCAATCGAGCGCCCCGGCCTTGATCAGGATTTCGAGGTTGCCCTTCGTGAGGATCTTGGGATCAATCCGCTCGGTGAGGTCATAGATGTTCTTGTACGGGCCGTTGGCGTTCCGCTCATCGACGATCGCCTGCATACAGGCCGCCCCGACACCGCGGACGGCCCCCAGGCCGAAGGCGATGCGGCCCTTAATCTCCTCCGGCGCCAGCTGCATGACGTCGGCGGCCTTGGGCTTCTTCTTGCCGGCCGTTTTGCCGTTCGCCGCTTCGGGGGGGACGAGCTGGGCGTATTTCTCGTCTGTGATGACGCTGAACTCGACGTCGCTGAGGTTCACGTTCGGCGGGAGGACCGCCAGCTTCATGCGGCGGGCGTCGTCGGAGTGTTCCGAGATCCGCTCGGTCGATTCCATGCCGCAGGACAGCAGTGCGGCCATGAACTCGGCGGGGTAATGCGCCTTGAAAAAGGCCGTCTGGTAGGCGATGGCGCCATAGGCGGTGGAGTGCGATTTGTTGAAGCCGTAGCCGGCGAATTTCTCGATCAGGCCGAACAGTTCTTCGGCCTTCTCTTTCGCCATGCTGTTGTTCTGCGCGCCGACGATGAAGTCTTCGCGGTACTTGGCGATCTCCGAAAGCTTCTTCTTCGAGATGGCCTTAATGCACTTGTAGGAACTCGCCAGCTCGATGCCGCCGAGCCGGTTCAGAATCCGCATGACCTGTTCCTGGTAGACCATGACGCCGTAGGTCTCGGCCAGGACTGCGTCGACGATCGGGTGAACCGTGGGGATCGGCTCGCGGCCGTGTTTGCAGTTCACGTACGTCATCACCATGCCGCCTTCGAGCGGCCCCGGCCGGTACAGGGCCGAGGTGGCGATGATGTCCGCGAACTGGTCGGGGCGCATCTTTGTCAGCAGGTCGCGCATGCCTCCCGATTCGAGCTGGAAGATGCCTTTCGTCTCGCCGCGCTGCAGGAGTTCGAAGGTCTCCTTGTCATCCAGCGGCAGGTCGCGGGGGACGATCTCGACGCCGCGGTGTTTTTTGACGTTCTGGACCGACTTGTCGAGGATCGTCAGGTTCCGCAGGCCGAGGAAGTCCATCTTCAGCAGGCCGGCTTTTTCGACGTCGGTCCACTGGGTGAGGACATCCTGCTTGCCGGGGAGCCGCTGCAATGGCACGTATTCTGTCAGCGGCTGGTCGGCGATGACCACGCCAGCCGCGTGTGTGCCGGCGCTTTTCGCGAGACCTTCGATGGCCATGGCGAAATCGAGGACTTCCTTGATCTGGGGATCGCGCTCATATTCGTTGTTCAGATCGGCGCTTTTCTTGATCGCGTCCTTCAGCTTGATGTTGAGTTCGTCGGGGACCATCTTCGCGATGGCATCGGCCCGCTTCAGGTCGACCCCCAGCGCGCGGCAGACGTCGCGGACGGCGGCCTTGGCTTTCAAGGTTCCGAACGTGCCGATCTGGGCGACGTTCTCGTAGCCGTACTTCTCCTTCACGTACTGGATCACCAGTTCGCGGCGGTCCTGGCAGAAGTCGATGTCGATATCGGGCGCTTCCGTTCGATTGGGATCGAGGAAGCGTTCGAACAGCAGGTCGTACTTGATCGGGCAGACGTCGCTGAGGCCCAAAAGGTAAGCAACGATGGCGCCGCAGGCCGAGCCTCTCGCCGAGCAGGGAATGCCTTTGTCGCGGGCAAAGCGTGCAAAATCCCAGACGATAAGGAAGTAGCTGGCGAAGCCCATCTTGTTGATGACGCCGAGCTCGAATTCGAGCCGGTCGATGAACTTCTGCTCGGGGTTGTCGCCGTAACGCCACTTGAGGCCTTCGTAGGCGACGTCGCGAAGATACTCGGCGTCGGTCTTGCCCGGAGGCGGCGCAAAGACGGGGAAATGCCGCGTCTTGAGATCAAGGTGGATGTCGCAGCGGTTGGCGATCTCCTGCGAGCGGGCGACGGCTTCAGCCTGGTTTGGAAACGCCTCGTACATCTGGTCCGGCGAGCGGACGAACAGCTGGTCCGTCGTCATCTTCATCCGGTTCTGGTCGGTGACGACGGACTTGGTGTTCACGCACAGGAGCACGTCGTGCATCGACGAGTTGTCCTGGCAGAGGTAGTGGGCGTCGTTCGTGGCGACGAGCGGCAGCCCCATACGGTTGGCGAGGTCGATCGTCGCTTCCGCACAGCTCTGCTGGATCTCGACCCCGGCGTCCTGGATCTCCAGATAGAAGCGGTCGCCGAAGAGGTCGACGTACCACTTCACCAGCTTCTCGGCCTTTTCCTTCTCTTCGGCCAGCAGATTGCGCGAAAGTTCGCTCGAGGCGCAGCCGGAGAGGCAGATGATGCCTTCGTGGTGTCCGGCGAGAAGTTCCTTGTCGATGCGGGGGCGGTAGTGGTAGCCGTCGAGATAGGCCGACGAGGCCATGCGGACGAGGTTTTTGAACCCGGTCTGGTTCATGGCGAGGAGCGTCAGGTGGAACGACGCATCCTTCATCTTCGTCGCGCTGCGGTCGCGACGGCTGCCGGGGGCTATGTAGGCCTCGTAGCCGATGATCGGGTTGACGCCGGCGTCGCGGCACTTGGAATAGAACTCGAGCGCGCCATAGAGATTGCCGTGGTCGGTGATGGCGCAGGCATTCATGCCGAGCGTCTGCACCTGCTTCACGAGGTCGGGGATCTTGGTTGCGCCGTCGAGAAGGCTGTAGTGGGTGTGGCAGTGAAGATGGGCGAACGGACGTGACATCGGCAGCAGGTTCCTCCAGTGAAGACGCCAGTTTACCGGCAAGCGGAACCTGCCCTCCAGCGACTGGAGAAGATTCGTGGCGTGCATCCCCCCGGACGCGGTCCGGGGGCTTTGATGGAATTCAGCCGAGGTCCCAGAAGAGCCAAGACGCGGTGATCAGGAGCTTCAGCGGGATGTCTTTTTCGACGAGGCGCAGCCGTTCGAGGGAGCCGCTCGGCTTGTTCGACTCGATGTCACGGAGGGCGGCGATCACGACGTAATAAGGCAGGGCCTGGCGCACGGAGAACTCGTACAGCCGCCGGGCCAGGCTGGCATAGACTTGTTCATCACCGTCAAACCCCGTCGCCTGCCGGGGGCGGACCTGCTCATCGAGCTGGGCCGTGACCGTGTCGAAATTGACCTCCGCCCAGCCCTGCTGGACGGGCATCGACAGCATGACGCTGCCGAGTTCATGAAGCGCAAACGGGATCGCCTCCAGCATCTCGCGGAAGGAACGCCATTGCCCGGCCGGGCTCCGGATCCACTTGACCAGGTCATCAGCGAGGATGCGGCGCAGTTCGCGTTCCGGAGCGGTCGCCGCAAGCCAGAGGAGTCGCCAGACCGCTTCGATTTCATTCCAGACTTCGCCGGTCGAACGGACCTGCGTCCGCTCAGCATGAACCATCACCAGAAAGTCCCAGCGATCGGTCAGGTAACCGGTCGCGGAATGGACGTCCATCAGCCGGCGCATGGCTTCTGCGGAACCCTCCCAGAACTGCTGATGATCCTGCCGGTCGTCCCACAGCCGGAGTTCAGCCGACTGGACCAGCAGCGTGGCCTCCATCACAGGGGTGAATTGCGGCGACTTGCGAAGATGTTCGAGATCTTCGTCGATCCGCCACCAGGAACCGAAACTGGCGACGACTCCCCAGCGTACCCTGGCAATGGCGGCCAGTTCATAGGGCGAAGCGGACAGCATTGCGTCGCGACATCGGTCGCGGACGGCTTCCTTCAGATTGGACTGGAGTTCGGCCAGGTATCGGGAGACCCAGTCCGCGGGTCGCGCGCGGTCGTGGTCCGCTCCGAGAAGAGTCTCGATGCGGCGGTCCGGGGAGATCGACAGCGTGAGTCTCTGGATCCAATACAACCGGGACGCTACTTCGCTGCTTCCCGGAAACTCCCGGGCCAGCGTTTCGAACTGTTGACGCGCGTCCTCGAAGCGCCCGATTTTCGCCGTCTCCCAGGCCGTGGCGAGCCGTTGGTCGAGTTGTTCGTCGCGACCATTGCCCGGGTCTGGCTGTAACGATTCAAAGGCCGGATTCCGCGGAACGCGGCTTTGGATCGGGGACCATTGGAGTTCGTCTTCCGCTGCGCCGTTGTCAGAAGACGTCTTGAGCCGCGCCAGCACGAGGTCGTAGGCCGCCCGGACTCGCTGAAACTGTGTCGGGAACTGATCGGGCGGAAAACGCCGGATGAGGGCGGCGTACGCCTTCCGGGCGGCACGTTCCCCGGCCTCGCGGTCAACGCCGAGAACCCGCCAGGGATCGGACGGCCACTGAGATTCATCTTCCGGCAGTTCGTGAGACATCGTCAGGACGCAGATATCGGATCGGACACGAAGCTCAACGAATGCCTGCGTACCACCTCACGATCGGCACGAGGTAGATGAAGAGGAATGCGATAACGAGCACGACTGCCAAAGCCCGCTCGCCCAGCTTGACCAGGAACGGCTGCTCCGGCGGAGTTGTGGCACGACCGCGCGCCGGACTTGTGGCCACCTTCGCCTTCCATTCCCCGTGACCAAGGCTCGCAGCGAGGCTTCCAAAGGGAGACGCCCCCTGCGGGACGATGGCGACGCGCGCCGTCAGGTCACGGATTGCCGGGGCCTCGCGAATGACGTCCTGCATCTTCACGGCGCCCGCATCGAGTTCGGCAAGCTGACGTCGAATCGCCGCCCCCTGCACTCCCGGAAGCAGGGCGCCGTGGCGAATCAGTTTCACCACTTCGCGAAGCTGAGGATCCGTCAGTGATTCTTCGTCCGGGATCGTGGTTTTCAGCCACGGCTTGAGATCCTGGAGCCAGGCCATCAAGACGACGTTGCCCTTCGAGCGCTCGCAGAGCGTGTTCCACTCGTCCGCGCGATCCTTCAGCGGCAGCGAGAAGAACCGCGTTGCGAAGTCGCGGATTTCATTGGCGTGCTGCCACCGTCGCGCTTCAGGCAGCACCCAGTCGAGTTCGGGTGGAAGCTCCACAGGCGGCGACATCAGGACAATCGCAGCCGCCGTCCAGGTGTCCTCGTCGCGTTCTTCGTCTTCCTCAATGGTCTCCAGAATGGCCCGAGGGAGACCCTCATCAGCCACCGCCGCGTCGATTCCAATACGACTTCGAGCCCACTCGCGAACGACTTCGAGTTCATGCGTTTCCATACAGCCCGCCGTTCGCATCCAGATCGTTCTCGTCCAGAAACACTTCCAGAGCCGTCCGCCATTCCTGAATCTGGTGCGGGTCCTGTTCTTCGAGGGCCGACTCGAAGCCCGTCAGCAGCCTGTCGAGGATGTCCCGCCCTCCCAGCGGCAGGTCGCGAAACAGCCGTTCCGCCCGGCGCAGCGCCAGCCGGTTCGGTTCATCGTCGCGCGGGTGTCGTTTGAGCGCCTGCAGATTCCTGACGGCGTCGTCGATCTGTTCCGGCGACAGCGACGGAGCGTGCCTGGAGATCACCAGCGTGAACTTCTTGCGCGTCGCCAGGATTTCGGCTTCGACTTCAAGGACGCCGTTGAGGTCATACGTGAATCGCAGATCAACCGGCTGAGTCTGCGGCCCCCGCGGAATGCCGGTCACCTCCAGGCGACCGAGCAGCATGTTGTTTTCGACGCGCCGATCCTCCCCCTGGTAGACCTTGAGGTTGATGACCGTCTGGCTCGGCTCCAGAGTCGAGACCGTCTCAATCCGGCTGCAGGGGATCGTGGTGTTCCGGGAAATGATCGGCAGGAAGTAGCCGTCGACCCGTTTGCCGGCGATCTCGCGCGAGACTTCCACGCCCAGGGTAAACGGCGACACGTCCGTCACCACGAGGTCGCCGACACTCGAGTGCCGGTCGACCAGTCCCCCCTGCACTGCCGCACCGAGCGCCACGACTTCGTCCGGATTCAAATCGCAGATCGGAGGCTTGCCGAACAACTGCGTGACGTGGTCGACCAGTTGCGGCATCCGGGAGGCGCCGCCGACCAGGATGACCTGTTCGACCTTCTGGGGAGACAGCTTCGCGTCGCCGAGTACCCGCCGCAGCGGTCCATCCACCCGCCGGAGAATGGCCGATGTCCACTCGGCGAACTGTTCCCGGGTCACGACCTCGACCGGCGCCTCTGGAGTGATGCCGCCTTCGCGGTTCGGGATGCGAACACGGGCGGTCGGTTCCCGGGACAGGATCCGCTTGGCGGACTCGCACTCCCGCCGCAGCCGGGACACCATCAGCGGCGCCGCGGCTTCTTCGTGTTCGAGAACCAGGCCACGCCTTTTCAGAACGGCGGCCGTCATTGTCGACGTGAAGTCCTCACCGCCGAGAAAGATCTCGCCGGCCGACGACCGGATTTCGACGACGCCTTCGAACTGCTCCACGATGGAGACGTCGAACGTGCCGCCGCCCAGGTCGATGACCGCGGCCAGCCGCTCTTCGGACGACTGGTGCAGGCCATAGG
>Ga0247823_10004182_pt1 | contig 11601 bp, 10 predicted proteins | sample 13C_PalmiticAcid_2_FD_192426 | JGI IMG/M metagenome (GOLD analysis project Ga0247823, IMG submission 192426) | Soil microbial communities from agricultural site in Penn Yan, New York, United States - 13C_PalmiticAcid_Day30 | ecosystem: Environmental > Terrestrial > Soil > Agricultural land...
CCATCGTCGCGTATTTGGTGACCGGGCGGACCAGTTCTTCGATATCGAGCTCCTGATCGCCAAACTGGCGCAGCTTCAGGCCGGTGTGACGGACGGTGGTCTCGGTCTTCACCTGCCCCGAGATCACCAGCATGCCGATCGAGTCGACATAGGCTCCATAGACGCCGGTGATCGCGTTGGTCCCGCCGGGACCCGAAGTTACGTTGACCACGGCGAGCCGGTTGGTGAGGCGGTAATAGGCCTCCGCCGCCATCGCCAGCGCCTGCTCGTGATGGGTGAAGGTCGTCTTCAACGACGGGTGCGTGCCGAGCGAGTGATTGAGGTGCATCGCCCCGCCCCCGGTGAGCATGAACACGTCGCGGATGCCGCGCTGCGCCAGCGTGTTTGCGACCCAGTCGGAGAGCTTTACGAGAGTCATGGAGTCCATCCGTTGTGAAGCGCGGTGCGGCGGATCGCCTCGTCGAGGTCGACGGTGGGGGCGAGGCCGAGATCGCGACGGACCTTAGCGGTCGAGGGAACATAGCGGCCGGGGTTCCAGCCGGGATCGGGGCGGCCGAGGATCTCGACGCCGGGACCGCCGAGGATCGCGGCGGTGCGGCGAGCGAGATCAGCAATCGAGACCGCCTCTTCCGAGCCGAGATTATAGGTCGCGCCCGCCTTGCCGTTGAGAAGCAGGGTCCATAGCCAGGTCGTGAGATCCGCGGCGTAAAGGTACGAGCGGACCGCCTGCCCAGATCCCTCGACCCGGATCGTCGCGCCCGCCATCGCGTCGCGGATGAAATTGCCCGCAGCGAAATGAATGTCGAGCGAGAGCAAGGGGCCGAGCAGCGCAAAGATGCGGGCGTTGACCAGCTGAACCCCGAACTGGCGGGCGTAGATCGCACAGAGCATCTCGGCGGCACGCTTGCCCTCGCCATAGGCCGAGCGCGGATCGCAGGTGTCAGGGCCGCCGTGCCAATCCTCAGGAACGTGTGTTACCTCAGGCGGCTGCGCGCCATAGACCGCACCGGAGCTCAAATAGAGCACCCGCCCCGCCCCGCTGGTGCGCGCAAAATCGAGCGTGCGGCGCGTGCCGGTGACGATCGTATCGAACATGCGCAGCGGATCGCGCGCGTTGAGCGCGGCGCTGGCGTCGGTCGCGGCATGGATGATGTGGCTGAACGGCCCCTTGGGCGGCTTGAAATTCATCACGTCGCCGGGCAGCAGCGTGAGGCGTGCGGCAAGGTGCGGCGCACGCTCGGCAAACGCGGCAGGGTCGCGGGTCAGCACGACGACCTCGGCATCGATATCGGCGCGAGCGAGCGCTTCGAGCATCCAGCGACCGATGAAGCCGGTGCCGCCGGTCATGAAAATGCGCGCGCCCTTGAGACGCGACCACAGTGGCGCGAGCGCGGCGTTCACCGCGGCAAGGTCATCGTCGAGGATCATGCGGGAGCGAGTCCAAGGACGGGGCGCCGGCTGCGATGCGCGCGGATGCTCTGCGCGATCGTGTCGAGCGCCAATGCCCATACCAGCAGGGCGATCACGCCGGGGCGAACGAAATGCCCCATGGTGAGGCCGAACTCGGGCTCGACCGGGCGGCCGCTGAGCCAGCTCGGCGTCGACAGCTCAAGGATCGTCGAGAGCGACACGTCGCCGACGAGGCTGAGCAGGTACGCGCAGGTGAGTGCGACGATCGGTCCCGGGCGACGCCATGGCTCGAGAAAGACGAGGAAGATGAGAAACACCTGCGTGTAGCCGCCGGGCGACTGGGTGACGAGGTACGCGCCGAGGAGGAGCGCCGAGATCCGCTCGCGCGTGACAGCGCCGGGCTGAACCCAGGCGGCGAGCAGGGCGACGAGGGCGACGCCTTGCGTCGCGCGGATGACCGTCGACGCGACGAGGATGATGGTATCGACCGTTTCGGACGGCACGAACTGGAGCAGCGGAATCGGCGCCTTCTGCACCAGCATCAGCGGAGCGTAGCTGGTCGAATAGTTGATCTCGTTCCACACCTGCCCGCTCTGGAACACCACCCAGTTGGCGGTGTTGGAAGCGATCTCGCCCGGGGTACCGCCGCCGACCATCGCCAGCGTGACGAGGTAAAGCAAAACGGTGGCGATCCCGGCGATCTCGAGCGGGCGCCATTCGCGCTTTACGGCATGGGCGAGCACCGGGAGGAAGAGATAGGGCTTGAAATTGATCGTCGCGGCGGCGGCGAGCGCCCTGCCCCAGCCTTCCCGCAGCAGCGGACCGTGCGCAAGGATGAAGCAGGCGAAACCGGCGAGGATCAAATTGCCCCGCTCCAGGGTGAACAGGAGCGGAAGCCCAAGCGCGAGGGCGATGGTACGCATCGGCGCTGTGGCGCGGTCGATTTTCCGCAAACTGAACCAGACGAGGACGATGTTGATCAGGTAGAAGGCGTAGATTATCGCGCGGCCGAGCCAGTCGCAATCGCGCGCGTGGAAGGGCGACTGGAGATAGCAGCCCGACAGGCTGAACGTATCGAGGAAGACGAAGGACAGCGGCGGGTAGATCGTCCGCCAGACGTCGTAGGCGCCGGGATTGTTTGCCCAATAGGCCGTGTTGAACCAGTCCATGAAGGTGTCGTTGGTGTCGAACACAAAGGGCTGGGGCAGATAGCCGGTGCGCTGGAAGAAGACCGCGGTCGCAGCCAGGCTCGCCAGCACCGCGGCGGCAAGCAGGACCTCAGGGAGCAGACGGAGGTGACGCGTCACGGAAAGTTGATCCGCTCGGCCTCGATCACCAGCGGAACGCCGCGCGTGCGTTCGGAGATCAGCCGTACCTGCTCGCCGATCAGACCGAGGAACAGCAGCAGGATCGCGAACATGCCGGTCACCACCGACGCCGCGAGCAGGCCGAGGCCGGGTCCGTCCGCGAGCGCCGCGATAAAGGCGGCAAGCAGCAGCAGGATCGCCGCACCGCCCGCCCAGAAAGAGAGGATGACGGGCATCCGCAACAGCGACTTGGCCGAACCCGCAAGGCCAGAGAGCGCAAAGGAGAAGAGCGTGGCGAAGTCGTTCTTGCTCTCCCCTGCCGCGCGCTCGGGCCGGTCGAAAGGCACGACGGCAAGGCGGAAACCGCTTTCAACAAGCATCGCGCGGAAGAAGGGCTCAGGCTCGTTCCAGCGGGCGAGCGTATCGACGACCTTGCGGTCGAACAGCCCGAAGCCGGTCGCGCCGGGGACGACGGGGGTGTCGCCGAACCGCGCGAGGAAGCTGTAGCCATATTCCCGCGCCAGACCGAGCAGGAACGAGGTGCGCTCCGACCGGCGCTGAGCAAGAACGATCTGCGCCCCGGCCCGCCATTGCGCGACGAACACCGGGATCATCGCGGGCGGATCCTGAAAATCGGCGCACATGCCGATCACGGCCGCGCCCTTGGCCTGATAGATGCCGTAGGTCGGCGAGCGCATCTGGCCGTAATTGCGGTTGTTGAAGATCGCCCGCACGCGTGGATCGGCAGCGCACAGATCGCGCATGATGTCGCGGGTGCCGTCGGTCGAGTCGTTGTCGATCAGGATGATTTCGTGGCTCGCCGTGCACGCCCCCGCCGCCGCGGTGACCGCGGCGACGATGTTCCGCACATTCTCCACCTCGTTGAAGCAGGGAATGACAACCGACAATTCTGGCGCGGCACTCATGGCTCTGCCCGGCGCGGCCACAAGCGGATGCCGGTTGCGGGGGCATAGACCTCGGTGAACAGCGCAAGCGCGATCACCAGCGCAAGCAATGCGATGGCGGAAACGTTGAACTTGCGGTCGTCGTCGAGGCGCGGCGCTTCGACGATCTGGACGTCAGTGGCAGTCTCTGCCGCGAGCGTCTCGACCGCCACCTCTTCCGAGGAGCGCGCATAGACCTCGTACAGCGCCTGCGCGAAGCGGTAGTCGCGATAGAGGTTGAGATATTCGCCCGATACTTCGGTGAGGCCGGCGACGTTCGGGCCGGCAGGTCCGGTGTCCGGACGGCTGCTCTGCGCGATCTGGGTGCGCAGCTGCGCGACCTCGGCACGGACCGCCATCAGCTGCGGGTTTTCCGGCCCCTGGAATTGCTCGAGCGTGCTGAGTTCGACCAGCTTTGCCTGAAGCTGCGCTTCCAGCCCCGCGCGCAGCGACAGCGCCGAGCCGAGCTGCGCTTCGGGCGCGGCGAGGTTGTTGCGACGGCGAAACTCGCCAAGCGCGCTCTCCGCCGCGATCACCCTGCCCGCGGCTTCCTTGAAGCGCCGTTGCACCACCGCCTGCTTGCGCTTCACCCGATCCTCGCCGAGCGCGGTCAGCCGATCGCTGATCGCACGGACATAGGTCTGGGTGAGCTGCTGCGCGAAGACGGGATCATGGGTGCGCACCTCGACCTCGACGATGCCGCCGGTGAGCGAGTGGATGTCCACCCGCTTGGCGAGCGCGAGCCGTGCCTTACTGACGCTGGGATAAGCGTCCGGGCCGACGAGGTTCATGCGCGCGATCACGCTGTCGGTCACCTCGGTCCCGCGCCCGATAGCGAGGTAGAGATCGACCGGCGTCTTCACCCCGCCGAGCAAAGCCGCAAAGCCCTGCGCCTGTCCGCCCACGGCATTGGTCATCGAACCGAGCCCAATGCTGCTGCTATCCTGCGGCACCACTTTCGCACGCGCGACATAGGGCCGCGGGACGATGCACAGCACCGCCAGCACGAGAACGAGCACCGTATAGGCGATGCGGCGGTGACGCAGATCGGCGGTCCACGCGGAGAGTTGCTGGATCCGCATCAGTCGAAGATCGACTTGGCCGAGGCGGCGCCGATGAACCCGCTGAACAGCGTGCCGGTGATGTCGCGCAGCCGCGCCCAGAACTCGCCGCGATTGGCCTCGATCGGCACATAGATGAGGTCGCCGGGCAGTGCCGGCGCGCGCAGCACGCGCTTGCCGTCGGTAACCACGGTGCCGTTGGCGCGGACCACGAAGATCTCGCCCTTGTCGCCGAGCTTCTGCACACCGCCCGCCGAGGTCACATAATCGCCGATCGTGCCGCCGGCGCGCCATGCAAAGGACGCGGGACTGGGTACCGCGCCGAACACGCCGACCGTCACCGGCCGCTGCGGCACGAAGATCGTATCGTTGTTCTCGAGGATCAGGTCGTTGGGCAATGTCGGCGCATCGACGGGCAGGTTGAACACCAGCCGCCCGGTCGGCTCGCGCTTGCGCAGCTGTTCGACCACCGACTTGACCAGCGAGAGATTGGCCGGCTGGACCAAAGCCGCGCGGTTGACCGAGGTTACCGGCTGCGCAGTGAGCAGCAGCTCGACATCCTCGATCGCGCGATCGAAGCTCTTGCGCTGCTGCTGCTTGACGCTCTCCCGCGTAATGACGCTGGCATAGGGAAAGGCGTGCGAAGTCAGGCCACCCGCCGCCGCGACCACTTCGTTCAGGCTGGTGCCCGGCTTGAAGTAATAGCGGCCGGGCTTCCCGACCTCGCCGCTGATCGTCACCAGCACGGATTGCTGTCCCATAGGGCGGGCGAGATCAACGTTGGAAAGGACGCGCAGCACATCGCCGCGCTGCGCCTTGCGAACCTTGGCGTCAGCCGCGCTCACCTCGGTCCAGCCGGTGGCCGAACGGGCGAGCGAGTCGAGCATCATCAGGCGCGTGCCGTCGGCGATCGTGCTGATCCCGCCAGCGTAGAGCAACGTGTCCGACAGGGTCTCGCCGGGTGCGATCTCGAAGATCGCCTCGCGGTTGACGCTGCCGATCACCGCGATCTGATCCCCCGCCGGCGCGACGAACAGGACGTCGCCATTCTGCAGCACGGCATCGCCGGTGCGATCGCCGCGCAGCAGCAGATCGTAGAGATCGAAGTCGGAGACCAGCTTGCCGTTGCGGCGTAGCTGAACCGAGCGGAAGCTGCCCCCTTCCGACGGGCCGCCCGCGGCAAGGACCGCATTGACCAAAGTCGAAAGGCTTCCGACGCTGTAGGCACCGGGCTTCGCCGCGAAGCCGGTGACATAGACCGTCACGCCGCGCAGCTTGCCCACCGCGACCTCAAGCGTGAAGCCGCGATACTGGCGCGCGACCTGACGCTCGATCACGCCATGAACATCGCCATAGCGCACCCCGCCAACGCGGATCGCGCCGACGCGGGGGATGAAGACGCGGCCTTCGGGATCGATCGTGAGCCGCAACCCCGATGCCTGCACCGACCCGGTGAGGCCGAGCAGCAGCTCGTCGCCCGGATTTAGGCGATAGTCAGCGGGAACCGCGGCGATGGGTGGGACCGCGAAGCCCTTCGCCTCAGGCAGCAGCAATTCGGTGCCGAAGCGGCGCAGCGGCTTGCCCGCGACCTCAGAGACGAAACGCTCATACTCGCTGGCCGGGCGCGGTGCGGGACGCGGAGCCTTGGCGTCCGGCTCTGGTGCGATGGTCTCGACGGGCTGAACCGCCTCGATCGTCTGCGGGCGATAGGGCGCGATCTCGGCCGGAGGAACGGCGATCTGCGGCACGCCACTGGACTGGGTGCTAGCGCCCTGCCCCCCACCCGCAACGGGTGAAGCAAGCTGGGCAAGCGCAGACACAGGCAGAAGCAGCGCCACGGCAGAAGCCGTGACGAACAGGTTAGGGGGACGCTTCATGCTGCACGGGTTTCCATGTCGATCAGCGCGCCGCCCGGCACGAGCAGCAGTTCCGCCGCCGCATCCCAATGCCGTGCATCGGCGGCGGCGAGCAGCCCTGCTCCCTCTCCACCCACACGATACGGCGTGCGGTCCCAATGGGTCGCCTGCCCGCCCGCTTCGGTCAGGAACAGCACGCCGGGAGCATGATCCCAGGGCAGGATACGCTGGAACAGCGCGACGTCGTTGCTGCCAAGCACGAGGCGCGGATAGCTTTCGGCGGCGCAGCGCGGGATCGGCACCTGCGCAAAACGACGGCGGGCCGAGGCATGCACCCGCTCGCGCCGCGCTGCGCCCATGAACTGGGTCGCCAGCGCCGCAACCGGACGGCTGCTGCCGCTGGTGCGGGCATGGACGCGCACGCCGTCGCAGGTTGCGCCCTTGCCGCGCTCGGCATGGCACATCCGTCCGCTCTGCGGATCGAGCATCCAGCCGGCAACCGGCTGACCATTATCGACCAGCGCAACCATCATTCCGAACGGGCCGTGACCCGCCGCGAAATTGGCGGTGCCGTCGACCGGGTCGATCAGCCACACCAGTCCCTCGCCCACCCCGTCGAGCAGCGCGGGATCGCGCGACGCGGCTTCCTCTCCCACGATCCGCGCACCAAGGTTGAGCGCGGCCAGGCCCTCGCTCAACTGCAGTTCGGATTCGCGATCGGCGGTGGTGACGACCTCACCCGGGCTCTTCTCGACGATTTCATGCGCCGCAAGCGCACGGAAACGGGGCATCACCTCACGCGCCGCAACGCCGCGCATGAGAGTCGCAACTTCATCCTTCAACGGCATGAGCTTCAGGCCGCCACGCTGGCCAGCTTGGCGGACGCCGGCGTGCCCGCGCGCTCCTGCATCATGCGGATACGCGCCGAATCCTCCTCGGCAGCACTGCGATAATAGTCGCGCTTGTTCTCAAGCCAGGCCAGCTCGAACGCGACGGCATTGGCGATGCCGGCGTCAATGTCCGCGGCATCGGCGGCGGCGCCGTCGAACACGACCTTGCGGGTTTCGAACCGGTCGAGCCGGATGCGGCGGAACTCGCGCAGCGCCGACACCGCCTCGGGCGAGACCGATCCGCCGACGACCAGTTCCAGATCATTGTCGGCGCAGGCCTGGGCGACGATCAGCACGGCATCGGTGATCTCACGCGTGTTGACGGCTTTGCGCGGGAGGCCGCGCGACAAGGTAAAGTCGACGCGGCCGAAGACGATGCCGTCGACGCCGGCTGCGGCAAGCGGAAGCATCGCGTCGAGATTGCCCAGCGTCGCCTCGGTCTCGAGGTTGAACAGGAAGCTCGTGCCGCCGGCATCCTCGCCATAGGTCTTGTTCCTGGCGTCGATATATTTGGACAGCGCGTAGCGGGTCTCGATCATCGGGGCGATGACATGGTCGACGCCATAGAGCCGCGAGGCGAGCAGGTCCGACACCGCCTCGCATCCGCCGATCTTGAGCGCGACCTTGAGGTCGGCGCGGCGGGTGAGTTCGAGCAGACGAAGCAGCTCGTCGGGGCGCGTTCCCTCGGCCTCAAACTCGGCTTTGACGGCGACGACGCCATAGTGGTCCCGGCCCTTTTTCAGCATGTCGAGCATGCGGCGTTCGGCGGAATTCATGGGCGAGTCTCCTCAACTGCAAAGCACTTACTGATGCTTGCCGAGACGGAGCGCGGCGCCACATTCCGCAAGTTTCGGGGACGGAGAAAATAATCGCCACGGACGATGCGGGTTTCCCTGCGCCGCTCCGTCTTTCGGGCGATGCCCGGTTTTCTCACCCCCGCGATGCCCTTGGCGCTCTCTTTGCTAGCGAGCGCGGATGTCATCGGGCCGGACATCGCTGAGCTGCCCCGCGCGAACGGCCCAATCTTTCGCGCATGGATAGCGACGCGGCCGTGGTTAGCCCCCGGTCCAGCCGCCGGCGCGTCGGCCCCCAAAATAGACGCGCCGGCGGTATTGCCGCCCATCTCTTCCCGTTTCGGACGCCGCGCCGATCCGTTCCATCGCGCCGCGCGGATGCACTATGGCATCGACATTCCCGGCCGGGCCGGAACCCCCGTGCAGGCAGCGGACGGCGGCATAGTCCGTTTCGCCGGGCGCGCGGGCGGTTATGGCAATCTGGTCGAGATCGCGCATGCCGATGGTCTCACCACCCGTTACGGGCATCTCGCGCGCATCCTGGTATCCACAGGAACGCCCGTGGCGCGCGGCGACACGGTCGCGCTGATGGGGTCGACCGGACGCTCAACGGGAAGCCACCTTCATTTCGAACTGCGCGCCGATGGCCGGGCGCTCGATCCGCTGCCGCATCTGGGCGGGGCGGTGATGCCAACGCGGTCGCCCGCCATCGCACCGGCGGAGACCCACCGCTCCGCCTTTTCCCGCGCCCGGATGGCGCGCCAGCCGCAGGAGCGCGGATCTGAGCCTTGACGACACGCTCGCGTCCCTTGAAGACCCGATGCTCGACCTGCACTCTGCTCCTGTCACCGGGAGCGGATTCGCATTCCGTTCGCAACAAAGGTACCGGGCAGCCATGACTTCGGACGACGCGGTCAGCGGACTCCAGCGCGTGATCCTGAACGAGCGCGGGCGGTTGTTGCGCTTCCTGTCCGCGCGCGGTGCGGGGGACGAGGCGGAAGACGTGCTGCAGGACCTGTGGCAGCGCGTCGCCGCGGCCCCGAGCGAGCCGATCGCCGATTCGGTGTCCTACTTGTTCCGCGCCGCCGAGAATCTGATGCGCGACCGCCGCCGCTCAAGCGTGAGCCGGGCACGGCGCCAGCTGGAATGGCACGAGGTCAGCGTGCCCGAGTCCGAAGCGCCCAAGGGCGAACGGTCGCTGATCGCACGCGAACAACTGCGCCGGGTCGAAACTACGCTGGCGGAGCTGGGGCCGCGCGCGGATCATGTTTTCCGCCGCTACCGGCTCGACGGGGTCGGGCAGGCGGTAATCGCGCGCGAACTGGGGGTCAGCCTGAGCTCGGTGGAGAAGGATCTGCAAAAGGCGTATCGCGCGCTCGCACAACTGAAGGCGGCATTCGATGCGGATTGAGCGGCACGAGTCCGTCATGAGGGCGATATGACGATGGAATCGAACGCCCTGCCGCCCCCCGAGATCGCCGAGGCCGCGCGCCTTTGGGCGATCCGCGCGAGTGATCCGGGCTTCTCCGACTGGGATGCCTTCACGCAGTGGCTGGAAGAATCGCCCGCGCACCTCGACGCCTATGAGACTGCGCTCGCGCAGGCCGATGAAGCCGCTGAACTGCTTGCCACGAAACCAACAGCCGCCTGGCAGCCAGAGCCGGACACCGGCTATCGCCCGCCCCGCCGCCGCTGGTTCGCCGGCGCTGCGGTAGCCGCGGCGGTAGCCGCCATCACCGGCTGGGGCCTGATCGATCGCGGCCATGCGCCCGAGCAGATCGCGACCGCACCGGGCGAGCACCGCACCATCGATCTGGCTGACGGGTCACGGATCATCCTCAACGGCAACACCCGCATCACCATCGACCGCGACAAGCCCCGCCATGTCGAGCTCGCGCAGGGCGAGGCGCTGTTCGAGGTCAGGCATGATGAGGCCAACCCGTTCCTCGTCGTCACCGGCAACACGAAACTGCTCGACGCAGGCACCGTGTTCAACGTCATCGCCGAAGGCAATGGCGCACTGGACGTCGAGGTGGCCGAGGGCGCAGTGATCTACCAGCCCGGTGCGGGTCAGGTACGGCTCGATCCGGGCGACGGATTGTCGCGCACACGCACGGGCGCGCTTCCGGTATTGCGCAAGGCCAGCCCGCAGAATGTCGGCGGCTGGCGTTCGGGCGCGCTCTATTACGACCGCGCGCCGCTCGACCGCATCGCGCAGGATCTGACGCGCAATCTCGGCCGGACGGTAGCGGTCAAGGGCGGCGGGTTCGCGCCCTATACCGGTTCGCTGATGCTTAACGGAAGTGCGGAGGACGTGCTGGCACGCGCAGCGCCGTTGCTGGGCGTGCGGTTCACCGCACATGGAAAAGGATGGGTAATGTCACCTGCCAATGGTTCTCCGCCCTAGCCCCCTTGTTCTGATCCCAATTCTGGTGGCGTCTCCTGCCCTCGCGCAGGAGCGGACGGCCGACGTTCGCCTTTCCGAAATGCGCCTCGACGCCGCCGTGCGTCTGCTCAGCAAACAATCCGGTACGAGCATCGGTTTCCGCGATCCGGCACTCGCCGGCGTGCGCGTCAACGCGGTGCGCGGCAAACTAACCGCGGCTGCAGCGCTCGAGCGCGCGCTACGGGGCACCGGCGCCCGCGCGCGACAGGTTGCAGCGGCCACCTATCTGATCGAACGCGCACCCGCCGTCGCCCGCCCTGCCCCGCGTCCGGCATCGCCGCGCGCCGTGCCGACCCCGTCCGAACATGAAGAGCCGGTCGAGGTCGTCGTCACCGCGACCAAGCGCGACATCCCGCTGGGTGCCTATCCCGGCGGGGTCCAGATCATCAATGGCGACAGCCTGTCGGCGGCCGATGCGGCGCAAGGCACTGCGGCGATCGAGACGCGTATCGCCAGCGTCGTCTCCACCCATCTCGGCCCCGGCCGCAACAAGCTGTTCGTGCGCGGGATCGCCGATTCGAGCTTCGTCGGTCCGACCCAGGCGACCGTCGGGCAATATTGGGGCAACAGCCGCATCACCTACAGCGCGCCCGACCCCAATCTGCGTCTCTACGACGTGCAGAGCATCGAGGTGCTGGAGGGGCCACAGGGCACGCTTTACGGCGCAGGCTCGCTCGGCGGCGTGGTCCGCATCGTGCCGCGTGCGCCCAATTTGCGCACCCATGAGAGCGCGGCCTGGGGCGGCATCACCGGGGTGCAACACGGGCAGCCGTCGATCGATGGCGGCGCGATCGTCAACGTGCCGCTGGTCGACGACCGGCTCGCGTTCCGCGGCCTTGCCTTTGGCGCGGTCGAGGGCGGCTATATCGACGATGTCGGCCGCGGCCTGCGCG
>Ga0247823_10004184_pt1 | contig 11599 bp, 10 predicted proteins | sample 13C_PalmiticAcid_2_FD_192426 | JGI IMG/M metagenome (GOLD analysis project Ga0247823, IMG submission 192426) | Soil microbial communities from agricultural site in Penn Yan, New York, United States - 13C_PalmiticAcid_Day30 | ecosystem: Environmental > Terrestrial > Soil > Agricultural land...
GGTAGACCAGCTCGACGATGCGCGCCCTCAGCCAGGCAGCTGCCTCGGTCATCTTGGGCGGTTCCCGGTAGCTCGTTGTGGACAACCCTGCATGGCGACCGGCGCGGGCTCGCCGATGAACAGTTCCTCAACCATCCTGGCCGGTGCAGGTCACCTTCACCCCATTTCCCCCGCATCGCGCTGGCCTATGGTTTTTCAGCGCAGGTGTTGCGTCGCGCCGCGGTCAGTGCGGCCGACAATACATCACGCTTTCCTACATGGTTAGCGAGCAATAGCACGAGCTTTATGTTTAGTTCGTGGCTCTGCGTCAGGTCGAGCTCGCGATGCGTCTCTATCAAGCTTTCATAGAATTCGTCCGCGGCTTCGAAGTTCGGTGTCGTGATGAGATTCATATCAGTCCTGGATGGGGCTTCCGAGAGCTCGCAGCAATGCGGCCCCGACGTCTGCGGCTCGAGGTGCACGCCAGCGCGCGCATACATGCTGGTCGGGGCGCATCAACCATGCGTTGCCAGGGCGCGCGTCGTAGCGGCGGGCGAACAGACCTTCGTTGTCGCAGATCACCCTGAGACCTGGACCGTCCTGCAGTGATGTCACGCCGGTCACCACCAGTACCTTGTCAACTGCAGTTTGAGCGAGGTCGGCAGGTATTTGATCCGAATAGACCACCAATGTGAAGTCTTGACCCAATTGCCGCAGAAACCATTCTGTCTTTCCTGCGTGGGTTATCGGGGCATCTGCGGCAGGGGCACCCGGACGGATCGGCGAGTCGAATTTCTCGCTGTCTGGAGTGTTCAGAGGCGAGGTCTCCAAAGTAGCCGGAACAGACAGTCTCCCGCTGTTGACCAGTTGACGCGCGAATGGAAATTCGGTTGCGAGATCAAGGGTCGCATCGCGAAACTGCTTGCTGATTTCGCTTTTGGGGGTGATGAAGTCGGTGGCGCGGGTTGAGTTCAGCAGGTTCTCGTCTGCGGCGTATTCACGTTCGGTGCCGTAGCTGTCCAGGAGGGCCTCAGCCGCCAGCGCTGTCGCTTTCCCTTTGAGGACAGCGTCCAGTTTCCAGGCGAGATTCTCCGCATCCTGAATGCCAGAGTTCGCGCCGCGGGCTCCGAATGGCGAAACTCCGTGGGCGCTGTCTCCTGCAAAGATCACTCTGCCATGACGAAAGCGCTCCATGCGTAGACAAACAAACGTGTAAACGCTCGCCCATTCCAGTTCGAAGGGGACTTCTCGGCCAAGCGCCTGACGCATCATTGCGTTGATGCGCGGAGTGATTCGCTCCAACTTCTTCTCTTCGTCTGGATCTGCATCCCACCCGAGCTGGAAATCGATTCGCCAGACGTTGTCGGGTTGGCGATGTAGAAGGACGCTCTGGTTCGGATGGAAAGGTGGGTCAAACCAGAACCAGCGTTCGGCGGGGAAGTCCGCAGTCATCTTGACATCGGCGATCAGGAACCGGTCATGGAATACCTGCCCCTTGCTCTCAAGACCCATGAGCGCGCGAACGCTGGACCGTCCACCATCACACGCGACGACATAGTCGGAAGTCGCTTGATACGGGCCATCTGGCGTATCGACTCCCACAATGACTTTTCCGTTTTCGCCCTCTATCTGATCCAAGGCGACCACAGCGTTCTTCCAGCGGATTTCCAAATTGGGAAGCGCGGTTGCTCGTTGCAGCAGGTACGCTTCTGCGTAGTACTGTTGAAGATTGATAAAGGCGGGGCGTTCGTGGCCCTGTTCCGGCAGCAGGTCGAATTGGTATACCTGCTCGCTACCGCGGAACAGCCTGCCCACATTCCACGAGACGCCCTTGTCGACGCAGGCGTCGCCCACGCCCAATCGATCCCAAATTTCCAGTGTGCGCTTGGCAAAGCAGATGGCGCGCGATCCGTTCGACAGCCGATCATCGTTGTCCAGCAGCAGGACCTTCTGTCCGCGTTGAGCGAGGTCTATGGCGAGGCTGAGACCCACTGGCCCAGCGCCGATGACAACGACAGGGTGGTGCGTAGGATGCTCATTGCGCTGGTCGGGCGAAGGCTCGTAGGCAAACTTGAGTGCCTGTATCTCATGCCCTGACATGTCGGGCCGAAGTTCGAGGATGTTCATTGGGTGCTTCTGCGGGGGACTGAATTCCAGTGGCATCGCGCCTAGGCGCGATAAGCCAATCGAAGGCGGAGGCCCCAGCAAAGCAGCTGCCGATGGGGCCTGCGACGGCATCTAGCGCTTGAAATCAGGCGATTGCAGCAACTTGGTCGTTGCATCGTTCACCTGAGTGAGCTTGCCCCCTGTCCATTTGACGAAAGCGAAGTCGCTAGCGGTCAGTGCTTCATGACTTGTCGGCGAGAAGGGGCGTTCATAAGTCTTCTTGATGCCATCGATCGGCGCTTGCAGGTTTTCCAGTGCCTCGCGCATCTTTGCTCCGTCGGTGGAGCCCGCTTGCTTGATGGCGGCTACCAGCAGCAGCGTTGCGTCGTATCCATGGGCGACGAACGGAAATGCACTTGCTGCGGCCAATTTGTCCTTGGTGCGCTCAAAGAGGGCCTTCTGCTTGGGGGCGACGGCATCAACCATGGTGCGCATGAAAATTGGCTTTTCGGCCAAGGCTTGGCCCGCCGCGTCATAAAACGTGATGTTGTCTGCGGCCCAGGATGACAGGACATTCGGGAAATAGTTGACCTTCTCCATGCTGCGGACCAGCTGGCCAGTGGGCGTTCCCTGAGCCCAAACCACGAGCGTGTCCACACCTGCTGCTTTGAGTTTGCTCAGCTGTGAGGTCATATCTGTGTCACCAACAGCGAATCTCTCCGTGGCAACGACATCCAGGCCTTGCAGCTTTGCGATCTCGGTCATGTCCTTGAGCCCACCTTGGCCATAACCCGTGGTCTCCGCCACCAGGCCGAGCTTCTTGGCTCCCGCTTTTTTCGCATAGGCCATCAAACCCACCACCTGCTCCCTGTCAACGATGGAGACGCGGAACATGTAGTTTTCAGCACCCGGGCTCATCGGTTTGGTGATGTCGGTTCCGCCGCCGATCATGCCCATGGAGACAACTTTTTTCTGATTGGGAATGTGTTTCCAGGCCATCGCGTTCCCAGAGTTGGTGGGGCCAAGCACGGCTACCACCTTCTCGTTGTCGATCAACTCGCTCATGTTCTGGATCGATTTGGGTGGCTGGGATTGATCGTCACGGATCACCAGTGTGAGCTTGCGGCCAAGCACGCCCCCTGCAGCGTTGATGTCGTCAATAGCGGCGCGAATTCCGAGCACGCCTGCCGCCCCGCTTTGTGCAGATGGCGAGGCAGACAGGTCACCGTTGAACCCCAGCTTGATGTCTTGCGCTGCGGCTGCCAGTGAAACGAATGCAACTGCCGCAAGGGCCAGTCGACGTGCTGTCAGAAGGTTTCTCATGTTTGTCTCCGAGTGAAAAAGGGCGGATGCGCCGAGTTGGCGGATGTGAATCACGCACTCCGCGCTGTCAGACGCTAGTATTTATCTAGCTCGCTAAACTATAACTAGTATTTACCCTATGCAAGTGCGTTAGTCATTGTTGAATTTCGCCTGCCTGTCTGATTGGGCCTATGATTTCGCCCTATGAAACTGACTGCCCCGCAAGATGACGATTTGAGTCCGTCGCACCCTAGTGGCCGTGAGCGCCGTGGAATCCAGTCAATAGAGGTGGGGGGGGAAATACTGAAGGTGTTGGCTTCTGAGCCAAGGCCTATGGCCCTCAGGGACCTGACCAAGGCGGTCAGCATGCCCTCCGGGAAGATCCATCCCTACTTGGTGAGCTTTGGGAAGATCGGGCTCGTGGCACAGGACCCCGTAACTGGTCAGTACTTGCTGGGACCTATGGCGATCCAATTGGGGCTCACCGGGCTTCAGACTCTCAATCCCATTCGCGAAGCGACGCCCATGGCGGAGGCGTTGGCTGCTGAAACCGGGCACACGGTCGCGATCGCGGTCTGGGGAAACCTCGGGCCCGTCATCGTTCGCCTGATCGACGCCGCGTACCCGATCAACACCAACATCCGTACCGGAACGGTGATGTCGCTGGCCAATACAGCAACCGGCAGGGTGTATTCAGCTTATTTGCAAAGGCCATTGATCGACCGGATGCTTCAGGATGACTACATCCGTTTGGGCCCTGACATTGCCCATCCGCTTGATGGCAAGGCGGTTGAGGATCTGATCGAGGAGGTGAGGGCGCGGGGAATGTCGCGAGGGGTGAATCATCCAACGCCGGGGATTGTTTCGTTCTCGGCACCAGTCTTTGACTACTCCGGCGCGATTGCCCTGACTATCACGATGATGGGCCCTACGGGTACCTTTGACCCTGATTGGAATGGTCCGATGGCCGTGGCCCTGCGCACTTGTGCCCTCGCTATCTCGCAGAGGCTCGGATTCAGGAAGGCGTAGGTGAACCTCGCCAGCGGCAGGCCATCCCGGCCAATGGATGTCAGCGCGGATCCAGAGAGGCTCTTGAAGGTCCGCCTAGGCGTTTGGATACCTCTTGGCCGCATGCGCGCACGGCTGTGGCTTGGGTGCCATTCCAGTCCGTGTCAAAAGACCTTGAGCGCCCCATGAGCGTGACGCCCAGGACGATGTTGCCTGAATAGTCAAAGACGGGCGCGGCAAAGGAGCAAACACCAGGGGTGGGGTTGTTGACCGAGCGCGATACCCCATGCTTGCGCACCTCGATCAACATTCTCTGCAGTTCTTCCGTGTCGACGGGTTTCGCAATGTCCGGCCCTAAGCGCCGCTCGTCTTCCAGCAACGACTCTTCGATCAGTTTCGCGGGAAGGTATGCGGCGAACAATCGACCAGTCGCAGTACCGGCAAGGGACATTACCGTTCCAGTACGGATGTTGGTGTGCAGCGGATAGATGGCGTCAAAGAGGAAGACCATCGTCGGGCCTTGATTTCCCCAGACGGACAATCCGACGCTGTGCCCAGTTTCCCGCGCCAGCTGCTCGGCGAAGGGAGTGGCTTCGCGTACTGGATTGAGCATGCGGAGGGTCACAAGGCCTAGTTGCATTGCCGTGGGGCCTAGCCAATAGAACCCCGTCGAGGCTTCCTGGGTCACAAGCCCCAACTTGGCAAAGCTCACGAGATAGGGGTGCGCCTTTCCTGGAGCCATGTCGGCAGCTCGCGCCAGTTCTCTCAACGGCAACGGGCGACCTTGCGCACCCAGTGCGAGAAGCAACTGACCGCCGGCTTCAATAGACTGAATTCCTCGGCGCTCCTTCTCGGAACCACCTTCATTGCCGTCTTCATCAAGTGCGCCCATGGTCTTGTCCTTGGAGTTAAATTTGGCGGTCTCGTTTGCCATAGATGAATTTTTAGTCTAGTGCTTATGCATTAGGATGTCTGTGACCAGGCGCAATACGGCGCTGAATCGGGAGCCATGGGGCTTTTGTTTCCGTCTGTTCATTTTTTTGCTCTGCACTCAGGCGCCGCGCCGGAGGCTCCCGAGGCGCGTGGAGATCGCTGAGCCGCATGCTCTTGCCGCCTTTGCCTGGTTTCCGCTCCAAGCTGTGTCAAATGACCGGGTACGCCCCAGGAGTGTGACCGCCATCACAACATTGCCCGAATAGTCGAAAACCGGGGCTGCAAACGAGCTGACCCCCACGGTAGGCATATCCACGGAACGTGAGAGTCCATGTTCGTGCACCAAGCTGAGCATATCTTGCAGTTCGCTCGGCTCAACGGTTTTTGCGATATCTGGGCCCAGGCGACGGTCATCCTCCAGCAGTGACTCTTCTATGAGTTGTCGAGGTAGATAGGCCACGAACAAGCGCCCCGTTGCTGTTCCGGCAAGAGACATCACCGTCCCCACACGCATGTTGGTATGAAGGGGATAGGTCGCATCGAAAAGCGATACCACTGTCGGCCCTTGATTTCCCCAAACAGACAGTGCAACGCTGTGCCCTGTTTCTTGCGCGAGCAGTTCCGCAAGCGGTGCGGCTTCGCGCAAGGGATTGACGGTGCGAAGCGTCAGGAGACCCAGTTCCATGGCGGTACGACCGAGCCAGTAGTGGCCGGTTGAGGCGTCTTGAGTCACCAGACCGAGTTTTGAGAGGCTCACCAAGTAGGGGTGTGCCTTTCCCGGAGCCATGTTGGCAGCCCAGGCAAGCTTCTTGAGGGGAAGAGGGTGCCCGTGGGCCTCCAGCGCAAGAAGCAGCTGCCCACCAGCCTCTATGGCTTGAATGCCTCGGCGCGCCTTGTCTGGGGCCACGTCAATTTCTTCCATCACAGATGTCCCCGTAGTCGATGCATGGTATCTGATCCATTCAATTGCATTTGATTGGGGTAAACCATTAGTCTATAAAAAATGCATTAGCACCATACTAACGTCATTGGGTCGCTAAAGGCGGCCCCTACGTCCAAGGAGTGATGACCATGAGTGAGCTGGAAACGAGCTATGACGTTTTGGTAGTTGGAACTGGAGCGTCCGGCATGTCCGCGGCCGTGACGGCTGCGTACGAGGGGTTGAAGGTACTGGTTGTCGACAAGGCGCCTGTCTATGGGGGCACCACGGCCCGGTCTGGTGGCTGGTTGTGGATTCCCGGGACAAAGCTCGCCAGGGAGCAAGGCATCAGCGAACCCCCAGGGGCGGCACGGGCATACCTGCAGCACGAAACCACTACGCATTTCGATCCCGCGCGCGTAGACGCCTTTATCGAGAACGGGCCAAAGGCCATTGATTTCTTCACGGAAAAAACGTGCGTGCAATTCGACATGCCGCCAGTGTTTCCGGACTATCACGCAGAGGCCCCCGGCGGCCAGCCAGGTGGCCGCTCCATGGTGACCCGCCCATTCGATGCCCGTGAACTCGGAGCCTATGTTTCAAAACTCGCCCCCCCCGTGCCCGAGTTGACGGTTTTCGGGATGATGCTTGGATCAGGTAAGGAGCTGTGGCACTTCTTGCGTGCCTTCAAGTCGCTCGAGTCATTCTTGTATGTTGCCAAGCGCTTCGGCGGACATCTCATGGATGTTGTCAGGTACGGCCGTGGGATGACGCTGACCAACGGCAATGCACTGGCCGGTCGGCTGGCCAAGGCCGGCATGGACCTGAACATCCCCGTGTGGCTGAATGCTCCGGTCAAAAAACTCATCGTGGAAGGCGATGCGGTCGTGGGTGCAACTGTGGTGCGGGACGGCAAGTCAGTAGAAGTTCGAGTGCGCAGAGGCGTCGTTCTTGCCTGTGGTGGCTTTCCCTACGACATCGAGCGTCGCAAGCAGTTGTTCCCACATGCGCCAACCGGCCGAGAGCACTTCACTCCGTCCCCTGCGCTGAACACCGGTGACGGGTTGCGCCTCGGCGAATCCGTAGGGGGCTGGGTCGATCCCAGCATCCCGAATGCGGCCGCCTGGTGTCCAACCTCGGTGGTCCAGCGCAAGGATGGCACCCAGGGAGTTATGCCGCACTTCATCGATCGCGCGAAGCCCGGTGTGATCGCCGTGACTTCAAGGGGGCGGCGATTTACCAACGAGGCGATGTCTTACCACGACTTCATTCAGGACCTCGTGAAAGCTTGCAAAGGGTCCGCCGAAGTGACCTGCTGGCTCGTCTGTGATCACGAGCACCTGCGCGAATATGGGTTGGGGGCGGTAGCTCCATTCCCTCTGCCCATTGGCAAGCATCTCAAAAGTGGCTATTTGAAGCGAGGCAGCAGCCTTCAGGAACTGGCGAGCCTCATCGGCGTTCCAGCCGCCGCCCTCCAAGAAGAGGTCGAAGCCTTCAATCGGGATGCCGCGTCTGGAGTGGACACAAAGTTTGCCAAGGGAAGCACCGCCTATAACCGGTATCAGGGCGACTCGCTGGTCAAGCCCAACCCCTGCATGGCCCCGATCCATAGAGGTCCGTTCTATGCCATCAAGATAGTTGTGGGTGAAATCGGGACGTTCGCAGGGCTGGCAACCGATGAGTCCTGCCAAGTCCTTTCAAAGGACCGGCAGCCAGTCAAGGGCTTGTATGCAGTTGGCAATGACGCCGCCAGCATCATGGGCGGCAACTACCCAGGCGCAGGCATCACCCTCGGTCCAGCGCTCACTTTTGGCTATGTCGTCGGTCAGACGCTCGCAAGGAAAACAAGTGAACCGACAGCCAGTCCGAATCGGACCTCTGCTGGGCGCCTGCAACCCCAAACAGCATAGATCGAATACATACCAAGAAAGACCGCAATGGAAATCTCTGAACTCATGGCGCCCAAGGTCCTCCATGGACGCATCGCGCTTGTGACCGGCGCAGGACAAGGCAATGGCAGGGCTATCGCCAAGGGCCTTGCAAAGGCAGGGGCTCGGGTCGTCGTGACGGACTTGAACGAAGAGAACGCCAAGCTTGTTGCCGCAGAAATCAGGGCCGCTGGCAGTGATGCAATCGCGTACAAGTTGGACGTGACCTCCAATGATGCTTGCCAAGCCTTGGCAAAAACTGTGGCCACTGAAATCGGCAATATCGACATCCTGGTCAATAACGCGGGCATCATCATTCGCGAGGGGCTGGACAGCCCCCAGGTGGCGTCCAACCTCGAGCGCACTCTGAATGTCAACGTGATGGGATCTTTCCTTCCATCGCATGCATGGCTGGATGCGCTGAAGCAGACCAGGGGAGTGATCATCAATGTGGGGTCTATTGCCTCGAGCACTGGAATCCCCAACGTGGTGGGCTATTCACCATCCAAGGGCGCCGTCAAACTCATGACGCAAGCCCTCGCCGTCGAGCTTGCCAAGGACGGAGTTCGGGTGAACGCAATCGCTCCCGGAGTCATCGAAACTCCGATGACTTCCTACACACGGGAGGCTCCTGAGCGACTCGACAAATTCATGCTGCGCACGCCCATGGCACGCGTCGGCCAGCCCGAAGAATTGGTCGGTCCCGTGGTTTTCCTGGCATCCGGCATGGCCTCCTATGTGACGGGGGTCACGCTTCCTGTGGATGGCGGGTTTCTCGCCTCCTGAGTCCTTGAGTCGTTTCCATCCAGATTTCCAACCCAGAACTCACCGAGTTCACCATTCCAAAAAGGAGACAGCCATGAGTATTCCTAAGCTCTTCAAGCGAGCCATCCTGGCAGCCGGCGTTGTCGCTGCTGCCACCGCAAGCGCGCAAGACATCAAGCTTGGATACAACGGAGATTTGTCCGCATCCCCATCGGCGCAAAGTGGGCAGGCAGCGGTTCTGGGCATGGAGGCCGCAATCGCCGACATCAACGCTGCAGGCGGCGTTCTGGGCAAGAAGCTGACGCTGGTTACGCGGGACGATACCTCTGCGCCTCCAAAGTCGATCCAGAACATGAGCGAATTGATCGACAGCGAGAAGGTCTCTGCGGTCTTTGGTCCGACCAACTCTGGCAATGCGATGGCCTGGAAGCACATCGCCAACCAAAAGAAGATCCCTGTGATCGGTAACGTGGGCTCGGGCACCGATATCACCAAGCCCATGAGTCCTGGTGCGGACAACTATATGTTCCGAGTCTCGATGGTGGATCGTGAGCAAGTAGCGGCCTTGATGGCCTACGTGAAAAAGAATGCGGGCCAGTCAAAAGTAATCGGTCTGATGGCGGAAACCACGGGCTATGGCCAGGGCGGTCTCAAGGACATGGAGGAAATCGCGAAGCTGCAAGATATCAAGATTGCAGCGACTGAGCGCTTCGGTGTGGGCGATACCGATATGACGTCTCAGCTGAGCAAGATGAAGTCCGCGAACGTGGACACTGTGGTGGTCTGGGCTCAGGGGACGCCCATCGCGCAGCTTGTTCGCAGCATGGAGAAGACAAATTACTTCCCCTTGGTGCTGACCTCCTGGGCTGCCGACAACATCACTTTCTATGATGCGGCAGGCAAGGCGCTTGCCGAGAAGCCAATCTTCATGCGCACGGTGAGCGAGACGCGTACACCTTCCCAGCAGAAGCTGTTTGATCGCATCGGGGCCAAACTCAAGGCGCCCGGCTCGTTCTCCTTTGCATTGCATGGCTACGACTCGGTGCAGCTCTACGCTGCGGCTGCCAAGCAAGCCAACAGCTTTGATGGCTCGGCTGTACGTGTCGCGCTGGAAGATCTGAAAGCACCGGTTCAAGGCGTACTCAAGACTTACGACAAGCCGTTCAGCAAGGCCAACCATGAGGCTCTGACAGCCAAAGACCTGGTCTGGATTCGCTGGAAGGACGGCAAGCTGATGCCCTATGCGGATCCGATCGTGAACTCGCTGAGCAGCGCGGACTTCAAGCAATAACGCGCAACGCTTGTCTGGACTGCGCGAAGCAGTCCAGGAAATCATCTCGGAGATAACAATGACAGAGGCGCTCTTGCAGGCGATTCTCAGTGGCTTGGCCGTGGGCGGTGCCTACGCCCTGGTAGCCCTGGGTTTCAGCATCACATTTACAACCACCAAGACCTTGAATTTCTCCCATGGGGAATTCGTGTCCGCGGGTGCATTCATCGGCATGAGCGCGCTCTTCCTCGTCCTCGGTCTTCCTGTGACTTCCACTACGTTCGGCCAGGCCCAGCCTGGTGCCGGTGCCCAGCTGCTGGCGCTTGTTGCAGCCCTTGGAGTGATGGGCTTTTTGGGATGGCTCCTCTACGTGATTGGCGTACGTCCTTTCGCTGGGCGGCCTGGCATGGCATGGGTCATGAGCACCCTGGGCTTTGGCGTCATCCTCCAGAGTATCGGCTTGGCCATTTGGGGCCCCAAGCCGGTGGTCGTCCCGGGACCGGTGGGCGACACTGTCATACGTCTCATGGGAGTCGGTGTGCGACCGCAGGAGCTGCTCACGTTGGGGGTCGCCGTGGTCATCATGATTGGCTTCGACTTTGTGATGAACCGAACGATGGTGGGCAAGGCCATGCGGGCTGTTGCGGCTAACGGCAACGTCGCGAGCCTCATGGGCATCAATACCAACGCAGTGATGATTGGCGCTTTCGTTGTCAGTTCTGCGCTGGCTGGCCTTTCGGGCTTCCTTCTCGCTCCTATTGCGCAGGCATCCCTTTTCATGGGCCTCACCGTGGGGCTGAAGGGATTCTCCGGCGCCATGATCGGTGGGTTGAGCAATCCACGTGGTTGTGTGATTGGCGGGTTCGTTCTCGGCGTCCTTGAGTCCCTGGTGAACCTGTGGTCGGCGCAGTGGCGCGAGGTCGCTGTTTTTGCCCTTGTCATTCTTGTTCTTGCGTTCCGGCCGACCGGTCTTTTCGGCAAGCAGATGGTGGAGAAGGTATGAAGCGCGGCCAACATCTTTTCGGGGTCATGCTTGCCGTCGCTGTTCTCGCAGGCCTGGTTTCCTTTCTGGGAAATGACTACTACCTGCGCATCGTTTTCATGATGTGCGTGTATTACCTCTGTGCTGCAGGCATGAACGTGCTTGTGGGCTATGCAGGGCAGAAGTCACTGGGCCAGGCTGGCCTGTTCGCAGCCGGGGCATATGCGGTGGCGTTGATCACAACGCGCACGGAGATCAACCCGTGGTTCGCGCTGTCGTTGGCAGCTGTTGTCTCTGGCATCTGCGGCGTGCTGATCGCGCTGCCGTCCTTGCGGGTCAAAGGACCCTATCTCGCGATGGTGACGCTGGCGTTCGGCATCGTTGTCGAAAAGCTCGTCGGAGAATGG
>Ga0247823_10004185_pt1 | contig 11598 bp, 11 predicted proteins | sample 13C_PalmiticAcid_2_FD_192426 | JGI IMG/M metagenome (GOLD analysis project Ga0247823, IMG submission 192426) | Soil microbial communities from agricultural site in Penn Yan, New York, United States - 13C_PalmiticAcid_Day30 | ecosystem: Environmental > Terrestrial > Soil > Agricultural land...
ACTATATTAAGTTAAGAAATATGGTTGATAAAACCAATATGACTTCACTTTAGCAAAAGATTACTGCTTTTCTTTCTTTTGCAGCAAGAAAAAACCATGCCCAATGAAAATCATCGACCTCAGCAAGACCATTGCCTATAATCCGCAAGACCCTTGGTTTATGCGCATTCGGGTAAAACACTTTTCACACCAGCGCAGCAAGAACCTGATCCGCTTCTTCATTGGCCTGCCGGCTAAATTGTTTCCAAAAGGATTTACGGGCTGGGCCGACGATAAAATTGTGAGCATGGGCGTGCATGCCGCTACCCATATCGATGCACCCTGGCATTACGGACCGGAAGTGGCCGGGCAGCCAGCCAAAACCATCGATGAGATTCCGCTGGACTGGTGCTATGGTCCCGGCATTGTGCTGGACATGCGCCACAAGGCAGACCTCGAAGAAATTACCGTGACCGATATAGAACAGGACCTTGTCAAAAGTGGTGCCACCGTTGCGCCCGGCACCATTGTGCTCATCATGACAGGCCGCGACCAATACATCGGCACCCGTGAATATCCGCAACGGGGTACCGGCATGAGCGCCGCAGCTACCGAATGGCTGATAGACAAGGGCGTAAAAGTAATGGGCATTGACCAATGGGGGTTTGACCTGCCGCTGCAACACCTGGCTAAAAAAGCTAAAGCCTCCAACGACCCACACCTGTTTTGGCAGGCCCACCTGGTAGGTCTGCGCAAAGAATATTGTCATATGGAGCAGCTGGTGAACCTGCAGGCCCTACCCACTCATGGTTTTAAAGTATGCGTGTTTCCGCTCAAAATCAAAGGCGCTTCGGCTGCTCCTGCACGCGTGGTGGCCATGCTGGAAGAATAATTACCGGCCCTGCCAACCGACAGACATAAAAAAAGCCCCGTTCCCGGGGCTTTTTGTCATAATTGCTGGAACTCCCATTTGGGACTTCCCTTTACACCATTCTTATCGTTAAAGTCTATGAAGTGTAACTTGAAATAATGTCCCTTCGAATTACGGATGAGGTAATTCATGTTGGGATAGGTAGTATACTTTGACTTATCGAAATCGTATTCTTTCCAGTCGTAGCCAATGGTATTGATGAGGCTGCTGAACTGGTAATTCTGCACATCACTAAACGTGAGGCTGGCAAAAGGCACTTTCTTCTCCATAGCAGCACTGGTATTGTACCGGTTGAGCAGACAACCCGATACCAGGTAAGGCATGAAAGGATCGTAAAAGATATGCGTGTACTGCGAGAAAGCAATGTCCCAGGTTTCTTTGGGCGGCTCTACTGTCACTTGTGTGCCGGTGGTAAAGGAAAGGAACGAGAGGTTGTAGTCGGCATCTTTGCCAATCTGCACGGTTTGGACAGCAGCACCTATCTGGTCAAAGGGAGCTATTTGCAGGGTATAACCGCTGGCATCCACATTCACCAGTTTCACTTTGTACACGCCCTGGGCTACACCGGCCTGGTCAAAACCACGGTCTACCACCCATACATTGGTCAGCGTGCGCCAGTCGCCCAGCGCAGTACTGTCGGCATGGCCCGAAGGTGCATCATACTGGCGGGTACGACCTACGGTATCGGCAATGGCCACCTGTGCCATATCTGTTTTGCCGGTATTGATGGCCCACATAGATTTGGCACCGTTGAGGTATACGCGGTAACCATCTGCAGCAGTCTCGAAACCGAGGTCCCAGCTGGTTTTCAGGTTGCGGCCTACTTCCATGTTTTTTTCCAGGCTGTAATACACCTGGTAGCGGTAATCGCTTTCCATGTTCACAGCGGCGGTAATTTCATCTCCGGCTACGTGGGCGGGCACCGGCAATTCATCTTTCATACATCCGGCAGCTCCTGTTATGGCGCACAACAGCAGGCCGGCTGGTAATAATTTACTTAACTGCATCCCATACATTTATTTCCAACCCAGGTTCAGGTCGAGTTTCAGAAAATAGTTGCGGCCGGTACCAATCATCGAAGAGGTAGATGAAGTAGCATGAGCAGTACCCGCAGCTCCGGTGGTCATGTTCACATTCTGCACATCAAACAGGTTTTTAACGCCTGCACTTACAGCAAAGCGGCGCTGGAAAAACTGCTTGATGAGCGTTACATCTGCGGTGTTGTATGCATCAATCCAGGTGTTCATCACCTCGTTGGCAGCATTGAGGCCAAAGCCTGGTAAGCGGCCGGTGTATTTATAGAACACGGCGGCAGAGAAATCCCATTTGCGCACTTCATACTGCATAGAAGCCCTTACTTCGGGAGCATAGGCAAACTGCTCGAAACCCGCTTCGGGAATATTGCTCAGGCGACCAATGTAACTCCCTCCCAGCCCGGCTTTGAACTGGCGGTACTGCCATTCGGTATTCAGTTGCAGGCCCAGGGTTTTGTAGTTGCCGATGTTCTGGTAAGAATATTCCATGATGGCAGGATTGGATACCGCCAGCGTAATGAGGTTGCTGATATCGTTGTAAAAACCAGCGGCTTCCACTTTAAAGCGCAGCTCACCGGCTTTTGCTGCATACTGGGCAGATACCGTGTAGTTGTTGGAGTATTCGGCCTGCAGGTCGCGGTTGCCTTTGATTTTGTGGTTGCTGTCGTAGAAGTAGAAGTACAGTTCTTTCAGCGTAGGCGCGCGGAAGCCCCTGGCATAAGAAGCCCGCACCACTACCTGGTCAATAGGTTTGAAGTAAAAATTCAGCGAAGGAATGAGGGGCGCATTGTACTGTGTGTTGTACGCCACCCTTAATCCCGGACGGATGCCCACGTTTTTCACCGGCTTGTATTCGGCGCTGGCAAAAACAGCATAATCACCGATGTGTTTGCTATCGCCTTCAATTCTTTCGCCTTGTGCATATTCGATATTGGCATCGTAACCAGCTTCAAAATTGATTTTGCGATCGAGCCCGGTGCTGTAGGTACCGCGGGAACTGATCACACGGAAAGCTGTGGTATCCTGCGCACCATCCTGCTGCGAAAGGCTTTGCTCCAGCGTGGTGAGGTCCTTGGTGTAAGTATTTTTAATGCGGCGGAAATCGTTGTATGCCAGCTGTATGTTCAGATTGTGGCCGGGTTTGATATTGCCGGTCAGGAATACCGCGTTGTCGATGCGGCGGGTATGGTAATAATCGTCGGTAGCCCACTCCTGGTAAGGTGCTTCGGGCAGACCGCGGTTGGAGATCACTTCATCGAAGATATTGCCCTTGTAGCTCAGGGTCAGGTCCTTGATACGGTAGAGGTATTTGAGTTCGCCGAAATACTGCTCCTTGGGTTTCCATGCTGCGGCACGGCGGGCATCGGCAGGTTGTGCACTGAAGTCGAAGCTGATTTTTTCGCCGGGCGTCCAGCCATCAAAGAAGTTGCGGCCACCGCTCAGCAGCAGGGTATGTTTGCCCTTGCTGAAACCCAGGCGGGCATTCACGTTGTAGTTGCCTACGGTTTCGTAGTAAGTGGTGAGGCCCGTTTCGATCTTTTGCTGCTGCGACTTGCGGGTGATGAGGTTAATAGCGCCGCCCAATGCGTCGGTTCCATAACTCACTGCCATGGGACCTTCCACGATTTCGATGCGCTCTACGTTGTTGAGGTTGATCTGGGAAATATCGATGTTGCCGGAGAGGCGGCCTACTACCGGCACACCATCCACGAGGATTTTTACATTCTGGCCCGAGATACCCTGCAGGCTCATGCTGCTGCCCAATACGGCATCCTGCTCGAGGCGCACGTTAAGCTGGTTGGTCAGTACATCTCTCAGGTTTTGCGCTGCCATCTGGTCGATGGTTTTGCGGCTGATTACGTTGATCTTCTGCAGGGCTTTGTCCGCTGTATTTTCGCCGTACTGGCCGGTCACTACCACTTCGCGGATATCGTTGCTGCGGTGCTTGAGTGCGATAGCATGGATGCCGGTTTTCTTCACGATCAGGGTGTCGGCTTCGGGTTCAAAACCCATGGCCTGTGCTTTGACCACACAGCGAAAACCTTCAAACTCTGCCGGAATGCCTGCATTCCCTTTAGCATCGGCCAGGAGGGTCACGCCCTTCATACCTTGCTGCAGCGGCACAATGGCCACCCTGGCATAAGGCACGGGGGCATTGCCATCGCGTACCATTACCTGCTGGGCGCTGGCTGTGCTCAAAATACCAACACCGGCAACTGCCAGGAGTAAAGATCTGTTGTACATTTTGTTCTGTTTATATAGCTGACTGTACAAAAAGTAGGTTAGCCCGGACCGCCAGGGCGGCCGGAAGACGGGAGCAAGTCAACAAAACTCAACATTTTGCAACCAAAAGGCTTTTACAATCGGTAAAAACCATTGTCACAATCGGGAAATTTTTAGGCGCACACCAAAAAGGGTTGCCGAAAACGGCAACCCTCCTGATTAAAAAACCAGCATGAAAAAAATGTACATTAGGGATGTACCCGCTCACCCAGCCTCAGGCAGTTACCATTGTCGTCGAGTACGGTAAACTCCTTCATGCCATGAGGCCATACAGCCAGCTGGCCATGGGGGTGTACGGCGCCTTGTTCATCGCAATGGCGAAACAGTGCGTCCACATCCTGAACGTGGATGTAGCAGGAACTGTTTTCTGCAATGTGCCGGTCGGTGCAGAGCCACAGGTGTATCTCCACATCGTTGCGGTGCAATACCACGTAATCGGGATACAGGTTGGCTTCGAAGCCAAATACCCTTTTGTAAAAGGCTACGCTGCGTTCCAGGTCCTGCGAGGGCAGTACAGGTATGGTTTTAGACAGTTGCATGTGCCTGTTTGTTCACTACATTCTGAACAATGGCTCTCCACTCTTCGAGTTCAGGATTACCGGGCTTGCGCTTGCCGAAGAACTGGGCAATCATTTCACCTTTTTCGTCGAAAATTTCGAGCGCGGTTACTACGCCGTCAACGCTTGGTTTTTTCACAATCCAGGAGCTGTTGATGCGGTCTTCGCGCAGGTGCATGTTCAATTCAGGATCCATTACGTTGAACCAGGGGCCCATGGTAACCAGTTTGGTAACGGTACCGGTGTGGATCTGGATGCAACCGCGGTTGCCCACGAAGATCATGATGGGAGTCTGATCGGCAGCCGCCGCTTCAAACACCTGCTGAACGGCAGTGTTGTCGATTTTGATAGCATAACCTTCGGGTGCCAGGCGCAGGGCTTGCTCACGGGTCAGTTGGTGCCTTTTGAGCAGACCGTAGAACTCGTGGGTATCTTTCAGGTTCAACCAGCTTTCGCGGAAAGCAGCAACATCGATAGCGCTGTCAGCCAGCTCAGCAGCCTCAACAGGGTATGCTTCGGTTACTACTTCAGGATTCTGATCAGCAGCTTTGAACTGGGCTACGATCGCTTCGAAAGCAGCTACATCGCTTCTGTCGGTCAGGTAAATTTTGTGTACAGCTTCACCGCTTTTGTCGAAGAACTGAAGGCTTTTACGATCAGCTTCCTGCACTGCAAAACCAAATTTCCAGTGCATCATGAAGAGACGCAGGTCGATATCCAGGTCGAGCACCAGTCCTACGGGACCTTCAAAAGATACGTTGTTGTAAACGCCTTTGCGCTCGTGTACCACATTATCGTTGCGGGTCAGTGCCATTACATAACCCATGGTGTGAACGGCTTTCAGCAGTTCTTTAAAATCACCTTCGAGGCGGGTTACGGTGGTGCCGGTGTTCAGCGCTACCAGTTGGGCTTCGCTTACACCCAGGATGTTGGCGAGGTCACGGATACGTGATTTTGGGTTCTCTGCTTTGGCCTGTTCGTAGCGGGCCTGCAGTTGTTGAATTGTCGATTCCATAAAATGTACAAGTTTAAGCGTCTTCTATTGGTTACACTGCGGGAATCACCACCGGGTGCCTATGCCCCTCGGGATAACAAACGCGCAGGTTATAATCATATGCTTTGCTGATGGTTTGCTGTTCCAGCACTTCGGCAGGTGTGCCGTAAGCCAGTACTTTGCCTTGTTTCATCAGCAGTATTTTATCGGCATACTGTGCGGCCAGGTTCAGGTCGTGCAGCACCGATACTACGCAGTTGCCTTCTGAGGCAAACTCGCGGGCCAGTTCCAGCGCATTGTGCTGGTGGCGGATGTCGAGGCTGTTGATGGGTTCGTCCATGAACAAATACCGGACATCATAATCGGGCGAATGCCAGATTTGCGCAAACACCCTGGCCAGGTGTACCCGTTGCTGCTCACCACCTGAGAGTTGCAGGTAGTTGCGGTTTTCGAGGTGGGTAATGCCTGTTTTGTGCAGGGCACCGGTCACAATACGTTCGTCCATACTGGCCTGGCGTGCCTGCTGGTGCGGGAAGCGACCCATCATTACCACATCCTTTACCAGGAAGGGCATGGTGAGCGCTGTTTGCTGCTGCAGTACTGCACGGAAACGGGCCAGTTCGGCCGCAGACCAGTCCTGCAGGGCTTTGCCCAGGATGTGTACCTGTCCGGTTACCGGTTGCAGTTCGCCACACAGCACTTTGAGGAGCGTTGATTTGCCGGCGCCGTTGCTGCCAAGAACAGCCATGTGTTCGCCGGGCAATACTTCAAACCCTACATGCTGCAGGATCACTTTGTCGCGCACTTTAAATGATACATCCTGAACCTTGAGCATTACACCAGTTTTTGTGTTTTCCGGTCCTTGAGCAACAAGTACAGGAAAACGGGTGAACCAATGAGCGAGGTAATAATACCTATGGGCAGCTCTGCCGGGGCAAAAATGGTACGGGCCACGAGGTCGCCCCCTACCAGCAGCAATCCGCCTGCCAAAGCTGAGTTAATGAGCACCAGTCTGTTATCGGGACCGGTTACCAGCCTGATGATATGCGGTACCACGAGGCCTACAAAAGCAATGATCCCTGCAATGGCTACCGAAGCGCCAACCCCAAGGGCCACCAGCAAAATAATACCGCGTTTTACCCGCTCAATGGGAATGCCGAGGTAAGTAGCATTGGCCTCGCCCAGCGCCAGAATGTTGAGCACATGTGCCCGGCGGGGAAGCAATACCAATGGCAAAACCATAAAAGGCATAGCCACCAGTACGTTGTTCCAACTGGCTCCTCCCAAACTGCCCAGCATCCAGAACGTGATGCTGCGCAGCTGGCTTTCGGTAGTGGCATAAGTCATCAGTCCGGTGAGTGCTCCGGTGAGGCCGTTGATGGCTACACCTGCGAGCAGCATGGTGGTGATGAGGGTTTTGCCGTTTACCTGGCTCAGCCGGTATACAATGAGCGTGGTTACAAAAGCACCGATAAAGGTGACTAACGAAATTACGTAAGAACTTCCTAAGGCCGGGAGATTGGGAAACCAACTGGCCGCCAGTACAATCGTAAAAACTGCCGTAACCGATGCGCCCGACGATACCCCGATGAGACCGGGATCGGCCAGGGGGTTACGAAACAGGCCCTGCATGGCTGCACCCGACATAGCCAGTACAGCACCAATCAATAAGGCCAGCACTACGCGGGGCATCCTGATGTGCAGCAATACGGCTTCCTGCTGTTGCGAAAAATCGCTGGCGGCCGGTAAGCCGAGCGCCTGGCCAAAAATGGCCAGGCTCTGCAGCGGGGTTATATGCACTGCTCCTATGCCGGATGCCAGCAATACAGCCAGCAACAGCAACACAACAAGCAGCGGAGTTAACCATTTAGTGGGCACTAACTTCATTCAGCTGCTGGGCTAACTGGGTTACCGCTTCACCTACACGCGGGCCGAAACCTGCGAGCAGTTGTCCATCCATCTCGATCACACGTTTGTTGCGACCAGCATTGGTTTCTTTGATACCAGGCACCTGCAGCAGACCATCAATACCACCCAGGCTCTGCAATCCGCTGTCAAACATCAGGATTACATCGGGATTACCTTCTACGAGCGCTTCGGGGGTAAGGGGTTTAAAATCTTCAAAACCGGTAGCAGCATTCTGCGCACCAGCCAGTTCAATCATGCGGTTGGGAGCGGTTTTCTGACCAGCTACCATCAGGGTGCCGGCACCACGGGCATAAATGAACAATACTTTTACAGGCTGAGCCGGTTTTTGCACCTTGGCCAGGTCTGCATCAATTTTATCGGTTACTGCCTTGGCAGCATCTTTTTTTCCAAGTGAGTCCGCAATAGCGTTAACCAGGTCTTTGGTACCCTGCGGGTTGTATTCGAGGTGAAAAGGAATCACCCGGATGTTGGCGCCTTTCAGCTGCTCAAGCAGTTCGGGTTTCATTTGCTCGTCGAGACCAACCACCAGCGTGGGGCTGAGGGCTACTACGGCTTCGGCAGCAATATTACGGTTGTGGCCTACCTTAGGCAGTTTCTGGATGCTTTCCGGGAAGGTGCTGGTTACGTCCACACCGCTGATTTTATCTTCGAGACCCAGCTGGCACAGCACTTCGGTTACAGAACCGTTGAGCGATACGATGCGGGTTTTCTCGTTGATCAGTTCAGCTGTTTTATCCTGGTCCGCTTTGGGACCGCAGGAAAATAAAAAGAGCGCTGCCGAAAGACAAAGCCCTGTTACAATGTTGTTCCTTTTTTTCATGTGTCAAGCGTAAAAAAAGACCCGCTCCGGTAGTTCCGGAACGGGCCTGCGTTATAACTATTGGATCACTAATTTTTGCTGAATGCGGGTTGCACCGGCTTCGAGGGTTACGATATACATACCGTTGCCCAGGTTGTTAACCGGCATAGCGTATTGCTGCAGACCATCCAGGGCAGGACGGCTTTCGCTGTACACCATTTTACCGCTGATGTCGAATACCGACAGTTTTACATCACCCATGTTGCGGGCGCTGTTGTAGACTACTGTTACCTGGCGACCCTGAGCTGCAGGGTTAGGATACAGTACCATTTGCGCGTTGGCCTTGGCTGCTACTTCGTTGATGCCGGTAGGAGTTTTGGTCAGGTTTTCTTTGGCCAGCATAAAGCCACCGTCTACCATATCAAAACCGGTGAAGCGTACTTTCCAGATATCACCGGAACGGTCCTGCACGAAATAAACAGAAGAATCTTTAATGGTGTAAGTACTGCCGTTAAAGGTTTTCCAGTCAGCACCCAGGATGTTGATAGGAGTAGTCAGGGTGTGGGCAGCGTAGTTGTTGTAGGTTTCTTTGTTAGGCACATTGTCTACACGTACAGCTTTCACCAGTTTGTTTTGCAGCACACCGGTTACGTTGTAGCTGTCCTGTGAGCGGGCAAACTGAGTGAATACCAGGTCCCAATCTTCAGCAGCTGGTTCGCGGTCGATGATCAGATCGGTTTGCAGGGCATAGTACACAAAGTTTTTAGACGCGTAAGTCGCTTTGGTAATGCTTTTGTCCTGCTGGTTGCTGCCGTTCAGATCGGCATAACGGATATTGTAAACACCGCTGGTGAGGTCTTTAACGATCAGTTTTTTGTACTGCCCACCTGCGGTTTTGATGATGAAGATAGAATCGCCGGTTACGATATGGGTGGTAACATTGTATTTACCCCAGTCCATATCATAAGGATCGTTTACGTTTTTGTAACGGCCAATAGCGCCTTTGGCCCATGAAGTATCAGAGTTGTAGCGTTTGGTCCAGCCACTCATGCCTGTAGTATCTACAGTAGCCCAGGCAGAAACATCACCTTTAGGGTATTTGTACAGCACAACACCGGCAGAGGTATTGGCCAGGATAGCAGCAGAAGCGCCACCGTTCATTTCAAATGCAATGTCCCACTCGGCTTTGGGTTTGGAAGCCTGCTCATCATTGGCAAGGCTGTACCATACCTGGTTGGCATAACCAGCGCCCAGTTTAACGGTATCTTTAATCTCCTGTGCATTGGCAGTGCCTACAGCGGCAAGAGCGGTCAGTAACAGTAATGTTCTTTTCATGACAGAAACTTTGGATTTATACTATTGGGTTAAAACGGTTGTGTACCGCCCCGCTCTTCTGTTCCGGCCTGTTAACCATCTTGCTCCCGGTCATCAAACCCGAACGATCGTCAAGCGGGGCGGTTACACCTATATCTTAGAGCGCCTTTGCAGGCGCAATATCTCGTGTAGGCCGTCCGGTGCCGTTGCCCGCCATGCCAGGCAAGCAAACAGCACTACAGGAAAATCCTGTATGACTGATGTTGGTATGTTGAACTGCAACTTTAAAAGCTGCAATCCGATTGGGAGCAAGTAATTGACGCTGCAAAGAAACTACCATGCAGCTGAAATTGATTGTAGAATCGGGAAATCGTGTATCACAATCGGGAAAAACCGTGTTTAAACCTACCAAACCCTTTACCAGCAAGCATTACAGGCGTATGACAACATCTATTCAATAGTATTCCCGAATATGTAAACCATTTTTTCCGATTGTGGAACGCTAACCCGGCAACGCTCGGTTACTTTGCAACATATGGTTATGGAAACATAGCTGTACCCCTTAATCCATAACCCGAAAAAAAGTAGAACCCCCATGTGTGAATTTCAATCGCTGGTACACAACAGCTCTGGTTATATTATCCGCTGCCATGAGTGCAAAAACATACAACTGGCCTTTGGCACAACCCTCGTTACCATGAACATGGAGCGCTTTCAGTGGATCGCACAAAACATCAGCATGGAATACCAATACCGCAATCCCAGCGCCGATCCGGAGATCAAAAAGATCATCGTCTCGGTAGATAAACAAACGATGCTTTGTCTTTCTTTTAATGAACTGGAGAAGCTGCACCATATGTTCCTGCAAGCGGGAGCCTTGCTGGAAGTGTATGGTTTGCTCGAGACAGAAGAGATTTAGATTGCATTTCTATACTTTGTTTTAAACCCACATCCTGTACTTGTTCATCAGTAGAATCCCCCGTTAAACCGGGGGATTTGCTTTTTAGCATCAAGGCTATTAGCCGAAGCCACAGTAGTACGCCGCCCCATCAACGCTCCTCTCCTCAGCTATATTGCCATCTTTTTGCTTGTGGTGCAGCACCAAACTTTCTGTCACTTTTTTTTGCGGAAAAAAAGTAACCGAAAAAGCCGTCAGAAAGCAATTACAGTAGCTTTCTGAGTTACCCTGATATGACTTTAGTGCTACTGTAAAATTGAGCGCATCGCCCTGATATTTGAGATCATCTAAACTTATAACAAAAGCCTCAAGGTTATCAGCTGAAGTCACAGTAGTACTGCTGCCCAATCAACGATCCCTCTCCGAAAACGCGATGTAATCGTTTTCGGACGGACTTTTGGCGTTACCTTTTTTCCGCAAAAAGGTAACAAACGATGAGGGTAGCAGTAGCAGCCTGAATGTTTGTTGGTTAGCTCAACCTCCGCTCCTCTCCCCCGGCGGTATTGCCATCCTTTTTGCGTGCGGTGCATACCCAGGCTTTCTGTCACTTTTTTTTGCGGAAAAAAAAGTAACCAAAAAAAGCCGTCAGAAAGCAATTACAGCAGCTTTCTGAGTTGCCCTGATGTAACTGTGGCACTACTGTAAGCTCGACCCATCGCCCTGATAGTTAGAATTTCTGTTGGATCATAAAAGCATCAAGGTCATCAGCTGAAGCCACAGTAGTACCGCTGCCTAATCAACGACCCCTCTCCGAAAACGCGATGTAATCGTTTTCGGAAGGACTTTTGGCGTTACCTTTTTTCCGCAAAAAGGTAACAAA
>Ga0247823_10004186_pt1 | contig 11598 bp, 14 predicted proteins | sample 13C_PalmiticAcid_2_FD_192426 | JGI IMG/M metagenome (GOLD analysis project Ga0247823, IMG submission 192426) | Soil microbial communities from agricultural site in Penn Yan, New York, United States - 13C_PalmiticAcid_Day30 | ecosystem: Environmental > Terrestrial > Soil > Agricultural land...
CCATCGCCGCCGCCATGATGATGTTGGCGGGGCGTTCCTCGTCCAGATCCTTCTCGACCGCGCGGATCGCGGCATCCTCGGGATCAGCGGGCGCGTCGCCGTCGAGCGCCAGTTCGGCCTGCTTCGCCGGCTCGTCGGGCATCATGATCTTGGCCATCAGCAAGCCGCCGGGCGCGGCCATGAAGGATGCTGCGAGCAGATACTGGATGTTGATCCCCATCGCCGCGTACGCCGCGAGGATCGTGCCGGCGACCCCGGCCATGCCGACGCTCATCACCGCGAACATCTGCGCCGGGGTCAGGCCCGCCAGATAGGGACGGATGACCAGCGGCGATTCGCTCTGGCCGACAAAGATGTTCGCCGCCGAACACAGCGACTCGACCTTGCTGACGCCCGTCACCTTCTCGATCGCGCCGCCGATCCAGCGGATCACCAGCGGCATGATGCGCAGATAATAGAGGATCGAAACGAGGCTGGCGAAGAAGATGATGACGGGCAGCGCCGCGATCGCGAAGCTGTGCCCGCCCATTTCGGGCTTGGCGAGCGGGCCGAAGATGAAGTCGGTACCCGCCTGGGCATAGCCGAGCAGCGCCGACACGCCGCGCGACATGCCCTCGATCACCGCGCGCCCGGCGGGAACATAGAGGACGAGGACCGCGATGCCCGTCTGCAACGCGAATGCCGCGCCGACGACGCGCAGCCGGATCGCGCGGCGGTTCGACGAAAGCAGGAAAGCGATCGCGAGAATCGCGACGATGCCCAGAATACCGATCGGAAGATTGTTCAAGTGGAAGGCCCCCAAGCACCGCGTCGTTCGCGCGGCATACGGGGCTGCAGCATAGCGCCGCTTTCCGTCGCCGCTAGGTGCTTCCGTATCGGCTGAAACCGCGTTAGCAACGCCCATGACCACACCGGCTCCGCTCTCGCGCTCGCTCTTCACCCTTTCGATCTTCTATGGCGGCATGGTCTGCATCGCGGGCGTGCTGGGCAATAAGCAGGTGGCGCTGGGGCCGCTGGCGGTGGAGGCGGGCATCTTCGCCTTCCTGCTGCTGGTGGCCGTTTCCAGCGCGGTCGCCGAGATGCACGGGCGCAGCGTGGCCAACCGGCTGGTGCTGCTTGGCTTCATCCCCCTGCTCGCCTCGATCGTGCTGACCGCCCTGGTGCTCACCCTCCCCCCCGCCGCCGACATGCCGGCCGAGCGCCGCGATGCGTTCGAGATGATGATGGGCGGCACCTGGCGCATCTGGCTGGGCGGAATCACCGCTTATGGCGCGTCGCAGCTGCTTAACGTCACGATCTTCAGCGCGCTCAAGCGTGAGGGCGGCAAGATGATGTGGCTGCGCGGTGCGATCGCGGGCGTGCTGAGCCAGATCGTCGACACGCTGATTTTCATCACCGTCGCCTTCTACGGCGAATTCCCGATCGGCCATCTGCTGATGGGCCAGATGCTGGCCAAGGTCGTGCTGTCGATCGTGCTGATCCCGGCCCTGATCGCGGGCTTTGTCGCGATCGGACGGAGTCTGGACCGCGCGGCCCCGGACAATTAAGGGCGCGGCATGACCAATCATGCCCCCGACCCCCTGATGCTCGCCAAGGCGGAGACGCTGACCGACGCGCTGCCGTACATGCAGCGTTACGCGGGCAAGACCTTCGTGGTGAAATATGGCGGCCACGCGATGGGGGATCCCGAGCTGGCGCGTGATTTCGCGGAGGATGTCGTGCTGCTGAAGGCGGTCGGCATCAACCCGGTCGTCGTCCATGGCGGCGGGCCGCAGATCGGCCAAATGCTCAAGCGCCTTGGCGTCGAATCGGAGTTCGTCGGCGGGCTGCGCGTCACCGATGCGGAGACCGCGCGGATCGCCGAAATGGTCCTCGCCGGATCGATCAACAAGGAAATCGTCAGCTGGATCAGCGCCGCGGGCGGCAAGGCGATCGGCATTTCGGGCAAGGATTCAGGGCTGGTCACCGCGCGGAAAGTGACGCGCAATGAAGCCGATCCGCTTCAGGGGATCGAGCGCCATGTCGATCTCGGCTTCGTTGGTGAGCCGGTGGCGGTCGACGCCAGCGTGCTGACGACGCTGTCGGCTCAGGGTTTCATCCCGGTGATCGCGCCGATCGCGCTGGGCGCCGACGGGCACACCTACAACATCAATGCCGACACCATGGCGGGCGCGATCGCCGGCGCGCTGGGCGCGTCGCGCTTCTTCCTGCTGACCGACGTGCCGGGGGTGCTGAGCAAGGACAAGGAACTGCTCACCGATCTCGACCCCGGCCGGATCGCCGCGCTCAAGGCCGACGGCACGATCAGCGGCGGGATGATTCCCAAGGTCGAGACCTGCGTCGCCGCGGTCGATGCCGGGGTGGACGCCGCCGTCATCCTCGACGGGCGCGTGCCGCATTCGATGCTGCTTGAAATCTTCACCACGCAGGGCGCCGGCACCTTGGTGCATCGCTGAACCGTATTATATAGCTAATACGGTTGCCGCGTCGCGCGGCTTTCCGGTAGAAGCGCTTGAAAATTCCGGAGGCCCCCGTTGGATACCGTAATCGCGACCGTCTTCCACATCGTCCAGATCCTGCTGACCGTGGCCTGGTGGATCATCGTCGCGCAGGCGATCCTGTCGACGCTGATCGCGTTCAACGTGATCAACACCTATAACGACTTCGTCAGCTCGCTGTGGCGCGGGCTCAACACGCTGACCGAGCCGGTCTATCGCCCGATCCGCCGCATCCTGCCCGATACCGGACCGATGGATTTCGCGCCGTTCGTGGTGCTGATCCTGATCTGGATCCTGCAGGACGCGATCGTTCCCCGCGTCGCCGTCGCGCTGATCCGCAGCGCCGCCTGACCCGGCCCTGGCAGGACAGCGCGGACGGCATCCGCATCGCGGTACGGGTGACGCCGCGCGCGTCCAAAAGCGTCTTCGCGGCCGGAACGCCCGAACATTTCGCCGTCAGACTCGCCGCGCCACCCGTCGAGGGAGCAGCCAACGCGGCATTGACTGTACTGGTCGCAAAGACGTTTGGCGTGGCGAAGCGTGACGTATCGCTGGTCGCGGGTGAGACCTCCCGGATCAAGCGGCTGACCATCAAGGGCGACGCTTCGGCGCTGGCGGGAATCGCGGCAGAGTTATATGGGGCGAGCCATGACGGCTGAGATCATCGACGGTAAGGCATTTGCAGCGGGCCTTCGCGCCCGCGTGGGCGAAGCGGCGGCTGCATTCGAGGCGAAGGCGGGCCGCAAGGCAGGCCTCGCTGTGGTACTGGTGGGTGAGGATCCGGCCTCCGCTGTCTATGTCCGCAGCAAGGGCAAGGCGACGACCGCCGCCAATATGGCGAGTTTCGAGCATCGCCTGTCCGCCGACATCGATCAGGCGACATTGGTCGCGCTGGTCGACAGCCTCAACGCCGATCCGGCGGTCGACGGTATCCTCGTCCAGCTTCCACTGCCCGCGCATCTCGACGAGCAGGATGTGCTGCTGAGGATCAGCCCCGACAAGGACGTCGACGGCTTTCACCCGGTCAATGCCGGCCGCCTTGCCACCGGCATCGACGGCTTCGTACCCTGCACGCCGCTCGGCTGCCTGATGCTGCTCAAGGATCAGCTCGGCGACCTGTCGGGCAAGGACGCGGTGGTGATCGGCCGCTCCAACATCGTCGGCAAGCCGATGGCCGCGCTGCTGACCGCGGCGAGCGCAACCGTGACGCTCGCGCATTCGCGGACGAAGGATCTGCCGGGCCATGTCGCCCGCGCCGATATCGTCGTCGCGGCGGTGGGCCGGGCAGGCTTCGTCAAGGGCGAGTGGCTGAAACCCGGAGCGACCGTGATCGATGTCGGCATCAACCGTACCGATAATGGCCTCACCGGCGACGTCGAGTTCGACAGCGCGGCATCGGTCGCGGGCGCGATCACCCCGGTGCCGGGCGGCGTCGGGCCGATGACCATCGCCTGCCTGCTGCGCAACACGCTGGTCGCCGCGCATCGCCGTGAAGGGCTGGCGCTGGACGCGGCCGCGCTGTGATCCTCGCGGCCCTGCTGCTGGCACAGGCGGGAACGGCGGTGGACGCCGAACACGCCTTCAACCGCGTCGCTCAAACCGAAGGTCAGTGGACCGCGTTCCGCCGTTACGCGACCGAAGACGCGGTGATGTTCGCGCCCAAACCGGTCAATGCCCAGGCCTTCCTCAAGAACCGCAAGAACCCGCCCTTTTCGGTGCAGTGGTGGCCGGCGGAAAGCTATGTCGCGTGCGACGGAACCGTGGCGGTGAACACCGGCCCTTGGGCCGCGGCGCGCGGATCGGGCTTCTTCACCACCGTGTGGACAGCACAGGCCGATGGCGGATGGAAATGGGTCTATGACGGGGGCGACGCGCTGAAGGCGCCGCGCACCCTGCCCGAGCGACCCAGGATGCGCCGCGCGGCGTGCGTCGCGGTGCCGCCCTCAACGCCCGCGATGGCGGGGCCGGACCAGGGCGCCGGCGCATCACGCGACGGTTCGCTACGCTGGCGCTGGGCGATGGCGGCTGACGGCAGCCGCAGCTTCACCGCGTCGATCTGGACCGGGAAACGGTTCGAGGACGTCATCATCGATCGCGTCTCCGCGCCGCAGTAGCCGGGCTGGTCCCCGCGCATTGCGCAGACTGGCACTTGTGATGATGTAACATTGCGAATAAGGGGGCGCGTTTCCAGTCGCAGGACGTGTACCCCATGAAGCGTAGCGCCGCCCTCCTCGCCACCACCCTGTTCACCCTCCCCGTCCTCACCACGGCCGCCGCCGCGCAGACCGCCTCGCATGCCGAGCGCGACGCCACCAGCCGCAGCGCGGTGCATGGCGATTCGGACGAGGAGGTGGTGATCACCGCTCCCTATGTCGCTGATCTCGACCTGCTCGCGGGTGCGTCGGTGGTCTCGGGGGACGAGCTGGTGCGCGATATCCGCGGGCAGATCGGCGACACGCTGACTAAGGTGCCCGGGGTTTCCGCCACCTCCTTCAGCCCGGGCGCGTCGCGACCGGTGCTACGCGGTTTTCAGGGCGAGCGCGTCCGCGTGCTCTCCGACGGGCTCGGCACGCTCGACGTCTCCAACACCTCGACCGACCATGCCGTGTCGATCGATCCGCTCACCGCCGAGCGGATCGAGGTGCTGCGAGGCCCCGCGGTGTTGCTGTTCGGCAGTCAGGCGATCGGCGGCGCGGTCAATGTGATCGACCGCCGCATCCCACGCGCGGTGCCCGAGAAGGGCTTTCATGTCGACGCGGTCGGCACTTATGGTTCGGCGGCGGAAGAGCGCAGCGGCGGCGCGGCGGTGGACATCGCGCTCGACAAGCAGTTCGTGCTCCATCTCGACGGCAGCTACCGCAAGACCGATGACGTCCGCGTCGGCGGCTATGTGCTGAGCGCCCCGTTGCGGGCCGAGCAGCTGGCCGTTGCAGCCGAGGAAACCGCCGAAGGGCATCTCGACGAGGCGGCCGAAGCGACCGCGCTCGCCAATCAACGCGGCCGCCTGCCCAACAGCGGCACGCGCACCTACACGCTGGGCGGCGGGCTTTCGCTGATCAACGACGGCGGCAGCCTCGGCTTCTCGGTCGGCTATTACGACACCAATTACGGCGTGCCCGCGCGGCCCGGCGCCGGGCATCACCATGACGGCGGCGCCGAAGAGGATCATGGCGAAGAGAATGTCACCATCGGCCTCCACCAGTGGCGCGCGGATCTGCGCGGCGAGGTGAACGTCAATGGCGGGTTCCTCGACAAGATTCGCGTGCGCGCCGGCTATTCGGACTATGAGCATACCGAGTTCGAGGGCGACGAGGTCGGCACCGTCTTCGCATCGACCGGGTTCGAGGGGCGGCTCGAGCTGGTGCAGGCCGACCGCAATGGCTGGCGCGGCGTGATCGGCTTCCAGGGCTTTACGCGGGACTTTTCGGCGACCGGCGCGGAAGCGTTCGTGCCGGAGAACGTCACCGATCAGTACGGCCTGTTCACCCTGCAGGAAGTCAATCTGGGCAAGCTCGGACTCGAGGGCGCGCTGCGCTACGAGCATACCGGCGTGCGTTCCAACAGCGTCAAGCTGGGGTTGGACGAGGATGCGCCGCTCGGGCGGGTCGACCGCAGCTTCGACGCGTTTTCAGGCGCCGCCGGCCTGTCCTACGAGGTTGCCCCGCGGATCAAGGTCGGGGTCAACGCCTCGCGCGCCGTCCGCGCCCCTTCGGCCGAGGAGCTGTTCTCCAACGGCCCGCACGTCGCGACCCAGGCCTATGAAGTCGGCGACCCGACCTTCCGCACCGAGAAGAGCTGGGGCGGCGAAGTCTATGCCCGCGGCACGCTCGGCAAGGTCAAGTTCCAGCTGGCCGGCTACGCCAACTGGTTCACCGACTATATCTACGAGACCGAGACCGGCCTCGAGATCGACGAGCTGCCGGTGTTCCAGTACCGCCAGGCCGACGCCCGCTATATCGGCGTCGAGGGCGAGGTTTCGGCGACGCTGGTCCAGCGGGGCGAATTCACGCTCGGCGGCAACCTTGTCGCCGATTATGTCCGCGCCACGCTGGAGGACGGCAGCCCCGTCCCGCGCATCCCGCCGTTCCGCGTCCTTGCCGGGATCGACGCCAGCCACGGCCCGTTCGGCGGCCGGGTCGAGGTCGAGCATGTCACCCGCCAGGCGCGCATCGCCGCGTTCGAAACCGAGACCCCGGCCTTCACGCTCGTCAACGCCTCGCTCACCTGGCACCCGTTCGGCGAGAAGCGCGAGACCGCACTCATCCTCTCCGCCAACAACCTCTTCGACGTCGAGGCGCGGCGGCATGCCTCGTTCACCAAGGATTTCGTGCCGCTCGCCGGCCGCGACATCCGCGTCGCGGCCCGGTTGAGCTTCTAAAGGTTGCCCCCCGGCGGGCGCTGCTGCCCTTACAAGGGCGGCAGCGCCCAATCGATCGTCCCTCTTCCCTTCGCTTCCAGAAATTCGTTCGCCTTCGAGAAATGGCGGCAGCCGAAGAACCCGCCATGCGCCGAGAGCGGCGAGGGGTGGACCGACTTCAGCACCAGATGGCGCGGATCGACCGACGGCGCCTTCTTCTGGGCGTGGCTGCCCCACAGCATGAACACCACCGGATCGGGCAGCGCGTTGACATGCGCGACGACGGCGTCGGTGAACCTCTCCCAACCCCGGCCCTTGTGCGAAGCGGCCAGCCCCATCTCGACGGTCAGGCAGTTGTTGAGCAGCAGCACGCCCTGCTTCGCCCAATGCTCCAAAAAGCCGTGGCGCGGCGGCTCGATGCCGAGATCGCTGCGCAGTTCCTTGTAGATGTTGACCAGACTGGGCGGCACGCGGACGCCGGGCTGGACCGAGAAGCAAAGGCCGTGCGCCTGTCCCTCGCCATGATAGGGATCCTGCCCGAGGATGACGACGCGCACGTCCTGCGGCGGGGTGAGGTCGAGCGCGCGGAACCAGTCGGCGCCCTTGGGGAAGATGCGCTTGCCCGCCGCCTTCTCGTCGAGCAGGAACTGGCGGAGCGAGGCCATATAGGGGGCGTCGAATTCGCGCTGGAGCGGGTCGAGCCAGTCGGGATGCAGCTTCACGGCCATGCGGTTTCCTTCCGGGCGCGACTGTGCGAACCAGCACGGGCCTGTCAATCGAAGCGTCGACGAAGGAGAGCCGAGATGCCCGTCACCGGAAGCTGCCATTGCGGCGATGTGAGCTACACGCTGGAGGGTGATGCGCCGTCCGAAGCGATGGCGTGCAATTGCTCGATCTGCCGCCGCAAGGGCTATTTGCTGCATTTCGCGCCGCTCGACGCGCTGACGCTGCACGGGAACGCCGACGCGGTCACCGTCTATCAGTTCAACCAGCACAATATCGAGCACACCTTCTGCAAGACCTGCGGCTGCGCGCCCTATGGCAAGGGCACCGGACCCGACGGCAAGAAGATGGCGGCGATCAACCTGCGCTGTGCGGAGGATATCGACCTCGATACGCTGACGATCCACAATTACGACGGAGCCAGCCTTTGAAGGCGCCCTGATCCTCCCTGCTCCGCGGGAGGATTGAATGAAGAGTTCAGTCCCATGCACATGTCCCACGACGCTTCGGCCCCCGCCGCGGCGGAAATCACTTTCGACCAGTTCCTTGCCGTCGACATCCGTGTCGGCACGATCGTCGCCGCCGAACCGTTTCCGGAGGCGCGCAAGCCGGCCTATAAGCTGACCATCGACTTCGGCCCGGCGATCGGGATCAAGCGATCCTCGGCGCAGATCACCGAACACTACGCCCTCGACGACCTGTCCGGACGGCAGGTCGCGGCGGTCGTCAACTTCCCCCCGCGCCAGATCGGGCCGATGATGTCCGAGGTGCTCACGCTGGGATTTCCGGATGCCGACGGAAAGGTGGTGCTGTTCCACCCGAGCGTCGAGGTGCCCAATGGCGGAAGGCTGTTCTGACCGTACCGGTTGACGAAGTTGACACAAAAGCGGGGTTTTGGGGCGGAGGCGCCTGGTTCGCGTCCACGAAGCGCCCGGTTCGCCCCCGCTTCGCACCCGCGAAGCGCCTGCCACGCGACACCGGCGCGCCATGCCCGCGACGACGATGCGCCACGACCGCCCCGCCGCGGCCGCGAAGCGACAAGCGCGCGCCGTCCACGCGCCGCTCACGCGACGCAGTGGCGGGCCGAGGCCGGACGATGGGGAGTCCCGGTGGATCATGGGACGGACCAGCTATCACGGCGCCGGGGCGGTAGGAAAACTCCACATCGGCATTGCTCAGGCAAAGATCAGGCTTTGCTCATGACGTTCATCCGCGCCGGTGCGAGCGCTGCGGCCGCAACGACATGGAGCAAGACGCATGACGGCGACCGCACAGGCAAGCGGACATAATTGGTGGCGGATCGGGCGGTGGAGCGCGGCGGCGGCGTTGCTGTGCGTTCCCGCGATCGCGATGCGCTTTCCCGGCAGCGGATTCGACTGGACCACCAGCGACTTCGTGGTGATGGGCACGCTGTTCGCCGCGATCCTCGGCGCCTATGAATTCCTTGCCAGCCGGGCGCCCGGCTTCGCCTATCGCGCGGCATCGGTGCTGACCACGCTCGGCGTGTTCCTGCTGATCTGGATGAACATGGCGGTCGGCATCATCGGCAGCGAGAACAACGACGCCAATCTGATGTTCGTAGCGGTAGTCGCGCTGATCGTCGGCGGCGGATGCGTATCGCGCTTCCGGCCGCGTGGGATGCGGATGTCGCTGCTTGCCGCCGCGCTGGCCCAGGCGGTGATCGGAGCGATCGCGCTGGCCGGAGATCTGGGCATCGATGGCCGCGGCTGGCCCCGCGACGTGATCTTCCTGACCGGCTTCTACACCGGACTATGGGCGGTCGCGGGAACGCTGTTCGGGCTTGCGGGCGACCGGCGATGACCGGCGAGCGCGAGCCGCCGCCGCTGACCGAACAGGAACGAGCGAAGATCCTGTTCGAGCGGATCCACCGCTCGCCGCGAATACCCGATCGCTACGCCGAACGGCGCGCGGTCAGCAGATAGTTGAGGCTGGTATCGTCCGAAAGATGGAAGCCCGCGGCCGGCGAGAAGCTGAGGCCGCGCAGGTCGGTGACCTCGAGGTCCAAGGCGGCTAGCATGTCGGTCAGCTCGTCGGGGGTGATGAACTTGTCATGGTCGTGCGTGCCGCGCGGGATCATGCCGAACCCTTCGCCCACCGTGATCATCGCGAGCCGCGACAGCGGCGTGCGGTTGGGGGTGGAGAGGATCATCAGGCCGCCCGGCGCCAGCGCGGCGGCGAGACCGGCGACGAAGGCGGCGGGATCGGTGACATGCTCGATCACTTCCATCGAGGTGACGAGATCGAAGGTCCGGCCCTTGGTGACCGTCTCGAATTCCCCCGCCTGATAGTCGATCGTCAGGCCCGACGCCTGCGCATGGGCGCGCGCCGCGCCGATATTCTCGGGCGCGGCATCGACCCCGGTGACCCGCGCGCCAAGCCGGGCGAGCGGCTCGCACAGCAGCCCGGCGCCGCAGCCGACGTCGAGCGCGGCCTTGCCGGCGAGGGGAGTGAAGCTGGCCGGATTGCCGTCCCAATGCGCGTCCACGGCCTCGCGAATATAGCGCAGCCGCGGCGGATTGAGGCGGTGGAGCATCGCCGAGGACCCCCTGGGGTTCCACCAGTCCGCCGCGAGCCGCCCGAAATGCTCAGCTTCACGCGGGTCAATGGTTGCTTTGCTTGTCATCGCCATCCCCCCCTCCTATCAGCGCGCCCACACCTTCCCAAGGGGCGAGAATCAAATGGCACGCATCGTGATGAAGTTCGGTGGCACGTCGATGGCGGGCATCGAGCGGATTCGTAACGTCGCCAATCGCGTCAAGGCCGAGTGGGAAGCGGGCAATCAGGTCGCGGTCGTCGTCTCGGCGATGGCGGGCGAGACCGACCGGCTGGTCGGCTTCTGCAAGGAAGCCTCGCCGCTCTACGATCTGCGCGAATATGACACGGTGGTCTCGGCCGGCGAGCAGGTGACGAGCGGGCTGCTCGCCATCGCATTGCAGGCGATCGGCGTGCCGGCGCGCTCGTGGCTCGGCTGGCAGCTGCCGATCCACACCAGCAGCGCGCATTCGAGCGCGCGCATCGGCACGATCGAGACGGTCGAGCTGAACGCCAGCCTGTCCGACGGCAATGTCGCGGTGATCCCCGGATTCCAGGGGCGCGCCGAGGATAACCGCGTGACCACTTTGGGCCGTGGCGGATCGGACACCAGCGCGGTGGCGGTGGCGGCGGCGATGAAGGCCGACCGCTGCGACATCTATACCGATGTGGACGGGGTCTACACCACCGACCCGCGCATCGTGCCGAGGGCGCGCAAGCTGTCCAAGGTGACGTATGAGGAAATGCTCGAGCTGGCGAGCGTCGGGGCGAAGGTGCTCCAGACCCGCTCGGTCGGCTTGGCGATGAAGGAAGGCGTGCGCGTGCGCGTGCTTTCCTCGCTGGAGGACAATCGCGACGAAGAGGGCCATCGCGGCACGCTGATCGTCGGCGAAGAGGAGATCAACGACGTGGAACGGCAGCTCATCACCGGCATCGCCGCGGACAAGAACGAGGCGAAGGTCACGCTCACCAACGTCCCCGACCGTCCGGGCGCGGTGGGCCATATCTTCACCCCGCTGGCCGAAGCCGGGATCAACGTCGACATGATCGTGCAGAACGTGGCGCACGCCACCGGCTCGACCGACGTCACGTTTACGGTCCCTCGCGCGGAACTCGCCCGCGCGCTCGACGTGCTGGAGAAGAACAAGGCGCCGATCGGCTATGACGCGCTGATCCACGATACCAAGGTCGCCAAGATCAGCGTCGTGGGCGTGGGCATGCGCAGCCATGCCGGCGTCGCCGCGACGATGTTCGAAACGCTGGGCGAGCGCCGCATCAACATCCTCGCCATCACCACCAGCGAGATCAAGGTGAGCGTGCTGATCCACGAGGACGAGACCGAACTGGCCGTCCGCGTGCTGCACACCGCCTATGGGCTGGACGCGCCGGAAGAAGACGCGGCGTAGTTCGTTAGAGCGGCGCCGGCCCCCGCCCCCGCCCGGCCGCCCAACGCCAGTATCCTATGGG
>Ga0247823_10004188_pt1 | contig 11593 bp, 3 predicted proteins | sample 13C_PalmiticAcid_2_FD_192426 | JGI IMG/M metagenome (GOLD analysis project Ga0247823, IMG submission 192426) | Soil microbial communities from agricultural site in Penn Yan, New York, United States - 13C_PalmiticAcid_Day30 | ecosystem: Environmental > Terrestrial > Soil > Agricultural land...
TCCGACACCCGCCCCGATGCGCCGCGTCCCCCCGGCCCCACACCGGTCGACGACTCCCACCTGAAGACCATCATCGCCCCCAAGGTCGTCGAGCGGATCGGCGACTTCGAGATCCTGGGCGAAATCGCCCGCGGCGGAATGGGGGTCGTCTACCGGGCCCGCCAGCTCGGCGTGAACCGGACCGTCGCCCTCAAGATGATGCTCGGGACGCACGGCATGTCCCCCGAGGAGCGGGGCCGCTTCCAGGCGGAAGCGGAGGCGGCGGGCCAGCTCGACCATCCCCACATCGTCGCCGTCCACGCCGTCGGAGAGGACCGCGGCCGCCCCTATCTCTCGATGGCCTACGTCGAAGGGAACAGCCTCAAGCAGATCGTCGCCGACGGCCCGCTCGGCCCCCGCAAGGCGGCGACCCTGATGGAGAAGATCGCCCGCGCGGTCCACTACGCCCACTCGAAGGGGATCGTCCATCGCGATATCAAGCCGGCCAATGTCCTGATCGACAAGGACGGCGAGCCTCGCGTGACCGACTTCGGCCTGGCCAAGCGGACCGCCAAGGACAGCGGACTGACCGCCACCGGGCAGGTCCTCGGCACGCCGAGCTACATGCCGCCGGAGCAGGCCTCGGGGAAGACCGAAGAGGTCGGCGTCCTCTCCGACGTCTACTCGCTCGGGGCGACGCTCTACTGCCTCCTGGCGGGGCGTCCGCCGTTCCAGGCGGCCAGCGTCATCGAGACGCTGCAACAGGTGGTCCATACCGACCCGGTCGCGCCGCGGCAGTGGAGCCCGCAACTGCCGCGGGACCTGGAGACGATCTGTCTCAAGGCTCTCTCGAAGTCGCCGAAGGACCGGTACGCGAGCGCCGCCGAGATGGCGGATGAGCTGCACCGGTTCCTCAACGGCGAGCCGATCCTGGCCCGGCCGCTGGGCCGGCTGGAACGGATCGTCCGCTGGGTCCGGCGGCGGCCGACCGAGGCGGGACTCGCGGTCGTCTCGGTCCTGGCTCTGGTGGCGCTGGCGGTCGTCGGCGTCAGCCTTTCGTACCAGAACGATCTGTCGAAATCGCTGTCCGAGACGGAGCGGCAGCGCGGGGTCGCCGAGACCCAGCGGACCGAAGCCCAGCGGCAACGGGTCCTGGCCGAAGAGGAGAAGGCCAAGGCGGACGGCCTGCGGGGCGAGGCCGAGGAACTCCGGGGCAAGGCGGAGCTGGAGCGGACCGCCGCCGTCGCCGCGCGGGAAGAGGCGGACCGGCAGCGGGCGCGGGCGGAGTACCAGGAAGTGCGGGCCCGGCGGTTCCTCTACGGATCGCAGATCAACGTCGCCATGCAGATGTGGGAGGAGGCGAACTCCAAAGAGATGACGCGGATCCTCGACGGCCTGCGTCCGGCCGGCGGCAGCGAAGACCTCCGCGGCTTCGAATGGCACTACCTCGACCGCCTGCGGCGTGCCGGCTTCGACTATGCGCAACTCCCGACTCATCAGGGGCTCCTCTCGCTGTCGGTGACATCCGACGGCCGGCGGTTGGCGACGAGCGGCCGGTCGACGATCCGCGTCTTCGACCTCGAACGCCGCGAGACCGTGTGGGAGCAGGAGACGCCGCTCCGGAGCACGGTCGTCCGGTGGGGGCAAGGAAAAGAGGAAGGCCGGCTCTTCGTCGGCTACCAAGATGGCCGGATCGCGCTCCTGGACGCCGCCGGGAAGACGATTCGCAAGAGCGACGGTCCGGTCGCCAACGCGGCGGTCGGTCCCCTGGCCCTGACGCGCGACGACTCCCGGCTCGCCGCCGTGTTCGCCAACGGGCAGGTCGCCGTCCTGAACGTCGACACGTTTCAGCGGGTCGCCAGGTGGCAGGTCCCCAAGGCCAACGCCCAAAGCGGGATCGAGTTCTCGCACGACGACAAACGCGTGCTGACGACCCTGTCGTTCGGAGACCGGGTCCAGAGCTGGAACGCGGAGACCGGCAAGCCGGAGGCGGATCTGGAAGGACTGTTCGACGGCATGGGGGTCATCCGCCGCGATCCGGGCGGCGACTGGCTGGTGGGGGCCGCCGGCTCGCTGCTGTCGATCGTCCAGTGGGACCTGCGGACCGGGAAGAAGGTGCGGCAGTTCCTCGGACACGAGCGACGGGTGGAAGACGTCGCTATGACGGCAAACGTCGAGAAGATCCTCTCCGCCTCGGACGACGCGACGGTCCGGTTCTGGACGCCGGGACTCTCGGACCAGTCCCGGGTGTTGCGGGGTCACGCGGGACCGGTCCACTTCGCGGCAATGAGCCTCGACGGCCAACGGCTCGTCACCGGCTCCAACCGGGGGGACATCCTGGAATGGAACATCACCGCCGACCCGCTCTGTCATCGGCTGCGGGGGCACGACGGATGGGTCTTCCGGGTCGCCTTCAGTCCGGATGGCGAGACGGTCGCGACCGCCAGCCGCGACAAGACGGTGCGGACCTGGAACGTCCGGACCGGCGCGCTGCTCCGGACCTTCAAGGGCCACACCGAGCAGTCCGAAGGGGTCGTTTTCTCCCACGACGGAACGATGCTCTACTCCAGCTCGGACGACGCCACGATCCGCGCCTGGAACCTCCAGCAGCCCGATTCCCCGCCGGCGATCTGGAAGGGGCACACCGCCCCGATCTGGGGGCTCGCCCTCAGTCCGGACGGAAAGCATCTGGCGAGCGCCGGCCACGATCAGACGGTCCGGGTCTGGGAGACGGCGAGCGGCCGATGCGTCCGCACCTGGAAAGGACACACGCGGCGGGTGATGGATGTCGCGTGGCACCCCCGCGACCGGTCGGTCCTCAGCGCTGGCGAAGATGGAACGGTCCGGTGCTGGAGCTTCGACTCCGATTCGCAGCAGTGGGTCCATCCCGTGACGGGGACGAACGACGTGGCGATCAGTCTCGCCGGGGACCTGATGGCGACGTCGTCGGTCGGCGTTGTGCAGGTCTGGGCGATGCCGGAGCGGACGCTCAAGTTCGAGCTCCGGGGAGCGACGAACACCGCCTACCAGGTCGAGTTCTCGCCTGACGGAACCCGGCTCGCGACCGGCGGCGCGGACGGCTCGGCGCGCGTCTGGGATATGGCGACCGGCCAGCAGCTCCTGCGGTTCAAGCATGAGTCGACCGTCTTCGGCGTGACGTTCAGCCGTGACGGCCGCCGACTGGGGACCGCCAGCCGGGATGAATCGGTGCGGATCTTCGACAGCCTCGATCCGTAAGGGAGTCCCTTTTCAACACCGAGGCACCAAGGGGGTCACCAAGACATGTTCTGTCCTGTTGTCTCGAACCGTGTTCTTGCCGGCTGAGCTCTCTTTGCTCAAACCCAATGTGCGACGGCCGCTGGGGTCAAGGGGGTCACCCCCCCTCCCCGCCGGAGGCACTTCCATGAGGAACCGTTGGACACAACGGACGCCCGTTTTGTGTCACCCGCATTGAGGACTCCACCAAACCGCACCGCTCGCTTTGCAATCCCCGCGGGTTAGGTGAGGGGGCATACGACACGTTGTCCGCGTTTGGACACGCTCTCCTTCAGACATCTCCCGACGGCCAGGCCTCCGGCGGGCAAAGGGGCGTTGCCCCTCTGCACTCCCCACCAGGGGCCAGCCCCTGGACCCCGGTCCGCTTCCGCAATCGATCATCCGTCGGTTCGGACGCGCTCGGGTGCTGACTTCGCTTCGGGTGGCTACCCTGCAACCTTCACCGTTCAGGAGATCCGCTCGATGACACGATGGTTTCAGCACGCTACAGCAAGGACGTTTTTCGCGGCACTGGCCCTCGGACTTTCGGCAAATGCGGTCCGCGGCGATGAAGGGATGTGGCTCTTCAACCGCGTCCCCAAGGAACTGCTGAAGACAAAGTACGGTTTCGAACCGACCGACCAGTGGCTGGAACACTTGCGGCTCTCCAGCGTCCGGTTCAACAGCGGCGGATCCGGCTCGTTCGTCTCGTCCCGCGGCCTCGTGATGACGAACCATCACGTCGGGGCCGATGCCCTCCAGAAGCTCAGCTCCGCCGAACGGGACCTCCTCGAAGAAGGGTTCCACGCCAAAAGGGAAGCGGACGAGCTCAAGTGCGTCGACCTGGAACTGAACGTCCTCGTCCACATCGAAGACGTCACGGCCAAGGTCAACGCGGCGGTCAAGCCGGGCTCATCCGCCGCGGACGCCTTCGCGGCGCGGCGGGCGGTGATCAACACGATCGAAGAAGAACAGCACCAGAAGACCGGCCTCCGCAGCGACGTCGTCACCCTCTACCAGGGGGGCGAGTACCACCTGTACCAGTTCAAGAAGTACACCGACGTCCGGCTGGTCTTCGCCCCCGAGCAGGGGATCGCGTTCTTCGGCGGCGACCCGGACAACTTCGAGTATCCGCGGTACTGCCTCGACGTCTGCTTCTTCCGGGTCTACGAGGACGGCAAGCCGGCGAAGATGGAACACTTCCTCAAGTGGAGCGAAGCGGGCGCGGCGGACGATGAGCTGACGTTCGTCTCCGGCCATCCCGGCAGCACCAGCCGTCTCAACACGATGGCCCACCTCGAATACCTCCGCGACCTGTCGCTCCCGCAGACGATGGACGTCCTGCGGCGGCGGGAAGTCATGCTGACGAACTTCAGCGAGCGAAGCCTGGAGAACGCCCGCCAGGCCAAGGACGACCTGTTCGGCATCCAGAACAGCCGCAAGTCCGAACTCGGCGGACTCGCCGGCCTGCAGGATCCGGTGGTCATGCGACAGAAGCGGGCAGAGGAAGAGAGCCTGCGGAAGGCGGTCGCGGCCAAGCCCGACCTCCAGAAGAAGTACGGGACCGCCTGGGATGAGGTCGCGGGCTCGCTGGAACATCTGAAGGAATTCCGCCGCGAACTGAGCCTGTTCGAATTCGGCGCGGCGTTCAACACGTCCCTCTTCGGGATCGCCCGGACGCTCGTCCGGATGGCGGAGGAAGACACCAAGCCGAACGCCGAGCGGCTCGACGGCTACACGACCGCCGCCCGCGAATCGCTTGAACAGGGACTCTACTCCGAGGCGCCGCTCTATCCGGACCTGGAGATCGCCAAGCTCGCCGACTCGCTGGCAATGCTGGTGGAGCACCTCGGCCCGGACCATCCGCTCGTCGCCAAGGTCCTCGCCGGCCAGTCCCCGCGCGAGCGGGCTGCCGCCCTGATCCGCGGATCGCGGCTCATCGACGTTGAAGAACGCCGCAAGCTCGCCAAGGCGGGCCAGAAGGGGATCGAGTCGTCGGACGACCCGCTCATCGGGCTGGCCAGGCTCGTCGATCCGCGGGGCCGCGAGCTGCGGAAGCGGTATGAAGAACAGGTCGAGGAGCCGCAGCGGCAAGCCTACGCCAAGGTCGCCGCGGCCCGGTTCGCGGTCCTCGGCAGCGGGACCTATCCCGACGCGACCTTCACGCTCCGTCTCGCGTTCGGGCCGGTGAAGGGGTACGAGGAGGCCGGAAACCAGATCCCCCCCTGGACCCAGCTCGGCGGGACCTACGCCCATGCCGAAGCCCACGGCAGCGAAGGGCAGTTCCAGCTCCCGAAGCGGTGGCTCGAAGGCCGCGACAAGCTCAAGGCCTCGACGCCGTTCAACTTCGTCAACACGGCGGACATCATCGGCGGCAACTCCGGCAGCCCGGTCGTGAACCGTCAGGCCGAGGTCGTCGGGATCATCTTCGACGGCAACATCCAGTCGCTCGTCTCCGACTACGTCTACAGCGACACCCAGGCCCGCGCCGTCAGCGTCCATTCCAGCGCGATCCGCGAAACGCTCCGGGATCTCTACGGCGCGAAGGGGCTGGCCGACGAGCTGGGACAGTGAGGCAGTCGACCGGCCAACCCGCAACCGAATGCGGGTTGGCCTTCACTGAAGTTTCGCGGCCGAGGCTTTCCATCGCGCCGCGGTCGGCGAGAATGACTCAGCATCGTCTCGGTCAGCCGGACGTCGGTTGATCGAGCAGAGATTCACCGTCGAAAGGATCAATCGTGGCGAAGTATCGCGCCTGGGTTTCCACCGCCGCCAAGCAGAAGCTCGTCGAACAGGAGATTGATCCGGGGCCGCTGGGGCCCGATGAGGTCGAGATCGCGGTCGAGTACTGCGGCCTCTGCCACTCGGACAAGTCGGTGATCGAGGACGAGTGGGCGGTCACGAAGTTCCCCTTCGTTCCCGGCCACGAAGCGGTCGGCCGGATCGTCGCTCTCGGCGAGCGGGCCAAGGGACGGAAGATCGGACAGGCGGTCGGGATCGGCTGGACCGCGGAAAGCTGCATGCACTGCCGGCAGTGCATGGGGGGCGATCACCACCTTTGCGGCTCGGCGGTCCCGACGATCGTCGGCCACAACGGCGGATTCGCCGAGCGGATGCGGGCTCACTGGGCCTGGACGATTCCGCTCCCCGAGGGGATCGACATGACCTCGACCGGTCCGCTCCTGTGCGGCGGCGTCACGGTCTTCACGCCGATCGCGGGCTACGGCATCCAGCCGTCGGATCACGTCGGCGTCATCGGGATCGGCGGCTTGGGGCACATGGGGGTCAAGTTCGCCCACGCCTGGGGCTGTGAGGTGACCGCCTTCACGTCGAGCGAGTCGAAGTTCGAAGAGGCGAAGAGCTTCGGGGCGGACCATGTCCTCTCGACCCGCGACCCGAAGGCGATCGCGGCGGCGGCGAGCCGGTTCGACCTGCTCATCTCGACGGTCAACGTCCCGCTCGACTGGCCGGCGCTCCTGAACACGCTCAAGCCGCGGGGACGGCTGCACATCGTCGGCGCCGTGCTGGAGCCGGTCGGCATCCCGGCCTTCGCCCTCATCATGGGGCAGAAGAACGTCTCCGGCTCCCCGACCGGCAGCCCGAACCGGCTCGCCACGATGCTGGAGTTCGCGGCCCGCAAGAAGGTGGCGCCTCAGGTCGAGCACTTCCCGCTCAGCAAGGTGAACGACGCCATCGCGCACCTGTCGGCGGGCAAGGCGCGGTACCGGATCGTTCTGGACGTCAGCAAGTAAGGTGGCTCATGCCTCGCATCGTTCGCTTTCACCAGACCGGCGGCCCTGAAGTCCTCAAGCTGGAGGAGGTCGCCGTCGCGCCGCCGGGCCCCGGCGAAGTCCGGATCGCCGTGAAGGCGATCGGGCTCAACCGGGCCGAGGCGATGTTCCGTTCGGGAATGTATCTCGAACAGCCGTCGTTCCCGTCGCGGATCGGCTATGAGTGCTCCGGGACGGTCGAGGCGGTCGGCGATGGCGTGAAGGAGTTCGCCGTCGGCGACAAGGTGAGCACGATCCCGGCCTTCTCGATCGGGAAGAACGGGGTCTACGGAGAGGTCGCGACGGTCCCGGCCGCTGCGGTCGCCAGGTATCCCGCGTCTCTCTCGTGGGAGGAGGGGACGTCGATCTGGATGCAGTACCTGACGGTGTACGGAGCGGTGATCGATATCGCGAAGCTGGCGAAGGGAGACACGCTCCTGATCCCGGCGGCGTCGAGCAGCGTGGGGATTGCGGCGATCCAGATCGCAAACCTGATCGGGGCGACGCCGGTGGCGCTGACGCGGACGAGTGTCAAGCGGGAGGAGCTTCTGAAGCACGGTGCGAAGCATGTCATTGCGACCGAGGAGCAGGACCTCGTGGCGGAGGTGATGAAGCTCACCGATCAGAAGGGGGCGCGGGTCGTGTTTGATCCGGTTGGTGGTCCGACGGTGGCGAAGCTGACGGCGGCGATGGCGGCGGGGGGGATTCTGTTCCAGTACGGCGCGCTCAGCACCGAGCCGACGCCGCTGCCGCTGATGGATGTCCTGGCGAAGACGCTGACGATTCGCGGTTATCTGCTGTTCGAGTTCACGACGCATCCGGAGAAGTTGAAGCCGGCGAAGGAGTTCGTGGTGAAGGGCCTGGAGTCCGGAGCGCTGAAGCCGCTGGTGGCGAAGACCTTCCCGCTGGATGAGATTGTCGAGTCTCACCGTTATCTGGAGTCGAACCAGCAGATCGGTAAGGTCGTGGTGACGGTCTAGCGAGCAGCTCACTCATCATCGATCGGGTCCAGGGGTACCCTGGTGGGGAGTGCAGAGGGGCAACGCCCCTTTGCCCGCCGGAGGCTGACCGTCGAGAGATGTCTGAAGGAGTGGGTGTCCAAGCGCGGACACCGTGCCGTATGCCCCCTCACCAACCCGCGGGGATTGCAAAGCTCGCGGTGAGGATTGAAGGAGTCCTCATAGCTGGTACCACAAAACGGACGTCCGTTGTGTACCACGGTTCCTCATGGAAGTGCCTCCGGCGGCAAGGGGTCGAAACCCCTTGACCCCAGGCTGCCGTCGCACATTGGGTTTGAGCTATGGATGCTGCGCCGGCAAGGATGCGGTTCGAGCAGACTACTTGGCCTCGGCCGGCGGCGTGATCGAGAGCTCGATCCTGGACTTCACCGACTTCACGTCCAACGACTGACTGAACAACACCACCGACTTCCCCGGTTCGATCACGTGGATCACCGGATGCGAATCGACCTCCTCCGCCAACTGGCCCGACCGCTCAAAAACCTGCTCCGGCTGCTTATCGATCCGCAGCGCAATCCGGACCTTCGACTCCTTGGGATAAGCCTTCACCTGCAGGTGAATCGAGTGCCATCCCGGCGTCAGCGCCGCCACAACAGGAGTGGGAGCAAACGCCGGATCATCGCTCGGCACACTCAACAACAGACCCAGCGGCTTCGATTCGGGAACGACCGCTTCCCAGTCGGCCCAGGAGTCGTAACTCTGCGGACCGCCGATCGCGAGCCCCGCTTCCGGCCGAAGGGTCAGCGGCTCAAAGTCCTTGGACCACTTCTCGTCGACCCGGTACAGCTCGCGGCCCTCAACCGCCTGGAACGGCGCACCACGGAACCGGTCGGCGTTCGCATCCCAGGTGATCTGCCGCAGGGTCGGTACGCCGTCGACGGTCTTACCCAAGACCTCGAACGCCAGATCCCGGCCGTTGAAGGCAAACCCCAGCCGGCCATGCCGGAAGCGCTCCTCGGGACCGGTCGACCAGGAGTTGGAGTTGGCATAGTGGCTGTAACGAAGCGAAGGAAGGACCCGATCGGTCAGCCGATAGAACTCACTCCGGTACTCAAACGGCGCGTTCTTCTCGAACCGCGTCACACGGACAAACCAGTCCTCCCGCGGCCCCAGGTTCAGCACGTCCACATTCTCGCTGGAGCCGGAAGGACTGAACTCACCCCCCAGCCGAGCCAGCAGCTTTCCCTCGCGATCGAAGACGTAGGCGGCCTCGGGAGCCTGCTGCAGTTCCGGCTTCGTGGTCCAACTCGCTCCCTTGGGCCGGACCCCGGCCAGCACCACGGTGAGCCGTCCGCTCGCCAGATCGATCGACTTCGCCGGACTTCCCTTTTCACCGCCAAAGCGGCTCGGATCCAGGAGCGAGATCGGCTCCGGATCGGTCTCGCCGGCGCGATCGAGCAGGATCTTCAGGACTGGCAGGCTGGGCGAGCTCATCAGGCGTTCGAGGATCAGCCGATCAGTCAGTCCCGGAAGCAGTTCTTCGTTCGTCCGCGCAACCGGTCGCAGCGTCGGATACTCCGTCCCTTCGACCGAAATCAGGACGATGAGTTTGCCATCGGAAACAGAAGGAAGGTCGATGTTCCCCCGGACCGACCGCCGTTTGCCGGTCGAGCTGTACCCCTCAAGAGCGACCCGCACACTGTCCACGGGTGCGTTTCCGACCGACTCCGGAAACTTCAGGACGGCCCTGCCGGCGGCGTCGAGCGAGGGCTGCGAGAGAGCACCGAATCGCGACACGCTCCAAAGGTGCCAACCATCTTTTTCGGTGTGCAGCTCCGTCACGGTCGCTTTGAGCGGACCCGTGAACGTCTCGCCATCCTCCGTCACTACGACGATCGCCCGCTCGCGAGTGGGAACATCCACTTCCAGCGATGCGGTCACCTGTTCGGTCTGACCGGAAACGAGGTTTACGCTGGCCCCCCGCCATGTGAAGTCCGGCGTGCTGAGCGGATTGAGCGGCATCTGGTAGCCGGCCGCCCGGACGTCAAAAGACTCCCGCCCCGCCGGCAACCCGCGAGCCATCGCCACCCCTTCGGCGTCCGTCGCGACCTGCAGGAACGCCGACTCGGCGAACTCCCGGATCCGGCGTGCGGTCTCCCGATAACGTTGGAAGTCCGCGGCGGCCTTTTTCTCCGGATCCTCCTGGTTCTCCAGCGCGCGAATCAGATTGACCGACGACATTTCGCTTCCGGGGATGAACAACTCTCCGCCGAGGAACTGACCGTTCGGATTGAAGGCGACGCGCGCGCCTTCGACCGGGCGCCCCAGCGGGTCCAGAACGCGAACCCGGCACGAAGCCGCCGGAGCGCAGGGGATGGTCGCCGTCACCTCGGGGCCGGAAAGCGGAACGAGCACCGAGCCGATATTGCGATCGGATCGCTGTTCGATGGCCTTGATGTCGCCGGCGTCGTGTGTCGCGAAGTAGGCCTTGAGCTCCTCGGTCGTCATGTCCCGCGAAAGGAAGTCGTCGACGAGGACGTGAAGCTGCGCGTGTCCGCCTCCAGGAAGCGAGGGGAACTCGAACGTGCCGTCCGGCGCGATCCAGGCCGACTCCTCCCAGACCCAGTTGTTCCGGCGGGACGCGGCGATTTTGTGATCGCGATCCTCGCGGATGTAGAGCGTGACGACACCCCCCTTGATCGGCCGGGGGACCGCCTTGTCGACCTCCCCCCGGAGCCGCACTCCAGGCCGGAGCGTCATCTCGACGACGCCGTCGGCGAAGTCTCCTTGGGGACTGACATCGACCAGATCGCTGAAGAGCAGCTTCCCATCCGGTCCGACGGCCGCGCTGCGGAGCAACGTGCGATCGGGAGCGATCGCGGGAGAGACGAACACGCCGCCGGGGAGCTTCTTGAACTCCCGTCCGAGGATGCGGGAATCGGCGAGGAGCGGCACCGCCCGCGGGAGCGGCTCGCCCGCCGCGTCCCGCGCCAGGACGCGGATCGTCCGTCCCCGCGTCAACTGCACCGTCTGCGATTCGAGGACCGACGACTGAGCGGTGAACTCCGAAAAGCCGTCGGCCTTCACCGAAATGAAGACCTTCTCGATTTCCGGTTGCGGATCGACAACGGCGTCGCCCCGCTCGTCCGTCGTGAAGGCCATCGGCTTCGCATAGGTGGTGTCGCCGCGGGTCACCTCCGTCTGGACCCGGACCTCCGCTCCGGCGATCGGCTTTCCATCCTCATCCGTCACGTGGATCGTCTTGCGTTTCTCCTTCGGCCCCGGCGCGGCCGGCTCAGCCGCGATGTCGATCGGCTTCCCGGCGGGAGGGGATGGCGCCTGCGTCGACGGCGCTTCTCGGGGTGGGGCGGCCTGGGCCGCACGGCGGATCGGCTGGATCTGAAGGACCGCGAACGCCGCCGCCAGGCTCAATCCCCACAGGACCCCGCGGACCGGCCAGGCCGATCGCGCGAACGGGCGCCCCCGTTCCAGCCACTCCAGTCGGGCCCGCAGTTCGGACGGCGCCGCCATCGGCAGAGCGGCTCGGGCCCGCAGGGGCTGCCGCCACTGGAGCGCCCACGCCGCCAGCGCCGACCGGTAGCCCGGCCGGGAGTCGAGAATCTGCGAGGC
>Ga0247823_10004189_pt1 | contig 11590 bp, 9 predicted proteins | sample 13C_PalmiticAcid_2_FD_192426 | JGI IMG/M metagenome (GOLD analysis project Ga0247823, IMG submission 192426) | Soil microbial communities from agricultural site in Penn Yan, New York, United States - 13C_PalmiticAcid_Day30 | ecosystem: Environmental > Terrestrial > Soil > Agricultural land...
AGCTCATGCGTGACGGCGAGCGGGAAGACGTCGACATCGACCATCAGCGAGGCGCCGTTGCCGCGCGTCTTGCGATAGCGGAACGAGCCGAGCGGGGTCGGGCAGGCGGCGCCATGGACGCCGGCTTCCTCCTCCGCCTCGCGCGCGGCGCAGGCGTGCGGCGCGGAACCGGTCGCGGCGGCATTGCCCTTGGGGATCACCCAACGGCGCGTGCCGCGTGATGTGACCAGCAGAATGCGCACGGGCGCATCGATGGCGGTCCCTTCGGTACGGTAGGGCAAGGCGGCGATCTGGCGAATGACGGGGCTCCTGTGGAGCGCGCCGATGCCCGATTTTTTCGAATGTTACAATGATGTGACGTTTGTGTGACGTCAGCGCCTGTGGATGCGCCAGGGCGTTGCAATGCTGCGGCGCAAGATATTGACACACTTTTGCGACAAATAGGTGAGACAAGCTTGCCTTCCTTCCCCGGTATTCATAGCGCGTTCCCCCATGCGAATGATTCTGACCCTTTTCGCGTCCGCCACCCTGCTGGCGGCCTGCGGCGGCAACGATGCGGCGCTCAAGAAGGGGCGTGAAGCCCCGTTGGTGACGCTGGCCGCGGTGCAGACCGCGCGCTTCGTCGAGCGGATCGACGCCGTCGGCACCGCGCGCGCCAACGAACAGGTGACGCTGACCGCTCCGGTAACGCAGCGGATCGTCCGCCTCAATTTCGACGACGGCGCCTATGTGAGCCGCGGCCAGGTGATCGCGGTGCTCGAGGCCGGGACGCAGAACGCCCAACTCGCTCAGGCGCAGGCACGCTCCCGCGAGGCGCATCAGCAGCTCGAGCGGCTCGAGGCGCTGAAGGCGCGCGGCTTCGCGACGCGCAGCGCGGTGGATACGCAGGTGGCGCTTGCCGGGCAGGCCAATGCGCAAGCCGCCGAAGCGCGGGCCGGGATCGCCGATCGCGTGGTCCGCGCGCCGTTCGGCGGTTGGGTCTCGCTCCGCAATATTTCGGCCGGCGCGGTCGTGACTGCGGGGACCGAGATCGTGACGGTGAGCGACGTCAGCCGCATCAAGCTCGACTTCCCGGTGCCCGAGACGCTGCTGGCTCAATTGAAGCCCGGCCAGCCGATCGTGGCGGTTGCCGCTGCCTATCCCGATCAGCCCTTCCGCGGCACCGTGGATACTGTCGATCCGGTGCTGAACCCACAGACCCGCGCCGCCACGGTGCGTGCGGTGCTGGCCAATGGCGACCGCAGGCTGAAGCCCGGCATGCTGCTGACGGTGACGATCGAGTCCGCCGAACGTACCGTGCCCGCGGTGCCCGAACTGGCACTGGTGGGCGAGGGCGAGAACATGTTCGTCTTCACCGTCGAGAACGGCAAGGCGAAGCGGGTGCAGGTTCGCACCGGGCTGCGCCAGAACGGAATGGTCGAAATCGTCGACGGCCTGCGCGCCGGTCAGCGCGTCGTGACCGAGGGCGTCGTCAAGATCGCCGACGGACAGGCAGTGCGCACCGGCGCCGTGGACAACGCCAAGGCGAAATCCGGTGAGGCGGCCAAGGCGGACGAGCCCAAGGCTGGCGGCAAGGCCGGCTGATGCAGCTTTCCGACGTCTCGGTCCGGCGGCCGGTTTTCGCGGCCGTCCTTTCGATCCTGCTGACGATCGTCGGCGCGGTCGCGTTCCTGAGCCTGTCGGTTCGCGAATATCCCGATACCGACCCGCCGGTCGTCTCGGTCGAGACCGTCTATACCGGCGCCGCAGCCAGCGTGGTCGAGGCGCGGATCACCCAGCCGATCGAGGAAGTGCTGTCGGGCATCGAGGGGATCGAGACAATCACTTCGCGCTCGCGCGACGGATCGTCGGACATCTCGATCGAATTCCGCCCGGGCCGTGACATCGATTCCGCGGCGAACGACGTGCGCGACCGCATCGGCAGCGTGACCGAGGACCTGCCCGAAGAGGCGCTTGCACCCGAGGTGCGCAAGGTCGACGCTGACAGCTCGCCGATCCTGTTCCTCGTCGTCTCGCGCCCCGGCTGGACCCGGCTCCAGCTGTCCGACTATGTCGACCGTAACCTGGTCGACCGGTTCAGCACGATCGACGGCGTTGCGCGCGTGTTCGTCGGCGGCGAGGCGCGGCCGTCAATGCGCGTGTGGCTCGACGCCAACAAGCTTGCCGCGTTCCAGCTGACCCCGGCGGATGTCGAAAGCGCATTACGCACGCAGAATGTCGAGCTGCCCGCCGGGCGCATCGAATCGCAGCAGCAGAATGTCACGCTACGCGTCGACCGGCCCTTCGCCTCGGCGGAAAGCTTCACCCGGCTGGTCGTCGGCCGCGGGCCGGACGGCTATCAGGTCAAGCTGGGCGATGTCGCCAAGGTCGAGCAGGGCGCGGAAAATCCCTATACGACCTTCCGCATGAACGGTCAGTCGGCGGTCGGCCTGGGCATCGTCCGCCAGTCCGGCGCGAACACGCTGGCCGTGGCGGATGCTGCGAAGAAAACCGCGGCAGAGCTGGAACTGCCCGAAGGCATGACGATCACCGTCGGCTCGGACGATTCGCAGTTCATCGGCCGCGCGATCGAGGGCGTGTGGCACACGCTGGCCGAAGCCGCGGTGCTGGTGGTGCTGGTCATCTTCCTGTTCCTGGGATCGTGGCGCGCGACGCTGATCCCGGCGGTGACGGTGCCGATCTGTCTGCTCGGCGCGTTCGCGGTGCTGTGGGCGTTCGGCTTCTCGATCAACCTGCTCACGCTGCTGGCGCTGGTGCTGGCGATCGGCCTGGTCGTCGACGATGCGATCGTGGTTCTCGAGAATGTCTATCACCGCATCGAGGAAGGCGAGCCGCCGCTGGTCGCCGCGTTCAAGGGCACGCGGCAGGTGGGCTTTGCCGTCATCTCGACCACACTCGTGGTGTGCGCGGTGTTCGTGCCGATCTGCTTCCTCGCTGGCCAGACCGGGCTGCTGTTCCGCGAGCTGGCGGTGGCGATGATCGGTGCGGTGGCCTTTTCCGGCTTCCTCGCGCTCAGTCTGACGCCGATGCTGTGCTCGAAGATGCTCAGGAAGCAGAAGCGCGGGCGCTTCACCGGCTGGGTCGATGACAAGTTCCAGAAGCTCGAGAATTTCTACGGCCGTTGGCTCGACAAGGCGATCAACCGGCCGCTGATCCCGATGATCGGCGTGTTGCTGTTCCTCGGCGTCGCGGTGGGTGGCTTCCTTACGCTCCAGTCGGAGCTGGTTCCGGCCGAGGATCAGGGCGTGGCGCAGGTGCAGCTGAGCGCGCCCGAGGGCACCGGCTTCGACCAGATGGACCGCTATGTCGTCCAGACGCAGGAAAAGCTGCTGCCGCTGCTCAACGAGGGCACGGTTCGCACGGTCATCAGCCGCACGCCGGGCGGGTTCGGCGCCAGCGACGATTTCAACAGCGGCATGTTCATCGTCTTCCTCAAGCCTTGGGAAGATCGCACGACGACCACGCAGCAGGTTGCGCAGCAGATCAACCGCATCCTCGCCAACGAACCGGCGGTACGCGGCAACGCGCAGGTCCGCTCGGCGCTGGGGCGCGGACGCGGACAACCGATCGGCTTCGTGCTGGCCGGCACGACCTATGAGGATCTGGTCAAGGCGCGCGACCGCATCCTGGCCGCGGCGGCGCAGAATCCGGGGATCATCAACCTCGATTCCGACTACAAGGAAACCAAGCCGCAGCTTCGTATCGACGTGGACACGACGCGCGCGGGCGATCTGGGCGTGTCGGTGAACGACGTCAGCCAGGCGTTGCAGACCCTGCTCGGCTCGCGGCGCGTTTCGACCTATGTCGATCGTGGCGAGGAGTATCGCGTGATCGTGCAGGCGGACGCCGCGGGCCGCGCGACGCTGGCCAACCTGTCGACCATTCAAGTGCGCGCGCGCGACGGATCGCTGGTGCCGCTGTCGAACCTCGTCACCACGCGCGAGGTTTCGGGGCCGCGTGATCTGGGCCGCTTCAACAAGCTGCGCGCGATCACTTTGTCGGGCGCAATCGCGCCAGGCTATTCGCTGGGCGAGGCGCTGACCTTCCTGCAGCAACAGGCTGCGGCGTCGCCCGAGGTGATCGCGGTCGGCTATCGCGGCGAGAGCCAGGCTTTCGTCGAGACCGGCGGATCGATCCTGCTCGTCTTCGGCCTGACGATCCTGATCGTCTATCTGGTGCTGGCCGCGCAGTTCGAGAGCTTCGTCCATCCGGGCGTGATCATCATGACCGTACCGCTGGCGGTGGCTGGGGGCATTCTCGGCCTGGCGTTGATGGGCAAGACGCTGAACCTCTACAGCCAGATCGGCATCGTGATGCTGGTGGGGCTGGCGGCCAAGAACGGCATTCTGATCGTCGAATTCGCCAACCAGTTGCGCGACGAGGGCAAGAGCATCGCCGAGGCGATCCGCATGGCGTCTGCCCGGCGTCTGCGCGCGATCCTGATGACGTCGATCGCGACCGCGGCGGGCGCGGTACCGCTGATGATCGCGAGCGGCGCGGGCGCGGCGGCGCGGCAGGCGATCGGCGTCGTCATCGTGTTCGGCGTCATCCTCGCGACGATGATCACATTGTTCCTGATCCCGATCCTCTACAGCAGGCTTGCGAAGTGGACCGGATCGCCCCAAGCAGTGAGCCGTGAGCTGGAAGCGGCGATGGGCGAACCCCAAGCTGCCGAGTGACGGCCGCAAAATAGATACGGTCGCGTAACGTCCGGGTAAAATTCGCCCGGTAGAGGGGTGCGATGGAGATAGCGTCCAAGGGTCAGTTGCGCCTCGCCTTCCTGCGCTGGGCGATCGTCACGGTTCCGTTCATCCTGCTGCTGGGTTTTGCATCGGGGCGCCTGTTCCCGAGCGGGGATGAGAATGGCTGGTACCAGATGCTCGTCAAGCCCGAGGGGACTCCGGAGGGCTGGGTGTTTCCGGTGGCGTGGGCGACGATCTACGTCCTGCTCGGCCTGGCGCTGGCGATGATCGTCAACGCACGAGGATCGCGGCTGCGGCGGCCGGCGCTGATCCTGTTTGCGGTGCAGATGGTGGCGAACCTTGCCTGGTCACCCTTGTTCTTCGGTTATCATCAGGTGTCGGCAGCATTGCTCCTGCTCGCCCTGATCTTCGTGCTGGCGCTCGCGACAACCTTCGTCTTTGCGCGGATTCGCAAGGGCGCGGCCTGGCTGATGGTGCCGTATCTGGCGTGGCTGTGCTTCGCCACGATCCTCAACTACCAGATCGATCGGCTGAACCCGAATGCGGAAACTCTTGTGCCCGGGTCGTCGACATCCCAAATGAGTGTCTGATACATGTGTTATTTGGGCCTGGACTGACATGCAGAGCGACAACCGCATTTTCGACGATTTCGTGAAGTTCGTGAACGGCGCGGCCGGCACCATGGCGGGCATGGCCCGTGAGGGCGAGTCGGCGGCGCGCGAGCGCTTCAAGGGGTTCGTCGGTGGCATGGACTTCGTCGCCCGTGACGAGTTCGAGGCGGTGAAGGCGATGGCTGCCGCGGCACGCGACGAGAACGAGGCGCTCAAGGCGCGGATCGACGCGCTCGAAGCGAAGCTGGCCGGTGCTGCGGCGCAGCAGGCAGCCCCGAAGACCGCAAAGCCGAAAAAAGGTGCGGCGGGCGCGTAAGCCGCGCTTTTCCACACCTATTTAGGCGTAGGTAACCATAACCCGCTTGTGCGGCGCAGCGCTGCAAGGCACCCATGCGCACAGGCAAGGGCCGGGCGGAGGGACGACCGGATGCTCGATGAGAGCGAATATGAGCGCGACGATGCCGCGCCGATCGACATGCTGGAAACCTATTACGCGGCGCATGGCTGGAGTCATGAGCGCGAGGACGATGAGATCGTCGCACGTGTAAAGGGCAGCTGGACCGAATATGAGCTGCGCGCGATCTGGCGCGAGGACGACGGGGTGCTCCAGTTCCTGGGCTTCCCTGACGTGCGCGTGCCCGAGGAGCGGCGCGGCGACATCTATGAGACGATCGGGCTGGTCAACGAGCAGCTGTGGATCGGCCATTTCGAGCTGTGGTCGTCGAGCGGCATCCTGCTGTTCCGTCACGCCGCGATGATCCCGGGCGAAAACGACGGAGACACGAGCGGCGCGTCGATGACGCTCGCCCAGACCGAATTGCTGGTCGAAAGCGCGATCGACGAATGCGAACGCTTCTATCCGGTGTTCCAGTTCGTGCTGTGGGGCGGGAAGAGCCCGCGCGATGCGATCGCCGCGGCGCTGATCGAGACGCAGGGCGAGGCGTAGGGGCCCACTATGGGTGTTCAGCTGTCGTCCGTGCGTGCGGTGTCGCCTGGCACCCAACCATCGAAATAATCGGTTTGAGTAACGTACTCACACCGTTCCTCAACCACCGCCAACGATGGGTCCGGCGTGGTCGGCAGTTTGTCTTCAAGCCGCAAGCAGAGGAAGGCTTGCCCGTCATAGCCGAATGTCGCTGAGCGGCATGTCGCTATCGATCGCACCGTTGAACCCAATGCGTTGTACGGATCAACGGATTTCCTGATGCGCTCATAGAGCGCGTCAGCATCTCCGAGCTGTCGAACATGCGGCTGAGCGATGTCGGGATTGAATATGCCGCTGTCGGGCGCCGCGCCGGGATCGAGCCAATCCACGGCATAGTGGAAGTAATCCCCTCCCTGTCGCAGGGCTTCGACAACGATTGTAGTTACGACCTCGATGCACAGGCGCGAGCGTTCGTCATTCTTCTCTAGGTCGAACGTCGGGAAGATCGCGTAGCTTTTCATCCTCTCAGGGTGAGGCATCCTGTCGATACGCGCAACTAGGCCGTAACTCTCTTGGCACCTCGTCACCCCGGCCTTGTGCCGGGGGCCAGCTTGCCGCAGGGATCGCGCTCGCGGCTCTGGCGGCATCACCTGCTGCACGGTGGACCCCGGCACAAGGCCGGGGTGACGCTTGGAGATATATGTAATGGTTCCCAAAACCCTCTGGTTGATCGGTTGCGGCAATATGGCCGGAGCGATGCTGCGGCGCTGGGTCGCGGCGGGGACGGTGCGCGGTGTGGACGTGTTCGTGCTCAACCGGCGTGAGCAGGAACTTCCCGAAGGTGTGCGGCAGGGGCGGGTGCTGCCCGAGGGCGCGTTGCCGGATGCAGTGATGCTGGGGGTGAAGCCGCAGCAGATCGATGAGGTTGCCGCGCAAATGGCCGGGCGGATCGCCGGCGTGAAGCTGCTCATCTCGATCCTGGCCGGAGCGGACGAGGCGGCGCTGGCGGCGCGGTTCGACGCTCAGGCGATCGTGCGGGCGATGCCCAACCTTCCGGTCGAGATCGGCAAGGGCGTGGTGGCGCTGCATTCCGATGGCGCGGGCGCAGAGGCGCGCGTGGCGGCGGAAGCGCTGATGACGCCGCTCGGGCTGGTCGAATGGGTCGAAGCGTCGCAATTCGCCGTGGTCGGTGCGCTCGCGGGGAGCGGGCCGGCGTTCGTCTATCGCTTCATCGATGCGCTGGCGGCGGGCGGTGCGGCGCTGGGACTGTCCGCTGAGCAGGCGCTGCGGCTGGCGTTGGCGACGGCCGAGGGCGGGGCGCTGCTGGCGGCGGGATCGGCGGACTCGCCGGGCCTGCTGGCGGACAAGGTCGCGAGCCCAGGCGGTTCGACCCGCGCGGGCCTCAATGTGCTCGACGCGGACGATGCACTCAAACGGCTGGTGGCGGAGACTTTGGCCGCTTCGGTGCAGCGTGACGCGGAAATGGCCGCGGCGGCCCGCGCGAGCTAGCGGCCCAGCGCCGAGACGCGCTTGCGCTCGGCCTCGGGGATCAGGCCTTCGAGCACCGCCCAGAAACCACCGACGGCGCCTTGGCCCGCGCTCGAATAGGCGGCGGCGAGCTTGTCGCGCAGCGCTTCGAACAATTGTGCCTCAAGCGCGGCGCCCTCAGGCGTGAGGCGGAGCAGGCGCTGGCGGCGGTCCTCGCGGCCGGGTCGGGTCTCGATCAACCCACGTTCGGTCAGGTCGGTGAGGACGCGGCCGAGCGATTGCTTGGTGATCGCCAGCAGTGCGATCAGTTCGCCTACCGTCAGGTCGGGCTGACGTGCGATGAAATAGAGCGAGCGGTGATGCGCGCGGCCAAGGCCCTGCGCCGCCAAGCCTTCATCGATTGAGCGCGTCAAATGGCTGTAGCCGAAATAGAGCAGTTCTACGCCGCGCCGGATCTCGGCTTCGCGAAGGAACAGGGGAGAGGCAGTTGGGACAGCCATGTTGACCTGTTTTGCCATCGGGCTTAGGCGTGCGCAACCGGCATCTTGGATGCCTCTGGCGTGATGGTGCTGACGCCTTGAACAGGAGAGAGTGACGTGAGCAGCGCAATGTTCGAGTTCGAAGCCAACCCCAATCCGGTTCCCGCCAGCGAGCGTACAACGCTTCTGGAGAACCCTGGTTTCGGCAAGCTGTTCACCGATCACATGGCGATGGTACGCTGGAGCGATACCAAAGGCTGGCACGACGCGAAGGTCATCGCGCGCGGCCCGCTGAGCCTCGATCCCGCGACCGCGGTGCTCCACTATGCGCAGGAGATTTTCGAGGGCCTCAAGGCCTATCGCATGGAGGAGGGCGGCACCGCGCTGTTCCGTCCGCTCGAGAATGCCCGCCGCTTCCGCGAATCGGCGCAGCGCATGGCGATGCCCGAACTGCCCGACGACCTGTTCCTGGGATCGATCGAGGCGCTGGTGAAGGCTGACCGCGACTGGATCCCGCAGATCGAGGGCGGCTCGCTCTATTTGCGCCCCTTCATGTTCGCGAGCGAGGTGTTCCTGGGCGTGAAGCCCGCGGCGGAATATCTCTACCTCGTCATCGCGTCGCCCGCGGGCGCCTATTTCAAGGGCGGCGCGCCGGCGGTGACGATCTGGGTCTCCGACCACTACACCCGTGCTGCACCTGGCGGGACCGGGGCGGCCAAGTGCGGCGGCAACTATGCGTCGAGCCTGGTCGCACAGGCCGAGGCAATCCGCGAAGGCTGTGACCAGGTGGTGTTCCTGGATGCGGCCGAGCGCCGCTGGGTCGAGGAACTGGGCGGCATGAACCTGTTCTTCGTGTTCGACGACGGCAGCATCGCGACCCCGCCGCTCGGCGGCACGATCCTGCCCGGCATCACGCGCGAATCGATCCTGACGCTGGCGCGCGAGCAGGGGATTGCGGTGCGCGAGGCGCCCTATGCGATCGATCAGTGGAAGGCCGATGCGGAAAGCGGCCGCCTGGTCGAAACCTTTGCCTGCGGCACCGCCGCGGTGGTGACGCCGGTGGGCAAGGTGAAGAGCCGCGACGGCGAGTTCACGATCGGCTCCGGCGGTCCGGGGCAGGTGACCGAAGCGCTCAAGGCGAAGCTCACCGCGATCCAGCGCGGTCATGCGCCGGACAGCCATGGCTGGGTGCACCGTTTCGGCTGACCCCCTTTTCTTTGCGGAAGGCGCGCTTTAAGGGCGTGCCTTCCGCGAATGCTGGGGCGTAGCCAAGCGGTAAGGCAGCGGTTTTTGGTACCGCCATGCGCTGGTTCGAATCCAGCCGCCCCAGCCAGTCGAATCCCGCGTGGATTTGGCTCTAACGCGTTGAAAACGTATCAGATCGTCGCGATCGAGAGTCTTGGCCGGTTGGACTCGGCCCGACTGCGCCCGCCCGCGCCAGACGTCTATTGTAACCCGATTTGTATACCGTTTTTGATGCTGTGGGGCCGACTGGAGTCGGTCATGGCAAGCAGGAAGGCGGCGCTCACGCCCGCTCTGCGCCCCATTTCCGGCCGTTCAGTCCGTCCGCAGACGGTCAGCCGCCGCCGTTCATTCAAGTGCTGATCTGCACGGCCATCGGCTCGTACTTGGGCGTTCTGGAGTTCAACTATTCTTGCAGTTACCCTGTTGCGACAATTTCGCGGCCGAACGAAGCCCGTGACGCCCGCAATGAATCTGCGCTCATTCCATAAATTGGTAATTTGGTAACGCTCCAGTATCTAAGGGAAAAATAGGGGGGCAGTCGACCCAAAAAGGGGTGAGTGCTCATGGTACTGTGCGTATCGCGGAGTTGTTCGGCCGGCGTCGTTACCCGCCGCAAGCGTATTTTGCTCTGTACGGCTGCGGGCATGACCTTCTGCATGGCATCGTCCGCCCGTGCCGACTGCGTCCTGACACCGACCCCTGGCGATGACGTCTATGTCTGCGATAGCGGCACCGATCCAGGCGGGTTCAACGATCCCGGCGGGAACAATCGCCTCACCCTTCCCGCGGGCGGGACCGGGACGATCGACGGCAATGTGACCTTCGGCGGCGGTACCGATATCGTGATCATGGCTTCGGGCCGGGTCAACGGCTCGATCGACCAGGGCAATGGCGACGACCGGTTCGAGATCAGTGCGGGGATCGTCACGGGTCAGGTGCAACAGGGCGAAGGCGTCGATCATTTCGCGATGACCGGGGGCGAGATCAACACGCTCAATCAGGGCGGCGCGCTTGATACGTTCGTCATGTCCGGCGGACGGATCGTCGATGCCTTTGACGATGGCGATCATGCGGTGATGACCGGCGGTCGCATCGGCCGCGTCAACATGAAGCTGGCCGACAATCTGTTCGACATGTCGGGCGGCACGATCGATCGCAACCTCGTCGCCGGGTTCGGCAACGATACGATCATCGTGTCGGGCGGTACGATCGGCGGCAACATCAGCGTATCCGGCGGCACCGACAGCGTCACGGTCACTGGCGGATCGATCGGTGGCGACGTGCTGCTGAGCGTCGGCACCGACCGGTTCGTCTGGAACGGCGGCGGCGTGGTACACGGCGCCGTCGATCTGGGCGGCGACAACGACAACGCGCAACTCACCAATCTGACCGATGCCAATCTTGGCCGCAGCCCGCGGATCACCGGTGGCGAGGGAACCGATTCCCTGGTCTTCGCCAACGTCACGACCGGCAATGTCGCGCGGTTCGACGGCTGGGAGCGCATCGACGCGACCAACGACACCGAACTGACCTTCGACCGTTTCCTGACGCTCGGCGATGCCGGGACCGGAACCGGCGTCTTCACGCTCGATGCATCGAGCACGATCTTCGGCGGCGGCGCGACCGGCGGCATCGCCGCCTTCACCGCCGGCCAGCGCGCTCGGCTGATCAATGCCGGCCGCATCGATCTCACCAATGGCAGCGGCGGGGCGGGGGACCGCTTCACCGTGCGTGGCGACTATGTCGGCAATGGCGGACTGCTGCTGCTCAACACCATGCTCGGCAACGACGCTTCGGCATCGGATAGGCTGGTGATCGACAGCGGCTCCGCGACGGGGACGACCAGCGTTACGATCGTGAACGCCGGCGGGAGCGGGGCCGCAACGACGCAGAATGGCATCCTGGTGGTCGAGGCAATCAACGGCGGGACGACGGCCAGCGGCGCCTTCTCGCTCAACCATCGTGTCGCGGTCGGCGCCTTCGAATATTACCTGTTCAAGGGCGGCGTTTCGGCGGGTACCACCGACAATTGGTATCTGCGCTCGACATTGGTGACGCCGCCCGCCGCGACACCGCCGCCCGAGCCTGCCCCGGCTCCACCGGCGCTTACCCCGTTGCCGCCGCCACCTGCGCCATCGC
>Ga0247823_10004190_pt1 | contig 11589 bp, 5 predicted proteins | sample 13C_PalmiticAcid_2_FD_192426 | JGI IMG/M metagenome (GOLD analysis project Ga0247823, IMG submission 192426) | Soil microbial communities from agricultural site in Penn Yan, New York, United States - 13C_PalmiticAcid_Day30 | ecosystem: Environmental > Terrestrial > Soil > Agricultural land...
GCATAGGTGCCGGTCTGGGTCACCCGGCGACCGAGCGCATCGTAGCCGTAGCCCAGCGTGCCCAGCGTCGCCTCGCCCGGTTTTGTCCAGGCGATGCCGGTGACCTGGCTGGCGGCGTTGTAGGCGTAGCCCGTCTCGACGCCGTTGGGCAGCGTCGTGCGGATGAGCCGGCTGGCCGCGTCATAGTCGAAGGCCACGCTTTCGCTGCCTTGCCATTGCCGTATCAGGCGGCCAAGCGCGTCGTAGCGATAATCGATGCGGGGTTGCGCATCCACAGTCATGGACGTGCGTTGGCCTCCGTGGTCGTACGCGTAGCGCATGATGCCCTGCGGGCTGCTGGCCTGTATCACTTCATCGAAGCCACTGTAGGACCATTGCAACGCACCGGTTTCACCGTCGTCGAGGCTGATGATGCGATTGCCGGCGTCATAGCGGGCGGTGAGGAGGCGGTCGGGTTGGCGGATCCGGATCAGCCGCCCCAGCACGTCGTACTCGAGCCGGGTAAGGACTCCGTTCCTGTCGGTGTAGGAGGTGACCCGGTCCATCGCGTCATGGGTCCAGTGCTCGGTCTGGCCCAGGCTGTCGGTACGGGTGGTCAGCCGGTCGCGGGCATCGTAGGCATAGGTGATGCCGGCACCATGCGGCAGGAGCACCGCCATGACGTTTCCGGCCGGGTCATAACCCATCTCGGTCACGCCGCCCTTGGCATCGATGTGCTTGGTGACCCTGTCCATGGCGTCGTACGTCCAACGCATGCTGTTTCCGGCGCCGTCACGGCTGAAGACGGGTCTGCCCAGCTTGTCGCGAAACACATCCGTTCGCCGGCCCATCGGGTCGGTCACGCGGGATAACTCATACCCATCGTATTCGAAGGTCGTCTGATGACCGAGGGCGTCCCGAACCCGGACGGGCTGGCCGGCGAAGTTGCAGTCCACTTCGCTTGCGTTGCCGGCGGCGTCGGTGACGGCACTCAGGCAGCGATCCGTGTAGGTCAGCGAGGTCTTCCTGCCCAGTGCGTCAGTCGTTGCGATGGGATCGCCCACGTCGTTGTACTGGACGGATACCTTCCGTGCCTCCTGCGTACCGGACAGGTGGACGAGCTCGGTCAGCGCCCCGCGGCTGTCGTAGCGGTACGTGGACCGCCGGCCCAGCGGATCCACTTTGGCCGTCATGCGGCCATCGCCATCCCGCTCGAATCGGGTGGTCTGGGCGAGGGGCGTCCCATATCCCAGGGTGTCGCTGACGGGATAATGGCTCGCCGGATCGAACACCAGCCGACGCTGGCTTCCATCCGGCTGGGTCACCAATGTTCCGGTCGTTTCACCATCCGGATGGTCGTACTGGATGCGATAGACGCCGCCATCGGCCTGAGTCTGGCGGACTACCCGTCCCGTCCAACCATCTTCGCCCGCCTCCTCGAACTCGTTGTAGAGGATGCGGCGGTTGTTCTGGCCGTAGATGGCCTGCAATCTGGTCTTGCCGGGTTTGCCCAGCAGTTTCTCGCCTTTGTACTCGTATCGGCGCGAGGTGCCGTCCGGATAGGCCACCCGGCTGAGGTAACCCTCGGCGTCATAGTGGTACGACCAGATGCGATCGACGTGATCCTTGATCTTCTTGACCCGGTTGTGGGCGTCGTATTCCAGCTTGAGGTAGCGTCCACTGGCTGACTTCACGCGCACCAGCAAACCTGCGTCGTAGTCAAAGTCCAGCCGGTTGCCGTGCTTGTCCTGCATCCAGCGCAGTGGATTGGGTGCGTAGTTGCCGAATTGCATCACGGCGCCGTCCTGCAGTGTCAGGCGGTAGGCGTAGGATCGGTCATACACGAGCTTGAGTTGCGCACCGGCGAACGCCGTCGAACCACCAGACTGCACCCATTCGCCGGTCAGCCCTGATCCGCTCGTCCGGACGAAATCCACGGCCATGCCACCCGGCAGGATGAGCTGCATCAGGTTGTAGCCCGCCCCCCGCACCGAAAACATGCGATAGCCGAAGCTAGCGCCCGTGCCTATCCCGAACTCGCGCTTGCGGGTGTCTTTCGGGCGGTAGTGGCGGCGGATTTCGAAGGGCAGCACATCCCTCAACGTCACGTCGGTTTCAGCGTAGAAGAACTCGCCGGTGAAGAGGTCGATGGGATCGCCCGCCGTCGCGCCCGAGCCGGATCCCGCCGATCCGCACGCTTCGCTGCAGGGCGGCTGATCGGGTTCGGTCGGGGGATCATCGGCATCCACCGAGTAGCTGCCGCCCATGGTCTGGTGCAGGGCGACGCCTTTCTCGGGCGCGAACCGGCTGCCATCGCTGGTGACGCGTCCCTTTCCATAGACCCGCCATCCTTCCGTGGGGTCGTATATCCAGAAGTTGGCCTCGGTACCGGCCGGATGGGCGTCGTAGTTCGGGTAGAAGATCCGGATGCCTTCCGCCGCTTCCGGCGTCAGCGCCTGCACCGTGGCGCCACCCGGTTCCAGGGTGAAGTACATCGGATAGTTGTCCGCCACCGGGAACGGTGCGCGGTTGACCGGGGTCGGCACGATGGCCAGTTCGGTGACCAGCCGGCCCTTGCGATCCCGGATGACGGTATCGCGCGGGATGAGTACCTGAAGCCCCGGCATGTCCGGGTGCGTTATCACCGTATCCCGGGGCAGCGGCGAGGCGATTCGGCTCTTGTCCCGCGTGGTGATGCGCGGCAGGTACAGGGTGTAGGGGATCTGGTTGAGCTGAGCGGGCTTTACGTCGATCCCGACCACGAACTGGCCGTATTCCACATCCGCGGAATTGGCTGAGGTACCGTCGACATACATTTCCTGTTTGCCCGCGGGCGCCTCATGCAGCAGAAAGTAGCCGTCCGGGTTGGTCCTGACGCTTCTGCCGCCGATGGTCACCTCGACATCGGCCACCGGCACGCCATCCACCTGAAGGATCTGCCCCATGACGCTGGTGAAGCGCATGGCGCGGACAATGCGATCGATGATTTCGGTGTTGCGCAGGTCCGGCTGGCTGCCCGGGATGCGCCAGCGTCCCTCGGTATTGTCCTGTCCCGGCTGCCATGCGCCGTCTTCCAACGTGCTGGACGTCCGGCATGGCTGGAGCCGTTGCGATTTCCCGCATTCCGCCGCAGCTCTTTGGACGATACCGGGGTCATCCCGGGACAACGCGTCGCCGGTTTCGTCTTCGCCGGATGCCGCGATGGCCGCCGTCTGGAAATCCAGAACCGCCAGCGGCATGGCGCGACCATCCATCGCGTGTGCACCATCGATCAACAGCGAGTACCGGGATCCGGGATACAGCGGCTGCTTCGGACTGGCGAACACCAGCCTGCCCTCCTCGGCCACCACGACATCGATGGGCGTCATTCCGCCGGGCCCCAACAGGGACACGGTAGAAGCATTGATTTCCTGCGCACGCATGCGTTGAGCGAACCTGACCGCGATCAGTGCGTCCGTGGATACCCGCTTGTCGCCCTGAAGGGGCAGGGATCCAGCCATTCGCGGCGCCTGTGCTGCCTCGTTGTCACCGCCGGCCCTGTCGATGAACAGCGATGTATCGGGTTCGAACCAGAGATCGGTCGCCGGGGTTCGACCGGCAATCCTTCCACCGCGCAATCTGACTTTGCCATCCCCCTGCAGCGAGGCCAGATGCCCCGTGACCCGATCGCCAGGATGACGCTGGACATGGGTAAGCGTTCCGGTTCGCGGGTCCCACAACTGTGCTCCGTCCTCGGCACCCTGCCCCCCTACCAGCAACAGGCGTCCATCCGTCAATACGGTCGCGCTGTGGCCGGTGCGGGCCGACATCGGCAGTCCGGCAGGCTCGATGCGATGCGAACGCGGGTCATACCACACGCCATCCGGCTGCACTTTGCCATCCGTCGTTGCGCCACCCCAGACGAGGACACGTCCCTGGGGCATCATCGTCAGGCTCGCGCCGATGCGCACCGATTTCAGCTCGACACGGTGCGTGATCCCGCCGGTCTTCGCATCGCGTTCGGTCAGGGCATCGCCATCGCTCGACAGGATCAGCATTCGCCCATTCTGGAGAGATACCCTGCGTTCCATGGGCGTCGGCGCCTGTCGTCGCGACGTGCTCACACTATTCTTGTCACTTGAGGATTGGCTGGCTGCCGACGTCGGAACCTGTCCCGTGCTCGCCGTGACCGCGAACAGACCTAACAGCATGGTCAGAAGAAAGCTCTTTTGACTGCGTGGGTACTTACCCATGTTGTACTCCTTGTCCTTCCTTTGACAGCGCGACCTTGAACTGCAGCTGCTGCATGGACCGCGACGGCTCCACCACCACCGCATAGGTGCCCGCCGACAGGTTCGACAGGTTCTGCTGGCAGCCCCCGTGGCGCACATGGCAGTAGTCATACGTCCAGCGCGTGCCATCGGGCCGGTACACCTGCACGACGACGTAGTCGTACCAGTCTTCCGTGCCCACCCGCAGTTCGCGGATGCCCAGACCCAGGTTCTCGCCGGCCTGGGCCGTGAAGGTGAAGTACGCCGCTTCGCCGGCGCCCCGTGCTTCATAGGAGGCGGGCGCGTTCGCCACCCCCAACCCTTCGGCCGTGCCGGTGGCCAGACGCAACTGCGCTGTCAGCGTCTCGCCGTAGGCCGGGTCCACGAACACCTGGTAGGTACCGTCCACCGGCAGGGCCGGCAGGTCCAGCGCGCCGCCGCCATGGATGGACTTCGAGGTCAGCAGGCTGCCGTCCGGCGCATACACGTAGTAGTACACGTTCCGGTCCGCCGGCACCGTCTGCTGCCCGCTGACCTGCAACCCCAGCCGCTGCCCGGCTGTACCAGTGAAGTGCAACCGTCCGTTCTGGCCTGGCCGGCCCAGCACCAGCGGCGTCCATGCGTCCGGCACCAGCGGCCCCGTCACATCCGCCGACAGCGCGACCTTGAACTGCAGCTGCTGCATGGACCGCGACGGCTCCACCACCACCGCATAGGTGCCCGCCGACAGGTTCGACAGGTTCTGCTGGCAGCCCCCGTGGCGCACATGGCAGTAGTCATACGTCCAGCGCGTGCCATCGGGCCGGTACACCTGCACGACGACGTAGTCGTACCAGTCTTCCGCGCCCACCCGCAGTTCGCGGATGCCCAGACCCAGATTCTCGCCCGCTTTGGCGGCCAGAAGAAACCGTCTGCTTTGGCCCAGCGCCCATGCGTCGCCGTTCAAGAACTCGCCGTTGATCACCTGCATCGGATCGATCTCCACGGACATCCGCCAGCTGTCCTCGCCTGATGCACGCTTCATGTAGATCGCGTGAGTGCCTGCTCTGGTCAGCACGGGCAAATGGATCGATGCGCGGCTTGATGTCAGCGATCCCTTCGCGAGTACCTGATTAGCAGGATCAAAAACCGCGTATTCGATGCCTGAGCCAGTACCGGGATCGGCCTGGACGCTCAGGTGTTGCTTGTACGTCCCATCGAACAGCACCACCACCCACTTCCCTGGCCCTGATGGGCTCAGGGAGATCGGATCCGCTCCTGGCTCGATTCGATGGACCGCGTCGATGTCGGTGGGTGAGATCCCTGGTGGAACGACGATCACGTCATCGCTGCTCCGGGCTCTGCCGAATGGCGTGGTGATGGTGACCTTGCCGCTTCCAGCATTCGCTGGTACTACGAAGTCGATATGACTTTCACTGGCGGTTTCGACCGCCGCCGAACGCATCGATAGTTGGACATTGCTGTGACCAGGAAGCGGTGCCAGATGCTCACCCTCCATCCCAACCGTCGCCCCCGCCGCGACACGCAGCGGGGCCACCTTGTGAATGACCGGGGGCGCTTCATTCGCAACCACGACGAAATCCGAGGGGCTGACGGCGGAAGTACCGTCAACATCCACCTGGACCCGGCCGGTCGTCGCCCTCGCGGGCACAACAACCGTCAGTGCCGTTGCTGACGTCTGTACAACTTCCGCGACGGCCCCATTGAATGCAATCCGATTTCCTGCAGCCGTCGCAGAAAATCCCCGCCCGCGGACCAGCACCTGCGCACCCGGCGCGCCGCGACCGGGCTCCAGACTGAATATCGCCAACTCATCCGCGCGCAGTCTTTCGATTCCGCTCAGATTTCCAACCGAGTCGTAGGTGTATCGCGCGCGTTCGCCCGCTTCGTTCGTCGCCACGATCAGCCGGCCATTGGCATCGTAGGTGTAAGTCGCCGCGCCAGCCAGCGACACCATCACGCCGGCGATAACCAGCGCGACAACGGTCTTCCACGCATGTCGCAGCGCCCTGCTCCGCGCCGTCTTCCGTAAAGAATCCTTCTGCCGCATGCCCAAGATTTCACTCCATGATCGCCGGGGCATTGCGCCTCGGCACTTGTGCCTTGTTCGACATTCAATCGAACGCCACCCCATCTCCCTTTCTTTTTTAGCTGCTGAAAATATGCTGTCAATTAACTTTGTAACTGGACATTCCATTGAGGAAGAGAAACATCACACTTGCAGTTGCAGTGACATCAGTCCTCTCTCTTGTTTCATGCATTTCCGAATCGACCCAAATCATCGACGCTTCCCGGATCCAGCTTGGAGAAAACGTCTTCAACGACACCCGATTGAGTGCCAACAACGATGTCAGTTGTGCGAGCTGTCATCTTCACGAGCACTCATTTACCGACGGCCTCGCTGTTCCCACCGGAAGCGGAGGAGAATCCGGCACGCGCAACTCACCCAGCCTTCTGGACACAGGCAGCGCGACCTCGTTTTTCTGGGACGGGCGTGAAACCTCGTTGCAAGACGTCGTGCTGCAACCCTTTACCAATCCCGTGGAAATGGGACTGGCCGACGTGACACAGCTGACCAGCCGATTGGCTTCAAAGCCGGAATATGCGGCGCTCTTCTACCGCCAGGATGGCTCGATGCACCTGGACCAGGACCGTCTTGCATCCGCTCTCTCTGCATACATCAGGTCTTTTCCCGCCCCGGATGGCCCCGCCTTTCGCCATCTGGCCAAAGAAACTGTCCTTGGCGACGAAGCGCTTGCGGGAATGGCGTTGTTCAACGGCAAGGCCGAGTGCGGAACCTGCCATGTGTTCACTCGCGAGAACGCCACCTTGACGGACAACCTGTCACATCACACGGGCATTGGTTTCGAGCGGGTGGCTGGAAGCGTAGCGCCCACCATCGTCCATCTGGACAAAGCGCTTGCTTCCCGTCCACTGGGACACGCCATTCTTTCGGACAGGAGTATCTCCGAGTTGGGACGATTCAGCTCCAGCCGCAAGGTGGAAGATCTCGGCGCTTTCAAAACACCTTCGCTGCGGAACGTCGTCAGGACGGCGCCGTACATGCATGATGGAAGCGTTCCAACGCTCGAGGAAGCACTGGAACGCGAGATCTACTACCGGAACCTTTCCCGAAATACACCCATCCAGCTGACCGTGAAAGAAAAGCAGGCGCTGCTGGCATTCCTGCATTCACTCAGCGACGCCACTGTTCCCTAGGGGTTCGGTGCTTTCTCCAGCATTTCAGTCAGGTCAAACTCATGCTGGACGGCCAATTTTCCATCCAGGCGAATCTCGACCAGATAGCGTCCCGCTGGCCAGCTTTTTGCGTCGTCCAGTTCCAGCTCCGTGGTCTGGGCGTCTTTTTCGAAGCGCTCGGCCCTCTTTTCCTTGACCTGCCCGGTTGCCAGTGCGAATACCTTCGTTTCCATGGTGCTGTTCTTCGCGTTTCGGGACATCCGGATGCTCAGTACCAGGGGTTGTCCTGGGCTTAATGCGGAGCGAAGGGGTTCCGAATTCTTCCCTTTGCTGGTGATGATGACTTCTTCGACGACGAGTGGTGAACCGTCCGCAGGCTTCACATCATTTTTCTGTGGTGCGCCTGGCGAGCAGGCTGCCAGAGTCAGCGCCGCCATCAAGACACTGCAGGAGAATTTCAAGCGCATGCGAGCTTCCATACGAAATGCATTCCGGTTCGGGTGAAGGGACCTCGCATGGTATTTCCGGCACCTCGGATATCCCAACCTTCAAGGAGTAGATCGCACTCAATGTTAGATAAGAAATGCGAAGCAGCAGGTTGCGACGAAGGCGGTTCTTGGTTGCGGCTGGCGAGGATGCGATCGGCCATCCGCGGATGTTTGCGGCGATCGCCGATTCTCCTTGTGACCAGAGACGAGCATTGGCGCCCCGTGGACCTTTGCGAAAATCAATAACATGGACAGCAATGAAGGAGCAGGAGATCAGTGCTTTCCGGCGTCGGCCGGAGCCGGTCGCGGCTGTGGCCGCTGACGCCTCCCCTGCTGGCGTTCCCTTGCCCCGGAAGAGGCTTGTCAGCCGTGGACGGAATCCCCATTTCCTTTCCTGATCACCCTTCCCGGATCCACCATGCCCGAACTGCCCGAAGTTGAAACCACCCGCCGGGGTCTGGCGCCGCATCTGGAAGGCCGGCGCATCCAGGCGGTGACCCTGCGCCGGCCGGATCTGCGCTGGCCGATTCCGCCGGAGATCGCGCGCGATCTGCCCGGCCAGCGCATCGCCGGGGTGCGCCGGCGGGCCAAGTACCTGTTGATGGATGTGGAGGGCGGCAGCGCGCTGCTGCACCTGGGCATGTCGGGCAGCCTGCGGGTGCTGCCGGTGGATACGCCGGTACGCGCGCACGACCATGTCGACATCGCGGTGGAGGGACCGCGTGGGCAGCAGCGGGTGCTGCGCTTCAACGATCCGCGCCGCTTCGGCTGCCTGCTGTGGCAGCCGGCCGGGGAAGTCCATCCCCTCTTGCAGGCGCTGGGACCGGAACCGTTGTCGGAGGATTTCGACGGTGACCATCTGTTCGAGCTGAGCCGCGGGCGCAAGGCGCCGGTGAAGACCTTTCTGATGGACCAGGGCGTGGTGGTGGGAGTGGGCAACATCTACGCGGCCGAGAGCCTGTTCGTGGCCGGCATTTCACCGTTGCGCGCCGCCGGCAAGGTCTCGCGCGAGCGCTATGTGGCCCTGGCCGACGCGGTCAAGCGGATCCTCGGTTACGCCATCACCCGTGGTGGCACCACCCTGCGCGATTTCATCAGCCCGGACGGCGCGCCCGGCTACTTCGAGCAGGAGCTGTCGGCCTATGGGCGCGGCGGCGAGCCCTGTCCGCGCTGTCGGCGGCCGATGAAGGAAGCCAGCATCGGCCAGCGCACCACGGTGTGGTGCGGCCACTGCCAGAAGTGACAGAGACCTTCTCCCGAATGCCTTTACTCACGTTTGGGGCTATATTCGCCGCCTGACTTGTGGGGAAAGCACATGGCGGACGCTTCAGACATCACCATCTGGCTGGATTCGGCCCGCAACGGCGATCGCGCCGCGCTGGATCGGGTGCTGGCCACGCTCTACCAGGAACTGCACACCATGGCCCGGCGCCAGCTGTCCGGCCAGCATGGCTATACCCTGGACGCGACCGCCCTGGTCCACGAGTCCTATCTCAAGCTGATCGGTTCCACCGGCACGGCCAAGTTCGAGGACCGCGCGCACTTCTTCGCCTACGCCGCCTCCTCGATGCGCAGCGTGGTGGTGGACTATGCCCGCAGCCGCCTGGCGCGCAAGCGCGGCGGCGACCTCAAGCGGGTCGCTGACATTCCCGAGGAAGTCGAAGGCAACCTCAGGCTCGACGAGGATCTGCTGGCCCTGAACGCCGCGCTGGACCAGTTGGCGCAGGCGGACGAACGCTTGGCCAAGGTGGTGGAACTGCGTTACTTCGCCGGTCTGTCGGAACTGGAAATCGCCGAGCTCCTGCAGCGCTCCGAACGCAGCATCCGCCGCGACTGGCAAAAGGCGCGGATGTTCCTGCTGTCGACGATGCAGGAACCCTGATCACGGCGGTCCATCGTGGACGTCGAACGCTGGAAACAGCTCTCCCCCCTGCTGGATGTCCTGCTGGAACTGGCACCGGACGCACGCGCGCACCGGATGGATGGACTGCGCGCCGAGGATCCGGAGCTGGCCGCCGAGCTGGAGAAGCTGCTCGCGCTGGAGGATGACAGCGAGGGCTTCATGGAAGCCCCGCTGCTGGAGAAGCCGCAGAGTGGACTCCAGCCCGGCATGCTCATCGGTCCCTACCGGCTGGAGGACGTGCTGGGCGAAGGCGGCATGGGCATGGTCTGGCTGGCCTCCCGCGCCGACGGTCTGTACCAGCGCCGGGTCGCCCTGAAACTGCTGCGCCCCGGCCTGGCCGATCCCAATCTGCGCCTGCGCTTCACCCGCGAGCGCGAAATCCTGGCGCGGCTGGAGCATCCCAACATCGCGCGCCTGCTCGACGCCGGCGTGAGCCAGGGCAGCCAACCCTATCTGGCGCTGGAGTACGTCGAAGGCATCCCGCTGACCGAGTACTGCCAGGTCAACAACCTGTCCATCGACGACTGCCTGCGCCTGTTCCTGCAGGTCTGCGAGGCGGTCAGCCACGCGCACGCCAACCTGATCGTCCACCGCGATCTCAAGCCTTCCAACATCCTGGTCTCGCCCGACCGCAACGTGCGCCTGCTCGACTTCGGCATCGCCAAACTGCTGGACGAGAGCGAGCCGGCGCCGGTGAACGCGCGCACCGAGGTCCGCGCGTTCACCCTGCACTACGCCGCGCCCGAACAGATCCGCGGCGAACCGGTCACCACCATGACCGACGTCTACTCGCTGGGCGTGGTGCTGTACGAGCTGCTGGCCGGAACCAAACCCTACCGGCTGCGCCGGCAGAGCGACGCCGAATGGGAGGAGGCGATCCTGGCGGTGGAACCGCTCAAGCCTTCGGTGGCCGCGCAGCGCACCACCGGCGGCGGCCGTACCGATTGCCCCAACGCGCGCCGGCACGGCCGGCGGCTGACCGGCGATCTGGACAACATCGCGCTGAAGGCGCTGGCCAAGTCGCCGGAACAACGCTATCCCTCGGTCGAGGCGCTGGCGCTGGATCTTCGCAGGCACATGGACGGGCGGCCGGTGCATGCCCGTCCGCAGAGCCTGGGCTACCGCGCCCGCAAGTACATTTCCCGGCACCGCTGGGCGCTGGCCGCCGGCAGCGTGACCACGCTGATCCTGATCGCCGCGCTCGGCGCCAGCCTGTGGCAGAGCCAGCAGGCGGTCCGCGAAGCGGCGCGCGCGCAGGCGATGCAGAACTTCGTCATCGGCCTGTTCGACAACGCCGGCACCGCGCAGCGCGGCAACACCTTCGACGCGCGCGAGCTGCTGGTCGCCGGCGAACGGCGCGGCGAGCGTGAACTGGCGCGGCAGCCGCTGGCGCATGCCGAGCTGCTGGGCGTGATCGCGCGCCTGCGCGTCGGCCTGGGCGATTACCGCGAGGCGCTGGCGCTGCTGGATCGGCAACAGCGCCTGCTCGCCGGCAGCGACGCGCCCGCGCTGCTGCTGGAAAGCACGACCCAGCGCGGCCGCGTGCTGGCGCTGCTGGGACGTCCACGCGATTGCATCGACGCGATGATCCGCCTGGAACCCGACATCGCCCGCCTGCAGATTCCATTGCCGCAGCAGGCCGCCGATTTCCTCTCGCAGGACGGGCGCTGTCGCCGCGCGGTCGCCGATCGCCAGACCGCGCGCCAGTTCTTCCTGCGATCGCAGCTGCTGCGGCGCGGCCTGCGCGATCAGACCGGCGTGGCCGAGAGCC
>Ga0247823_10004191_pt1 | contig 11586 bp, 7 predicted proteins | sample 13C_PalmiticAcid_2_FD_192426 | JGI IMG/M metagenome (GOLD analysis project Ga0247823, IMG submission 192426) | Soil microbial communities from agricultural site in Penn Yan, New York, United States - 13C_PalmiticAcid_Day30 | ecosystem: Environmental > Terrestrial > Soil > Agricultural land...
GCAACCCCGCAGCATCGAAGCCACTTCGAAACCGGTTCCGGCCGAACTGGAGTGGAAAGTCTGCTTGAGCCCGTCGACAGTGCCGTTGATCACCCCACTGTCGAAACCGAACAGGAAGCCGCCGATAGTGGCCACGCAGCTGATCAGGATGATCAGCCGGGTGTTCTCGCCGCTGTCGGCGCTGGTGCTGCTTAGGGTGGCACTGGACATGGGTTCACCTTGAGAGGGCGGCGGCGGCTCGGATCAGGCGCGTAGCAAATACTGGTTAAGCAGATTTTCGTAAGCTTCCTGCCGACCGCTGCGTTGCTGCGGCTCACCGGCCTTCGAAGCCTGCGCGACCAGATCGGCCAGCGTGCGCTGTCCGTCCTCGAACGCCTTGCCTTCGCCGCTGTCGAAGCTGGAATAGCGCTGCTTGCGCCAGCTCTCCCAGGGCGAGGCCGTCAGCAGCGCATGCGCCACTTCCAGGCCGCGTGCGAAGCTGTCCATGCCGCCGATATGGGCAAGGAAAAGGTCCTCACGATCGGTCGATTCGCGCCGCACCTTGGCGTCGAAATTCAGTCCGCCAGGTTGCAGGCCGCCCTGGCGCAACACCACCTGCATGGCGCCTACCGTGTCGTAGAGATCGCTGGGGAACTGATCGGTGTCCCAGCCGTTCTGCGCGTTGCCGCGGTTGGCGTCGATGCTGCCCAGCATGCCCGCGTCGGAAGCCACCTGCAGATCGTGTTCGAAGGTGTGTCCGGACAGCGTCGCGTGGTTGGCTTCGATATTGAGCTTGAAGTCTTTTTCCAGGCCATGCTGGCGCAGGAAACCGACCACCGTGGCGCTGTCGAAGTCGTACTGGTGCTTCATCGGCTCCATCGGCTTGGGCTCGATCAGGAAGTTGCCGGTGAAGCCGATGCTGCGGCCGTAATCGCGCGCCATGGTCAGGAAACGCCCCATGTGCGCCAGCTCGCGTTTCATATCGGTGTTGACCAGGCTGGCATAGCCCTCGCGGCCGCCCCAGAACACATAGTTCGCGCCGCCCAGCTCCACGGTGGCGTCCAGCGCGGTTTTCACCTGTACCGCAGCGCGCGCGACCACATTGAAATCCGGATTGGTCGAAGCGCCGTTCATGTAGCGCGGATGGCTGAACAGGTTCGCCGTTCCCCACAACAGCTTCATGCCAGTGGCGTTCTGGCGCTCCTTGGCGATGGCCACCATGTGGCGGACGTTCTTCTCGTACTGGCCGACATCGTCGTTGTCAGGGGCCAGGTCGATGTCGTGGAAGCACCAATACGGCACGCCCAGTTTGGTGAAGAATTCGAATGCCGCATCGGCCTTGGCTTCGGCCTTCTGCAATGCGCTGCCGGTGCCTGCATCCCATGGATAGGCGCGGGTGCCGGGGCCGAAAGGATCGTGGCCGGCATTGCAGAAGCTGTGCCAATAGCACACCGCAAAACGCAGGTGCTCGGCCATGGTCTTGTCGCCGACACGCTTGTCGGCGTCGTACACCTTGAACGCCAGTGGGTTATCCGAATCGCGGCCTTCGAACGGGATGCGGCCGATGCCCGGGAAGAATTCTTTTTCGCCGACGAAATATTGACTGCTCATGAGGGGGTCCTACGGTTTTGTATCGGGTTGGAAAGGCTTGTCACGCGGCGTAGAGGCGCTGCGCGGCGGCGAGATGGTCCAGGAAGCGGCGGTACGGCTCACGGTAGGCGGCCACCTGTCCGGCATCGGGCGTGCACGTCAACGCGTCGTCGCTGATCGCGTGCGCGCCGACCAGCTCGGGCAGAGGAGTCCTGTCCCCCTGCGCTTGCGAGAGCGACCACAAGGCCTGCAGCGCAGCGCCGAATGCCGCGCCCTCGGCTTCGCGTGGGACTTCCACGGTCAAGCCGAACACATCGGCGACCATCTGCCGCCAGGCTGCGCTCGCGGCGCCTCCGCCGGTCAGAACGATGCGGTCGAACGACATTCCCGCCGCAAGGAAGGCGTCGTATCCGTATTTCAGCGTGAACGTAGCTCCTTCCATCGCAGCGCGGTAGAAGTGGGCCGGACTTGCGTTGTGCGGACTGAGACCGGTCAGCACGCCCTTGCCCAGCGGCAGATCGGGCGTACGTTCGCCGTTCAAGAACGGCAGCAGAGTAAGACCGTCGGCGCCCGGAGCGGTAGCTGCGATATGCGCATCGCCCTCACGGGTGCTGAAGCCGAACAGCTTGGCGATGGTCTCGGTGGCCACCGTGCAGTTCATCGTACAGATCAGCGGCAGCCATCCTCCGGTGGAGGAACAGAACGCCGCCCAGCCACCCGCCGGGTCGATCACCGGCGTGTCCGAATACGCGAACAGCGTGCCCGAGGTCCCCAGGCTCATCGCCAGCCTGCCGGGCACTACGCAACCGGTGCCGATGGCCGCCATCATGTTGTCGCCGCCGCCTACCGCGACCAGCACGCCTGGCGACAGACCCAGTTCTTCGGCACGGTCGGCGCGCAGACGGAACACGCTGTCGGCGGCAACCAGCGGCGGCAGGCACTCGGTGAGATCGCGTTGCGGATCGATGGCTTTCAACATCGCGGGCGACCACTGCCGCGTGCGCACATCCAGCCAACCAGTGCCCGAAGCGTCGCCGTGTTCGCAAAAGGCTTCGCCGGTAAGCCAGAAATTCAGATAGTCGTGCGGCAGCAGGATCCTGGCCAGGCGACGATAGACCTCGGGCCGGTGTTTGCGCGTCCACGGCAATTTCGAGGCCGTGTAGCCGGCCAGGATCGGATTGCCGGCGATGGCGATGCTGCGTTCTGCCCCACCCACCGCGTCCATGATTTCGACGCATTCAGCGCTGCTGCTGGTGTCGCACCACAGCTTGGCGGGGGCCAGCACTTCACCGTCGGCGCCGACGGGCACGAAGCCATGTTGTTGTCCGGAAACCGCAAGCGCCTGGATGTTGCTGCGAAGGCCCGGATCGATGTTTGCGAAGCATGCGCGTACGGCTTTGACCCACTCGCCGGGATGTTGTTCGCGGCTGCCGTCGTCGCCGCTGATGAGCTCCAGCGGCGCGCTTGCGGCCGCTACTACGCGACGCGCCTGGTCGTCGTAGACGACGACTTTCACGCTCTGCGTTCCCGCGTCGATTCCGGCGGTAAAAGTCACTGCAGCAACCCTCTGTCGGAAAAAAAGTTAGCGCTACCATTCTGGTGGCAAAAAAAAGAGCAGCTGCTTGAAAGACTCGATTTCACTTCCCGTCCCGATCCGTGCCCCTGACGTTTCGCACTTTAACTATCGCTTCAAGAAAAAGCCTGCTGCAACGCAGAATACGTTTAAAATCAATGTGTTATTTATCAACAAACACATGATCTCTTTGCAACGCCAGTCGATGGATTTTCGTTTCGGCGCCGTTTCAGCCTGGCTATGAAGACACCTGTTCCTGCTGAAACCATCAGGGAACCACATCGATGAAGGTATTGATCGATAGCCGCCCCGTCACCGGATCGGCGGGCGGAACCCGCGCATTGTCGATGCTGCCGGAGTGCAACGAATTTCTCCGATAGACCACCATCCGGTTGAACACGCCTTCCACCTTGGCGACCCGCTCGAACAGCGCCGTGTCTTCATCGATGTAACCGTCCGCGACATCGCTGCCACGGCTCTCCTGTTCCAGGCAACTGAAGTACTCCTTCCGCCGTTGCTCGTCGATGCGTTCGAAACCGGTGCGGCGATGACGATAGAAAGCCGTCCCGCCCCAATCTGCGTGGAACAGGTAATGCACGGTCGCCAGCCCGTCGCTGCGAAGCGAGTCGATATGCGGTATGCGCTGCAGGAACAACAGCTTTTCCGCAGGCAGGGTCACCAGCGAAAAGTGGCACATCGGGAACACGAACCGGCCGGGCTCCAAGCCGAAGCACTCCTTCAACAACGGGTTCAGGGTCGTCTCGAGGAAACGCTGGTACGACAGCGGCGCCTGGGCGCGGATGCCGGGGAACATCGAGGTTTGCCCGACGAAGTGGCTGCGCGCGGCTTTTCGCACCAGCCGGTCGGGATCGGAAACGAGATTGTCTATGACCAGCAGCGGAGCGCCCTCCGTTCCGATCGAAAGCTTGCGGACCTGGATGCCGGGGTGATGGTTCAGAAGCATGCGTATTCCTCGCCGGTCCCACGCATGGCTACGTAGTCGCGGGTGACGGCCTGGCTCCCCACACTTCGGGCGCGGCCTTGCAATAGCGCTCTATGAATTCCTGCTGCGACGGCATCTGCGCGACGGTCCGGTCGATCGGTTGTCTGATCGAATCCAATAACTTGCGCATGTCCTGGTCGGGCAGCGCGCGCGCCAGCGGGTGATGCTGTTCCGGCTCGATGCCCTGCCCCAACAGCACGTGCGTCCACGAATCCACCCGGAACAGTTCGTCGGCGCCCTGCCATGCGTGCGCACGCTCGCGCCACGCGCGCAGGCGCATCGCCAGCGATTCCGGCAATTCCATCTCGCGGCATTCTTTCCACATCGGCTCGTCGCGCTGATTGGCGTGGTAGTGCAGGATGATGAAGTCGCGCACGTGTTCCATTTCGGCGCGGCTGACGTCGTTGTAGATGTCGACCAGCGAGGGCGCGATTCCATCGAACGGGAACAGTTGGATCAGGCGCACCACGGCGCTGATGGCCAGGTGGATGCTGGTCGATTCCAGCGGCTCGATGAAGCCGCTGGCCAGGCCCAGCGACACCACGTTCTTGTTCCACGCCTTCAACCTGCGGCCGGTGCGGAACGGTACCAGCCACGGATCCTTGATGGGCTTGGCGCCGACGTCCTGCAACAGCTTTGCCCGTGCTTCGTCGTCGGACATGTGGCGGCTGGAGAAGACCAGCCCGCAGCCGACGCGGTGCTGCAGCGGGATATGCCAACGCCAACCGGCTTCGTGGGCGATGGCGCGGGTGTAGGGCACCGGCGGACCGACCGATTCGGTCTGCACCGCCACGGCGCGGTCGCTGGGCAGCCACTGGTTCCAGTCCTCATAACCGGTGTGCAGGGCCTGCTCGATCAGCAGGCCGCGGAAGCCCGTGCAGTCGATGAACAAGTCGCCCTCGACGACCTGCCCGTCTTCCAGCACCAGCGCTTCGACGAAGCCACTATCCGCGTGCTGCCTGACTTCGTGGATCTTGCCCTCGATGCGCTTCAATCCGTAGCCCTCCGCAATGCGGCGCAGGAAGCGCGCATACAGGCTGGCGTCGAAATGGTAGGCGTAGTTGACCTGCGGCTGTTGCGGCAATGCGAACCGGTCGTCGCGCGAAGCGACGGTTTCCAGACAGAAATCTCCCAGTTCCGATTGCATGCCACGGCGCAGGCTGTCGAGCCAGAAATGATGGAAGGGACAGACCAGCGTGCCCTGCCCTGTGGTTCCGAAAGGATGGATGTACCGCTCACCGGGCCGGCGCCAGTTCTCGAACGAGATCGAAAGCTTGAAAGTGCCGGCGACGGCGCGCAGGAATTCCTGTTCGTCGATCTGCAGGAAACGGTGGAAGGTGCGGATCGGCGGCACCGTCGATTCGCCGACGCCGACAGTGCCGATCTGTTCGGACTCGACCAGAGTGATGTCCAGCCTGTCACGGAACTGGTGCGACAGCGCGCAGGCGGCAAGCCAACCCGCGGTGCCGCCGCCGGCGATCACCACCTTGCGTATCTGCCCTTTATCCGATCTGTCCAATTCACTCTCCTTTTTTGCAACGGATGCGGCACGAGGACCGTTCGCACCTCAGCGATTCAGCTTTCCAATCAACATGGCGCGGATCCGCCGCGCGAGCGTTTCGTCCACGGGCCCCAGCACGTTGCGCGCCGCATCCGGCAAGTGCTCGCCTGCCCGCTCGGCCGGGCCGAAGACGTAGTACTCGAACACCTCCCGCCAGGCCTGCTTTTCCCTTTCCGGCCGGTCGCGGATCGTCCACAGCGCGTGGTAAAGCGCATGCATCGGCGTGGGGATGTAAGCGGGCGAGCTGCTCCACCAGTAATTGACCAGCACGTTGAACGCGTCCAGCGCCTGCACATGGTGCCACCACATGCTGGGGATGAAGATGGCGTCGCCCGGCTCCAGCAGCGCGCTCTGACCGCGTGCCAACGCATCACGGAAGCGCGGATAACGTTCGAAGTCGGGAGCGGTGAAATCCACCACGCTCACCGCCTGCCCACCGGGTGTCGGCTCCAGCGGACCAGGATAGAGATTGGCGATCTGCTCCGGCGGAAACAAGGTGAACCGCCGCCGCCCGACCGTGCAGCAGGCGATGTTATTGGGCGCGTCGTAATGGCACGAGGCGGTAACGCGATTGCCGATCCAGATGCTGGGCGGAGCCTGCACACCGTGCGCGGCGAAGTCGAGATCGTTCCCGGTCCGGAAGCCCGGCAGGCAGCCTTCGATCGGAAGCGACGCCATGTAGTAGGTGGGCGGATGCGCGTCGTCCGCGTGCGCTGCGATTTCATCCAGCACCCGATCGAGCCCGCTGCGCCGCACTTCGCAATTCAAGTCGGTGAAGTCGTCGTTGTAGAACGGACGCCCGGCGACTTCCGGACCACCGTAGGAGTACTGCACCGGCTTGCCGTTGTAGTAGCCGCGCAAATAAGCCATCGCCGCCTGCATGGATTCCAGTCCGGCCCGCACCAGTCCCCAGTCGCGCGCGACGCCTTTCAGCAACGCCGGCTGTCCCGCTGCCAACAACTCGTCCAGCGGCAGCGCGTCGGGCCGGCAGCCTTCGATCACGCGGATGTTGCCCGCCACCTCGACCATGCCGTTCACGCCGCGCGTTCGGGCGCCGCAGCGTCGCGCTCGCGCAAGCGGCGCTGTTTTTCGGCCATCAACCGGCGTACGTTGTGCAGCGAAGCCAATACCAGATAGGCACCTTCGAGGAAGCCGGCCTGGTTCAGGCGATGCAGCGATCCGGCGTCGAGCGCGCCCAGTCTCTCGCGATCGATGCCATACAAGCCGCTCACGCTGACGCGGTGCTTGTCCTCGAGTTGTACGTCCAGATTGACGGGCTGGATGAGGCCCATGGAATCGAACGCGGCGAACATGGTTGCACCGAACTCCACGCCGTCGCGAATGCCGCGCAGCACGCCGGCGATGTGTTGCAGGTAAGGACTATTGCCGCCTTGCGGCAGGAACACCGGTTCGCCTTCGCTGAAACTGACGCGCGGATGCCCCACATCGACATGCATGACCGGCTCGTTACGCAATTCGCCGTCGATGCGCTGTTCCTGGAAGCCGATCAGGAACGGCCCCTTGGCGATGGCGCCCGGCAGGTAGGCGGCATTCCAGCGGCCGTCCTGCAGGAACAGATTCTCATGCTGTTCGAACCCCAGCAACGCCACCGATTGCCATTGTCCGCTGTCGCCGTCCTTGCGGAAGAAGATCGGATACTCCCTTTGCAACTCGGCGTACTCGCTCGGGAACGCCAGCACCATGCCGACATCGTCGCCGAATTGGCGGCCGAAGCCGGTGACCACGCGCAGATCCTTGTGGGTGACGTTGTCGAGCAGTTCGTATCGGGCCATCAGGATTCCAGCGATTGAATGGATGCGACTCGGTCCACGGCGACGATTGCAGAAAAACCTTGCGCCGGCAAGCGAAAACGCTCGTGCCGCAGGCCTCAATAAAAGGGACCGCTGCTTTCGCAGCGGTCCCGCTTTTGACGATATTCCAAGCGCAGACTTCGCTGAACTCAGAACTTGTAGCGCACCCCGAGCATGTAGCGTGGGCTTTGATCGGCCAGTTTGACGATCTGCTTGTCGGTGCGGGCGTGCCAGCGCACGTCCTCGCCGGTCAGGTTGATCGCCTCCAGGCCGAACGACCAATGGTCGTCGAGCGCGTAGTTCACGCTCAGGTCCCACTGCTCGTAGGCTTCCACATAGTACGGATTGCGGCTGCCACCCTGGTTGGCCAGGATCAGGTACTCGTCGCGCCAGTTCCAGGCCAGACGCACCGACCAACCGTACTTTTCGTACATGAACATGGCGTTGGCCGTGTCGCTGAGGCCCGTCAGAGCGAACTGGTCGATGCCCGGATCGCCCGCATCGTCATAGCCCACATCGCCCTTGACGACAGTGTAGTTGGCCAGAATGCCGAAACCGCTGTCACCGAAGAAGTACTGGCCACCCAACTCCCAGCCGTGCAACTTGGACTGGTTCTGATTGACCGGCCGGTTGACGTTGAACATGTACAACGGATCGTCGGCTTCGCCGACCAGGTTGTACGCGGTTTCCGTCGCCAGTTGCTGTGCACCGGTACCGTTGAAGGCCGCCAACCCGGCGGGATCGTTGCGCAACAGCGCCAGCGCGGTAAACAACGAAGTGTCGTTGGCCGAACAGGCCGCGGCGTTGGCGGCGCCCACCTGGGTCACACATGCCGCACTGGTAAGGAAAGCCAGTGCAGCCTGCGCATCCGGACCGGAAGTGGGATCCCGCAGCCCGTAAAGCGACTCTTGACCGACGGTATTGCCGATGAAGTTATCGACCGACTTGTTCCAGTAGGTCAGCGACAGATAACTCGCATCAGCGAAATACCACTCCAGCGCCAAGTCCAGGTTGTCCGATTCCAAGGGCATCAGGCCTGGGTTCTGGGCGTTCCCGCTGGCGCGAGCGGCGGAGTCGAGCAGGACCGAGCCAGACGGTTGTTGTGCGCCGGGACCGGCATACAGGTTGCCATAGGGTGCACGCGCGATGGTTCTTCCGAACGAGGCGCGACCCTTCAGCTCGTCCGTGAAGTCGATGCTGAAATCCAGATTGGGCAGGATATAACTGTAGCTGTTCTTCTCGCTGTAAGGCTGCTGCTCATCGGACAGCACGATCCTGAAATCGTTGTTCGCCGACCATTCGATGGCTTCCGGTATGGCGATCACCGAAGTCGAGACCAGGTCCGTCTTCTCGTAACGAATGCCGATGCGGGTATTGGTGCGCATCCCGCCCAGCTCGCCCTCGAGCTGTACCTGCATGTAGGCGGAGTTGGTCTTTTCTTCGACGCGGTTGTCTGCCGCGTTCTGCGGACTCACGCCGATGCCGGCACCATAGTGAGTGGCGGCCCATTGCGCCAACTCGCCAGCATCACCCCGCCACGCGCCATTACTGCTGCCGACGTTGTAATCGTTGAACAGACCCGCGATGTCGTACGGCTTGATCAGATCCATCAGGCCGTTGGCGACGTCGCCATCCACGTTGGCGACGCCCCAGTCGCCCAGGGTCGAATAGTTTTCCGCAGCCTGCAGGCGGTGTGTCGAAGACTTGGAGCTATCGACGCCGAACTGGAAACGGCCACTGTCGAAAGTCCATTCGCCGTCGATACGGCCCTGCTTGATCTCGCTGACCTGGGTCTGCGCGTTGATCCGCAGCACCTGCGAGCCGATTTCGCCCTCGACAAAGCCGGGATTCACGACACCGTTGGTACCGGCCGCCGCGTCCAAGTCGGTTGGATACCAGGTCTGCGAGCCCCGTGGCAGTCCGCTGTTGAAGAACAGCTCCTGTACCCATGTCCCACCGCAGTGCGGGCCGGTGGTGCAATTGTTGGTGCCCGCGATACTCGAGAAGATCGAGCCGCCGCCGGTCAGCGGGTCGTTCGGCCGGCTCTCGTTCTTGGAGTTGTGCGCGTCGAAACTCAGGCGGAAGTCGTCGCTGACATCCCACACCGCATTGAAGCCCAGCGAACTCAGCTTGTATTTCTGCATGGTGCGTTGCTGTTCCAGGCCGAAGTCCTTGGTCCCGGCGATTTCGCGGATGTAGACCGGGGTGGCCACCGCGCCGCTGGTATCGAACTCGACGTCGGTGTACTGGCTGTTCTGCAGCCACATCGCCTGCTCGCCACGATTCTCGGTAATTTCGTTGGTCGAATAGGTGTAGTCCAAGGTCAGGGTCAGGCTGTCGATCGGCGCGAACTGCACCACCGCCTGTCCGTTGACCCGCTCGCGCTCGAACTCCGAGAAGGCGTAACGCAAGTCGTTGGGACGGGCGTAGAGCTCGCCGATGGCGGGCGCGTTCACTATGGTCGGGCTCGGGCTGCCGGGCATGGTCCCGGTCCACCGCTGGATGTTCCAGTAGTTCTCGGTCGCTTGCACCGAGCCGCCCTTGCGCTTCTGCGAACTGGCGCTGACGCCGATGCCGAAGGTCTTGTCGGCATTGGTGAAGCTGAAGATACCGGACACTTCCGGGGTGATGTCGTTCTCGAACGGCTGCGACCGGTCGGAGACCGCTTTGACGCCGGCACTGGCGACAATGCCCTCATGGTTGAAGGGCTTGTCGGTCAGGATGTTGATGGTCGCGCCGATGCCGCCGCTCGGAACCTGCGCCTGGCCGGTCTTGTAGACCTCGATGCCGCTGATCGCCTCGGCCGCAAGCTGGGCGAAGTTGAACGCGCGGGTACCGCCGTCCACGCCGCCGATCGCCACCTGGCCGGCCGCACCAAAGGCGTCTGCGCCGGGCATCTGGCGGCCATTGAGGGTGACCATGTTGAACTGCGGACCGAAACCGCGCGCGGTGACCTGCGCGCCTTCGCCATCGCGGCGCTCGATCGAGATGCCGGTGATGCGCTGCAAAGATTCGGCCAGGTTGGTGTCCGGGAACTTGCCGATGTCCTCGGCGCTGATCGCATCGACCACGCCCGCGGAGTCGCGTTTGATTCCCATCGCCTGGTTGAGGCTGCTGCGGATGCCCGTCACCACGACGGTATCGAGCGTCGTAGCGCTGTCGGTCGCCTGCTGGGTACCCTGTGCGGATGCAGTCTGCGCAGAAGCAGAGGTGTCCTGCGCCTGGGCGTCCTGGGCGGGTGCGTCCTGCGCAAAAGCAGGATTGATGATCAGCATACCGCCAACGAAGGTGAACATGGCCTTCGACTTGAACCGCTTCGACTTGTGACTCATGGGTATGTCCTCAGCACTGGAGTGGAACGGCCAACGGCAATGTCATTCACTGCATGTGACGCGGCTCTGGCCTCGGCCAATGCCATCTTCGGTACGTGGCACCGGAATCTGCACCCTCTCATGTGGTCTCCCCTCTCTGTTTCGATCCATGGATGTATCGCCCTCCCCCTTCAGGGCCCCGCGAGCCGAAGCCCGTCCTCTCCCAGGCACTGTGCGCGCCCGTTACAGCAATACCGGTTGCCGGTTCTGGCAAATCGAAACATGTGCAACCGTGACGCTTCACAACGTTCCTGCACGATCGGCCCACGCTGCCGCTCCATTGCTTTGGTAGCGCTAACATAAGGTCGATGCAATCTAATGATGCTCGCCTGCGTTTGTCACCATGCAGTGCAGCAGAAACCGCTTCCATGCCGATCGCGCGCGCAGGTAGCGCAATGGAATCGGCCAGCGATACCGGCAACTGGATCGATTCAAAACAACGGATAACCCGACTCCACAAGTCGAGCGAGAGACAACAGCGGCCGACGAATGAAAGTTTCAGGCGGGCCTGACGTGCGTCGATCTTTCCAGGCGCGCCTCAATGAATTGACCCCGAGGTTGAACAACACACCGTCGAAATCCAGCGTTCTTCCCGGGCGAACAACGAGCAGTAGTCCTTGAAGGTTTCCGCGAACAGACAACCCTCCAGCGGATCTTCTCCTGCTGCGCACGTCTTTCAATGCGGCGCAGTGTGGGCA
>Ga0247823_10004192_pt1 | contig 11584 bp, 8 predicted proteins | sample 13C_PalmiticAcid_2_FD_192426 | JGI IMG/M metagenome (GOLD analysis project Ga0247823, IMG submission 192426) | Soil microbial communities from agricultural site in Penn Yan, New York, United States - 13C_PalmiticAcid_Day30 | ecosystem: Environmental > Terrestrial > Soil > Agricultural land...
GGCGTGGTCGGTGTGGCGACGGCGGCACCAGCACCGCGCCCGCGAGTGCCATTACAAGAGACGCGGGGCCAAACCGCCCGACTAACCAACTACGGCTGTAGGACTAAGTGAGCGGGGGACGTCAGTCCCCCGAGTGCTTCCCCAGTTGAGAACTCTCGCGCACAACCGGCGGGCTTACCGGATTGATTGAGTGGAGAAGTGGTCTGACGCTTGAGGTACTCGGCGGGCTTACGCCCCCCGCTCGCTTTATTGCACTTCCTTCCACCGCTGCCGGACCTGCTCCGGGGACGCGGTGCCGGTCGTCCCGATCTGCTGGATGGTGATCGACGCGACCAGGTTCCCGAACGCCGCCGCCTGCTCGGGCGTCACCCCGGACACCATCGCGCAGGTGATCCCGGCGCTGCAACTGTCGCCGGCCCCGCAGATGTCGATAGGACCGGTGACGGGGTACGCGGGGATAGCGATGACTGAGGTGTAAGAAGTACGCGGGTACGGTATCAGCCTGATGCCATTAGCTCCGTCCGTGCCAAATACGACACGCCCCGTCTTGTCGTCGAGATTCAGAACCGACAACGTGAACTCGAGATCTTCGTATCGCATGCCTTGCTCGGCGGCGTACGCCATCAACTGCTCAGTCTGGAGGGGTTCCGAGAGGCACCCAAGTAACTCTCTTCGATTCGGCTTCGTGCATACGTTGCGGAATAGCCCGATCCGCTCGCGGCTGTCGGTCAGCACGAACTTGGCGGGGTCGCCGTTGGCGACCACCGCTAAACGGTCTCGGACTCGTTTCGTCACCACGCCGCAGTCCTCTTCGCTGACTTGATCCAACACGATCAGCGCGTCGAGTCGCGGCCACGACTCGTCGAGCAGTTTCAACACCGCGTCCTCCAGTGCCGCCGGCGTCGGGGTGCGGTTCTTGATGTCCAGCCGGTTCAGCTCCTCGGTGCCGCGCATCGGCTTGGTGTACGTCGGCGTCCGCCGGTCCGGGGCGACCACCAGCCCGCCGGGGTCCACCGCCGGCAACCGGCCGAGCGCCTGCCGCAGCTCGTACCCCTCGCCGTCGTCGCCGATGATCGCGATGGGATAAATGCGGCCAACTCCCAGCGCCGCCAGGTTGTTCATGACCGTCCCCAGCGCGCCGGGGTACGACCGCACCCGCGTTACCTGGTAGGCGGTCAGGCCCGTCTCCACCGATGGCTCGTCAAGAGCCGGGTCGATGTCCAGGTAGCGGTCGAGGAACAGGTCGCCGAGCAGCCCGACCGTCTTGCTCGGGATGGCGGCGAGGATGCGCTCGATGAGGTCGGTGGTCAGCACGTCGCGGCCCTCCACACCGCCGGGAGCGTCTGCCGGTGGTCGCCGGCGACGTAGAAGCTCTCGCCGCCGTCGGCCACCGTCCGCACCAGGATCGTCTTCCACGGCCGGTAGTAGTACCGCGGGTCCGTCTTCGGCGCCTGCTTGTGGTAGTCGTCGTCCAGCGGGATCAGGTCGAAGACCGCCGTCGTGAACTTCGCGATCCGCTGGCCGCTCTGGTGCGCCACGTTGCGGGCCATCGCCAGCGCCTTGAGGTACACCTCAGGCCCCATGACCGCGGTGCCGAAGTTCAGCACGACGCCGCCCTCCAGGTTGCGGACGTGTTCGGCGAAGACCAGGAAGTCCGTGTAGCTCGCCTGACCCAGTTCCGCGCCGTCCGCGTTCGGGTGCTCGTGGATGATGTCGTAGCCGATCCCGATGTGGACCGTGACCGGGATGCCCCGCCGGTACGCCGCGGCGAGGACGCTCACGTCCTTGTGCGGGAAGTCGCCCTCCGCGATCGTGCGGCCGACGGATTCGCCCAGCCCCAGTCCATCGGCGACGCCGGCCCGGATCGCGTTGTTCATGGCGCCGGTCTCGGCCCACAGCCCGAACTCACCGGTGCGGACGTACCGGGCGACGCTCTCGGTGCTGGCGCCGATCTTCGCGAACTCCCAGTCGTGGATCGGCCCGGCCCCGTTCATGGCGATGAGCGAGACAAGCCCGCGGTCCATCAAGTCGATGAGGTGCCGCTGTACCCCGGCCCGCAGGACGTGTGCGCCCATCATCAGGACGCGGGCGGCGCCGGACGCCTTCGCCGCCGCGAGCCGCTGTCCGATGGCCGGGACGGACGGGTGGTCGAACGTCACCGGCGCGTCGAGCGGCAAGAGGATATCGAGCGTCAGGTCGTGCTCACGCTGGGCGAGCGGCTTGACGAGGAGTTTCGAGCGGTCGAACTGCGGATAGGGCATGGTTCACCTCTCTCCAAAGAGCCACGCAACCAGCCGATCCTGCTCCGCGTAGTCCGGGATCACCACGTCCGCCCCCAGCTCGATGAGGATGTCGCGCTTCATCCGGTTGAGACCCGGCACGCCGGCCTCGGCCGTCGCCAGCCCGACCGCCACGCCGCCGACACGCTTCACCTCGACCGTCTCCGAGTACCCATCGCCGAACCCGAGCAACTGCTCGCCGGGGATGCCGTGCTCGCGGAGGATCATCGCGATCACGTCGCGTTTCGAGAAGTCCGGCGTGTCGTTCACCGGGCCGTAGACGTGGCGGCCGAAGTAGTCCGTCAGCTTCAATAGCTCGCTTTCCCGCCGGACGTGGACGAGGTCGGTGCCGCTCGCCAGGTACAGCGCCACCCCGCGGCGACGCAGGTTGTCCAGCACGGCTCGCGTCCCGGCGACCGCCCACACGTCCGGCGACACCGTGCCCGAAGCTAGCTGCTCCTTGCGGACGTCCGCGATCGCGAACAGCCGCCGCAGGAACTCGGCGAGGTAGTCCTCCGGGTCGCCGGGCGTGCCGCCGCGTTCCTGGATCACCTCCGCGAGCCGGCGCATCTGGAAGATCGATGGCTTGCCGCTGAGCCGCAGCATCTGGTCTTCGAGGTCGTTGCGGTCGCCGGGCAGGCCCTGCCCGCGGAGCAGTTCCAGGCCCAGGTCGGCCATGATCCCGGCCCAGCCCTCGCGGATCAGCGACATGGTGCCGTCAAAGTCGAAGACCGCGGCCCGGAACGGGCCGCGGCGGACGCGCGGGTTGACCACCTCCACGCCGTCGGGCGGGTTGCTCACGGTCGGTTCACCTTGCCAGGTTCGGCCAAGTTGGCTATTTCCCCACCGCATGACCCGGGACCGCCTGCTCGACGCCCTCTGGCTGCTCGTCGTCGGCGCCCTGTCGTCGGCCTGGTGCGTCACCGCGTCCGGCCGACTCGGGGCCACCTTCGACGAGCCGTTCTACGTCGCCGAGGGGCTGAACTCCTGGCGGTCCGGCAGCTACCAGGTGCTGATGCGCAAGGGCACCATGCCCCTGCCGGTCGATGCCCAGACGCTGCCGCTGTACCTGTGGGAGCGGCACCGCGGCGAGGCGTTCGACCCGGTCGCCGACCTGCACCGGCTCCTTCCGGTGGCGCGGGCGGCCAACCTGCCGTTCTGGTGGCTGCTTCTGTTCTACGGGCTGCGGTGGGGGCGGGTACTCGGCGGCCCGTGGGCCGGCCGGCTCGCCACGGGGTTGCTGGCCGCGGAACCGAACCTGCTCGCCCACGCCTCGCTCGCCACGACCGACATCCCGCTGACCGCGATGGTCCTCGTCGCGTCGTACCACTGGTTCACCAACCGCGGCGAGCGCTGGCCGCGGCGCGTGATCCTGCCCGGCGTGCTTTACGGCGTCGCACTGGCCACGAAGGCGTCCGCGCTGGCGTTCGTACCGATCCTGTGGCTGGTGTTCGGACTGTGCCACCTGGCGCGTGACGGCACGTTCCCGCCGCCGTGGGCCGGCTCCGTGTGGGGCCGGGTGAAAGCCGTCTGGGCCGCGACCGTGCGGCTGCGCTGGGACATGGTCTATGCCTTCTGGGTCGGGATAGTGGTGCTGTTCGCGTACTGTGGCTGCGACTGGCAGCCGGAGCGGAGCTTCGTGAAGTGGACGCATTCGCTCCCGGACGGCCCGGCGAAGGAGACACTCGTCCCCGTCTCGGAGCGGCTGGCGATCTTCCCCAACGCCGGCGAGGGGCTGGTCCAACAGGTGAAGCACAACGTCCGCGGCCACCACGGGGCGTTCGTCGTCGGCGGCTGGCACCGGCGGGCAGTCTGGTATTACTTCCCGGTCGCCCTGTCGATCAAGCTGCCGGACCCGACGCTTCTGCTCTTCGCGGTGCTGCTTGTCACCCGGCCGCGACTGCTACTTAACCCGGCCGGCTGGGCGGCGCTGGCGTTCCTGGCGTTCAGCCTCAACGCCCGGGTGCAGATCGGCGTGCGGCTGGTCTTCCCGCTGGTCGCGTTCCTGGCGGTCGCGCTCGCCGTGGCGGCCGCGTCGCCGGGGCCGCGAAGGCGGTTCACCCAGGCGGCCGGGTTCCTCGCGCTCGCAGCGTCCGTCGCCGTGGCAGTCGCGGCGTGGCCGGACGGGCTGCGGTACGTCAACCGGTTGTGGGGCGGGACCGCACGTGGCCCGGTCCTGCTCGCGGACTCCAACTACGACTGGGGCCAGGGGCTGCCCGACCTGAAACACTGGTGGGAGGCGAACGATCAACCCCGGCTGCACGTCTGGTACTACGGGGCCGACTCGGCGGTCCTGCTGCCGCCGTTCCGGGTGCTGATGGTCCACCAGATGCCGGCCGTCGCCCCGGAGAAGGTGGCGGAGGCTGTCGGCGACGACTACCTGGCGGTGAGCGTGTCGCTGCTGTCCGCCTGTCCGGACCGCCGGCCGGAACTGCTCGCCGTCATCGACTGGCTGAAGACCCTCGAACCCGTGGACCGGACACCGACTTTCGTCATCTTTAAGATGAGGGGGTGAGTGGGTGAGGGCGTGAGGGAGTGACAAGAAAAGATCGAACAGTGACCCTCTTACTCACCCCCTCACGCCCTCACCCACTCACCCCCTCATGCCTCCTCCACCTGCTGCCTTCGCCGACGCCCTGGTTCTGACTGGCCCGACCGGGTCCGGGAAGTCCGCCGTCGCGCTGGAGTTGGCCGAGCGGGTCGGCGGCGAGATCGTGGCGATGGACTCCATGACGCTCTACCGCGGTATGGACGTCGGCACCGCCAAGCCGACCGCGGAGGAGCGGGCGCGGGTCCGGCACCACCTGATCGACGTCCTCGACCCGTGGGAGTCGGCCAACGTCGCGTGGTGGCTCGACCGCGCCGCCGGGGCGTGCGCCGACATCCGCGCGCGGGGTCGGCGGCCGCTGTTCGTCGGCGGCACACCGTTCTACCTGAAGGCGCTCTTGTGCGGGCTGTTCGACGCCCCGCCGGCGGACCCGGAGCTGCGCCGGCGGCTCGAAGCCGAGGCGGAACGGGTCGGCCCACGGGCGCTGCACGACCGGCTGCGCGCGGTGGACCCGACCGCCGCCGACCGGCTGCACCCCAACGATGTCCGCCGGGTGGTCCGGGCGCTGGAGGTGTGGGAGTTGACCGGCCGGCCGATCAGCGCGTTCCAGCAAACCTGGGACACGCCCGCGTTCGCTGGACGGCGGGAGGAGGCTCCGCCCCTCGCCTGTGCGGTGCTGGAGTGGCCGCGCGACGAGTTGTATCGCCGCATCGACGCGCGGGTGGACGCCATGATCGAGGCCGGCTGGCTTGACGAGGTCCGCCGACTCCGCGAGCGGCCACTGAGCAAGGAAGCGGTTCAGGCGCTTGGCTACCGAGAGTTGATGCGATACCTTGACGGGATGTGCGGGTGGGCGGAAACCATCGCCCACATCAAAACCCGCACCCGACAGTTCGCCAAACGCCAGTTGACCTGGTTCCGAAACCTGACCGGTTGCTGGCACTGCCCGGTAGACGGGCTGAATCTAGTCGATCGAGTGCTGAACTACTGGCAGAACGTACAATCAAATTATTCACCGGTTCAATCTTGATCCGCCGCCGGAAGTGTCGGAAAATTCCAATTGTGGTGTGGGGAAATGCGGTCCGGTAAGGCTTCCCGATAGCCTATTGTGCTATAGCAGATGTACCCGGAGCCGTGAGGCTTCCCCGCTCGGCCTGCCCAGCCGAACCCCCGGATGGATTGCGAATGCGTACCGTCACATTCCTGGTCCTCGAAGGCGTTGACAAGGGCCGGGTCTTCCGCGACCTGGCAATCCCCGTCACGATCGGCCGGGAGGAGGGGAACGCGCTGCGGCTCAACGATGAGCGAGTCAGCCGCTACCACGCCAAGGTGCAGGCCGAGGAAGGGGACGTGATCCTCACCGACCTGGACAGTACCAACGGCACCCGGGTGAATGGGACGGCGGTGCAGATCCGGCGGCTGCGGCCAGGCGACCAGCTCTCCATCGGCCGGACGATGCTGCTGTTCGGGACGATGGAGGAGATCGAGAACCGGCGCAACGGCGCCCAGGGCGCCCCGGCGACGCAGGGCGGGGCCCAGACGATCCGGGCGGACGAGCTGGCGCAGGCGTCGGGCCGGGTCCAGTTGGCGGCGAGCCAGAAGCCAGAGCCGGTCGTCCCGACCGACTGGAGCGCCCGCGACGGGGACATCCCGCCGCTGCCGGTGAAGCTCAGCGGGTCGCAGGCGGCGCGGCTGGCGGAGGTGTTCGACTACCTGCACCGCGGGATCACCACGGCGGTGGAGAACATCGAGGCCAACGAGGAGGGGACCGAGGTGCGGCTCGGGTTCTCCGAGTGGCAGACGGTCCAGGCCGTGCAGATGCTCCTGGCCCGCTACGGCCGCATGGTCGCCGAGCCCGAACCCCAGAGTTGACGGACGGCGAATGACACAACGCCAGGCCCCGGGTGCGAGGTCGCACCCGGGGCCTGGCGTTTCTCGTCGGCGAGAGGACTGTACGACTGCCGACTCAATGCCGCGGTGATCCGGTTGCTTCAACGTCTGGCGACAACCCATCTAGCAAGTGGCCATGCCGGTCGCTGCGGTAGAACTCGCACACGCCGCCGAACGGCTGGTGTTCGGGGGCGTGAATGTAGCGTCCCAGCGGCCCCCACTTGCTCTCGACGAGCGTACACCCGGCGACTGAGAACACGACGCCCGTGTGGACGATCTTTCTTCCCGCACCACGGTAAACGGCCAGGTCGCCAGGCGCAGGGGTGGCGGTTCGCGTGTACCGGTTGTCCGAGAGGATGACGTTCACGTCTTCACTAGCGACCCAGTACCGACCTCCGGTGAAGACCCAGCCGTGACAGTTGTGCGACGGGTCAGGCTCGGTGCGGACGATGACCCTTCGACTCAGGTCGTGGACCCGGATGTGGTCGTCCTCGACCCCGGACAGATCATGACTCGAGACCGTCCGGCCGAGTGTGCCCAGATGGACGCGCCGACCGCGATCGGTGAGGGCTGTCACTTCCCACACCTCACCCAGTTCGATCCGGTAATCGGCGCGCGGTGCCGACTCCTCCGATCGCCCGTCACTTTGGGTGGGGGACTGGTACCACCACAGAAAGGCCACCAGTGGCGGAGCGAAAAGTGACAGCACGGCAGGAGCGCGCGGGCGCCGAGGGAACGCGAGCGCAACCAGACCCAGCAGGGCACCAATCACCCCGAGCGACAGTGATAGGAGAGTAGTAGCTGTCAGTTCCAACATTGCGGCTCCCGGTCGCCCGGTCACACGCCACAAGTAAGAAACAGCGGATGACAGACGGGTGAATTCCGGGATTAAAAACCGAGGAGCGGACCACCGATTCAACCGACAGGGGATGTTGCGGCAGTAGGTCGGTTTCGCGCCAGGCTGCCCGCGAGTTCGGCATGGCGGGATGGTCGGTCGGTTAGTCCGCGAAGGGCACGGCTCGCGATCGTCTGGTTAATCGTCAGTTGGCTAACCGACACGTTGCCACCGAGTAACACATCCCGCTCGTCACACTTCCCCTTCCTCCACCCCCGCCCCCGGCGGTATAACGGCGAATGCCGGGCGTTGTCCATTTGTCCACCGGGAACCCGCCACGATGGCCGACCGCAAGTTCGCCCACCTGCACCTGCACACCCACTACAGCCTCCTCGACGGGGCCAACCGCATCCCGGCCCTCGTCGAACAGGTCAAGAAGCTGGGCATGTCCGCGGTCGCCGTCACCGACCACGGCAACCTGTACGGCGCCGTCGAGTTCTACCAGGCGTGCAAGAAGGCCGGCCTCAACCCCGTCATCGGCTACGAGGCGTACCTCGCCCCCGGCGACCGCCGCGAGAAGAAGGGCGGCGTCCAAAAAGAGGCGTACACGCACCTCACCCTGCTGGCGAAGAACACCGCCGGGTTCAAGAACCTCCTCAAGCTCTCGTCGATCGCGTTCCTCGAAGGGTTCTACTACAACCCGCGAATCGACCGCGAGATTCTGGAAGCCCACAGTGAGGGATTGATCTGCCTGAGCGGCTGCCTGGCCGGCGAGTTCAACCAACTCATCCTCAAGGACCAGCCGAAGGAGGCCGAGAAGCTGGCGAAGTGGTTCCACAAGCTCTTCAAGAAGGACTTCTACGTCGAGATCCAGAACAACGGCATCGACTTGCAAGACCAGTGTACGCCGGTCGCGGCGGAGATCGCCGACAAGCTCGGCGTGCCGCTGGTGGCGACCGCGGACGCGCACTACCTCTGCCAGGAGGACGCCGAGGCGCACGACGTCCTCTTCTGCATCAACACCGGCAAGAAGCGCGACCCGCGCAAGAAGCAGTACCCCGAAGGCAGCCTGCCGAACCCGTACTACGTCCGCAGCCCGCAGGACATGTACCGGCTGTTCCCCGACTACCCGGATGCGGTCGCCCGCAGCCAGGAGATCGCCGACCGGGTCGATATCAGCATCGACTTCAAGACCCGGCACTTCCCCGTCTTCACGCCGCCGAAGGGAATGACGCCCGAGAAGTACCTCAAGCAACTCTGCGAGCAGGGAGTCCGCGAGCGCTACGGCGACGAACCCCGGCCGGGAGTGAAGGAACGACTCGAACACGAACTCGGCATCATCTGCCGGATGGGCTTCGCCGGGTACTTCCTGATCGTCTGGGACTTCGTGCGGTTCGCCCGGGAGCAGGGCATTCCGTGCTCGGCCCGTGGCTCCGGGTGCGGGGCGGTCGTCAGTTACGTCCTGTACCTCAGCCATGTCGATCCGCTGGACTACGATCTCCTGTTCGAGCGGTTCCTCGACCCCAACCGCGGCGAGGCGCCGGACATCGACATCGACTTCTGCCAGGACCGCCGCGAGGACGTGATTCAGTACGTCAAGCAGAAGTACGGCACCGAGAGCGTCGCCCAGATCGGCACGTTCGGCACGCTGGCGGCGAAGGCGGCGCTGAAGGACGTCGGCCGGGTGCTGGACATCCCGCTGGAGCGCGTCAACGCCATGTGCAAGTTGGTCCCGATGAAGGGGGCCATCACCAAGGACCTGGACGACGCCCTGAAGGAGTCGCCGGACTTCCGCCGGGAGTACGACACGGACCCGACCGTGAAGCAGTGGGTGGACATCGCCCGGAAGCTGGAGGGGACCAACCGCAACGTCGGCACGCACGCGGCCGGGGTGGTGATCGCCAACGGGCCGATCACCGACTACGTCCCGGTTCAGCGGGCGACCCGCAAGGGCGGCGACGGCGAGCGGCAGAACGGCGAGACGGCGGTCACGACGCAGTGGGAGATGAAGGACATCGAGAAGGTCGGCCTCCTGAAGATGGACTTCCTGGGGCTGCGGACACTGACCCTGATCGAGAACGCCCTGAGGCTCATCCAGCGGACCCGGGGCGTCACGATCGACGTGCAGAAGCTGCCGCTGGACGACGCGAAGGTGTACGAGTTGCTCCAACGCGGCGACGCGAAGGGGGTGTTCCAGTTCGAGTCCGACGGCATCCGCGAACTCTTGAAGCGGATGAAGCCGGACAACATCCGGGACATCGTCGCCTGCACGGCACTGTACCGCCCCGGCCCTCTGGAGGGCGGGATGGTGGACGAGTACATCGAGTGCAAGCACGGCCGTCGCAGGCCGAGCTACCCCCACCCGGTGATGGAGGAGGTGCTGGGCGAGACGTACGGCGTGATGGTGTATCAGGAATCGTTGATGCGCATCCTGAATCGGCTGGGCGGCATCGAGCTATCGAGCGCGTACGCCTGTATCAAGGCGATCAGCAAGAAGACGGCGGACGTCATCAACGCCCGGCGGGCGGACTTCGTGAAGGGCGCCCAGGATCGCGGGCTGACCGAGGAGAAGGCGGAGGAGATCTTCGAGCTGATCGTGAAGTTCGGGGGCTACGGGTTCAACAAGTCACATAGCGCCGCGTACGCCCACGTCACCTACCACACCGCGTACCTGAAGACCTACTACCCGGCCGAGTTCATGGCGGCGCTGCTCTCGTCGGAGATCGACGACGGGAACAAGCGGGATATGCTGGTGGACCACATTATCGACGCCCGCCGGATGGGGGTGGACGTCACGCCGCCGGACGTCAACAAGGGGCAACCGGACTTCGACGTGGTGGACGGCCAGATCGTCTTCGGGCTGACCGCCATCAAGGGGCTCGGCCGCGGGGCGGCGGAAGAGATCGTCCGCGCGCGCGAAGCTGGCGGCCCGTTCAAGGACCTGTTCGCCTTCTGCGAGCGCGTGGACACCCGGGCGGTCCAGAAGGCGGCCATCGAACGGCTCATCAACGCCGGCGCGATGGACGGGTTCAGGAAGGCCCGCCGGGCGATGCTGCTGGCCCTACCGCGGGCGGTGCAGGCGGCCGAGGACAAGGCGGCCGATCGGCGCCGCGGCCAGAAGAGCCTGCTGGATGCCTTCGAGGGCGAACCGGGGTTCGACGGGGCCGACCGGCTCGGGCTCGACGAGGGCGTGCCGGACGCCGAGGAGTGGCCGGAACTGGAGAAGCTCAAGTACGAGAAGGAGGCGCTGGACTTCTACATCTCCAGCCACCCGCTCGCCCAGTTCGACGCGCAACTCCGCCGCTACCGGACCTACGACGCCGTGCAGGTGGCGAAGCTCAACCCCGGCACCGAGGTCCGGCTCGGCGGGCTGGTCACCGAGATCGTCCCGAAGGTCGTGACGAAGGGGCGCAACCAGGGGAACCGGTGGGCCATCGTGCGGGTGGAGGACCTCACTGGATCGGTCAAGTGTATCCTCTGGTCCGATCAGTTCGCCCGGTTCAAGGATCTGGTGGCCGTGGACGGCATCCTGCTCGTCGAGGGGAAGGTGGAGTGGCGGGAAGGATCGACCGAGCCGGACTTGATCGTCGAGCGGGTGATGACCCTGGACCAGGCCAAGACCGAGTTGACCAAGGAGATGATCATCCGCCTGCCGTACGGGGAGGACGACGAGACGCTCGGCAAGATCGACCGGCTCAAGGCGATCCTGCCGAACTACCGCGGCTCGTGCCCGGTGTGGCTGTTGGTCCGGGACGGGGCCGGGCGGATGGCCCGGCTGAAGCTGGCGAACGACTACTGGATCAACCCGGCGACGCTGAAGATGGAGGAACTCGACCGGTTCCTCGGCCCGGGTGCGGCACTGTTCAACGGCCGGTAGAGTCAGTACGCAGCCGCCGCCGGCTGCCGGTCCGGCTCCTGGACGGCGGGGTTGCTCTTCTGGTGCGCTGCGGCCCCGGTGGTCCTCGCCGCCATCAGCTCCTTCGCCGCCGCCGAACCGAACGCGCATACCAGAGCCATGGCGCCGAACTTCTC
>Ga0247823_10004193_pt1 | contig 11583 bp, 11 predicted proteins | sample 13C_PalmiticAcid_2_FD_192426 | JGI IMG/M metagenome (GOLD analysis project Ga0247823, IMG submission 192426) | Soil microbial communities from agricultural site in Penn Yan, New York, United States - 13C_PalmiticAcid_Day30 | ecosystem: Environmental > Terrestrial > Soil > Agricultural land...
CTCGAGCTTCTCGACGCGGAGCGTCTCGCCCTTCATCACGCGGTATTGCTTACCGCCAGTGACTACGACTGCGTACATGTGGATTCCGTGGTTTCTGTAGTTATTTTCTGGAGCCTGCCTGCCATCGAGGGCGGACAGAAGCGGAATTGTAGTGGATTCATGCGGTTAGGGTCAACCACCCCCGCCGGCCGGCCTGAAATGCCCGATTGCGGACGGAATCTGCCCGCAGAGCCCGTCCACCATGGCCGGCTCGCCGCTCCACCCGCCCCTGCCTCTTTGAAAATCATGGACTTGCCGCTCTCGTGCCTCTGCCTGCGGGACATCTCTGGCTTCGCCCTGTCCGCATCCGCAGCAGCGAGCCACGCCCGGGGCACTGCAGACCCTGCCCCCACCTGACCGACGCCACGATCGTCACCCCACGGCACTGGTGGATAGGGCGATTTGCCCCCATCTGACCAGATCGCTACGCTTCCTTGTTCGCTTTCCGGATCCCCCACCCGATGGCCATGGACTTCATCCGCATCCGCGGCGCGCGGACGCACAACCTCAAGAACATCGACCTCGACCTCCCGCGCGACAAGCTGATCGTCATCACCGGCTTGTCCGGCTCGGGCAAGTCGTCGCTGGCTTTCGACACGATCTACGCCGAAGGCCAGCGCCGCTACGTGGAATCGCTGTCCGCGTACGCGCGGCAGTTCCTGTCGGTGATGGAGAAGCCGGACGTCGACCACATCGAGGGTCTGTCGCCGGCGATCTCGATCGAGCAGAAATCGACCAGCCACAACCCGCGCTCCACGGTCGGCACGATCACCGAGATCTACGACTATCTGCGCCTGCTGTATGCGCGCGTCGGCCTGCCGCGCTGTCCGGACCACGGCTACCCGCTGGAGGCGCAAACCGTCAGCCAGATGGTCGACCAGGTGCTGGCGCTGGATGGCGAGCAGCGCTACATGCTGCTGGCGCCGGTGATCCGCGAGCGCAAGGGCGAGCACGCGCAGGTGTTCGATCAGCTGCGCGCGCAAGGCTTCGTCCGCGTGCGCGTGGACGGCGAGCTGTACGAGATCGACGCCGTACCGGCCCTGGCGCTGCGCCAGAAGCACACGATCGAAGCGGTGATCGACCGCTTCCGTCCGCGCGAAGACCTCAAGCAGCGCCTCGCCGAGAGCTTCGAGACCGCATTGAAGCTGGGTGACGGCATGGCCCAGGTGATGTCGCTGGACCAGCCCGAATCCGCGCCGCTGCTGTTCTCGTCGAAGTATTCCTGCCCGGTCTGCGACTACTCGCTGCCGGAGCTGGAACCGCGCCTGTTCTCGTTCAACTCGCCGGTCGGCGCCTGCCCCACGTGCGACGGCCTGGGCGTGGCGCAGTTCTTCGACCCGGCACGCGTGGTCGTGCACCCGGAACTGTCGCTGGCCGCCGGTGCCGTGCGCGGCTGGGATCGCCGCAACGCGTACTACTTCCAGCTGATCGCCTCGCTGGCCAAGCACTACCAGTTCGACACCGACGCGCCCTGGCAATCGCTGCCCGAGAAGGTGCAACAGGCCGTGCTGTATGGCAGCGGCGAGGAGGTCATCACCTTCACTTACCTCACCGAATCGGGCGGACGTACCCAGCGCAAGCACCGCTTCGAAGGCATCGTGCCGAACCTCGAGCGCCGCTACCGCGAGACCGAATCGCCGGCGGTGCGCGAAGAACTCGCCAAGTACATCAGCGACCGTCCCTGCCCCGACTGCCAGGGCGCGCGCCTGAACAAATCGGCGCGCAACGTGTTCGTCGCCGACCGTCCGCTGCCTTCGCTGGTGGTGCTACCGGTGGACGAAGCGCTGGCGTTCTTCCGTGGGTTGGACCTGCCCGGCTGGCGCGGCGAGATCGCCGCGAAGATCGTCAAGGAAATCGCGGAACGGCTCGGCTTCCTGGTCGATGTCGGCCTGGATTACCTCACCCTCGAACGCAAGGCCGACACGCTCTCCGGCGGCGAAGCGCAGCGCATCCGCCTGGCGTCGCAGATCGGCGCCGGCCTGGTCGGCGTGATGTACGTGCTCGACGAACCCAGCATCGGCCTGCACCAGCGCGACAACGAGCGCCTGCTCGGCACGCTGACGCGCTTGCGCGATCTCGGCAACACCGTGATCGTCGTCGAGCACGACGAAGACGCCATCCGCATGGCCGACTACGTGCTCGACATCGGTCCCGGTGCCGGCGTGCATGGTGGCGAGATCGTCGGCCAGGGCACGTTGGACGACCTGTTGAAGGCGCCACGTTCGCTGACCGGCCAGTACCTCTCGGGCAAGCGCCAGATCGAAGTGCCGAAGGCGCGCCACAAGGCGAACCCGAAGATGACGCTGCACCTGCGCGGCGCAACGGGCAACAACCTGAAGGATGTCGACCTCGACGTCCCGTCGGGTTTGTTCACCTGCATCACCGGCGTGTCCGGTTCGGGCAAGTCGACGCTGATCAACGACACCTTGTACGCGCTGGCCGCCAATGAGATCAATGGCGCTTCGCACAAGCCGGCGCCGTACCGCGAGGTCACCGGGCTGGACCTGTTCGACAAGGTCGTCGACATCGACCAGTCCCCGATCGGGCGCACGCCGCGCTCCAACCCGGCGACCTATACGGGCCTGTTCACGCCGTTGCGCGAACTCTACGCGCAGGTGCCGGAAGCGCGCGCGCGCGGCTATTCGCCGGGGCGCTTCAGCTTCAACGTGCGCGGCGGCCGCTGCGAGGCCTGCCAGGGCGACGGCCTGATCAAGGTGGAGATGCACTTCCTGCCGGACGTGTACGTGCCTTGCGACGTCTGCCACGGCAAGCGCTACAACCGCGAGACGCTGGAGATCCTCTACAAGGGCTACAACATCAACGACGTGCTGGAAATGACCGTCGAGGACGCGTTGACCCTGTTCGAACCCGTGCCATCGATCGCGCGCAAGCTGGAAACGCTGGTGGACGTCGGCCTGAGCTACGTCAAGCTGGGCCAGAGTGCGACCACGCTGTCCGGCGGCGAGGCGCAGCGTGTGAAGCTGTCGAAGGAACTCTCTCGTCGCGACACGGGACGCACGCTGTACATCCTCGACGAGCCGACCACCGGCCTGCACTTCCACGATATCGAGCATCTGCTGGCCGTGCTGCACAAGCTGCGCGACGACGGCAACACCATCGTGGTGATCGAACACAACCTGGACGTCATCAAGACGGCGGACTGGGTGGTCGACCTCGGGCCGGAGGGCGGACACCGGGGCGGACGCATCCTGGCCACCGGCACGCCCGAGGACATCGCGGCGCATCCGGAATCGCATACCGGGCGCTTCCTCGCCAAGCTGCTGCCCGCAGCCAAGTCGCCCAAGCCCACGAAGCCGGCGGCCGTCGCCAAGCCCGACGTGCTGCCGCCGCGCAAGTCCGCCACCAAGACCACGAAAAAGAAGGCCGCACGATGAGCGACTCCCACGACGCTGGCCGCAAGCTGCTGGCGAAGATCCCGATCAGCGTGCGCTGGCGCGATATGGACAGCATGGGCCACGTGAACAACGCCAAGTACATCTCGTACCTGGAAGAAGCCCGCGTACGCTGGATGCTGACGGTGCCGGACGTGTCGATGACCGACCGCATCGCACCGGTCGTGGCGGCGAACAACATCAACTACAAGCGTCCGCTGACCTGGCCGAACGATGTGGTGGTGGAGTTGTACGTCGATCGGCTGGGCACCAGTAGCGTCACCATCGGCCACCGCATCGTCTCGGCGAAGGACGACAGCGTGCTCTATTCGGACGGTAACGTGGTGGTGGTGTGGATGGACACGCAGACCGGCACCAGTGCGCCGCTGCCGACGGCGATCCGGGCAGCGTCGGAATAAGCGCAGGCGATACGCCCGGAACTGGCGTCAGGGCGCCGCCTTGCGCGCGTCGAACGTGACGGGCAGCGAACGCCCGTCGGCGAGCTTCAACGTGATCACCACCTTCTCGCCGGCGGCTACCGGCGCATAGGCGCCGTGCAGCATCAGATGCAGGCCGCCGGGCTTGAGCTCCACGGCCTTGCCCGGTGCGATGGGCAGGCGTTCGACTTCCCGCATGCGGCTGACACCACTTTCCTCGCGCGTCTCGTGCAACGACACGTCCGCGAAGGCCAGACTCTCTGCACCGATGACCGCAACCGGCGCGCGGCAAGGATTTTCGATGCGGGCGAAGCCCGCCATCATCGGCATCGCCACCGGCGGCACGCGCACCCAGGCGCCCTGCACCTTCGGCAGGCATTCACCCGCGACGGCAGGCAGCGAAGTGGCGAACAGCAACCCCAGCAAGGGGCCCATCACGATGCGTCGGTCCATGCGCCTATGATAACGGCCTGACTCCAGGGAGATGGTGAATGAGCGCCCTCATCGAAACCGCCGACCACGGCGACATCCGCGAGATCCGGCTGGCGCGCGCGCCGGTCAACGCCCTCAACACGGACCTGTGCCGTGCCCTCATCGACGCGCTCAACGGCGCGCTCGACCAGGGCGTGCGCGGCATCGTGTTGGCCGGCAACCCAAAGATCTTCTCGGCCGGCATGGACGTGCCCTACCTGATGTCGCTGGGCGACGACCGCAAGGCCCTGCTCGATGCGTGGCAGGCCTTCTTCGGTGCCGCGCGCACGTTGGCGGAGTCGCGCGTGCCAGTGGTCGCCGCGATCACCGGCCATGCGCCGGCAGGCGGTTGCGTGCTGGCGCTGTGCTGCGACTACCGCGTGATGGCGCGCAGCCCGGACCCGGCGCGCCCGTTCGCGCTGGGCCTCAACGAAACGCAGGTGGGCCTGGTCGTGCCGGAGGGCATCCAGCGCCTGATGCGCCGCGTGGTAGGCCCCTACCGCGCCGAGCGGCTGCTCGTGGCAGGCGAAATGGTGCCGGCCGAGCGCGCTTTGGAGATCGGCCTGGTCGACGAGTTGGTCGACCAGGAGACCGTCACCGCGCGTGCTGTCGATTGGCTGCAACAGCTGTTGCGCCTGCCGCATCACCCGATGCTGCAGACGCGCGCCCTCGCCCGCCGCGACCTGGTGGAGGCGCTGGACCCCGCCTTGATCCAACTCGAGCGCTTTGTCGATGCCTGGCATGCGCCCGATACGCAGGCCGCGCTGCAGGCGTTGATCGACAAGCTGAAGAAATAACCGCCCGTTAGAGCAGCCACACCTCGACCCGCTCGTTACGCTCGCGCCGCCCGGTGCCGGCCAGCGGGCGCACGTCGCCCAAGCCCACCGAACGCGCGACCGGGATGCCGCTGCGCGTCAGGTAGCTGGCCACCATGTCGGCGCGCTCGTTGCTCAGCATGGTCGGCAGCAAACGATTGCCGGGGTCGTGGTCGGCGAACGCCACCACGACCAGCGACCGGCGCTGGTTCTCGGGCAGGCGCATGAACGCCACCAGGCGTTCCATGTCCAAGGCGCTGCGACTCTCGAACAACGTGCTGAGCGAGGCCATGTTGAAGCGCACGCCCACCGGCAACCGGGTGGCGCCGGCCACCGCGTCGCGGTACGCCGGTACGCGCGGCGCCTGCGCAGGCTGCGCCGCAGGACGCAGCATCATCGAATGCAGGCCCGTGGCCTCCACCGCACGCTGGCCTTCGCGGCCGACGGCATACAGCGCCAGGCTTCGTCCCAGCGCCGACATCAGCGGCGCGCCGTACAGCCGATAGCGGCGCACCAACGGGTAGTCCTCGCTGGCCACGTTCAAGCGCGTGGGCAGCACCGCCGCGCCGCCGTCGGACACCGCCAGCGCGCGGGTGCCGGCCGGGATGCGCGTGGTCAGTTCGACGATCGCCAAGGCATGGCGGTCCTCCACCACCGCTTGCGCGACCTGGCGCAAGCGCGCATGCGCTTGGAGACCGACCGCAGGACTTCCCTGCAATACGCGCTGGGCGAGGAATTCCCGGCTGCCGCCACGCGTGGGGCCGGCATGCACCTGGATCGGCGCATCCTCGCCGCCCACCTGTGACCAGCGGCGGATGCGCCCGGCGACGATGTCGCGCAGTTGCGCCACGCTCAGCGAGCGCACCGGGTTGCGCGCATCGACGACGACGGCCAGGCCGTCGAGGGCCACGGTGAACTCCTGCTCGGGCGAGGCCAGGTCACCGAGCTGCCAGCCCGCGTCGCGCTCGGCGGCGCTCGGTGCGCGCGCCATCATCGCGAGTTCGGCATTGCCGTCCACGAGCGCCTGGAACCCACGGGCGGAACCGCGGCGGTCGATCTCGACCACGAGCTTCTCGCCGTCGCGAACCGCGGCGATCTCCGTGAGGTCGGTGCGCACGGCACGTTGCTGGATATCCGTGTAGCCGATCGAGCGCAGCCACGCATCGACGATGCGCGGCATCACCTCAACGCCGACGGTGTTGGAGCCGTGGATCCGGAGGCGCTCAGCCTCCACGTCCTGCGCAGCGGCAGGTGCGGATACGCAAGACGACATTGCGACCAGGACGGCCGCACAGACAAGACGAAGAAACACGCACGATCCCCCTGATGGAACCGCGGGAGCGTGGCGTGCTTCGATGACAGGGCCATGACGGCCCGCGAGGATTCAGTCGCCGCGAGCGACCGGGCGCGCAGGATCGCTGATCCAGCCGCTCCACGAACCGGGATAGACGCGCGCGCCGCGCAGTCCGGCATGCTCGAAGGCGAGCAGCAGGTGGCACGCGGTCACCCCGGAGCCGCACATGAGCACGGCATCCACCGGAGCGCGATGGCTCAGCAGCGACGACAATTCGGCACGCAGTTCGTCGGCCGGCTTGAAGCGGCCGTCGCGCAGGTTCTGCGAGAACGGACGATTGAGCGCGCCGGGCACGTGGCCTGCGACAGGATCGATCGGTTCGATCTCGCCACGAAAGCGCTCGGCTGCGCGCGCATCGATGAGCCGAACGCCACCGTTGTCCAGCCGCGCAACGATGTCTTCCGCGTCGACAAGCTGGCCTGCGTCGAATCGCGAGGGATACGCACCGACGGGTATCGGCGCCGGAACCTCGGCCGTCTCCGTTCCGCCCGCAGCGCGCCAGGCCGCCATACCGCCATCAAGCACGGCAACGCGGGTGTGGCCCAGCAGCTTCAGCAGCCACCACATACGCGCGGCCGCCATGCTGCCGTCGCCCGCGTCATAGACCACGACCTGATGCGAGGGCCCGATGCTCCATTCGCCCAGCTTGCGGGCAAACACGTCGCTGTCAGGTAGCGGATGCCGACCTGCACCGACTTTCGAAAGGTCCGACAGATCCTGATTGAGATCCGCATAGACGGCACCCGGAAGATGCGATTCGGCGTACGCCTGGCGACCCGCATCGGGCGCCGCGTTGAGCATCACGAAACGCGCATCCACCAGCCGCAGATCCGGATCATCCAGGGCAGCGGACAACGTGGGTGCATCGACCAGGGTCGTCCAGTTCATGCAAGTTGCTCCAAGCGTTGCCGCAGGTTGAACAGGATGGCGGCCGTCGCACCCCAGATGCGCTGCCCTGGCCAGTCGTACTCGAGCACCGCGCGACGGCGGCCACGGTAGTCGACCTCTACGCGACGCAAGTTGTCCGGCGCCAGCAGGTAATCCAGTGGCACCTCGAACACGTCGGCCACTTCGCCCGGTTCCGGCGCGGGCACGAACGCGGGATCGATGACCGCGACCACCGGCACAACGCGGAAGCCGCTGATCGTGGTGAATGGGTCCAGAAACCCGAGCGGCACGGCTTGCGAGGCCTGCAAGGCGATCTCCTCCCGGCTCTCGCGCAGTGCGGCCGCCACGACATCCGCATCAGTGGGCTCGATGCGTCCGCCCGGGAAACTGACCTGGCCGGCGTGATGACGCAGGCCGTCCGTCCGCCGCGTGAGCAGCACCTGTGTGCCGCTCTCACGCGGCACGAGGCCGGCCAGCACCGCGGCTTCCGCCAGCGGGCCCGGCGGCAGCAGATCGATGAGTTCTTCCTGGTTCCAACCGGGCGTGCGCGGCACGGCGCCCAACGGATGCAAGGCACGCTGCAGGCGCACACCGTCGCGCAGCAGTTCGACGAGCGGGGCGCGCGCGCGTTCGCGTGCGGGCAGCACGGATTCCATCAGGCGCAGGCGTTCGTCATCGTTCATCTGCGACCAGCGTGCGATCTCCGAAGTGGTGCGCAGGCAGCCCTGGCAGAGGCCGGCGTCGTCCAGCGTGCAGACGCCGATGCAGGGGCTGAGCACGGCGCGGAAAGCGGTATTCATGTCGTCGGACACCTGCGGAGGGTAGCGCGAAAACGCTTCCTGCCGCGAAAAGCACTGCGCCGGCACGAGGCCGGCGCAGGGATGGAACGATCAGGCGGGAATTACTTGGCGCTGACCAGCTTGATCTCGAACACCACCGCCACGTTCGGCGGGAAGCCCGTGCGCGGATCCGCGCCATAGGCCTTGTCCGGCGGCAGCGCGACTTCCCACTTCGAACCGACCGGCATCTGCAGCAGCACTTCGCGCATGGCCTGCATCTCGATGGCGCTGACCTTCACGTCCTTCATCTGCTGCGGCGGACGCGCTTCGGTCGGACGCTGGCCGAACGGATAGGCACCCGCGACCTGCAGTTCCACCGTGCTGGCCTGCGTGGGCTTGGCGCCGGTACCGTTCTCCAGCACCTTGTACGCCACGCCGCCGGGGAGCGTCTTGACGCCCGCCTGGCCCTTGAAGGTGGCGATGAACTGGTCGCTCTTGGTCTTGTTCTCGGCCGCGACCTTGTCGTACTCGGCCTTGGCCTGCTGCGCGCGGGCCTGCTCACGCTTCTGGAAGGCTTCCAGCGCGGGCTTCAGCTGCTCGCTGGTCAGGGCGGGCTTCTGCTTGGCGTACGCATCCTGCAGGCCCTTGACCACGGAATTGATGTCCAGCTGCTCGCCGCGGGCAGTCAGCTCGGCCAGGTTGTTGCCATAGTCGTAGCCGAAGTAATAGCTCAGCTTGCCCTTCTCGGACGAGACGTCCTGGGCCACGGCGCTACCGGCCATGGCGAATGCCGCAACAGCGACCACTAACGAACGCAACTTCATCAAAACTCTCTCCGGGATGGGCGGCATACCGCCTGGAATGGACGCGATAGGATAGCGGCCGGGGCGCTTAACCGCCACTGACAGCAGGCTGCTCTGACCGGCGCTCCGGGACGGAGTTCCCTCTTTACCGAAATTTTACAAAACCGCTGAAAATCCCATGTCCGAAAGCCTTGTCCTTGTTAGCGATGCCGATGGCATCCGCCGCCTCACCGTCCATCGTCCCGACAAGCTGAACGCCCTGAATGCGGCCACGCTGGACGCATTGCAGGCCGCCTTCACGGCGGCGGCCGAAGACGTCGCCGTGCGCGTGGTCGTCCTGACCGGCGCGGGCCCGAAAGCCTTCGTGGCCGGGGCGGACATCGCCGAAATGGCGGATCTGCGGGCCACCGAGGGGCGCGATTTCTCGCTGCGCGGCCAGCGGCTGATGCGGACCATCGAGACCCTGCCCAAGCCGGTCATCGCGATGGTCAATGGGTTCGCGCTCGGCGGCGGGCTGGAACTGGCGATGGCCTGCCACCTGCGCATCGCCGCGGACACCGCCAAGGTCGGGCAGCCAGAGATCAACCTGGGCCTGATCCCAGGCTTCGGCGGCAGCCAGCGCCTGCTGCGGCTGGCCGGTCGTGCCGCCACCCTGGAACTGTGCCTACTGGGTGCCCCGATCTCCGCAGAGCGGGCGCTGCTGTTGGGCATCGTCAATCGCGTGGTGCCGGCCGCCGAGCTTGAGGACGAAACCACAAAGGTGGCCGCGCAACTGGCGGCCTCGGCACCGCTCGCCCTGCGCGCCACGCTCGATGTGGTCAACATCGGCGGCGAATGCGGGATCGAGGAAGGCCTGCAGTACGAAACCGCGCAGTTCGGCCTGATGTTCTCCACTGACGACATGCGCGAGGGCACCCGCGCCTTCACCGAACGCCGCAAGCCCCAGTTCACCGGCCGCTGAGGCGCATGGCCATGCCCTGCCCCGGCTGCGAACAGGCACGCGTCCTGGCACGCCTGCTGGCCGACGACGCGGTCGACGCCGCGCTGGACGCCGGCCTGATGGCGTGGACGCCGTGTTCGGATGGATGCACTGATCCGGCGTACGCCGAGGCGATCACCCACGCCCAGGTCCGCCTGCGCGCGGCGTGGGCGGCGCGCGAACGCTATCGCCAGCGCGCGGCGCGACTGGCGCGCCGGGCTGCCGAACGCGAAGCGCGGCGTATCGCGGCGCAGCCCAGCGGACCCGCCGTGCCTGTCAGGCCTGCGTTGCCGGCCTCGGCCGCGGCCATCCTGGAACGCGCGCGCGCCAAGGCCGCGGAGCGCACGAAACCATGAGCGCGTCGCGACGGAGCCCGACCCTCAAGCGCGATGAAGTGGTGGAACTGTTCTCGCGATTGCGCGAACTCAATCCGCATCCGACCACGGAGCTGGAGTACAGCACGCCGTTCGAACTGCTGGTCGCGGTGACGCTGTCCGCGCAGGCGACCGATGTAGGCGTCAACAAGGCGACACGACGGCTCTTTCCCGTCGCCAACACGCCGGCGGCGATTCTCGCCCTGGGCGAAGACGGATTGAAGAAGTACATCGCGACCATCGGCTTGTTCAACGCGAAGGCGAAGAACGTCATCGCCACCTGCCGGATCCTGGTGGACAGCTACGATGGCGAAGTGCCGCGCTCGCGCGAGGCGCTGGAAAGCCTGCCCGGCGTGGGCCGCAAGACCGCGAACGTGGTGCTCAACACCGCCTTCGGCGAACCGACCGTCGCGGTGGACACGCACATCTTCCGCGTCGCCAACCGTACCGGGCTGGCACCCGGCAAGGATGTGCGCGCGGTGGAGGACAAGCTGCTGAAGGTGGTGCCGGTGGAGTTCATGCAGGATGCGCATCACTGGCTGATCCTGCACGGCCGCTATGTGTGCAAGGCGCGCAAGCCGGACTGCCCGCAGTGCGTGATTCGCGATCTCTGCCGATTCAAGGAGAAGACGGCGGCCTGAGGTGGCCGCCGTCCGACACGGCCTTACTGCTCGTCGCGTTCGACGAACGGCTTGCGCGGTAGGCGTTCCTCGCGCATTGCGGCGTGGTAGGCGAACGAGGCGATGATCGCTGCCGCCTGCTTCAGGTCCTCCGGCACCACATGGTCGTACGTGTCCAGGTGGGTGTGGTGGACATGGGTGAAGTAGTCCGCCGGATCCTGCACGAACTGGAACCCCGGCAGGCCCACGCGATCGAACGAGATATGGTCCGTGCTGCCGGTGTTGCGGGTGGTCACGATGGTGGCGCCGATGTCGGCGAACGGCTCCAGCCAGGCCTTGAAGATCGGCACCGCGGCGTGGTTTTCCTGGGCGTAGATGCCGCGGATGCGGCCGGTGCCGTTGTCGAAATTGAAGTAGGTCGAGAAGCGATCGTAGCCGCGCTGGCGCTGTAGTGGGCCGGTGCCGCGCTGATAGGCGCGCGGGAGCGCTTTCTGTTCCGGATCCGTCGGTGCCGGATAGTCGGCCAGGTAGCGGGCGACATAACCGGCCGAACCGTGCAGTCCCTGCTCTTCGCCACCCCACAGGCCCAGCCGGATCGTGCGGCGCGGCTTCACGCCGATCGCCTTGAGGAT
>Ga0247823_10004194_pt1 | contig 11583 bp, 13 predicted proteins | sample 13C_PalmiticAcid_2_FD_192426 | JGI IMG/M metagenome (GOLD analysis project Ga0247823, IMG submission 192426) | Soil microbial communities from agricultural site in Penn Yan, New York, United States - 13C_PalmiticAcid_Day30 | ecosystem: Environmental > Terrestrial > Soil > Agricultural land...
CCAGGGCACCGTCGCGGCCGCCGCGACGGTGCCCTGGACTTCCGGCGCACTGTCCGGCGGTCGCTCTCGGCCGGGGGGACACCGATCCACCCCGTCCATCGCCGCGCGCGGCGGGTCAAGCCCGAGCTGTACGTGCTTGCCGATATCTCCGGCTCCGTCGCAACGTTCGCGGCCTTCGCACTTCAATTCACCTATGCCCTCCGTTCCCAATTCAGCCAGGTGCGAAGCTTTGTTTTCATAGACGGCGTCGATGAGGTGACCGCGATTCTCGCGGAATCCGACACCATCTCCACGGCAACACGGAGAATGAATGCGGAACGCTGCGGCATTCGGCTCGACGGACACAGCGACTACGGCACCGCATTGGACAGCTTCCGGCAACAGTACGCGGACCGGTTGAATTCACGCTCCATCGTGCTGATCCTGGGTGACGCGCGAACGAACTATCACGCAGCCCGCGAAGCGACACTCGGCGAGATACGTCGCCGCGCCGGTTGCCTGTATTGGCTGAACCCGGAATCCACCGTCATGTGGGACACCGGCGATTCGGTGATCGGCAAGTACGGCGCCCATTGCGACGGAGTATTCGAGTGCCGCAACCTGGAACAACTGGGAAAATTCGTCGAGTATTTTTCCCGGCCGCCACACACAAGAGGAGATTCACAATGATCATTCGCATCTCGGAGCTCGAGGCCACGGTGCACGAGACCGACGATCTCACCCGTCTGCACATCGAGTGCAGCTCGGACAACACCGCGGCCGACGGTGCGTTGCGCCGCTCGGGACTCGGCTACGTGATCGGAGCCGACCAGGCCGTCCTGGACGCGGCGGCGATTCGATCACGCTGCACCGATCCGACGCCCGATTGGGAGCGACGGTGGGACGCAATGATCACCTATGCGACCACGAAGGGGTGGACGCGCGACAGCGGGCGCAGCATCGTCGCTCATATCGAAACGCCATGACACCGGTAGGCCCGATGGCCGTCAACGTCTTCGGTGACGGCCATCGGGCCTGTGTCGCGCGTTTGCGGAACGCGTCACACGAGTTAAGCGACGCCCAGCGGTGTGATTCCGGCGAGCCGTAGCCGATCGAGGTCCGCCGGCCCACCGAGCAGGCGGATGGCCGTCGCACCGAGGCTGTGCAGGATGGCGGCGAGAGCCCCGTCGTCTGCCTGCGTCCACGTGTGTGCGGCCGGCACCACCCCGTGGCGACCGGTCGGGCGCCTCAGGTAGACGAGAAGGCCACCGTCAGCCTCGATTCGGGCAGTAGCCTTAGCCAGCGCACGGCGGCAGGAACACGAGTCCGAACCGAAGATGTCACCCATCGCGCACTCCATGTGCACCGATACCCACGGACGCTCCGACGTACCGGGCCCACGCAAGACGATGTGCTCGGCTCCGGTCACGTCGTCGGTGAACCCGACGACCTCGAGGGCGCCGCGCAGTGCGTGCCGAGGAGTCACCGGACCGCGGGTGACACGACTCGTGATCCCGTCGCCGACGAACAGGCGATGCGTGACGATGTCAGCGACATCGATGATCGGCGGCTCGTGCCTGTCGCCGAGATCTGCGATGTCGGGCCTTCGGGCCAGTTCGCCGTCATCGCGTAACAGACGTCCGGACAGCGCGACCGGAGGCAGGCCGGCCAGCCGGCAGAGGTCGACCGCGGCCTCGACTCGGCTCGGCTTCACGAGGACACCGCCCTCGGCGACGACCGGTACCAGATGTCCAGGGCGGGTGAAGTCGGCCGGTGTGGAGCCGGGATCGGCAAGCACCCGCGCGGTCCGAGCCCGGTCGGCGGCGCTGATTCCGGTCGTTGTCCCGACGACGGCGTCGACCGACACGGCGTGCCTCCCGGTACGCGGGCCATCGCCGCCGCGCACCGCCAGGGGCAGGTCGAGCCGCTCGGCCAGGTCCGCGGGCAACGGCGCGAAAAGAAGGCCGGAGGACCAGCGAACAGCCCAGGCTGCCCAGTGTGTGTCGGCCAGCGCCGCGGGCAGCACGATGTCGTATCCGTCGTCGTCGGAGTCGTGGCCGGCATGGACGAGGACAGGTAGGCCTGCCCGCAATGCCGATACCGCGGATCGAATCGCAGTGCTGTCCTGTGGTCCGCGACAAGCCTGCGGCACAGTAAGCGTGGACGGGGACATCATGTCTCCTCACAAACGAGTGCGCGGAATCCGCTGGCATGGAACACCAACGGAACAACCCCCGGATGATCCTGCATCGCCTCGACCCGCAACAACACCACATCATGATCCCCAGCCACCACCACCTGATGCACCGTGCACTCCAGCCAGGCCGCGGCCCCGTTCAGCAACACCGCACCACCATCGGTCACCCGAAACGACGTATCCGCGAACCGATCCCCCGACTTCGACGCCAACCGCCGACACACCACATCCTGACCACTACCCAGCACCGACAACCCCAACCGTGGACGATCGACGAGCTGCGGCCACGTCGTCGACGTGTGCTGCACACACACCGAAACCAACGCCGGATCCAGCGACACCGACACGAACGAACTCACGGCAAAACCCACCGGCGCACCGTCCCGCAACGCACACACCGCCGTCACACCACTGGGAAACGTGCCATACACCGCGCGCAGCGCTTTCGGCTCGGAAGGATTCGGGATGATCACAACAGACCTCCAGCTAGAAAATCTCGCCGCACAGTACCGACGAGCTGGATCAAAAATTCAGAACGGACTTGCGCCCATCCGCTCGCCGACCGCTACCCGGTGACGAGCACTTCCGCGTCATAACCGGGAGCAGAGAGCGAATTCGGCGGGGAGTACCGGGGACCACAGCGGCGGTTCGCTTGAAATCCCCGACCTACACCTCGACTATCGGGATGCGCGCTCCGCTGCATCCTCGGCGATCGCCTTGTCCTGCGCAGCACGGAACTGAGCACCAAAACCCTGACGACCCGCATACAACCGATCCCACGACGACCGCAACGGCGCCACCGTCCCCTGGAACTCCGGCATCACATACTGCGCAAACAACTCCAACGACCGCTTCGTCGCCGACTGATTCGCCCAATCACTGCCCGCCAGCAACAACGTCCCGAAACCACCCGACTGCTTCTCCAACCGCTCGATCAACTCCACCGCCATATCCGGCGTCCCCACCACACCCATACCACTGGCATTCAACCCATCGATCCGCTCCTCATGCGACGTCGACGCCAACATCGCCTCGATATCGACAGCCTCACCGGCAAACGGACCCGTCGCACCGAACTTCGACATCTCCACCATCCCGTGACGCACATCCTCATACGCCTGCTCCTTGGTCTCGGCCACATGAATCGGCGCCACCACCCGCCAACTCGACCGACTCACCGACCGCCCCGCCTCCTGCGCCCGCTCCTGCATCAAACGCCACGTATCCCCCACAAAACTGAAACCACCATTCGGATCCGTCGCCGCGATCGACAACAAACTGCACCCGAACCGACCAGCCAACCTCACCCCCGACGGCGACCGCACCGACGCCACCGCAATCTCCATCTCCCGACCCTGATACGGCAACAACTGCAACCGCGCATCACGCAACGTGAACCAATCGGTCTCCATATCGACCGTCTCACCCCGCAACAACCCGACGATCGCCTCCAACCCCTGCTCCAGCATCCGACGCTGCTCACCGGGCTCGATCCCCATCATGTGCGCATCGGTCACCAACGCACCCGGACCCGCACCAAAAGTGAACCGACCACGAGTCAAATTATCCAGCAACGAAACACGCCCCGCCAACACCAACGGATGGTGATACGGCACCGACATCACCCCCGAACCGAAACGAATAGAACTCGTCCGCTGCGCCGCCGCCGCAATCAACAAATCAGGAGCCGACACGATCTCGAACCCACCCGAATGATGCTCACCCACCCACACCTCATCGAAACCGAGCCGATCCATATGCTCGATAATCTCGAGATCATGCCCCAACGCCACCGACGGACTCTTCCCCGGAATATGATACGGGGACATGAAAATACCGAACTTCATCGACAATTCCTATCTTTCATAGATCGACACCAGGACAAGGAAGAAAAGGGGGGTCCTCCCGCGGCCGGTGAATGACCGGACGTTCATCCCATGACCTTCGAAGCCGGTTCGCCGCGCTGCTGACGACATGACCCACCAGCCCTCCCGGTTCGATGATTCGACAAGTGTCTAATGACTTGGGTCACAAGTCAACCCTCAATCTGAAGATTGCCCACCTCAAACCCTCGGAGCTCCGACTTTCCCCCACGGAGACTCGGGTTCATGCTATGGTTTTGCATACTTCGAACTAACGAAGGTGGCAGGGACGCCATGAGCCATGGCCACCGGGCCGGTCGCATGAGCCGGCACTGAGTCGATCACCGATCAGAAGGCCCCGCATGGAGACAGAGATCATCCACAGCTCGTTATGGGTTCAGTCGTCGTCGCATCAATGCGAACGTCTCGAGGGATCCGAGGAGTTGAGCCCAGATGAGGGCCTTCGCCCACGTCCTGGCGACAGGCGAGATTCGCGATGGGCCAAGGGGATCCCATGGAGGCACTGACATCGTCTCCGTTGCCGATAATGGAGGGCCAGCCATGACCAATGAGGCGCGATCGCCATTCACAGGTGATGTGCATGTGCGTGTCTGGCTCGGCGGACTGGCGGTCGACTACCGGGCCACCGTCGCGGCAGCGCTCAACTTTATTCGGGATGGGCAACGAAAACGTTGGTGCGCAATCGAATTCATCGCCCACCCGACCAGTGACTGCCCCGCGCTACCGCGCCTGCCCTGCGAGCGGCTATTCCTCGGGCCATGATTGCGGCCATCGGCGCTCGAGCAAGCGGTGTGCTACTCCCGCTCCGGGAAGAACCTCGCCACGGCTTGCAGGTGCCGGCGCATCCGATGCACGGCCAGGCCCGTGTCACCCTGAATCATCGCCTCCACGATCGCCTCGTGCGCGCAATGCGCTTCGTGCGCTGCCGCCTCGGCGTCGTATTTGCGAGGCCCGGTTCCGGCGCGCTGGAACGTCAGGCTGATGAGGATCCGCGCGAACAGGTGCAGCGCGGGATTTCCCGTCAGCTCCGCGATCGTGACGTGCAGATCGTGTGCCTGGCCGCTCTCCAGCACTTCCGCGTCCGGGCGCGCCTCGGCTGCCAGCACCTCGCGCAGACGGGCCACACCTTCCTCGGTGAGCCGCTCGGTGGCCACGCGCACTGCTGTCGTCTCGATGGCTGTCCGTGCCTCGAACATGTCGTCCGCGTGCACATTGGCGTAGTCGAGATAGAGGGCCACGGATCGCTTCGCGGCGTTGAGGTCGGGTGCCGTGACGACGAGCCCGCCGCCCGGTCCGCGCCGCATCCGCGCGACCATGTGGTGCTCGACGATGCGGACCGCCTCACGAAAGACCGCGCGGCTGACGCCGTATCGTTCGATGAGTTCGGTTTCCGAGCCGAGTACTTCGCCGACCGGCCAGCCCGCCTCCATGGCGGCTGCTTCGATTTCCAACGCGACTTGTTCAGCGAGTTTTCTGCCGTCGCCGTTGGATTGCCGATTCGGGCTACGAGTCATGCTCTCACCATGTGATGCACTCACGTCGAGCCCACCTTGCCCTTCCCTGGCGCGTCTCATCGTGGAGGCACGATTTCCATACACTCTATTGCGGTGTGATCAACATACGCCATTGATGTGATCAACGCGTCGCACCGCGTCAACGGTGCGTGCGCGGTACAGCGGTCGCGTCCGGATCCGGATTCCACTGCGGCGTCCGGCGCTGCCCGAACGCCTGGGGCCCCTCGTGCGCGTCAGGATGACTCCACTGGACGCGGATCAACGACCACGCGTACGCCAGAGCCTGTGCGTACCCGGTTTCCAGCGACGACCAGATCGCTTCCTGTGTTCGCGACACTGCCACCGGCGAGTTGCGGGCGACCGACCGAGCGATCTCGAGCGCGACATCCAACGCCGTGCCTTCGGTGACGAGCTCGTCCACGAGCCCGAGCTGATAGGCGCGATCAGCGCTGAGCCGGAAGTCGCGGCCCTGCAGGCTCATGCGCAGCGCGGTGCCGATCGGCAGGCGCTTGGCCAGCCCGACGTTTTCCAAGCCACCGACGATCCCCAGGTTGACGTGCGTGTCGAGGAATGTCGCGTGGGCAGCGGCCACGACAATATCGGCATCGACGACAAAGTGCAGCCCGCCACCCGCCACGGTGCCGTTGACCGCGGCGATGACCGGCTTCCACACTCGATTCTGCCGCGCCGTCAACAGCACCTCCTGATCGAGCGGACCGTTTCCGACGGTGTGCGCGGCCGCATCGTCACCACCGACGTCCATCCCCGTGCAGAAGTGCCGCTCCCCGGCTCCGGTGACGACCACCGCACGCACCGATCGATCGGTGCGGACGTCCTCCCACACGGCGCGCAACTGGGCGTGCATCGCCGCGTGCACGGCGTTGCCGGTCGACGGCCGGTCAAGGGTGAGGACGGCGATGTGCTCGTCCTTCTCATACCGCAGTCCGTCCAGGGGCTGGGTCACGTCGATTTCCTGCCACCGCCGCGAGTTCGTCATAATCTAGAGTGTACCTATTTAGGGGACAATCCGCATAATCACATAGATATGGGTACAGTGAGTACACTTATTTCTATGAAAACATCCTCGCCAATGAGCAGGCAGTCCGCGGACCTTCCGCTGCAGCATCGCGCGATCGTCGTGACCGGCGCGGGAGCGGGCCTCGGCCGCGCGTACGCGATCGCGGCCGGCGCGGCCGGCGCACGGGTGATCGTCAACGACATCGACGCCGACGCGGCGCAGGCCACCGCGAGCTTGATCGGCGACGGGGCGATCGCCGTCGCAGGTTCGGTGTCGAGCTGGGATGACGCGGCTCGGGTGATCGACGCGTGCGTCGAGTCGTTCGGCGCGATCGACGGCCTCGTCAACAACGCCGGCGTCCTCCATTCGGAACCGGCCTGGGAAGGGACCGAGGCCGCGATCCGCCGGATCGTCGAGGTCAACGTGCTCGGCACAATGTTCTGTGGCATCCACGCCCTGCGCGCAATGGTTCCACGCGGAACCGGATCCATCGTGAACGTCGTATCCGGCGCCATGCTCGGCATTCCGCAGCTGTCGGCCTACGGTGCGACGAAGGGTGCGATCGCTTCGCTGACCTGGGGTTGGGCGGTGGATGCCGAGGCGACCGGCGTGCGGGTCAACGCGCTGTCGCCGATCGCGCAGACCGAGATGGGCAGCGCCTGGTCGCTCAGTGACCGCAACGAGGACAACAATCCCGCTCCCGAGGTCATCGCACCCGCCGTCGTCTACCTGCTCAGCGACCGTTCTGCACGGCTGCACGGGCAGATCCTGCGCTTCAACGGGCGTGTCGTCGGACTCTTTTCGCCCCCGCGCGTCGATGCCATGTCCGGCGAGCGAACGGGCTGGACCGCCGATGACATCGCCGCCGCCGTGGACGCTGAGATCGCGGATGCCCTACCTTGTGTCGGCCGTGGCGCCGCGATACCGGAATCGATGATCTAGAGACTGCGCAAGGCTGCAGCAGGCGGCGCGAGCCGGGCCGCCTGCTCAGCCTTCGCGCAACTCCTCGAGCCAGACCCGGGCCAACTCGTCCATGACCTCGTCGCGGTCACTGAACACCTCACGGATCACGACAAGGTGCATCGTGTAGAGCAGCTGGCTGAAAAGGATCTCGATTCGGGCGCGCCGCGGCTGTCTGCCGTCCCGCCTCGCCTGGCCGATGGCCTCTACGAGAACCGTGATCGCCGCTTGCATCTCGGCTTGCAGCGACTCGTGCAGAGCCGGCTCGGACAGCGCCTCCATCGATATGGCCCACTCCACCCGGCGACGATCGAAGACGTCCGCGAAGTCATCGACCCATTGCCGGACCTGCTCATGGGTCGGATCGACCAGTTCGGCCACCCGCACGAACAACGCATTGGTCTCGGGGTGCAGCCGGTGCCGAATGGCGAGTACCAGGTCGGTACGCCCACGAAAGTACGTATAGAGGGTGGTACGGCTGCGGCCGGCGAGATCGGCCACATCCTCCATGCGGGCCGATCGAAAGCCGTCGCGGCCGAATACCGTGATTGCGGCATCGATGAACGCGTTCATTGTCCGAAGCCTGTTGGCGTCGGGTGGCAGATGAGGAATCGGCACATCCGGTTCGCTCGCGTTCGACACGCGCGCAGCGCGCTCCGCCACCCGAGTGTCGCCGGCGTTCCTCGCCACGTGATCCCTCATATCCTTAGGTTGGCATGTGTCTGGGCGTCTGTAAAACGAGGGCGCGGTCGATCGCTCCGGCCCTGCTGCTACAGGTCGAGCACCAGGCGCTTCGACAGCGCTCGCGAACAGCACACCATCATGACCTCGCCGGATGCCCGTTCGTCCTCGGTGAGGAATGAGTCCCGGTGGTCCGGCTCGCCCTCGAGCACGACGGTTTCACACGTTCCGCAGGTCCCCTCCCGACACGCGTTCGGGACGTCCACTCCGGCAGCTTCCAGAGTATCGAGAATCGACTCACCGGCAGGAACCTCGAGGACCATCCCCGACTGGTCGAGCTCGACCTCGAACGCCGTCGAAACGCCGTCCAGTGCTCCTGGTCGGGGCCGGAACCGCTCGAGGTGCAAGGTGCCCGCCGGCCACGCCCGGCACCGGTCCTCCACCGCCGCGAGAAGCGGCTCGGGACCGCACGAATAGATCGCCGTCCCGGCTCGGGGCTCGGCCAGCAACGTGTCGAGATCCGGTAGACCGTGTGTGTCCTGCGGCCAGATCGTCACCCGCTCACCGTGTTCGGCGAGCAGGTCACGGAACGCCATCGATGCCTCGCTGCGTCCGCCGTAGACCAACCGCCAGTTCGCATTGTTCTCGGTACACCGAGCGATCATCGGCAGCAACGGTGTGATGCCGATTCCGCCCGCGATGAACAGGTACTCGTCAGCGGCCTGCAAGGGGAAGTTGTTGCGCGGACCCCGGCACCGGAGCACGTCGCCGACCCGCAGCCGCTCATGGACCCAGGCAGAGCCGCCGCGGCTGTCCGGCTCGCGCAGGACACTGACCTGCCATCGGCACCGATCCCCCAGGTCACCACACAACGAATATTGGCGCTCGAGGTCCGGCCCGAGGAGCAGGTCGATGTGCGCGCCCGGTTCCCAACTCGGCAACTTGTCGTCGCCGACAGGCGAGAGGATGACGGATACGACTCCCGCGGCCGCGGGCACGATGGCCGAGACCACCACATCGCGGACCTCATCGGCATTGCGCTGGCCTGCCTCGCTCATGAAGCCGACTCCGTCTCTACCGTGGCGGTCGCCGGTTGCCGCCGGCCACCCTGGCGTCGTCTGCTCGTATCGACCACCACGACGTCGTTCTCGACGGTGACCGCGTAATCCTCCATCACATAGGGGCCTTTCTGTAATCCACCATCCGGATCGGTCACGGCATCCGGTGAGCCGGGTACGACTTCGACGTCATACTTGCGGACGCGCGCGTTGCGTGGGTCGTACCAGGACTGGCCGGTTCGGATGTCGAATTCCCACTGATGCCACGGACAGCGCAGCGAGCGTCCGCGTTCGTACTCGATCGGGCCGCCGGGCACCTCGGCGGTCGGCACACCGAACACGGTGCCGTAGGAGCACAGCGGCGCACCCGCGTGCGGGCAATGATCGAGAAGAGCGAAGAACTCGCCGTCGATGTTGAAGATTCCGACACGCCGGCCCTCCAACTCGACGATCTTGCGTTCGTTGGGGGGGATTTCGGCGACCGACGCCACCACGAATTTCGTCATGCGGGATTCGCCTCCAGTCCGAAGACCCGCTGGCCATTGCCGCGCATGATCTTGGCGAGCAGGTCGGCGGGAAACCGCCGGGGAAACGCGGCAGCAGCCGAGTCGAAATCGAAGTGCGGGTAGTCCGAGGCGAACAGCACATTGCCCGTGCCGAACTCCTCGATCATCTGCACCAGATGCTCGGGGTTGTCGGGCTCGTCGATGGGCTGGGTGGACACCCAGATATGGTCTGCGATGTACTCCGAGGGCTTGCGTTGCAGGTCGGGAACCTCGCTGCGCAGAGTCTCCCAGTGGTAGTCCATCCGCTGCAGCAATGGCGCGAAGTGGGCCACGTTTCCTTCGACGAACACGATCTTCAGATCCGGGAAACGGTCGAAGGTGCCGTCGAAGATCAGGCTGCACAACTGGGACTGGAAGGTCTGCGTGTGTCCGGTGTGGTATTCGACCTGGTACGAGGTCCAGCCCGTTCCGGTGTTGGCGTGCCCGCCGCCCTGGGACAGGTGCACCTGGATCGGCAATCCGTGGTCCACCGCTGCCTGGTAGATCGGCCAATAGTGGCGGTTGCCGAACGGCCGCAGCGACTTGCTGAGCATCAGCACCGCGGCCACGCCCGGGTCGCTTCCGATCCGGTCTATTTCGGCCACGGCCAGCTCCGGCGATTCGAACGGGATCGGGATCGCCGCCCGCAGCCGGGGTTCGGGATACACCATGTGCTCGAGCTGCCAGTCGTTGGTCGCCTGGCACATCGCGGCGGAGAACTCCTGGTTGAGCAGCTGCATCGGCACACCGAGGGCCTGCAGGACGCCCAGCTGAACATCGAACGCGTCCAGCACCTGCTTCTGGATCAGCCCGAGGTCGGAGCCGGGAAAACCGTTCTCCGGCCAGGCGTCGGCACGCATCGAGGCCCCGTACAGCGGCGGGTATTCGCCTGCCCCGGTCCGCCCGGTGTAGGTACGGGTCCCGTACTCGGCGAGGTATTTACGCCATTTGCTGGACAAATAGGCGTTCAGCGCGCCCGGCGGAGGCGAGGGATGGATATCGACATCGATGATTCCGGTTGTCACGACCGGCTTACCCAAGGGCCGGGCGATCCCGTTGTCGAGAGTGGTCATGGTTACTCCGCCTCGTTGGTGTCGGACTCGACTGTGAGTCGATACAAATCAGCCGCATTGAGCCGAGAGATGCGCTCGACGAGTGCCGGATCGGAGGTGCCGTGCACAAAGTCACGAGGAGCGGAATTGTGCCGGTGCGGATAATCACTCGAATACACGAGCATCTGGTCGCTGCCCATACGATCGACCGCGACGTCGAGCCGACCGGGCTGCTCCGCTCCGTCGGACGGCGCGATGGTGAATCGGACGTGCTCACGGATTATCTCCGACGGCGGACGGTCGATCCACGGGGTTTCGGTGCGGAAGCTCTTCCATAACTTATCGAGCTTCCACAGGTACGGCGCCACCCAGTTGAACCCCAGTTCGCTGACGACGACCTTCGTCTGCGGGAACTTCTGGAAGATGCCCTCCGCGACCAGCGAACTGAGTTGTGCCTCGGCATTGGATTGCTGTCCGACGTACCACTCGAGGTAGGTGGACGGCCACCCGGCCGAGGTCGGCGCCTGCCGGAAGACGCCGCCGATGTGGATAGCGACGGGCAACTCGGCGTGCTCGGCGGCCTCCCAGATCGGCCAGTTGATCTGGCGGCCATAGAGGAGTTCGGATTGGCCGAGCAGCAGCACCTGGACGAACCGATCGTCGCCGGCGCGGCTCACGATCTCTTCGGCGGCGAGT